>Ga0335082_10004486_pt1 | contig 15221 bp, 10 predicted proteins | sample Lox_Sample_41_FD_206718 | JGI IMG/M metagenome (GOLD analysis project Ga0335082, IMG submission 206718) | Soil microbial communities from Loxahatchee National Wildlife Refuge, Florida, United States - Lox_Sample_4.1 | ecosystem: Environmental > Terrestrial > Soil > Wetlands | place: USA...
TACCGCGGCGCATACGGCGCAAGCGTCAGGAAATTTTCGTTCTCCGCCACCACGCGAGTGCCGCTGTCCATCTCTTGCCGGATGATGTCACAGAATACGCAGCGTTCTTTGTAGAGGAAATACTGCTTCGCTCCCTCGAGTTCCTGCGTCACGTTGATGGGAAGAATCGGCAGCGCGATCAACTGCGAATGGGCGTGTTCCAGAGATGCCCCCGCTGCCTCTCCGTGATTCTTGAAGATCAGGATGTACTTGAACCGCCGGTCCTTTTTCAGATCCAGAATTCGATCCCGGAACGTCCACAAAACATCTTCGATTCTCTTCGGAGGCAATGTGGCCAGGCTTGCATTGTGATCGGGCGTCTCGACGATCACTTCATGCGCCCCAATCCCGTTCATCCGGTCGAACATGCCTTCTGCCTGACGGTTCAGGGTGCCTTCGATTCCCAGTGCCGGGAACTTGTTTGGCACCACGCGCACCGTCCATCCCGGCGTGTCACGCGGCGGCGCCGGACCCCCATTCGGGTTCGGCCGGTACGCCTGGATCTCCGGTGGCGTCTTGCCCTCATTCCCGTAGCAGAAAGGACAAAAGCCGCCCTTGATCTTCATATTCTCGCGAACAAAATCGGTTGGGCGCTTCGCCCGGTCCGTCGAAATGATCACCCATCGGCCAACAATCGGATCTTTTCTGAGTTCAGGCACCTACTGATTCCTTTCCATGGGGACGCGCAAACTTCATATCTTACGCCGTCAAGGATGCGTTCCGAAACACTTCGATCTGCGGGCGGGGATTACGACCATCGTAGTATACGCTCACGATATCGAATCTCCACTGGCACATAGGTGGAGCATGCCGCAGATATTCCCGCACGACCTGTGCCAGTTCGCGCCGCTTGTGCCGGTCCACCGCCGCTTCTGGAGTCTTCACGTCGAGCGATGTGCGAGTCTTAACTTCCAGAAAACACAATACATCGCCGTCCCACCCAATCATGTCAATCTCGCCTCGGTACCGCGGCGACCGGTAGTTGCGCGCAACGATCACATAGCCCAACCGCCGCACGTGGAAGTACGCATCGTCCTCGCCTTGCGCTCCCACCCGCAAATGACGCGGCACCTGCCCCTCTGGCACCATTCGATTAGCACACCAGTCAAGCGATCGCACCACAACTTGCGTAAGTCGTCCGGCAAACATGGCGGTGATCCCAACGTACAAATTGCCAATTCGCGTGGCTGTGACGTTGCGCACAAAAAAGCGAATCAGCGGGACATCAGTTCTGATTTGGGAACGATTCTCTAGGTGCAAACCTCCTTCCCGCCACAATTCCTTGCAGGGAACACCCGATGGCGGCCCTTCCTCACGTCCTCTTACTCTGAAGAGTGAAAATGCTTTTTGCAAAATGAAGGGAGATTTCCGGCGGCTGACCGCAGCGTTTGTCTGGACAAAAGGAAGGACCTGATTGACATCACCGAGGATTCCACGAGGAACTGAATGCGAATAGCACAAGTAGCGCCACTCTATGAAAGCGTTCCACCCCGGCTGTACGGAGGCACGGAGCGAGTCGTCTCCTGGTTGACGGAAGAACTAATTCGCCAGGGCCATGAAGTCACTCTATTTGCCGCTGGAGACTCCCTCACTAACGCTCGTCTGATTCCGGTCGTCGACAGGGCCCTGCGCCTCGATCCTCACTGCATCGACCCGCTTTCGCACCATATCCGTCTCCTGGAATGCATCATTCAGCACAAAGATGAATTCGACATCATCCATTTTCATATCGACTATCTGCACTTCCCCCTGAGCAGGCGTGAATCGCTGTCGCAAGTGACCACACTGCATGGACGACTGGATATTCCCGATCTCGTTCCGCTGTATCGCGAGTTCCGCGACATGCCCGTCATTTCGATTTCGGAGGCACAGCGCCTACCTTTGCCGCAGATCAACTGGCAAGACACCGTCCATCACGGGATGCCCGAAGACCTGCTGCAACCGCGCCTGGAACCGGGACGATATCTTGCCTTTCTGGGAAGAATCTCTCCTGAAAAAGGTCTCGACCGCGCCATCGAGATCGCCCTGAAAGCAGGGATGCCGCTGAAGATTGCCGCAAAGGTCGACCGCGCCGACAAGGAATACTTCGAGCACCGAATCAAGCCGCTGCTGGAGAGCGAACTCATCGACTACATCGGCGAGATCGGCGACTTGGAGAAGAACGAATTCCTGGGCCACGCCTGTGCATTCCTGTTCCCCATCAATTGGTGCGAACCATTCGGCATCGTGCTGATCGAGGCTCTGGCTTGCGGAGTCCCGGTCGTCGCCTATCCTCTTGGATCTGTTCCCGAAATCATCGAAGACGGCAAATCCGGATTTCTCGTCAACAACATCGAAGAAGCGACGAAGGCCGTCACCAACATTTTTACCATCGACCGTCGCAAGTGCCGGCGTGCTTTTGAGCAACGCTTTTCCAGCAAACGCATGGCGCAGGATTACCTCGCCGTTTATCAACGAATCGCGAAACTCCAACCCGAAACTCTTGCATTGACTCAGGGAGATCTCCGTTGGATGAAATTGGAACCGCCCAGCAGTACTACATAGCCGCAGGATCGTCTCCCACCGATGATCGCGCGCGGGTCCTCAAGTATGGAAACTGCTTCGCCGTCTTCAATCGCTACGGCGACATTGAACCGCTAGGTCTGGGCGAGCACGGCGTCTTTTTCCGCGGTACGCGACACGTGTCGGAACTCGTCCTCGCCGTCTGGGACACGCGTCCCCTTCTGCTAAGTTCCACCGTGAAGTCTGACAACTTTGTCTTCACTGCCGATCTGGCGAACGTCGACGTCACCGACGGCCAGCAGATCGTCGTTCCCCGCGGCACGGTTCATATCGTCCGCTCCCGTTTCATCTGGCACGACGTGATCCACGAAGAGATCCATCTCATCAACTACGGACTTCAGTCCATCAGTGTTCCGCTGAAAGTCTTGTTCGCCGCGGATTTTGCGGACATTTTCGAGGTCCGGGGGACTCGTCGCGAGCGCCGCGGCAGTCGCCGGCCCGATGACATCACCCCCGATTCCATCCTGATGTCCTACGAGGGTCTCGACCGCGAGCAGCGCCACACGCGCATCGATTGCGATCCAGCCCCGATCAACATCACACCCTCTGAACTTCAATTCCAGGCCGTCTTGGCTCCCGGCAAGACTGCCACGTTCCATTTCTCGATCGCCTGCGACCCGCAAATCCGCCACCATGCAGTGGCGTATGCCCGGGCCATGGCGGGCGCCGAGACCGAACTCAAAGCAGCTTCCGCCCGAATGTGCGAGATCTCCAGTTCCAACGACCGGCTCAGTCGGTGGATTCGCCGGTCCATGGCAGATGTGGAAATGATGACCTTGGGAAATCCGGAGACGAATTATCCCTATGCCGGCGTTCCTTGGTTTAGCACCGTCTTCGGCCGCGATGGCATCATCACGGCCCTCCAAATGCTTTGGATTGCGCCTCAGATCGCGAAAGGCGTGCTGCAGTATCTCGCCTCCACCCAGGCCACCGAAGTCGATTTCCAGAATGAAGCCCAGCCCGGAAAGATCATTCACGAGACACGCTGCGGAGAGATGGCCAACCTGAGAGAAGTCCCGTTCGGCAAGTACTACGGCAGCATCGACAGCACCCCATTGTTTCTGATTCTCGCCGGCGCGTATCTGGACTTCACCGGCGACATCGGTTTTCTGAAACACCTCCGCCCGCACATCGATCTCGCGCTCGAATGGATGGATCGCTATGGCGACGTCGACGGCGACGGCTTTCTCGAGTACGCCCCTCACGTCGAAAAGGGATTGATCCAGCAGGGATGGAAGGATTCCAGCGATTCCGTCTTTCATGCTGACGGCACAATCGCCCAGGCCCCCATTGCCCTCTGCGAAGTTCAGGGTTACGCCTACGCCGCCAAGAAATCTGCCGCCAACATCTATCAGGCATGGGGAGACCAGACCCGCAGAACCGCCCTTGAGAACGAAGCAGCAGAACTTCAGGCTCGCTTCGAACAGTCTTTCTGGTGCGATGAACTCTCCACTTACGCCATTGCACTCGATGGGCAAAAACGCCCGTGCCGGGTCCGGACTTCGAATCCCGGCCACTGCCTCTTCTCCGGGATTGCCAGCCCGGACCGGGCCAACCTGGTCGCGCACACACTCGTCAGCGCAGACTTCTTCAGCGGATGGGGAATCCGCACCGTCGGATCGCATGAGGCCCGCTACAACCCGCTCTCGTATCACAATGGCTCCGTCTGGCCCCATGACAACGCGATGATCGCGGCTGGCATGGCGCGCTACGGCTCCCGCGAGTTCGCCGGACGCGTCCTAATGAGCCTGCTGGATCTAAGTAGCTCCGTGGAACTCCAACGCCTGCCGGAACTGATCTGCGGAGTCGACCGCCGCCCCGGACAAGGCCCCACGCTCTATCCAGTCGCATGCTCGCCTCAGGCGTGGGCTGCAGGCACAGTGTTTATGCTGCTGCAAGCCTGCCTCGGCATCTCCATCGATGCCAAAGGAAGGCGCGTCATCTTTGACAAGCCGTTTCTGCCGCAGGGAATTCCGCAGCTGACCATCAACGACCTTCGCATCGAAGACTGCCGCATCAGCCTGTTTCTGGAGCGCGATTCCGGAGCCGTTCGCACTCAGGTCAGCGAAAAGCACGGCGAGATCGCGGTCGTGGTGAAGTGAAAAGTCTGAGCCACAAACACAACCGGCACGAAGTAGTACGAGGGAATGCAACTTCCGATTCCCTTCGTATAACTTCGTGCCCTTTGTGGTGAATGCTCTTAAACTAAGAGTTTTTCCCGACCGCCGTGATGCACTCTTCCAGCACATCCACCGCGACATCAGCCTCGTCTTTCGTGACGACCAGCGGCGGACACAGCCGGATCGAGCTCGGCCCGCAACCCAGGAACAAGATTCCCTTCTCGAACGCCATCTCCACAATCTTGTCGCGCTCGGCGTTTCCGTATTCCTTCGTGATTTTGTCCTTCACGATGTCCACGCCGATCATCAATCCGCGCCCGCGAATATCGCCGACCAGCTTCAACTTCTTCGGCCAGTCCGCCATGCGCTTCATGATGTGATTGCCAACTTCCGCCGAGTTCTCAAGCAGATGTTCCCTCTCGATCACGTCCAGCGTAGCCAGCGCCGCAGCTACCGCGACGGGATTGCCGCCAAACGTCGAAGCATGCGATCCCGGGACCCAGTCCATGACTTCCGCGCGCGTCATCGTGATGCCCAGCGGCATGCCCGACGCAATTCCCTTCGCCATGCAGACCATGTCCGGCTCCACGCCCGTGTGCTCGACCGCGAACCACTTGCCCGTGCGTCCAATGCCGCTCTGCACTTCGTCCACCACCAGCATGATGCCGTGACGATCGCAGATCCGCCGCAGCTCCTGCATGAACACCGTTGGAGCCACCACGTACCCGCCCTCGCCCTGCACCGGCTCGACGAAGATCGCCGCCACTTCCTCGGGCGGCAGCGTGGTCTTAAACAGCTTCTCTTCGATGAACCGCGCGCAGCCCAGTGCGAAGGCCTCCGCCTCCTGCGCCCCGCCAACGCATCCGCGATAAATATCCGGGTATCGCACGTGCGTCACGCCCGGCACTAGAGGAGCAAACCGCCGCCGCTGTTGTGGCTTCGACGCCGTCAGAGACAACGCCCCCATCGTCCGTCCGTGGAACGCTCCGAAGAACGCGATCACGTTCTGCCGCTTCGTGTGATACCGCGCCAACTTGAGCGCGCACTCGATTGCCTCGGCACCCGAGTTGCCGTAATAGATCTTGTGCGGTCCCTTCATCGGCGCAATCTTCGACAGCCGCGCCGCCAGGTCCACCATGTTCTCGTAATAGAAATCCGTACCCGACATGTGGATCAGTTCGCCCGCCTGCTTCTGAATGGCAGCGACCACATCCGGATGGCAGTGGCCCGTCGAAGTCACGGCAATACCGGCAGAAAAATCAAAAAACTCGTTGCCGTCCACATCGGTCACAACGATGCCTTTGCCGCTTTTCGCCACCATCGGGTAGGAGCGGGTATAGGACGGCGAAATAAATTTCTGGTCACCCTCGAGCACGCGCTTGGCATTGGGCCCGGGCAGGGCGGTCTTAATTCTGGGACCGATCGTCGCAGTCATTGTCTTGGTAGTCATGATGAATTCCTCCGTAAACCAGTGGCCTGGTTGTGGCCAGTTGTCGGTAGAGTCGGCCTCGGAATGAACGTCCTGGTTGAGACGGACTACGGCCGAGGCGAGTCAGGCGAAGGAAGGAGAACTAGTCACTACCGAAGAGAGAAGGACGCAACCGGGAAGGCAGATTCGCCCGATACCGCCGCGGACACACCAGCGAGTGCAGCCAGCATTCCGCTGACTGAGCGTGGGGCGAGGGCGAATTGGAATTGGGGCGACGCATCAGAGTCCATCAACATCTTTTTAATTATAGACGCACGGTGCCTGTCAGCGTAACCCCCAAAATAACGCCAAGGTATCAGGCAGCAACGCTCGTGCCGCGTGGCAAGGCTCATGTCCTGGCAACGCCCTGTGGGGACAGCCGCGCCGCGGCGGAATCCCCTCTACTTCCCATCCTCCGCAAACACCAGCAAGACATTCCCCGCCATCCCTGCGTTCACCGAATATCCCGAAGTCACGAACAACATGCCGCCGGCAACCACGGGACCCGCGTAGTTCGGCGAGCCCCCATGCGCAGTCACTCCGTTGACAGTCTGATATTCGATTGCGCTATCGAAATCCCACAAGACCTTCCCATCGGCCGTGTCGTACGCACGCATGTGCCCGTCAAGCGAGCCCGAGAACACCACGCCGGCAATCGCCGTGGCTGGTGCCTGCTGCGCGGCACCGCATCCTGGCTTCGGCAGACACGCAGGCACGGGTGCCGCCGTCTCCCACAGCTTCTTCCCGGTCGCGATCTCCAACGCGAACATTCCCCCACCTGTCTTCGGATCCTGTGACCAATCCGACAGCGGGTAATACACGCGCTCCTGATCGGCCGCCCCACCGAATTCAATCCCGCCCAATGGTCCGCCCTTGCCAATCCGGGTTTGCCACACGATCTTCCCCTTGTCATCCGGATCGAGCCCAAACGCCACACCGGACTTCTGTCCGACAAGAAGGAGACTGTTCCCGTTCACGAGTTTCCGCAAAATCGGTGGTGCTCCAATATCAAAGTCTCCTCCCGGATTCTTCGGGCAGTTCGGATTCCCCGGCACAAAGCAGGCGATGTTGAAGCGATCCTCCGATGTCAGCTGCTTCACCCACAAAACCTTGCCGCTCTCCAGGTCGAGCGCCATCACCGCATCGCTGGTCGCGGTCGACGGCTCGGAATAGTTATCCCCGGTTCCGAAATACAGCGCATGCCGCTCTGGATCGATGGTCGGCGAACTCCACACCGCCGCGCCCGAAGGGCCAATCATCGTGACGCCGGCCGCGTTTGTCGAAGATTTTGGCTCCTCGGAAATCGTGTACGTCTTCCATAGCAACTTCCCGGTCGCGGCGTCCAGCGCGTTCATACTCCCGCGAAACGTGCAGCAGGAATACTTCGGATTCGCCGCTCCCAACTCCTCTGCCGATGACACCGGCACATACAGCTTCCCTCCGTAGAGCTTCGGTGCGCCGGAGATCATCGTAAACGGATGGTCATCCAGATCCGTTTTCCACCGCAGCGCCCCGTTGCTCGTATCGACCGCGTAGGCGCGCCCTTGCATGTCGCCAAAGAATGCCGTCTTACCGTCATCGCTGACCGTAATCGCCGTGCGAGCGTGCTCCGCTGGCAGGAACGTCCAGTACACACAACCGGAATTCCGGTCGAGCGAATACACCTGCCCATCTCCGCCTGCGACAAAGATTCGCTCCCCGACAACTGTCGGAGGCCCACCCGCGCTCGTCGCTCCCGCGTAGCCGAACGCCCACTTCAACGTCAGTCGCGAAATCTGCGCCTTGCTGAGCCCCGCTGCCTTTTCCGGCTGAAAGCGACTATTGGAGAGATCTGCTCCCCATCCATTCCACAGAGGCGTGTTCCCCATCGGAACAGAATTTGCAGGACACGAATTTACCGGACTCTTCTGCGCGAACTCAGCCTTTCCTAGATAGCTCGCGACGGCCGCGCGCTGCTCGTGCGACATCCCCTCGCCGACGGCTTTCATCTTGCCGCTCTCGAGGGCATTGAGAATCGCCGATTGCGCCATCAATCGAAGCGTGTCCGGCCACGGCGCCCGCGTCGCATTGAATGGCGCATGGCACGAGGCACAATGCGTGGCAAAAAGAGCCGCGCCGTCTTGCACGGCGGCCGGCGCCTGCGTCTGCGCCTGCATGAGAGAACCACAAGCACCGACGGCCAATATCACCCGCCAACAACTGGAGAGAAACTGCGGTCGTACCATCGGCATCAGATCACCCCGCACGCACATCGACGCTCTGCTCTGTAGACTTCTTCGAAGAAGCAGAACCGCCAAAGGAGGGCATCCTAGACGCGGCCAAGAAACGAGTCAACGCCAAATGATGTCTGGGTCAGCAGTCCGAGGTCCGAACTCCCGCAAGCCTGTCATCTTGAGCGAGGATTGATCTTTGCGCAACAAGCGCAAGGATTAACCCCAGTCGAAAGATCCCTACCCGCTAAACCAAACCTCAGACAAAGCCAGGCATTCTTCCGATATCCCGCCCACGCAACGACAAGCGACTAGTCCAAGGTCTGAAGTCCGAGGTCGAAAACCAGCCTGCAGCGCGACAACAGGCTGGCCCCTGACCCTTTTTTAGAATCGAACTCTCCGCCAACCTCCTCTGATATGTTGTAGTTGTCTCCCTGTAGTCCCAGAAGAATGCACTCCGCTCAACGCCCAACGCGGTGGCTGGTAGCTCTCGCCTTTGGACTCGTGTACGTGTTCTGGGGTTCGACGTACCTGGCCATCGATATCGCCGTACAAACGATCCCTCCCGCATTGATGTGCGGCCTGCGTTTCGCCATCGCTGGCGTGGTCATGCTCGCGGTCTGCGCCGCCACAGGACACAAGATTCTCTACTCCCCCAAGCAGATCGCCCTCGCGTCAATCGTCGGACTCTTGTTGCTGATGGGCGGCAATCTCACGCTCTCCTACGCGGAGCTCACCGTTTCGTCAGGCCTCTCAGCGCTGATCATCGCCATCACGCCACTCTGGTTTCTCGTTCTAGATTCACTACTCCTCGGCGATCACCACATCTCCGGCCGCGGCAAAGCGGGCCTCGCAATCGGCATCATCGGACTCTTCGTCCTCGTCTGGCCAGACCTGCAGGCCGGCAGTCTCGGACGTAAAGAACTTCTCGCGTCCCTCAGCCTCATCGGCGGATCGTTCAGTTGGGCGCTCGGCTCGGTGCTCTCCAAGAAGTGGCAATCCGGCATGGACGTCTTCGGCGCCACCGGATGGCAAGTCACCGCCGCCGGAGTCGGTAACTTCATCTTCGCCTTCTTCAACGGCGATCTCGCTCACGCCACATGGGCTCCGAAAAGCCTCGCCGCCGTCGGATACCTGGTCGTCTGCGGTTCCTGGATCGGCTACACCGCCTACATTTGGCTGCTGGAGCACGTGCCCACGTCAAAGGTCTCCACCTACGCGTATGTGAATCCAGTGGTCGCGGTGTTCCTCGGCTGGCTCGTGCTTCACGAAAAAGTGGACCGCTACATCCTCGCGGGAAGTGCGATTGTCGTGCTCTCAGTCATCCTCGTGACCAGCGCGAAGGTAAGAGAAAAGAAAGTCTGCGAAGAGCTAGCCCCTGTGGAAGCCGCCGGCGACTGAGCGATCAGTCCGCTGCCGACACTGCCGTGGAAGAGCGGCCCTTCAGGGCCGTGTTAGTGCGAATGACTGACGCCCTAAAGTGCCCCTGGTCGTCTTCACGCCGCAATCGCCACCCTACTTTGCTTTTCCCACGCGACACATTACGCTGCTATCCGACACCGAGGCCCAGAACATGAATCTCATCCCGTTGCGAGCACTCTTCCTTTCCCTACTCCTGGCCGCGGCCCACGCATTAGCCCAGACACCCAGGAACCTGCCACAAACTATCCTCTTCGGCGCAGCCTACTACGAAGAATACGAGCCCACGGACCGACTCGAGGAAGACGTGCGAATGATGAAGGCCACCGGCATCACAGTCATCCGCATCGCAGAGTCCACCTGGAGTACGCTCGAGCCGCAAGAAGGGGTATTCGACTTCAGCCACGTGGATCGCGTCCTAGACGCGATGGACAAAGCCGGCATCAAGGTGATCGTCGGTACGCCCACCTACGCAATCCCAACCTGGCTCGCGCGCGAGCATCCCGACGTTCTCGTCGTCACCCCGCTGGGTCGGGCGGAATATGGGCGCCGCCAGAACATGGACATCACCAATCCGAACTTCCGCGACGCAGCCCAGCGCGTGATCGTGGCTCTCATCGACCATGTCAAACATCATCCGTCGGTCATCGGATATCAACTCGACAATGAGACCAAGTCTTACGACACAAGCGGCCCGAACGTGCAGGCGGCATTCGTCAAATGGATGCGAGATCGCCATCCGGATCTCGCCGCACTCAACAAAGAATTCGGCCTCGACTACTGGAGCAACCGCATCAACCGCTGGGAAGACTTCCCCTCGGTGAATGGTTCAATCAATGCGAGCCTGTCTTCTGCCTTCGCCGAGTTTCAGCGAGGGCTCGTCACCGAATACCTGGCTTGGCAGGGCTCCCTTGTGCACAAACACGCCCGCGCCGATCAGTTCGTCACCCAGAATTTCGATCTCGACTGGCGCGGATATTCCTATGGCATCCAGCCAGACGTGAACCACTTCGAGGCCGCGCGTGCGGTCGACATCGCCGGCATCGACATCTACCACCCCACGCAAGATCACCTCACCGGCGCGGAAATAGCTTTCGGCGGGGACGTGGCCCGCTCCATGCGCGGAGGTCAGAACTACCTTGTCATCGAAACCGAAGCGCAAGGTTTTCCCGAGTGGACGCCCTATCCCGGCCAGCTTCGCCTGCAGGCCTTCAGCCATCTCGCATCGGGCGCGAACATGATCGAGTACTGGCATTGGGGCACCACGTTGAATGCAGCCGAGACGTATTGGCGCGGCCTGCTCAGCCAGGACTTCAAGCCGAACCCCACGTATGACGAAGCAGCCTCAATCGGCAAAGACCTCGCGCGCCTCGGCCCGGAACTCGTGAACATGCGCAAGCAGAATCAAATCGCCATCTATGTGAGCAACCGGGCGCTCACCGCGTTCGATGCTTTCAAATTTGGATGGAGTTCCCGCATCACCTACAACGATATCCTTCGCCCGTTCTACGACGCACTTTACCGCATAAATGCAGAAGTCGATTTTGTCGATCCTTCCACAACGGACCTCTCGCGCTACAAACTTATCGTCGTCCCGGCCCTCTACGCGGCCTCCGATGCCGAGATCGACCGCCTCAACGCCTTCGCCAAAGCCGGAGGCCATCTCCTCTACACCTTCAAGAGCGGGTTCTCCGACGAGAACGTCAAAGTCCGTTCGACCACCCAGCCCGGCCTGATTTCAGAAGCAGCGGGCGTCCGCTACAACCAGTTCACGACTCCTGAAGAAGTGTCGCTCGAAGGCGATCCCTTCGGCGTCGGCAAGGCCGACAACACCGCGCGTTGGTGGATGGAACTCCTCACTCCCACCACCGCCACAACGGTCGCGCAATATCACCATCCGGTCTGGGGCAAATACGCTGCGATCACGCGAAACGCTTATGGCAAAGGAGAAGTCACCTACATCGGCTTCATGCCGAGCGACGCTCTTGCCGAAAAGATCGTAGCGGACGCGGTGAAACGCGCCGGCCTCTGGGGACCGCAACAGACGCTGCACTACCCAACAGTTATGCGAAGCGGAGTTCTCGCCAACGGGCACGCAGTGCACTACGTCCTGAACTACTCCGCCACTCCGGCACAGGCAGGCTACGCTTTTCCCGAGGGCAAAGACCTTCTATCTGGAGAAGCCGTAAACCAGAATGGCACCGTCGCTTTGCCGGGATGGGGTGTGGCCGTGATCGAGGAAACTGCGAAATAGCGGCCTCAGAGCGTTCACAAAATTGCTCCGCCCTACTCCTCTTCCTCATCGTTGACAATATCGACGATGTGCCCGCGGATTGAAAACGTCTGCTTCTCTGTACTGCCGTCGGCAAAGGTAACTCGTGTTGGAGCCCTCTGCCACAAAGGCACCGGACATGCCGAGTCCGGCGCCGCATCGTCCGGGAGGTTTCCCGTAAGTGCTTTCTTCAGCACGGCCTTCCTACGATTCAGTTCCGCAACGATCGCGAATCGCTTCCCTCCGTCTTCAGAAACTCCGCAATACGCCACATAGTCCCGATACCAACTTACCGCCGAATACAGCACGTCAAACTCGGGCAGATTGATCGCCGACACTCGCCCCGTCGTTCGATCAACCAGTAACCATCCCCCGCGCTGCCATTGCCACCGTGGCGCAGAATCATCCGGCAGTGCATCATTCATGCGAAACGCGCGCCGCACCACGAATAGCCGTTCGGTCACATCATGCGGTGTACCCAGCACATATTCCTTCACTCGCCCGTCCACTATGAGCGGACGAATCTTCAGCGTCACCGGCTTGTCATCAGCGTCTCCTGCCATCCATTGCACCGCCATCCATTTTCCAAACGTGATGACGTGAACCTTCGGAGCCGTCGCACCCGCCGCTAAAGCGACACCCACTAATGCCGCAACCAACCCACCTACTAAGTTCCGCCGCATGAGCCGAGCCTAGGTACGAACCCGCCTCTCCTGCAAGGCCGAGGATCACATTTCGTGTAACCCAGTGCCAAAGTGGGAATAGCCAACCTTCCCATCTGAGTGATACTGTTCCAGAAACATTGGGCCCGCGCCCACGATCAAGATGATTTGGCTGTAAAATAGTCGAAGCGCATTAAGGTGTTTTGTATGGGTGTCTCCTCCAGCAGTTCGGGGTCCTCCGAGCGGACAAATCCCCGGGACGAGAGCGCCTCATACCTAGATATGGGTGATTTGCTGCCAAGACGCCACGTCCCGCGTATCCTGGTCGTCGACGACCAGCCCAGCATCGCTGGCCTCATGAGCCAGTTGCTCACCATCCGCGGGTACAACGTCGTCACCGCTTCCAACGCCGAACAAGCCGAGGCCGAAGTCCGCCACCAGCCCCCTGACCTGATCCTCTCCGATGTGATGATGCCGGGAAAATCGGGCTACGACTTCTGCCGCTCGTTGAAGGAAAATCCCGCGACCCGCCTCATTCCGTTCGTCCTGATCACCGGTCTCAGCGACAGCAGCGACAGAGTTCGCGGCATCGAGGCCGGTGCCGACGACTTCCTTAATAAGCCCGTCCTGGCCGAAGAACTGATCGCGCGCGTGAAATCGCTGCTCCGTCTGAAAGAATTTACCGACGAGCTTGAAACTGCCGACTCCGTCCTCTGCACGCTGGGCCTGATCGTCGAGGGCCGCGACCCTTACACCGAAGGCCACTGCGAGCGCCTCTCGCTGCACGCCGCCGATCTCGGCCGCCATCTCGGCATGGACGAAGATTCCCTCCTCGCCCTCAAGCGCGGAGGCTATCTCCACGATATCGGCAAGATCGCCGTCCCCGATGAGATCCTGAAAAAAGGCAGCGACCTTACGCCCGCCGAATGGGACGTCATGAAGATGCATCCCATCACCGGCGAAAACATCTGCAAGCCTCTCCACTCGCTGCGCCTCGTGCTGCCGATCATCCGCCACCATCACGAACACTCCGACGGCTCGGGATACCCCGACGGCCTCACCGCCTCCGACATTCCGGTCCTCCCGCGCGTGCTTCAGGTCGTGGATGTCTACGACGCGCTCCGCACCGCGCGCTCCTACAAGCCCGCCCAGACCCACGAACAAGCCGCGCAAACCATGCGCGAGGAAGCCGATCGCGGCCTCTGGGACGCCGAATTGGTTGCCGAGTATTTCTCCATGTTGGAGCAGAAGCGGCAAGTAGCGTAAGAGCAACTCCAGCAGATTCGAGTTGCTTCAGCTACAGCGTTTCCTTCGGGATTACGTACTTCTCCTCGTGGTTTTGCGGGATTCTCGTGACTCCCGCAGCGCCCGCGCGACGAAGTACAATGAGCAAGCGTTGATGCAGGCAGCCAAATCGGTTGCGCGGGCATCAATTCAGGCCGGAAAGCCTGAAGCCCGACGCCTGAGTACTGAGAACCTTGCCCCCGACCTACACCATCGTCATCCCCGCTTATAACGAGAGTGCACGCCTGGGCGCAACTCTGGAGAGAGTTCTGGCCTATGTTCACGCCCAGCATTGGGACGCCGAGGTGATCGTCGTCAATGACGGCTCGAGCGACAACACCGCCGACATCGTCCGCAGCTTCGCGGCGAAAGATCCGACTCTGAGACTTCTCGAAAACCCCGGCAACCGCGGCAAAGGATACAGCGTCCGCAACGGCATGCTTCACTCTGCCGGGCGCATCGTCCTGTTCAGCGACGCCGACCTTTCCTCTCCGATCGAAGAAGCCCCGAAGCTCTTCGCCGCGCTCGACGCCGGCGCCGACATCGCCATCGGCTCCCGCTGGCTGCGCGCCGAGACGCAAACGCAACGCCAACCGCTGCACCGTCAACTCTTCGGGCGCATCTTCAATCTTCTTCTGCGCGCCATGCTTGGCCTGCACTTCGCCGACACCCAATGCGGCTTCAAAGCGTTCAAGCGCCCCGCGGTGGAAGCGGTCTTCCCTCTGCAGAAAATCGAGCGCTGGGGATTCGATCCTGAAATCCTTTTCCTCGCCCGCAAACTCGGATTCAAAGTCAAAGAAGTCCCCGTCGCCTGGGGACACGTCGGGGACGCCCGCATCAACCCCGTCGTCGACGGCGCCAAAATGTTTCAGGAGATGCTCCGCATCCGCTGGTACTCACTCACAGGGAAATACGACACAGTTGCCCCCCAACATGAAGCGGGCGCCCCATTTCCGGCCGGTGTTGCCAGAAGTGGGGAGGGCGCCGAGCGGCAGAATGCCCACCCGAACACTGAGAAGGCCGGTTCCCGTAGCAGGTAAGAACTCGCAATAAAGAGGCGCTCGAAGATACCCACGCAACAGGCAGATACGAACCGGGTGCCCCATTTCTGGCCGGTGTTGCCAGAAGTAGGGAAGCTGCCTGGCTGCGGAGCCCTCTTTTACCGATTCCCCACGCGCACCAATT
>Ga0335082_10004489_pt1 | contig 15220 bp, 15 predicted proteins | sample Lox_Sample_41_FD_206718 | JGI IMG/M metagenome (GOLD analysis project Ga0335082, IMG submission 206718) | Soil microbial communities from Loxahatchee National Wildlife Refuge, Florida, United States - Lox_Sample_4.1 | ecosystem: Environmental > Terrestrial > Soil > Wetlands | place: USA...
AAGCACGTGGTGGGGACCAGCATGTAGTGCCGCTCCTCGCGGGCCGGCCACGCCCGGGAGGACAGCTCCACCCAGTCATCCCAGCGTTCCCGGGGCGGGAACGCGGCCAGGTGCACGCGGCTGGCGCCCTGGTAGAAGGTCTCCCCGCGGGCCTCGGTCGCGGCCCGGGCCGCCGATACCCGGCGCGCGAGCTCGTCCAGGCCGCCGTCCTCAGCGCTCCCCACCGGATGCACCTCCCTTGTCAGGCCAGCGGAACCGACTGGCCGGCCTGCACGTACGCGTGCTCGTAGCCGAGCAGCCCGGCCAGGGCGAACGGTGCGGCCCAGGCCCCGATCCACGGTGCGGCCACCGCGACCGCGATGAAGACCAGACTGAGGCCGAACGGGCGGCGGTACCTGCCCCGGCTCATCTCTTCCGCGGCCAGCCGGGCGTGCGCCGTGACGTGCGGCAGCGTGATCTCGCCCGCCACCAGCAGCAGGTGGGCGGCGGCCGCGGCGGCCAGGATCACCTCATCCGCGGTCACCGCGCGCCCAGGCGCCAGCCAGGCCAGCAGCGGCAGCATCGCCGCCGCGCCGGCCAGCGCGGCCTGCACCGCCAGGTGCGGCGGCAGCAGCGGGCTCTGCCACAGGTCGCGCGCCTTGGCCTGGGCGAACAGGTACGCGGTATAGGCCGCGGCGGCGGCCGCCAGCGGCAGCCCGAACGCGGCCAGCACCTGCCGGGCCCCGGTCAGCCCGGCCAGCGCTGCCACCAGGTAAAGACCGACCGCGGCGCCGAAGCCGCCCAGGATGAACGCCCCGCGCACCAGCCAGCTGCGCCAGTGCGGCCGGGTGAAGATCATCCAGAACCGCTCCGGGTGCTTCAGGTCGGCGATCAGCAGGCCGCCGGTGAGGCCCAGGAACGCCAGCGCGAGCAGCGGCGCCGCCCAGCGGGCGGCGGCGTTCCCCCAGGGCAGCAGCCCGGCCAAGGCCAGCGCGGCCGGCACCGCGAAGGCGCCGGCCGCGACCGACTTGGTCCAGGTGTACAGGCTGACCCGCCAGCCCCACGGCGCCTGGTGCGGCACGTCGTAAGACAGCAGCGCCGCCGCCGAGGACACCGTCCGGCCCGGGTGCCCCGAGGTGACCAGCTGCGGATCCGGGCCGCCCTGGGTCGCCCAGGCGAACAGCCCGCCGTCCGGCCTGCGCGCGGCCAGCGGGTCCAGCGTGGCCTGGTGCGCGCCCTGGTAAAAGACACCGGGCCGGGTGTTCTTCTCCGGGCGCCGCACCTGCACCGGCTCCCGGTTGACCGCCTGCGCGACCGCCGAGGCGGGGTCGTTCAGGTCGCCGACCAGGATCGCCTCGGTCGGGCACACGGTGACGCAGGCCGGCTCCAGGCCGACGTCCAGCCGGTGCGCGCACATGTTGCACTTTTCCGCCGAGTGGTCCTCGGGGTTGATGAAGATCGCGTCGTACGGGCACGCGGCCATGCACGCCTTGCAGCCGATGCAGATGCCCTTGTCGAAGTCGACGATGCCGTCCTCGCGCCGGAACATGGCCTGGGTCGGGCACGCCGCCACGCACGGCGCATCCTCGCACTGATTGCACCTGGTCACCTGGAACGCCCGCCTGACCTGGGGGAACACGCCGACGTCCACCGACTTGACGTAGGTCCGGGTCACCCCGACCGGGACCTCGTTCTCGCTCTTGCACGCCGTGGTGCACGCGTGGCAGCCGATGCAGCGCGACTGGTCCAGCAGCTTCACCCAGCGCGGCTCCGGCAGATCGGACACGGCCATAAACCGACGGTAAGACGCCGGGCCCCCACCCGCCTAGTGTGCGCGTCCTTGTACCAGCCACAAACAACGTTTGTATGTGACACTGCCCGTCTGCTGGCTGACGCTGCACCGGGCAAGGGAAGGTACGCATGATGAAAGTCCCTGGACGGACGTGATGTGACCCCTTTGGGTATCGGCATGAAAGTGTCGAGCTCGGCGGACTCGCGCACCGGCCGGGCCGGGACGACGTTGCCGGCCTGGTCAAGCACGCTGGTGGTGATCGCCCACCCCGACGATGAGAGCTTCGGGCTGGTGCGGTGATCGACCAGCTCACGGCGGCTGGCGCAGCCGTGCACATCTTGTGCTACACCCACGGCGGGGCATCCACGCTGGACCAGACGCAGGCCGACCTGCACCGTGTGCGCGAGACAGAATTGCGCCAGGCAGCCGCCGAGCTCGGGGCAGCCGCCATCACGCTGCTGGATTACCCCGACGGCGGCCTGGCCGGCATCCCGGTGGGTGAACTCGCCGGCCACGTCGCGGACGCTGCTGCCCGCGTCAGCGCGGCCGGCGTGCTCGCCTTCGACGACACCGGGGTCACGGGCCACCCGGACCATCAGGCCGCCACCGGTGCCGCGGTGCTGGCCGCGCGCGAGGCCGGGTTGCCGGTACTGGCCTGGACGCTGCCCGTCGCCGTGGCCGCCCGGCTCTCCGCTGAGACTGGTCAGGGCTTCTGCGGGCAGCCGCCGGGCGGTATCGACCTGTGCCTTCGCGTCAGCAGGCGGCGGCAGCGACGGGCTGCCCTGCTGCACGCCACCCAGATTTCCCCCGCCGCGGTGCTGTGGCGGCGGCTTCAGCTGCTCGGCGAATGCGAGCACTTGCGCTGGCTCGTACCACCCGCGGAACCGACGACGTGACCATGGTCGTCACGCCTGGCGGCGTGCTGCCTACGTCCGGGCCAGGCGTCGGCGAGTTGCGCCGTGGGGCGCCAGCCCGTACATTAGAGCTATTCATATACCCCCTGGGGTATATTGGCGGGAAGGGGCGCGCGCCATGAGCATGACGGCGGGATCCGGCGTCGAGGTGGTGGCCATTGACACGCTCGCGCTGGGCGACCGGAGCTACCTCGCGCACGACGGGCAGGTCGCCGTGGTCGTGGACCCGCAGCGGGACATCGACCGGGTGCTGGGCCTTGCCGCGGCCCGCGGGGTGCGGATCACCCAGGTGTTCGAGACCCATCTGCACAACGACTACGTGACCGGCGGCCTGGCGCTGGCCCGGGCCACCGGGGCCGCGTACCACGTCAACGCGGCGGACCCAGTAGCGTTCGACCGGGTGCCGGCCAGCGACGGGGACCTCATCGAGGTCAGCCCGGTGATGCGGGTCCGGGTCATGGCCACCCCCGGGCACACGTTCACCCACCTGTCCCACGTGCTGGAGGCCGCGGGCCGCCCGCACGCGGTGTTCACGGGCGGGTCGCTGCTGTACGGCTCGACTGGCCGGCCGGACCTGCTCGGCCAGGCGCATGCCGAGGAACTGGCCCGCGCCCAGTTCGCGTCGGCGCACCGCCTGGCCGCCGAGCTGCCCGAGGATGCCGACGTGTATCCCACCCACGGGTTCGGCAGCTTCTGCTCGGCCACCCAGTCCGAGGGCAGCTTGTCCACCATCGGCCGGGAGCGGCGGGCCAACCCGGCGCTGACCCTGGCCGAAGACCGGTACGTGACCGAGCTGCTGGCCGGGCTGGACGCCTACCCCGCGTACTACGCGCACATGGGCCCCGCGAACGCCGCCGGACCGGCCGGGCCGGACCTGTCCGCGCCGCGCCGCGCGGACGCCGCCGAGCTGCGGCGGCGCATCGGGGCGGGAGAGTGGGTGGTGGACCTGCGCGCCCGCCGGGCGTTCGCGGCCGGGCACGTGCCCGGCACGCTCAGCTTCGACCTGGACGGCAGCTTCGCCACGTACCTGGGCTGGCTGATCCCCTGGGGCACGCCGCTGACCTTGCTGGGCGCCACGCCCGAGCAGGTCGCCGAGGCCCAGCGGGAGCTGGTGCGGATCGGCATCGACCGGCCCGCCGCGGCCGCTATCGGGCAGCCGGGCGACTGGGCCGGCGGCCGGGCCCTGCACAGCTACCCCGTCGCCGACTTCGCGGACCTGGAGGCGGTCCGCCGCCACCGCCGCGTCGTGATCCTGGACGTGCGCCGCGACTCCGAATGGGCCGCCTCGCACATCGCGGGAGCCGTGCACATACCGATTCACCAGCTGTCTGCGCGCCTGGCCGAGGTGCCCGTCGGCGAGGTATGGGTGCACTGCGAGGCGGGATACCGCGCCTCGGTCGCCGCGTCCGTCCTGGATGCCGCTGGCCGCACCGTGGTCGCGGTGGACGACGAGTTCCCCCGGGCCGCCCGCGCGGGCCTGCCCGTCACTGGCCCCCTGGCGCAGGTGGCGGCCAGCTGACCGGCCCGGACGATCCCAGCACACACCGGAAGGATCTCGTGAGCGTGCGGCTCAAGAACCTGTTCAGCAAGCCCTACCAGACCGTGTCGGCGGCGCAGGCGGCCGGCCTCGCCGCTGGCGGCGCCGTCCTGCTCGACGTGCGCGAACCGCACGAGTGGCAGGCCGGTCATGCGCCCCGGGCCCGGCACATCCCGCTGGGTCAGCTCGCCCGCCGGGCGGCTGAACTGCCCGAGCGCCGCGCCGTGGTGACCGTGTGCCGGTCCGGCGCCCGTTCGGCCCGGGCGGCGGCCATGCTGGCCAGGGACGGACGCGAGGTATCCAACCTGGCCGGCGGGATGCGCGCCTGGGCGCGGGCCGGCCTGCCCGTGGTCGCCCGGGGCGGCGGCGCCGGGCGCGTCGCCTGACGTCGGGCCTAGGCGCGGCCGCGGAGCATGAGGTTCCAGTACAGGGCGGGCAGTCCGTAGCGCTTGAGCAGCCACATGTCGTAGCGGGGCTTCATCGTGTCGATGAACGGGAAGCTGGGCCTGGGCTTGAGGTCGTAGTCGAACTCGGCGAGCAGCATCCGGTTCCGCGAGGTGACCAGCGGGCAGGAGGTGTAGCCGTCGTAGCGCGCGGTGCCCGGCTGGGCGCGCATGGCCGCCGTCAGGTTGGCGACCAGGACGGGTGCCTGCTTGCGGGCCGCGGCCCCGGTCTTGGAGGTCGGCAGGTTGGCCGCGTCGCCGAGGGTGAACACGTTGGGCCAGCGGGGGTGGACCAAGGTGTGCTTGTCGGCGGCCACGTACCCGGCGGGGACGGCGGGGTCGGCCAGCGGGCTGTGCTTGACCCAGTCCGGGGCGCTCTGCGGCGGCACGGCGTGCAGCAGGTCGAAGTCGATGGTTTCCTTCGTTCCCGCCTTGGTGTCGGCGATGACGGCCCGCCTGGCCTCGCCGTCGACCTCGGTGAGCTGGGATTCCCTGCGGACCTCGATGCCGTAGCCGGCCGCGACGCCTTCCAGTACCTTGGCCCAGTCGGGCTGGCTGAACATGGCCGCGGTGGGCAGCACCAAGATGACCCGGGTCTTGTCCAGGACGCCCTGGCTGCGCCACCAGTCGGCGGCCAGGTAGGCGATCTTCTGCGGGGCGCCCGCGCACTTGATCGGGCCGGCGGGCATGGTGAAGAGCGCCGTGCCGCCGCGCATGTCCCTGATGAATTCCCAGGTCCGCGGGGTGAGGTCGAACCGGTAGTTGCTCGACACCCCGTTCTCGCCGAGGGTCTCGGTCAGGCCGGGGACCTTGCCGAAATCGAGCTGGATGCCAGGCGCCATGACCAGGTAGTCGTAACCGATGACACGGCCGGGTCCGGTGGTCACCGTCTGGGCTTCCGGGTCGGCGGCCACGGCGGGCTCGCGGATCCAGCGCACCCCCTTGGGCATCACGTCGGCTTCTGGCCGCACGGTGGCGCTCTGCGGCGCCCGGCCACCGCCGACCACGGTGAACAGCGGCTGGTAGAAGTGCTGGTTCGACGGCTCGATGACGGCGATGTCGTGCTGCCCGGCGCGGATCAGCCGGGCCGCCGTGGTGATGCCGGCCGTACCGCCGCCGACGATGACGATCGTGTGGTGCTCCGCCGCGGGTGCGCTCATCGTATGGTCTCCTATTGCTGGCCGTCGTTCCTGGTGAGGGTGAGTCCGGCGGTTTCGGCGTGGTCGAACTCGTCATCGATGCTGATCACCCGGCGGCCGGCGGCCGCCAGGATCGAAGCGGCCACCGTGGAGCGGTAGCCGGTCCGGCAGTAAATCCACACCTCGCCGGGCGGGATCTCGCCTGCCCGGCGGGGCAGTTCACTGAACGGGATGTGCACGGCCCCGGCGACGTGGCCGTCGGCACACTCCAGATCGCGCCGCACGTCCAGCACCACCACGTGCTGCTGGCCGGCCGCGGCCAGGTCGCCGAACTTGGCCAGCCGCAACCTCGCCAGCGGCCGGCCGCCCGCCCACTCGGCCGGGTTCCCGATGGCGGATGCGGCCGGGCGGTCGATGCCGATCCGCGCCAGTTCCCGCTGGGCCTGCGCCACCTGCTGCGGTGTCTCGCCGAGCAGGGTGAGCGGGGTGCCCCAGGGCAGGACCCAGCCCAGGTAACTCGCGAAGCTGCCGTCCAGGGAGAAGCAGAACGTCCCCGGCACGAAGCCCGCCGCGAACGCGACCCGGTCCCGCAGGTCGACCACCCACTCGTCGGCCCAGATCCGGCGGCGGATCTCGGCCGGGTCGGCGCGTCCGGGCGGGGACAGGTCCGCCTGTCCCGGGCCGGCCAGATTGGCTGGGCCCATGTGGGCGTAATACGCCGGGTACGCGTCCAGCCCGGCTAGCAGGCTTTCGACGTAGGCGTGCTCGTCCAGGGTGAGCGCTGGGTTGACCTGCCTCTCCCGCCCGATCGTGGACGCCGTCGCCTGCGCCTGGGTGGCCGCGCAGAAGCTGCCGAACCCGTGCGTAGGGAAGACACGCGCCGAGTCCGGCAGCTCGCCGGCCAGGCGCCGCGCCGAGGCGTGCTGCGCGCGGGCCAGCTCCCCGGTGCTCTCCGGGCCGAGCAGGTCCGGCCGGCCGGTCGAGCCGAACAGCAGCGATCCCCCGGTGAACACCCCGGCCACCTGTCCGGCCGACTCGAGCACGTACGACAGGTGGGTGAACGTGTGCCCCGGCGTGGCCACCGCCCGGAGCCGGAGCGCCGGGCCGACCTGGATCACGTCTCCGTCGGTCACCGGCTGGCGGTCGAAGCGGACCGGGTCGGCGCCGTTGACCAGGTAGGCCGCGCCGGCCGCCCGGGACAGGGCCAGGCCGCCGCTGACGTAGTCGTTGTGAATGTGCGTCTCGGCGACGTGGGTGATCCGGACGCCCTCCCGCCCGGCCAGCTCGGTGATGCGGTCAGTGTCCCGCTGCGGATCGATGACCACGGCGACCTCGCCGTCGTGCGCCAGGTAGCTCCGGTCGCCCAGGGTCGGCGTCTCGATCGGCAGGACTTCGGCCATGCTCGCCCTCCCGGACCCTGGGCGCTGGACATCGGATTCGTCAAATGTACGATCATTCGTATGGATCAACAAGACCGTCAGGCCCACGTTTCCAGCCGCGGGCTTACGCCCTCGTTGTTGATACCGTCATAAATGTACGAACGTACGCATGCTGTAGTGGGGGTTCGATGGCGGGAGCGGGCGCTTCTGACCACATGGCGGCGGCCAGGCCGCTGGACCGGGCCAGTCCGCTGCCGCTGTGGGCCCAGCTGCGTGCCGACCTGCTGCGACGGCTGGACGCGGGAGCGTTCGACGAGGAGTTTCCCGGCGAGCTGGCGCTGGTCGCCGCCTACCAGGTCAGCCGGCAGACCGTCCGGGCCGCGCTGCGCGAACTGCGGGCCGACGGGGTGGTGATCGCCGAGCGGGGCCGCCGTCCCCGGATCACCGGCCGGGCGCTTATCACCCAGCCGCTCGGCGCGCTGTACTCCCTGTTCGCCTCGGTGGAGTCGGCCGGGCTGCGCCAGGAGAGCATCATCCGCGGCCGCGACCTGCGCGCCGACGGCGTCATCGCCGACCGGCTCGGGCTGGAGGCCTCCACTCCGCTGTTCTGGATGGAACGGCTCCGGCTCGCGGGGGGCGAGCCCCTGGCCCTCGACACCGTCTGGCTGCCCGGTGACCTGGGCGCCCCGCTGCTGGAGGCCGACTTCACGCACACCGCGCTCTACGACGAGCTCGCCGCCCGCACAGGCGTCCGGGTCGACGGGGGACGCGAGCACATCCGCGGGGTGGTGCCGACCGCCGCCGAGCAGCGAGTGCTCGGCACTCCCCTGTCCACCGGGGCGCTGCTGATCAGCCGGCTCGGCTTCGCCGCCGGCCGTGCGGTGGAGTGGCGCCGGACCCTGATCCGCGGTGACCGGTTCTCGCTGCTCGCGGAGTTCTCCGCCCGCACCGGGTATCGCCTCGCCCCCGATGGCCGCTATCCCGTCCGCGGCACGCCGGCCGGGCTCGCGCTCCGGGAGGCGGTAGCTGTCCCGGGCCATTCCGTCAGGTCACGCGCATTATCGATGGATACCCCGTGGGGTATACTGGTCTCTCTGGTGTGTACCTGATGAGAAGTGGAGAACCCATGTGCAGCCCTGCCGTGTGCGGTCGTTGCAAGAAGATCACCTGGAGTGGCTGCGGCGCCCACGCCGATCAGGTCATGGCCGGCGTACCCGCGGGCAAGCGGTGTACCTGCCCCTGAGCTCCTCAGGTGTGCGGTGGGCGGGCGTCGCACGCTGCCGCCTGCGCGAGCAGGGCCGCGGCGAGCCGGCGGGCCTCGCCGACGGTCAGGCCGGCCCAGGTGCCGGTCGCGCCGTCTGGCGAGGCGCCGATGTCGAGGCTGACGCGCTGGGCCGGATGGTGGCCTCCGCCGAGCACGAGATGGCCTACCTGGATCTCCCGGCCGCACATGGTCCGGAAGCTGACGTGAATGCGGGCGCCGCCGGCGCCGGGGATACTGCTGTCCATGACACGCCTCCGCGAGCCGCTGTCATGACCCAAGCGCCGCAAGGGCGCGGGCCAGCCGTCGTCCGACCTCGTCGGCGACGGGCTTGAGTTCGGGCTGCCCGGTCAGGGTGACCATGACCTGCGGGTCGAGCGCCTCGACCAGCGTGCCCGCCGCGGTGGCGCGGACGACGACGTTGCAGGGCAACAGCAGGCCGATGCTGCGGTCGATGCCCAGCGCCTGGCGGGCAGCCGGCGGGTTGCAGGCGCCCAGGATGATGTAGTCCTCCATCTGCTCGCCCAGCCGGGCGCGCAGCGTCGCGGTGACGTCGATCTCGGTGAGCACGCCGAACCCCTGCTCCATCAGCGCGTCACGCAGGCGGGAGACCGTCTCGGCGAACGGGAGATCCACGGTAGTGCTGGTGCCGTAACTCATCGGACGGCCCCTTGCGCTTGCTGCGCGGCGAACTGGTCGCGGACCTGGTCCATGTCCAGATCGCGGACGGCCTGGATGAGCTGCTCGAGCGATGCGGCGGGCAGCGCGCCGGGCTGAGAGAACACCAGGATGCCGTCGCGGAACGCCATCAGCGTGGGGATGGAGCTGATCCGCGCGGCGGCGGACAGCTCGGGCTGGTCTTCGGTGTCGATCTTGCCGAACGTGATGTCCGGGTGCTGCTCGCTGGCGGCCTGGAAGACCGGCGCGAACATCCGGCACGGCCCGCACCAGGAGGCCCACCAGTCCACCAGGGTGATCCCCGGCTTGGTGACCGTGTCTTCGAACGTGTCCTTGGTCAGCGCGACGGTGCTCATCCTCTTCCTGCCTTCCGAATCGAGGTCAATATACCCCCACCCGTATAACCGGCAGTGCCGGATGATATTCCGTGCGGGTCTCCCCGGCGGCATCCCGCTGCTTGGCCAGGCATGTCACCCCGTCGGCGCCCAGCGCCTCTCATCAAGATGAGCTGCCGGCAACGGCTCAATGCCAGTGACTATCTAGACGATGATCATCTGCGCGGCCCGCTTATGTGGTGCTGAGCGCGAAACGGGGCGGGTGACCCTGGCGGACGGCATCCTGGCCGTGACCGTGCGTGCCCGTTAGGGCCGGATCGCGACGCCCTCGAAGGTGAACCCCAGCGCCCGGGGGCCCTTCATGTAGTAGGTGTCCATCTGGGTCAGTTCGAGCCCGGCCGCGGCCACCAGCTGATCAATCGGGCGGTTGAGGTGGCAGCCGCCGAAGGCCCGGCGCTGCAGCGGCGTGAGCCGCTGCTGGAAGCGGGCGACCCCCGGGTCGGGCGCCAGGCCGTGCTCCACGAACCGGAACGCGCCGCCGGGCCGCAGCACCCGGCGGATCTCGTCCAGGGCGCGCATCGCGTCCGGGATCGTGCACAGCGTCCAGGTGCTCAGCACGTGATCGACGCTCGCGTCCGCAACGGGCAGCGCCTCGGCGTCCGAGCCGACGTACTCGATCGGGACCGCGCACCCGGCGGCTCGTCCCGCGGCCAGCTTGCGGCCCGCGGCGGCCGGGTCAACCGCCTGGACCCGCTTGAGCCCGGCCGGGTAGTACGGGATGTTCAGGCCGGACCCGAACCCGATCTCCAGCACCTCGCCGTCCAGCCCGGCCGCGGCCCGGGCCCGCGGGCCCGCGAATTCACCGCCGCGCAGCGCTACGTTGATCGCGCGGGGAAGGATCTGGTCCGCGTACAGGCCCACGTCCCCCAGTGTGGCACGGCCCGCCGGGTGCCCGGTGCGGCGTCAGGCCGGCCCGGCGGGACCGTGCGCCGCGCCGGCCCCGCCGGGCCGGGGTCGGTGTCCTCAGGGGAGCTGGACGTAGCTGTGGCGGGCCTTCCCAAGAAGCAGCCGCCCGACAGTCCGCAAGGTACCGGCGGTGGTACTCGTTCAGGAGGATCTTTGGTCCCACGATGGCGTGCCGATCGTCCACATGGACAGCACGGGGTGCCCGGCCCGACGGCCAGCGGGCAGCACAGCGCAAAGCGCAAGCCTGCGGCTGGCCGGGAAGCAGCCCGGCCTAGCCTCACCCTGCACGGGCAGCCCATCCTGACCTGGAAGCTGCGCCCTCGGTCGTCACGTGCACGTTGTGCTGGCCTGGCACCGCACCAGGGCCGGTGCGCCGGATGTGGCCGTCAGGGCAGTGGGATCGGCCCGCCACCAGGTGAGCCCGGCTGAAGCTCGGCGGCCATGGCGGCTGGCTGGCCGGGATGCGCGGCGTGGCCGCAGCCGGCCGTGGCGGCGCACAAGATCGCGCCGATCACGAGCAGCGCGGCGCCGTTGGCCGGCCGGCGGGGTTTGCGCTGAGTTCGCGCGAACCAGGCGAACCCGAAGAGCATCAGCCCGCAGGCGATGTAGAAGTTGAGCCGCAGGCCCAGGAAGTGCTCGGAGGAGTCGATCCGCAGCGACTCTTCGAAGATCCGGAATGCCGAGTACCCGGCCACGTACAAGGCGAACAGCCCCGGCGGGCGGATCGGGCGGTGATGGCCCAGCCACACGAGCGTGGCGGCCAGTGCCAGGTCGAAGATGAGCTCGTACAGGAAGGTCGGCTGGAACGCCGGGTACGCCGCGTACCCGGCGGGCCGGAACTGGGGCGCGATCTGCACGCCCCACGGCAGGCTGGTGGGGCGGCCGAACAGTTCCTGGTTGAAGTAGTTGCCGATCCGGCCGATCGCCTGAGCCACCAGCAGCGCCGGGGCGACCGCGTCCATGAAGAGCTTGACGTCCGCCCCGCACCTGCGTACCCGCCACGCGCCCACCACGGCAGCCAGCGCCACCGCCCCCCAGATACCCAGGCCGCCGGACCAGACCGCGAACACACCCCACCAGTGGTGCGGGATGTCGGCCGGGGTGGTGAGGTCGAAGTAGATCCGGCCGCCGATGATTCCGGCCGGGACGGCCCACAGCGCGACGTCGCCGACCAGCGCCGGGTCGCCGCCGACCGCACGCCACCGCCGCCGGGTGATCACGATCGCCAGCGTGATGCCCGCCAGGTACATCAGCGCGTAGAAGTGAATGAACGCCGGGCCGATATGGACGCCGTTCACCGCAGGGCTGGGGATAAACGCCATGCCAGCAGGCTAGCGCGACGCCTGCGGCGGCCGGTTGTTCAGCGGCCCGGCTTGGCCGGTGCCTGTGCCGGGGTTCTGGCTGACATGGTGATGAAGTCGCGGGGCCACCAGGCGGCGAAGTACCGGTTCGGGCCGCCGTACATGCCGGGCAGCAGGTTGGTCCCATTGGCGGGATCGGCCATGCCGGACGGGCTGTGCGGGTGGTAGGTCGCGAAGTCGACCCAGTCGGTGTTGATGTCGAGTTCCATCGCCCGGACCGCTCCGGCGCGGGCCAGGATGCGGGCCAGCGTGGTGATGTTCAGGCCGGGGCCGCCGACGTAGACCAGCGCGCCGTCGGCGGTGATGCCCAGGCCCGAGCGCCAGACGTAGACGGCGTTGCCCAGGGTGAAGCCCCACTGGGTGGTGTCGCTGGGGTTCAGGCCGGGGATCGGCTTGCCGTGGTCGACCAGCAGGTCCAGGTTCTGCCGGACGGCCACGACGTCTGGTGGCACGGTGGCGCCATGATCCCAGGCGAGGATGCCGGCGGTGCCGTTGCGGTAGATGACGAACGAGGCGGCGCCGTTGCGCAGCGGCAGGATCGTGCGGCCGTCGGTGTAGTAGCCGCCGTTGGCGTTGCTCATCAGGAAACCGGAGTTGAACGCGGCGACCAGGGTCCTGGCCGCGGGCCCGGAGACCGGGGCGGTGTGCTGGAACGGACCGCCGCCGGGAATCGTGCTGCCCGAGTACAAGGCCGGGGTCAGCAGCTTGGTGTCCATCCAGGCGACGCCGACCACGAGGCTGGTGTGCACGGCGTCTGGCCGCACCCAGGTCTCGTACACGGCAGGCAGGCCGTCCACGCGTCGGCCGGCGGGATGCCAGGCTCCTTCCCCGGCCAGCTCGCGCCCGGCCGGGGACGTCAGCTGCCGCGGTGCCGGCAGGTGCGCGACCGCCGCATGTGTCGGGCCGGCGGCGGCCGGGCCCAGGCTCGGGATGGCCGACTGGGCCGGCGCGCCGCCTATCGGCGGCGGATGGTGGGAGTACCACAGGTTCTCGGCCCAGTTGACGATGCCGCTGCCCCCGTGACCGCGGAACCACTCGGCGCCGCGCGCCGCCACCGACGTGCCCAGTCCCGGGTCGGCCAGGGCATTCCCCAGCGAGAACCAGACCGGTATGAGCAACACGATGACACCGAGCACGGCCGTCGCGACCGGGTGCCGCCCGGCGATCGTCCGCCGCGCGGCCCTGATCTGCCGCCGGCGCCGACGCCGGTCACCGCGGCTCCGGAACCCGTGCGGCCTGGCCGCCCGGCCGCCACTGCCAGCCTCGGCGAGGTAATCGCCGTCCTGGCCGGCCGGGACGGCATACGTCTGGTACTGAGGGTCGTCCGGATCGCCGGGCCGGCCCTGGGCGTCACCGGGCCGGTCCCGGTAGGTCCCGGGCCCGTTTCCTGCATGCAGGCCCGCGTGCCGCGGTCGTGACTGCTTGCCGCCATGCATCCGCTGTCGCCCCTCATCATCTGGCCTGTCCCTGCCACCCTGCCCCCTGATCATGAACATGCCGTGAATCCCCAGGCTAAAGCGGCGCGGCTACCCTGCGCCGAAGGCGCTAGCCATCCCCGGCCTCGACCAGGATGCGGGTACGCAGGTACGCAGGCACCCGCAATGCCAGGCGAACCCCGCCGCCCGTAGCCCCCCCTGCCTGATGACGGTGGCCCATTATGAGTAGCTCTGCGTCCAGACCCGGCCAGGCGTGGCAGCGTCAAAGCCGTGCCGGCCGCCCATCCGAAAGGGGCTAACGCTGGCGGCCGCTAGCCGAACCGGGGCGCAAGCCGAGGTCATCGACCAGCCGGCCCACGGCCGTTCTGCCTTCTGCCCTATCCTCGATGGTGATGACACGCTGCGCGGCGGCAAGCAGAGCAGTGCCCTCCCAAGGGATTTTGACCGATGACGCATCTGGCCTGGTGGCCGTTCATCGTGCTGGCCGGGGCCGGGGTGGGAGTCTGCACCGGCTTGTTCGGGGTCGGCGGCTCCTCGGTGGCCACCCCGGTGCTGGCGCTGCTCGGCGCGCCCGGGCTGATCGCCGTGGCCTCGCCGCTGCCCGCGACCATTCCCTCCGCGGCGGTCGGTGCTATTCCCTACGTCCGGTCGCGCGAGGCGCGGACCCATGCCGCTGCCTGGTCGGTCCTGGGCGGCGTCCCCGGCACGGTCGCGGGAGCGCTGCTGTCGCGCCTGGCCGGCGGCCCGGTGCTGCTGCTCGTCTCCGGGCTGGTCCTGGTCGTTGTCGGCCTGCGGGTGATCCTGCCCGTTGATGAGAAGGCCCTGGAGAAGGGCGCCGAGCGGCGTCGCCACCGGGCGCTGCTGGTGGCCACCATGGTGCTGGTCGGGGTGTTCACCGGCCTGCTGGCCAACGGCGGCGGGTTCCTCATCGTCCCGCTGTACCTGCTGGTCTTCGGCCTGCAGATCCGCCAGGCGGTCGGCACAAGCTGCTGGTCATCGTCGTGCTGGCCATCCCGACGCTGGTGACCCACTGGGCGATGGGGCACATCAACTGGGCCCTGGCCGGCGAGTTCGCCCTCGGCCAGGTGCCCGGCAGCGCGGCGGCCTGCGCTTCGGCCAGGTCGCGGGGCAGCACGGTGAGCTGTCGCCGGTTCTTGCCGCTGGTGGTGCACAGGCTGCGGGCCGGGCAGGGGCCGCAGCCGGCGGCGGAGAAGGTCGCCACGATCGCGGCGTTGCCGCGCTGGGTGCATGGCGTCCAGGACGCTGAGGTCTTTCCCCGCGGGCAGGTGACGGTGCGGCTGGCATAGTCGACGGCGAAGTCGGCGCGGGCGTAACCGGCCCCGGCGCGGGCCTGCGCGGAGGTGTCCTGAAGCAGCGGCCCGGTCAGCGCGATGCCGTGCCGGGCGAGCTCAGAGACCACCAGCGCGGCGGACAGGTACCCGGAATCGGCGTAGTGCCGTCCCGGGGCCAGGCCCTTTCCCGCCAGGTCGTCGTCGATGACACCGGTCATCTGGTTGTCGGTCACCGTGGCATCGGTGGTGGCCACGTGCGTGATCAGGTTCGGGAACGCCGGTGCCGCGCAGTCCTGGTCATGTCCGCGGCGGCCGGTCCCGTCGTCAGCTGCGGCCGGGCAGCCGCACCGCGGCTCGTCGTCGCAGGTCTCGGTGACGTGCAGCTTGTATCCCAGCCAGAAGGTGTCCCGCTTGACGCCCCAGCGGGCATCCAGATCATACGGGGAGGCGATCCGGGCATGGCCAGGCGGGAGACCGTCGCCTTCAGGCTCCTTCTCCCGCCGCTTGATCACCTCCCGCCCGTCTGCATGGATGACCCGGGTGTAGTTCTGCAGCAGCACCCGGCGCAGCACGTCCACCGCCGGGATCTCAGCCAGCCAGGCCGGGGAGGAGCTGTCGTAGACCGCCTCGAGCGGCGCATACCCGTCCCGGGCGTAGGCGATGGCCAGCTCATCCTGCTTCGCCTGCGACGCCGGAGGCCGCCAGGCC
>Ga0335082_10004490_pt1 | contig 15220 bp, 10 predicted proteins | sample Lox_Sample_41_FD_206718 | JGI IMG/M metagenome (GOLD analysis project Ga0335082, IMG submission 206718) | Soil microbial communities from Loxahatchee National Wildlife Refuge, Florida, United States - Lox_Sample_4.1 | ecosystem: Environmental > Terrestrial > Soil > Wetlands | place: USA...
GAGGGTAGAGCTGTGCCCAAGCTCTGGGGACGTCCGCTCGTCCCGGGTGTACTGGTAAGCGTCCTGGCTCTGTTCCTGTGGCCGATCCTGGGTGGCACTCAGGCGCTCGCGGTGTGGGGGACACTGCTGCTGCTGTTGTTCCTGCACCATGTCTTCAACCTGTCCCGGCTGTACCGCTGGCTGGAAGATCCGCGGTCGTCCGGCCTGCCCGAAGGCAGTGGCGTCTGGGAAGACATCTACGCCGCGCTCGCGCGACTGCTCAAACGGCGCACGCAGATCGAGTCGCGGCTGTCTGCCGCGTTGGAGCGCTTCCAGGAGGCCGGCGCAGCCTTGCCGGAGGGCCTCATCATCCTCGATGAGGCGGACTGCATCGAATGGTGCAATCCGAAAGCGGAAGCCTACTTCGGCCTGTCTAGCGAACGCGACCGCAACCAGCAGATTACCTATCTGGTACGCCATCCGCCGTTCGTCGAATATCTCGAGACACGCAACTACCGAGAGCCGCTGGTGCTGCGCTTGATGCGCTCGGAGGGCGAGCTCACCTTGTCGATACAGCTGGTCCCCTATGGAGACAGCCAAAAGCTGTTGCTCTCCCGGGATATCACCCGCTGGGAGCGGATGGAGACGACGCGGCGAGATTTCGTGGCCAACGTCTCGCACGAGTTGCGCACGCCGCTCACGGTGCTGGGCGGCTTCCTGGAAACGCTGTCGGAGGCGACCGAGCATGACCCGGCTATGTTGCGCCGGTCGCTGCAGCTGATGAGCGAGCAGACGTACCGCATGCAGCGCCTGGTCGAAGACCTGCTCACCCTCTCCAGGCTGGAGAGCGCACACAATCCCTTGCGGGAGGAGCCCGTCGATGTCCCCGAGCTGTTGCGATCCCTGCACCGGGATGCGCAGGCGCTGTCCGAGGGCCGCCATCGCCTGAGCCTGCGGCTGGAGAATACGGGCGGGATCCGGGGCAGCGCGGAGGAGCTGCGCAGCGCATTTCTGAATCTCATCAGCAACGCCGTGCGCTACACGCCCGAGAACGGGGAGATCGAGGTGAGCTGGGTCAAGCGTGACGGCGAGCCGATGCTCAGTGTGCGCGATACCGGGATCGGCATCGAACCCCACCACATCCCGCGCCTGACGGAGCGCTTCTACCGCGTCGACCGCAGCCGCTCACGCGGCACCGGCGGCACCGGGCTGGGGCTGGCCATCGTCAAGCATGTGCTCTCGCGGCATCAGGCACACCTGGAGATCGAAAGCGAGCCGGGCAAGGGAAGCACTTTCCGAGCCGTCTTCCCCGCGTCGCGCTCCGCGGTGCGCGCCCAGCCGGCGATTGTGGCGGTGGCCGCCGACCAGCGGTGATCACGTCGGCAGTACCGTCCTGCCTCAACCCTTCTTGAGTCCCCGCCTGGCTGCCAGGACTTCGTCCAGTGCGGCACGCATGGTCGCCGCGAACTGCGACGGCAGCGGGTGCCCGCTCTCCCGCACCCGGCGGCCCCAGATCGCGAACGGCCAATGCGGATCGTCCTTGAACCGCGGGATCACGTGCCAGTGCAGGTGCGGCACCTGATTTCCGAGGCTCGCGAGGTTGATCTTGTCGGGCTGGAGGGCTCGGATCAAAGCTTCTTCGAGGGCAAAAACCACGCGCAGGATCCGGTTGCGGTCCGTTGCGTCGAGGTCGGTCATCTCCTGCACATGCCGGTCCCAGATCACGCGACATAGCCCCGGATAGTCCGGCTCATATGCCCACACCGCCCGACAGTAGTCGTCCTCCCACAGGATCTCGCCCCCCGCCTCCTGGCAGAACACGCATTTCATCCCGTTGCCTCCAAAGGCCCACGCGCTGCGCCGCCCGCATCGCTATGGCTGCTCCCCGGCGCAATGCCCGGTGCGCGCGTCAAAGCAATACCCGCTCGATGCACCCGTCGCTCGCCTTGCTGACGTAATCGGCCATCCAGTTCTCCCCGAGCAGACGGCGTGCCATCTCCACCACCAGATAGTCCGCCGTGGTCCCCGCGTCGCCGTCGTAACGCGACAACCCCTGCAGACATGACGGACACGATGTGAGCACTTTCACCGTGCCGGTGTGGCCATCGCTACGCAAGGCCTCGGCGCCCTTGACCAGTTCTTGCTGCTTGCGGAAGCGCACTTGCGTCGCGATGTCGGGGCGCGTCACCGCCAGCGTGCCCGACTCGCCACAGCAGCGGTCGTTGAGCTCGACGGGGCGCCCGATCAGCTCGTTCACCACTTGCAGCGGCCGATACGTCTTCATCGGGGTGTGGCAGGGATCGTGATACATGTACCGCACGCCATCGACGCCTGGCAGCTTTACGCCCTTCTCCATCAGGTACTCGTGGATGTCCAGCAGGCGGCACCCGGGGAAGATCCGGTCGAACTCGTAATGCTGCAGCTGGTCGTGGCAGGTGCCGCAGGACACGATCACGGTCTTGATGTCTAGATAGTTGAGCGTATTGGCCACGCGATGGAACAGCACGCGGTTATCGGTGCTGATCTTCTGGCCCTTGTCGGCTTCGCCTGCGGCGATCTGCGGATAGCCACAGCAGAGATAGCCGGGCGGCAGCACCGTGATGGCCCCGACGTGAAACAGCATGGCCTGCGTGGCAAGGCCGACCTGCCCGAACAGCCGCTCAGACCCGCAGCCGGGAAAATAGAACAACGCATCAGCGTCCTCGCTGGTGTTGTGCCGGTCCCGGATCACCGGCACGACCGACCGGTCCTCGAGGCCCAGCAACTGGCGTGATGTCTTTCTCGGGAGCCCGCCCGGCAGCGGCTTGTTGATGAAATGGATCACCTGGGCCTTGAGCGGCGGGCGGCCCGGCGTAGCCGGCGGACGCCGCACCTGATCGCCGATCAGCCCGAAACGGCCCGCGAGCGCATGTGCGGTTCGCTGCGCGCGGTAGCCCAAGTCGATGAACAGCGTGCGCGCGAGCTTGATGGTCCTGGGGTCGGTCGCGTTCAGGAACAGCAGCGAGGCGGCGGCACCCAGGTTGGTTTTCTTCTTGCCCAGTCTGCGCAGCATGTTGCGCATCGCGATCGACACATCGCCGAAATCGATGTCGACGGGACAGGGCGAGGCGCACTTGTGGCACACGGTACAGTGATCGGCGACGTCGCCGAACTCGTCGAAGTGGCGGATGGAAACTCCGCGCCGCGTCTGTTCCTCGTAGAGAAATGCCTCGATCAGCAACGAGGTCGCGAGGATCTTGTTGCGAGGGCTGTACAGCAGGTTGGCGCGGGGCACGTGTGTGCTGCATACGGGCTTACACTTTCCGCAGCGCAAACAATCCTTGATCGAATCCGAGATGGCGCCGATCTCGCTTTGCTCCAAGATCAGGCTCTCCTGCTCCAGCAGGCTGAAGCTGGGCGTGTAGGCGCGGTCCAGGTTCGCGCCCGGGAGCAGTTTCCCTGCGTTGAAGCGCCCGTGCGGATCGACCCTTTGCTTGTAGGTGACGAACGCTTCGATGCGCTCCGCCTCGAGATAGTCGAGCTTGGTGATGCCGATGCCATGCTCGCCGGAGATTACCCCGCCGAGAGATTTTGCCAGCGACATGATGCGGCCGACTACTTCGGAAGCCTCCTGCAGCATGGCATAGTCATCGGAGTTCACCGGGATGTTGGTATGCACGTTCCCGTCTCCGGCGTGCATATGCAGGGCCACGAACACGCGGCTTCTCAACACGCGGCCGTGTAGGGCCTCGATCTCGCGACAGACCGGCTCGAACACGCGGCCAGCGAAGATCCCCAGGAGTGCCTCGCGCACCTGCGCCTTCCACGAGACCCGCAGCGTGCGATCCTGCAGCGCGTGGAAGATGGTGCGCGCGGCAGGCGAGGAAGAGAGCGCAGCCCCCGCGATCGGGTCCGCTGGCGCGAAGGCGCGCTCATAGTCTTCGCACGGCGCGTCGAGGTGGTCGAGCAGCCACTGCCACCTGGCTCGCGCTGCACGCACGATCTCCAGCGCTTGCTGCGGCCGGCTTCCCAGCAACTCCTGCTTCGAGACCTTGTCGAGCTCCTGCTGCACCGAGAGATCGGTGAGCAGATACGCCTCCAGCGCCTGCATCAGCCGGACCTTGTTCTTGAGCGAGAGCTCGATGTTGATGCGCTCGATCGCGTCCGAATAGTCGCCCAGCCGGTCGAGTGGGATGACAACGTCCTCATTGATCTTGAACGCGTTGGTGTGCTTCGCGATCGCCGCGGTGCGGGCGCGATCGAGCCAGAACCGCCGGCGCGCGTCCACGCTGACGGCGATGAAGCCTTCGCCGCCACGCGCGTTGGCCCTGCGAACGACATTCGACGCAGCCTCACCCACCGCCCGTTCGTCGTCGCCTGCGATGTCCGCCAGTAGGACCATCTTGGGCCGCATGCCCCGGTTGGCTTTGGTCGCGTAACCCACCGCCTTGACGTAGCGCTCGTCCAGATGCTCCAGCCCGCCCAGCACCACGCTGGGATGTCCATCTAGAAAGCGCTTGACCTCCACGATGCAGGGCACGGCCTCGCGAACCTGTCCGAAGAACTCCAGACACACGCTTCGCACATGCGCGGGCATGCGGTGCAGGATGAAACGTGCGGAGGTGATGATCCCGTCGCAGCCTTCCTTCTGCACGCCCGGCAAACCGAAGAGGAACTTGTCGGTGACATCCTTGCCCAGCCCCGCTTTGCGCAGGCTGCGGCCGGGGACCTGTAGCGTCTGCGCCTGCCCCTCCGGCGTGCGCCCGTCGGCGCGCAAGCGCTGGATCTGAAAGGTAGCCACGTCCTGATCGTGGATCTTGCCGAGGTTGTGCCCAACGCGTGTGATTTCGAGCCACTGCCCGTCGGGATCGACCATGCGCCAGGAGGCGAGGTTGTCCAAGGCCGTCCCCCAAAGCACCGCCTTCTTTCCTCCCGCGTTCATGGCGATGTTTCCGCCGATGCAAGAAGCGTCCGCCGAGGTCGGATCGACGGCAAACACCAGGCCCTGCGCTTCCGCCGCATCCATCACGCTACGGGTCACGGTCCCGGCGCCACAGCGAATCGTGAACACCGGACGGTCCAACCCTGGTAAGAGGATCCGCTCTACCGGTCCCAGTGCATCCAGCTTTTCGGTGTTGATGACCGCGGAGCGCGCGGTTAGCGGCACCGCGCCGCCGGTGTAGCCGGTGCCGCCGCCGCGAGGGATGATCGTCAGCCCGAGGTCGATGCATGCCCGCACGCATTCCGCCGTCTCGGCTTCATCTTCGGGATACAACACGACGAAGGGATACTCGACGCGCCAGTCCGTGGCGTCGGTGACGTGCGCGACACGGGCAAAGCCGTCGAAGCAGATGTTGTCGCGGCGCGTGGCGCGTGAGAGGCGGCGCAGCGCGCGACGCCGCAGAGCCGCGAGCTCGTCGAACTCCCGTTCGAAGCGTTGCACGGCGTCTGCGGCGGCCTGCAGCAGCTCCGTGACGCTGTCATTGGGATTCTGCCGGCGTGCCTCGATCTCGCGGAGCCGGTGCCGCATCGCGTCGACCAACGCTTGGCGGCGCACGCGATTCGATAGCAGATCGTCCTGGAGATAGGGGTTGCGCGTAACGGCCCACATGTCCCCGAGCACTTCGTAGAGCATGCGCGCGGAGCGTCCCGTCCGCCTGCGCTGCCGCAGACCATCGAGCAGGCCCCAGACCTCCGGCCCCAAGAGGCGGATCACGATCTCCCGATCCGAGAAGGACGTGTAGTTGTATGGGATCTCGCGCAGGCGTGCGCTCATGGCAGGGTGATGCGTCGGATGGGCCAGACGGGGACCCGAATGATACACGACCGCAGCGCAACAAACGCGCTATCCCGAACCCCGGCGAAGACGCAGCGGAGAGATGCAACGCCTTGACCGCACAAGCATTTTCACCAATGTGGAGGCGCGCGGTCGGGCTAAAGCATCAGGCCCCCGCCGCCGATAAATTCGTTGGGGGATCGGCTACGGCCCTGCCGATAGTCCGTTCCGCCCTCGCCCGGAAGTCCGGGATCGCAATGACGGGAAGAGCGAGTTGCCTCGAAACCACCCTAAAGACGGCACCGTCGTCTACCCGCCTGCTACGCCCGCCTGTGAGCGGCCCAGCGGCGTGCAGCTCCATGAGCGGCTATCCGCTCAATTAAAACAGCTCCCCGTTGGTGTCACAGCCGGCACGCCGGTGGCCCACGAATCGTGGGAGGCTCTGCTGCAGTTGGTCAGCGCCGCCTACGCCGATCACGACCGCGTCCTTGCGCGGCTGAACCAGCAACTGCATGTCGAGGTGGCGCTGCGTGACCGCGTGATCACGCGGCTGCAACGGCTACGGGTGCAGCTAGTGGGAGCCGCCGGCGCCGACATGGACATGACCAGAGCCGCCGACCTGGAGGAGCTGTCGGAGCTGATCGCCCAGCTCGTGCACGAGCGCGAGGAAGCGAAGGAGCTGCTGCGCAAGCGTGAGGAGCGGTTCCGAGCGCTGACCGAGAAAGCGCTGGATCTCACCGCGATCATCTCCGCGGAGGGACGCATCCTCTATACCAGCCCTTCAGTGGAGCAGGTTCTCGGCATTCCTGCGGAGCAGCTCAACGGCACGGACATGATGACGCTGGTTCATCCCGAAGATGTCGACGAGATCCGGTGCGAACTCGAGCGCACTGTGCGCGCGATGCCGGGCGAGCACATGCTTCCCGTGCGCTTTCGGCACGCTGATGGGAGCTGGCGCATGCTCGAGCTGACGGCCAATAACTGCCTGGACCATCCGGCGGTGGCCGGGATCGTGCTCAACTGCCGAGACGTCACCGAACGCACCTTGGCGCAGGAGCGCATCCGACACCTGGCGCATCACGACGAGTTGACCGGCTTGCCGAACCGCAACCTGTTTCGCGATCGCGCCCAGCAAGCCATGTCTCAGGCCGACCGCTCGCGGCGACGCGTTGGCCTGATGTTCCTGGACCTGGACCGCTTCAAGCATATCAACGATTCGCTCGGCCACCACATCGGCGACAAGCTGCTGCAGCAGATGGCGATCAGGCTCTCCAGCGCGGTGCGGCAGTCCGACACGGTGGCGCGGCTGGGGGGCGACGAATTCGTGATCGTTCTCCCCGAGGTGCGCGACATCCAAGACCTGACACCGCTCGCCAACAAGTTGCTCGAGATCATCTCCGCTCCGGTGCAACTCGAGGGCAATGAGCTACATGTCTCGGGCAGCGTCGGAATCTCCGTCTTTCCCGACGACGGAACCGATCTCGATACGCTGATGCGAAATGCCGACACGGCGATGTATCACGCCAAGGAGAACGGGCGCAACAACTTCCAATACTTCACGCCGCGCATGAACGAGATCGCACAGGAGCGGCTGACGATGGAAACGCGCCTGCGGCGCGCGATCCGCAATCAGGAGTTCGTGTTGCACTATCAGCCCATCGTGAGCGCGGTCACCGGTGAGCTTGTCGGCGTGGAGGCATTGGTCCGATGGCAGGATCCCGAGCGCGGACTGGTACCGCCGGGGCAGTTCATTCGCGTCGCGGAGGAGGCCGGCTTGATCGGCCGGCTCGGCGCGTGGGTGCTGCACGAGGCCTGCCGGCAGAATCGGGCCTGGCAGCAGGCCGGACTGATCCCTATTCCAGTGGCGGTCAATCTCTCGGCGGAGCAGTTCCGCAGCCGGTCGCTGATCGACACGGTGAGCGAAGCGCTCGCGCTCACGGGGCTTGACCCGTGCCACCTGACGCTCGAGATCACCGAGACGCTGTTGATGGAGCAGAGCGAACAGACCGTCGATCTGCTCTCGCGCCTCAATGCGATGGGGTTGCAGCTCTCCATCGACGACTTCGGCACCGGCTATTCGAGCCTGTCGTACCTGAGCCGCTTCCCGATCCAGAAGCTCAAGATCGACAAGTCTTTCGTGCGCGATATGCGTTCTGATCCTTCTGACGCGGCCATCACCAGCGCCGTGATCGCGCTTGCACACAGCTTGCGGCTACGTGTTCTCGCAGAGGGCGTGGAGACGCGGGAGCAACTCGAGTTTCTGCGGCTTCGTGGCTGCCACGAGGTGCAAGGCTATCTGTTTAGCAAGCCTCTGCCCGCCGCGGACTTCCAAGCGTTCGTCCAAAGCTGGGATCCGCGGACTTACACGGCGCCGGCGAGCACGAACCCGCTGCTCCCGTTTATCGCCGTCTAACCGCTGCGCTCACGATCCTGGCCGCCGCTGCCAAGGCGAGGCCAGCGGTTGATCGTGCGCCTCTCAAAGCGAGAGCACACGGCCCGGCTGTCACCACCGCCGGAGTCGAGCTGGAGATCTGGATTGCAACTGGTGGCGCGCCCTGCGCGATTCGAACGCGCGACCTTTGGCTTCGGAGGCCAACACTCTATCCACTGAGCTAAGGGCGCGTGGTCAGGCCAACTCGTCCAGAAAGCATAGCCTCAATCGCGGACCGCGTCCATCCGCTTCCCTTGAGCAGTGCTTGGAATCCCCTATACTTACGGCTTTTTCGCCCGCCGGTGGCCGAGGATTCACTGATGACCGACGTTCACGTCGAAGATCATTCCACTCCGATCGAGACGCCGCAACAGCTGATCGTCGCGGTGCTGCTGGCGTTCCTGGTGCCGATCTTGTTGATCGTGATGATCGTGCAACTGGTGACCGGCGGGCTGCGGGTCGAGACCGGCGGCGCGCTGATGTCCGAGGACGCTGTCGCAACACGCCTGCATCCCGTGGGCGAAGTCACCCTGGCGCAAGCACCTACCGCCACGGGCAATCGCTCGGGCGAGGAGGTGGTGAAGTCGGTGTGTCAGACATGTCACGGCGCAGGGCTGCTCGGCTCCCCCAAGATCGGCGACGCCGCGGCCTGGAAGCCACGCATCGCGCAGGGAGAGAAAACGCTGGTGGAGCACGCGCTGAAAGGCATTCGTGCCATGCCTGCAAAAGGAGGCAACCCCGACTTGTCCGATTTGGAGGTTGAGCGCGCGACGATTTGGATGGCTAACCAAGGCGCCGCTCGATTCAAGGAACCTGCCGCTCCGGCCGCGACCCCAACGGCTACAACACCTGCTGCGGCATCCACTGCTGCGCCGGCCGGCGCGGCGGCCTCCGCAAAGGCCGACGGTGCGACGGTCTATCAGACCGTGTGCAGCGCCTGTCATGGCGCCGGACTCTTGGGCGCACCTAAGTTCGGCGACAAAGCGGCATGGAAGCCGCGGATCGCCCAGGGTCTACCCGCGTTGCACGATCACGCGCTCAAAGGCATTCGCGCAATGCCGGCCAAGGGCGGCAACGCGTCGCTCCCGGATGCCGAAGTGACGGCGGCGGTGGACTATATGGTCAGCCGGTCCAAATAGCGACGCGAGCCACGGCAGGGACCACATCGCACCACTAGCGTCGTCGCTGTTGGGGTACGCATTGGAGCCGTTGCTTGGCGATCTATGCTATCGGGGATGTGCAAGGCTGCCTCAGTTCGTTGCAGCGGCTACTTGACCTGATCCGGTTCGACCCTTCGGCCGACCGCCTTTGGTTCGTCGGCGACCTAGTCAACCGAGGCCCTGCGTCGGCCGCGACGCTGCGGTTCGTGCGCGGGCTCGCCGCACAAGCTGTCTGTGTCTTGGGGAATCATGACCTGCATCTGCTGGCCGTCGCGGCGGGCTGCGCCAAGCTGAGGAAAGACGACAGGCTGGCCGACATTCTCGCAGCGCCGGACCGCGATGAGCTCCTCGATTGGCTGCGGTCGAGACCGTTGATGCACGTAGAGCATGGCCACGCATTGGTGCACGCCGGCCTGCTACCGGGCTGGACGATCTTGCACGCACGAGCGCTGGCTGAGGAAATCGAATGCTCGCTTCGTGCTGCTGATTATCCCGAATTGCTGGCCCACATGTACGGCAATAAGCCACCACGCTGGAGCGAGGATCTGACCGGTGCTGCGCGCACCCGGGTACTGATCAATGCGATGACGCGCATGCGGGTGTGCACGCGCGATGGCGAGATGGACCTGAGCTACAAAGGGGAAAGTCTGGAGCTACCCGCGGGGCGCATCCCTTGGTTCGCCGTTCCCGAGCGCGCCAGTCGTGGCACACCCGTCATCTTCGGTCACTGGGCCGCTTTAGGCCTGGTGCTCGAGCCCGACCTCATCGGGCTGGATACAGGCTGTGTGTGGGGGCGTGAGCTTTCGGCGGTACGCCTTGAGGACCGCCAGCTGTTCCAAGCCTCCTGCCGGGGCGCGGCAGCCGTAGCGCATCCGCGGTGATCGACTCGGCTTCCCGGGCGATATCGCGGCGTGTCTTGTTGTGCACGTCGACGGTGCCCGCAAAGATCACCTCCACGCGCAGCCGCCGACGTGCGAGGATCAGGCGCAACGACTCCAACATCGAGCGATCGCCGGCGTAAGAAGCGTCGACGTTCACGCTGCCGTCCTGATTCAGGTACCGAAGCGCAAGCACCACCACGCGAGCACCGGCGCCCAAGGCCGGTTGAAACAACGAGGCGTGATACGGCTTGACCTCGGTCCCGTCCGTGGTGGTCCCCTCCGGGAACAGGGCCACGTGTTCCCCGCGTGTCAACGCTTCGACGATCGCGCGGTTGGTCCGTGCCGCATCGTGACGCTTTTCGCGTTCGATGAAGATCGTGCCCGAGCGCGACACCAGGAATCCGAGGACGGGCCAGCGACGGACATCGGCCTTGGCCACGAACCGGACCGGGATGACCGCGTCGATCACCCAGATGTCGAGCCAGGACACATGGTTGGCGACGAGTAGCGTAGGCTCGGGGCCCGGCGGAATCGCACCTCGGACCGCGGAATGCACCTGCAATACGGAGAGTAACTGGCGCGAGAAGCGCCGAATGGCTCGCAGCCGGCGGCGCTTGGAAAGAAACGGGAACAAGACCCCTACGTAGAAGCAGCCCCACGCGATATGCAGCAGAAGGCGCACCAACCGATACAACCGCACAACGTAGGAAGTGGGCCTGCCTCCGGCGGTTCCCGGATGAGCGAGCAGACTATCCGGCATGCCGCATGAAGTGCTTTGCGTAGCGCGCGTTCACGCGCGAAAGAGGGAGCAACATCAGAAGATCTGCTGTGTTGAAATCCGGATCCCAAGCGGGCGCACCACAGATGTAAGCGCCTACTCGGAGATACGCCTTGATGAGCGGGGGGACAACAGGTATAGCGTTCTGATCCAGTTCGTCCAGCGGCAGCGGGCAGCGCGGAAACGCCCGATATTCTGGAGGGCTCAAGTGCGACTCGGACAACCGGCGGAAGGCCGCGGCCGCGCCATGGCCGCCGTCCACCATGCTCATGCTCGCACACCCCAAGATGTATTCGTAACCGGTCCGCTGCATAAATTCGGCGAGTCCGGACCAGAGCAGGGCGATGACCCCGCCGCTGCGGTGTTCCGGGTGCACGCAGGAGCGTCCGATCTCTACTGTGCGTGCGCGTAGATGGTCCAGACGGGTGAGATCGAACTCTTGCTCCGAGTAGAACCCGCCGACGCGCTGGGCGGCTTCGCTGGTCAGGATGCGGTAGGTGCCGAGCACTTCCCCGGTGTCCTCGTCGGTAACCAGCAGGTGCTCGCACCAGGGATCGAACCCGTCCCGGTCGATCCCCTGTTCCGAATCGGGCAGCCGTGCGCCCATTTCCTCGGCAAACACTCGGAAGCGCAGCCGCTGTGCATCGACGATCTCGGCTTCACTGCGTGCCAGGTGCACCGATAGCTTGGTTTGCGAGTCCTGGCGAGTTTCGCTCCTTGGTTCCAACATGTCTGCACTCCCCTCAACTGGACCAGGGAACACTAAGCTGCTGAGATGACAAGAACTTGACGTCGAGTGAGACCCCCGCTGCGGCGCACGCTGATGTGTCCCACAGGCGACGGAGGCGCGGCTCGCCGCAGGCGCAGACCGAGCGAATCGATCATGAGTAGCGAGCTTACCAGATCGCCGTCCCGAACGCTTCCCGGTACCGCTCGCCGATCTCGTCGCGATTCACTTGATGGTTTTGGCCCCCGCGGGACGCGATCTTAATCGCGCCGAGCAGCGATGCCAGGCGACCGGTGGTCGGCCAATCGTAGCCTTGCGAGATCCCGTACAGAAGGCCGGCGCGGTAGGCGTCGCCGCAACCCGTCGGATCCAGCAGCGCGCTGGGCTTGACGCTCGGGATGGAGACGGGTTCTCCGTCAACGAAGATCAGCGAGCCCTCCGCGCCCTTCGTCACTACCAGCGCCTTGAGGCCGCGCGACAGCTCTTCGACGCTGCGTCCGACCTTGTCCTGCAGCATGCGTGCTTCGTAATCGTTGACCGTGACGTAGTCGGCCAGACGCACGAACTCCATGAACTCCTCGCCGCTGAACATCGGCATGCCTTGGCCCGGATCGAACACGAACGGTATGCCGGCCTGCCGAAATTCGCGCGCATGCGCCAACATCCCATCACGTCCGTCCGGCGCGACGATGCCCAGGCTCACGTCCTTCGCATCCTGAACGTGGTTCAGATGCGACATATTCATCGCCCCCGGGTGGAACGCCGTGATCTGATTGTCATCGAGGTCGGTGGTGATGAATGCTTGAGCCGTAAAGGTGTCCTTGATCTGCCGGACGTGGGTCTGCGCGAGCTTGAGCCGCTCCAGCCGATACGCGTACGGCTGATAGTCCTCCCCGACGGTTGCCATGATCAACGGCAGGCCGCCCAGCGATCGCAGGTTGTAGGCGATGTTTCCCGCGCAGCCGCCGAACTCACGGCGCATGTCGGGAACCAGGAACGAGACGTTGAGGATGTGGATCTGGTTCGGGAGGATATGATTCTTGAATCGGTCTCGGAACACCATGATGGTGTCGTAGGCAATGGAGCCGCAGATCAGGGTATACATCGCAGCGGTTTCGCGTTTGCGTAGTAGGGTACGGCGTCGGCTAGCGGGTGATCACCAGCGGCTTGAGATCGAGCGAGCGCTGGATCAGGGCGGCTGCTTGCAGGGCTTGCTCCCGATCCGGGTAGGGGCCGGCGAGCACGCGGTACAGACCGGCGCCGGAATGCAGGCCGATGCTCGCCACCTGTCCTGCCAGCTCGGTACGCATTCGCACAAGAAAGCTCTCCGCATTCGAGCGCTGGCCGAAGCTGCCAAGCTGCACATAGCTTCCCGCCGCTTCACGTGTGACGGGCGGTTCCTGCACCGGTTGTGCCTCGGGCGTCGCGCGTGATGCGATCCGCTGGATCTGCACAGCCTGGCCTGGAACGATGCTCTGGACTTCCACAATATCACTGCCCGAGTTCACGATGCCGAGCTTGTACGCCGCGACATAGGACAGGTCGATCAACCGGCCCCCTCGAAACGGACCACGGTCATTGATGCGCACGATGACGCTCTGACCGGTGCGCAGGTTCGTAACACGCGCATAGCTGGGGATCGGAAGCGTAGCATGTGCGGCCGTCATGGCGTACATGTCATAGCGCTCGCCCGAGGCGGTCGGTTGTCCATGGTAGCGCCGGCCATACCAACTCGCTAACCCGCGCGCCTCATAGGGGCCGAGCTGGGTCATCGGTGTGTACGTGCGTCCCAGGGCCGTATACGGGCGTGCGGTCGAGGCTTTGATCGGCTCGGCCTTCGGCACGGCGTCCGGAACGTGGTTCAGGTTTGCGGGGGGATTGGAGCCGGGGCCATCGTCGAGGTAGTAGCCGCCCGGCTTGCGTGCCGGTGCAGTGGAGCACGCCGCGAGCAGCCCGGACAAGAGTAGCGCAACGACGATGGGCCTTGAGGATACGTCAGCGAGCAGAACGCGCTCGCCGAAGCCACATAGGCCAAGACACCGACAGCGCCTGAGACCCTTGGCTGCGGCGTTACGCCCGGCAGTGTCGCTGTTCCGCTCCTCGCTCGTCACTCGCCACTGCTCCCGGTTCGCTCCTGGCTACGTCTTCACCAGCCTCTTATGGGTATGGATGCTCATCAGGATCCCCATTCCGAGCAGGAGGCTCACCAGGGATGATCCGCCATAGCTGATCAGCGGCAGCGGTACCCCCACCACGGGCAGCAGGCCGCTCACCATGCCCATATTGACGAAGACATAGGTGAAGAAGGTGAGTGTAATGGCACCGGAGAGCAATCGGGTGAACAGGGTCGAAGCGTTGAACGTGATGAACATCCCGCGGCCGATCACGAACAAGAACAGGGTCACGAGGACGAGGTTGCCGAACAGTCCAAACTCCTCGGCGAAGACGGCAAAGATGAAGTCCGTGCTGCGCTCGGGTAGAAAATCCAGGTGTGCCTGCGTGCCGTTCAGCCAACCTCGGCCGAAGAACCCGCCCGAGCCCAGCGCGATGGTCGATTGGATGATGTGATAGCCGGCGCCGAGCGGATCTTGGTTCGGATCGAGCAGGGTGAGCACGCGCTGCCTCTGATAATCGTGCAGCACCGACCACAGAAGCGGCAGGCTGGAGAGCGCGACCACGATAAGCCCGACCAGGATCTTCCAGTTCAGCCCGGCGAGGAAAATGACATAGAAGCCGGCGGCGGCGATCAGCAACGCGGTACCGAGGTCCGGTTGTCTCGCGATCAGCATCACCGGGACAAGAAGCATCAATGCCGCCACGGCGAAGTCGCGCAGTTTGAGCACCGCTTCGTAGCGGTCGAAGTACCACGCGAGCGCCATCGGGACGGCAACCTTCATCAGCTCGGATGGCTGGAGTCGGATCACGCCGAGGTGCAGCGAGCGGCGCGCCCCGTTCGCCACCTCGCCGAATGCAGCGACGCAAACCAGAAGCACCAGGCCCACCAAGTACAGCGGCAGGGCGGAGCGCTGCAAATAGTGATGCGGAACGTTGGCAGCCAGCCACATCAGCCCGAGCGCCACAACGATGTTGCCCGCCTGGGCACCGACCCGCACGAGGTTTTCCCCGGAGGCGCTGTACAGCGTGATCAGGCCCACCAGCAGCAGCGCAGCGATCGCCGCCAGGAGATGGCGGTCCACGTGGCGCCCAAGGAACGTGAGCAGCCGACTAATCATCTTCTTCGTTGTCCTCGTCGTCCTCCGGTTTGACTTCCGGCTCCTTGCCCAGCAGATAGAAGTCGAGCACCTTGCGAGCAATAGGCGCGGCAGCCGCCGCGCCGTGGCCTCCGTTCTCGACCAGGACGGCCAGCGCGATGGTAGGAGCATCCGCGGGAGCGTACGCGATGAACAGCGCGTGGTCCCGATGCCGTTCATTGACGCGGCGCTCGTCGTATTTTTCGTTCGGCTTCAGCGCGATGACCTGGGCGGTGCCGGTCTTCCCGGCAAACGGGT
>Ga0335082_10004491_pt1 | contig 15218 bp, 11 predicted proteins | sample Lox_Sample_41_FD_206718 | JGI IMG/M metagenome (GOLD analysis project Ga0335082, IMG submission 206718) | Soil microbial communities from Loxahatchee National Wildlife Refuge, Florida, United States - Lox_Sample_4.1 | ecosystem: Environmental > Terrestrial > Soil > Wetlands | place: USA...
GCTTCCCCGCAGTTTCCGAACAGGCCTCGGTCGCGGCCATCGCGGGAGTGGTACAGCCATGACGTTACCGGCAATAAAGCCAGCCGTGATCCCTGTCCTGCTCATCGAGGATGAATCGTCGGTCATGGCGTATGTGCGGACCGCGCTGGAGCGCCACGGCTACAGCGTTGTCTGCACCGAATCCGGAGCCGAGGGGTTGCGCCTGCTGTCATCGGGGGAATTCCTGGGCGTGATCTCCGACATGCGCACGCCGGGAGGCGTGGATGGCGCCGACGTGCACGCCTGGTTGGCGCACCACCGCCCCGAACTCGCTGCCCGCATCGTATTTATCACCGGCGATATCGCCAACGAAGAGACGGTTGCCACCCTGCGCGAGACGGGCGCCCCCTGCGTGGAGAAACCCTTTCGGGTTCGGCAGTTCATTGAGGTGGTTGAAAAAACCATCGGGAAGGTACCGTGAGCCAAGATTTGGGAATTCGTCTTTTGATCGTGGATGACGAGCCCAGCATCCGCAAACTGTGCATGACGGTGGGCGAGGCGCTGGGATTCACCTGCATGGAAGCCAACAGTGGGGAGACCGCATTGGCCCTGCTCGAGGAGCAGCCTGCCCACATGATCCTGACCGACATGGTCATGCCGCACATGTCGGGGCTGGAGTTTCTCGAAAAAGTGAAGAAGCTGCTTCCCCGCGCGGAAGTGGCGGTCATGACCGGTCACGGCTCGGTAGAGACCGCGGTCCAGGCCATGAAGCTCGGGGCCTACGACTACATCAGCAAGCCGTTTTCCCCGCTGGAGGAATTGCGGCTCTTCTTGCGCCGCATGGCGGAAAAGGTGCGGCTGGTTGAGGAAAATCAGTTTCTGCGGGACCGCATGGAAACCGAAGCCGATCTGCACGGCATTGTGGGATCGTCGGTCAAGATCCAGGACGTGTTGCGCATGATCTCCCGGCTGAAGGACACGCGGACGCCCGTGCTGATCACCGGGGAAAGCGGGACCGGAAAAGAGCTGGTGGCGCGTGCTATCCACTTTCGAGGTTCCTTTGCCAATCGCCCGTTTGTGGCGGTGGATTGCGGCTCGTTGGTTCCGACCCTCATTGAGAGCGAACTGTTCGGCTACGAAAAAGGCGCATTCACCGGCGCGTTGAAATCCAAGACCGGGCTGTTTCAGTCGGCCAACGGGGGCACGGTCTTTCTCGACGAGATCGGCGAGATCCCCCTGGAACTGCAGGGCAAGCTGCTCCGTGTGCTGCAGGAGAAAGAGATCCGTCCAGTGGGAAGCAATCAGAAGGTAAAGGTGGACGTGCGCGTCATCGCGGCCACCAACCGTGATCTCGAGAGCGAGTACCGCAATGGGACCTTTCGCAAGGACCTGTATTTTCGGTTGAACGTGGTCACGGTGCACCTGCCGGCCCTGCGCGAACGCCGTTCCGACATACCGCTGTTGGTGCACTGGTTCCTCGACCGCTATGCCAAGGGGAGTTCCATACAGGTCACCAACGCCGCCATGAAATGCCTGCTGCAATACGACTGGCCGGGCAACGTCCGGGAGCTGGAGAATTGCATCGAGCGCGCGGTCGCCCTGGGCGATCGGCGGACGATCGACGTGGGTGACCTGCCTCCCAGCCTGGCGTCGGGGTCCGTGGCAAGCGACAGCGGCAGCGGGATGCTCACGCCGACTGTGAGCTCAACCGATTTGGAAGACATTGAACGGGTGACCATTCAACGGGTATTCGAGGAGGTAAAGGGGGACAAGGCGTTGGCGGGCAGGATGCTGGGCATCAGCCGGGCCACTCTTTACCGCAAGCTCAAGCGCTACAACATTGGCGGACACGGTTTGCCTCCGACCAGCCAGACTTTGCAGTAGGTTTGGCAAGTCTATCTGAGACGTTGTGTCAATCTGAGACGGTCAGATCGAGTATAGCTCCCGCCAATCCTTAGCTCTGATCCCTTATCTTATTGACTAAATGATGGTTAATCCGCTGTAACTTGGCGGCAGTTTTGGCCTCGTCCGTGCATCGTATCAGGTCAGCGATGCGGTCCGGGTGCCAGAGCCATGCTAACCGGCAGACTCGGAACCCAGGCTGCATCGGTCAGAAGTTTGAGGGACATCCGTGTCCAAGCCAGCCGCCGCCACTGCTGTCAGCCGCGAAAGCTCTACCACCAAGCTGGCCAAGTTCTTTCCCAATGCCACTCCGGTGCGCATCCCCGTCCGGCTGACGCGCCTCGGAGATGCAATCACCACTTCGTCGGAGAGCACGGTGATCGAGTTCGGCACGCCCAGCGAGGTTCTGTTTGCTTCCACTCTGCCGCTGGAATTTGCCGACCGCCTGCGGATCCGCAATTCGGATGGCTCCCTGGACACTGAAGCCTGCGTTGTTGCTCTGCAGTATTACGGAAGATACGCTGCGGTGGCGGCCCGCTTTACGCGGGAAGTCGCGAACTGGATTGTGAAACCATGACACCCACACCTGATCTGAATGCTCTTGCCGCCGAGTGGCGGGATGCGCGCGAACTCTATCCTTTGTACGCCGCACTCGCCCGGGAATTCGTGATTGATCTGCCGCCGTGCAGCGACCTGGAAACCGGTCTGGACGCTCCTCCGCAGGAATCGGTGGAGCAGGCGCGGCAGTGGCTGCTGGACGTTGACAATCGCATTCAGGTGTACCAGCTCCGCCAGTTCCTCCAAACCACCATGCTGGCGGGCGATGACAGCCTGCAGAAACTGTTGGTCCACTACCTGCGGAAGAAGGAACGCAACGACTCCGATCGAGACAAGGTTGACTTCCTGCTGGTGCAATTTTTCTCCCACGTCGCGCCTTCCCGCCTGGAGGATGCCGATGTTGACCTGGCCTATGTGGCCCAGATGTTGGAGCCGGTGCTCGGCAGCGTAGACGTGAGCGTGCCCGAGTGGATCGCGCCGCTCGACGAGTATGTGCGTGAGGCCAACGCGTGCAAAAACCTGAATGATTTGCTCAGCAACCGGATCCTGGAGAAGGGAAGAAAGCTGAAGGCCAGCGCCGGCGATGACTATTTCCTTCCGGCTGCCATGGTGGCTTTTACCCGGTTCAGCTTCCTGATGCGCCGGGTCTTCTTTCGCCTGATGCATCAGGACCTCAATGCCATTCTGGACGGCTTGCGCGAACTCGAGTTGCGCGGCGTGAACACGCTGGATTGCCGCCGCGCCCAGTTCTCCGCGGAAGAGCCGGTGGCCCGTTTGCGCATGATCTGCCAATCCTGGAAGGTCATGTTCCACGCGGAATACTCCTCCGGTCAGCCGCTTCGCATGTTGGTGGACCTGCGGAGCGCGGTCGACGGCGCCGTGGAACGGCTTGCCAAGAGCGAAACCAAATCGCCAATGGCTGCGGCTGCAGCCGCTGCTGGTGCACAGTCGGGGTCCGATGCCTCTGGCTCCGAAGAGTTCGCGGTGGGCGGTGCGGCGCCCGATTGGAGCGAGACCTCCGCAGCGGAAGACAACTCTGCCGACGGTAATGACACTAAGCCGTGGTAGTGAGTGCGAGCGGCAACAAGGAACAAAACCGTGGACCAGCCGACCGTACTGATCATCTCCGACGACCCGGAATTCTCCCGCGTCATCACCAGCCGCTGGCAAGCCGAGCGGACGGTCCCCGCATTTACCCTCATGAGCAGTGATGTCTGCCTCGGGTTCGATCCGGACAACTTTCAGCTGGCCATTGCCGGGCGCGTCCGTCCACGAGCGCTCTCCGTCGTTCTGGAGGCCATGGACGCGGCCGGGAAGCGCGTGCTTTTTCTAGCCGAAGATGGGCGCACGGCGCAATCCGTGCGTGACCGTTGGCCTGGAATTCTGGTCTTGAAGCAGGAAGAGAAGTGGCTGGACATGTTGATTCCGCTTGCCGGCGAAGCGGTGCATCGCGCCATCGCCGAGGCCCGCGCCACCCGTGTCGAGCAGTCCAACGCTCTGCTGGAGCGCCAGGCGACCCTCGGCCGCTACATGCTGGAGATGCGCCACACCTTCAACAACACGCTCACCGCGTTGCTGGGGAACTCAGAGCTCCTGCTTCTGGAGCCGGGAAGTCTCTCGGCTGCAGCGCGCTCACAGATTGAAACCATCCGCAACATGGCGCTGCGCATGCACGAAATTCTGCAGCGCTTCTCCTCCCTCGAAAAAGAACTTACCGTGGTGGAGCGGCAGGCAGGCAAGGACGTCCACGCTAAAGCACACGCGGCAGCGGTTTAGCCGGCTGCAAAGTCTTCTGCAGGGGGATAGCGCCCGAAAGCGTCCAACCTTATTCACAACTTTTTACCAGTTTTTACCCCTCCTTCGCACAGACACCGGCTTGTTCCGCTATGTTTTGTCCGCATATGTCGAAATTCCGTAAGGACAGGAGGCGCAATGAATATCAAAGGTATCCGGCTGGCTTTCCTAATATGCAGCTTTCTCGTAGCCGTGCAAGCTCAACCGGGGCTGGCGCAGCAGAATGCGGGAACGTCGGCCGCACCTCCGGCGACAGCCGATGGGCAGCACGACTTTGATTTCGAAATCGGCACCTGGAAGACTCACGTCAGGCGCCTCGTGCACCCCCTGACCGGCTCGACTACCTGGGTGGAATATGAAGGAACCACAGTAGTCCGGAAGATCTGGAGCGGCCGGACGAATCTGGCGGAACTCGAGGTGGATGGCCCTGCCGGGCACATAGAGGGTCTCAGCCTGCGTCTCTACAATCCCCAATCCAGACAGTGGAGCTTGAACTTCGCCAACAGCAACGATGGCATCCTCACGCAGCCAACCATCGGCGAGTTTAACGATGGACGCGGCGAGTTTTACGATCAGGAAACCCTGAATGGCCGGGCTATCTTCGTCCGCTTTGTGATTTCTGACATTACTTCCGACTCATGTCGCTCTGAACAGGCGTTCTCGGCGGATGGAGGCAAGACCTGGGAGGTGAACTGGGTGGCGACGGACACTCGTATGAAGGACGGTACCGTCGCGCCGACTGCATATGCTCCGGCGGAAGGCAGTGGCCAGCACGATTTCGATTTTGAAATTGGCAATTGGGAGATCCACCTGCAGCGCCTGGCTGACAGACTCGCGGGTTCCCACACGTGGGTCAAATTTGACGGCACGTCCGTCACCCGTAAGATTTGGAACGGACGTTCTCAGATCGAGCAGTTTGAGACCGATAGTGCCGGCGGACACATCGAAGGCTTGACGCTCCGCTTGTACAATCCGGAGACGCACGAGTGGCGACTCTATTGGGCCAACAGCAAAGTGGGCGTTCTCGACCCGCCCCAAATCGGACAATTTAAGGAAGGCGTCGGCGCGTTCTATGCGCAGGACAGCTGGAAAGGCAAAATGGTCATCGTCCGCTTCCTCTGGACGAAGACTGCCACGAAGCAGCCGCACTTCGAACAATCCTTCTCCGACGACGGTGGTAAGACTTGGGAAGTGAACTGGATTACGGATCAGGAGAGGGTGAAGTAGGGAGGATCCCGCATCTGGCTTCGAACTCCTTGAAGAAGTCTTTCGCGGGCCGCACGCGGCCTTCTTTAACGTCGTTCAAGCCCTGACGAATGCCTTCTTTGGCGTGGATCAAGGGTTCCAAGCAAGGCTCTTGGCCAGCAGGGCTCAGATTTCCAAAAAACCTCATTAACAGTTCCTCGATCCTCGCAAGCTTCTCGAACTTGGCACCAGGAACCATCCGATGATTTTGGCGCAATGGGTGCTCGCCCTTCTTGTTACGTCTTGGATGTTTGGAAACCTTGTAGTGATCAATGTTCGGCAATGGCCTACTCGGAGCGCCGCCGAACCAATAAAAAGGGCCCAAATCAAGGTGGTCATTGATGTGAATCCAGATCACGCAACCGCTCGGCTTGCTACCCAAGGCCCGTGAGACGGATACGTTTCCGGGCTTCTTTGACGTTCCTGTCTTGAATTGGATATGCCGGACGATTGCTCCGCGAGTCATGACAAGATCGTAGCCGTGGGCGTCGAACTCCGACCGCAACACTTCGACATCCACAATGTTGTTTTGCCAAAGTGAACGGAGCGTATCACCGACAAATACATGCTCGACGATACGCTCACGAAGGTTAGAGTGCAGAAAGTCTTTTTTGCTCATGATTGAAGCAACGCCGTCTGGAGATTATCGACTCCGCTGTGACCGTCGCCGCTAGGCATGTGGGTCAGAACCCAGCCGCAGGTTGTCATCTTTCTCCTTCCACAGCCACAAATGTTGTTGGAGTCAGCCACGAGCAGATACACCTCCACACGGAACGTCTTTATCGAAATACTTAAGAATTCCACGCAAATCGTAAGAAAGCAAAACTTCGGCGTCTGCATTCCGCAAGTGTCTAATGCTGTCCGGTGTGCCTTTCTGGGGTACGTGAGCCGCTTGCGCTTCCCAAACAGACCGAGGGAACTCCGGAACATCGCTAACAACCTCGCATCCCGGTTGAAGAGTCGTTGAGATCATTGAATCACCTCTGCCACAGTGTCAGCGACCGAAAGCCGTCATGCCCAGTCTAAAGCGGCAACCGCGAGGCCGTACCTTCCAAGCAACGGAATCAATAGCTCTCCCACTTCACGACAAACGACGACTCCGCCTGCGCTAGTTGGGCCGTACATTACTAAGGAATCCGAGTTAAGGCTACGCGAACAAGAATTCCTTCGTCCTCAACTCCTTGATCGTATCCCTTAGCTTGGCCGCTTTCTCGAATTCAAACCGCTTCGCAGCCTCGCGCATGTCGGTTTCTAACTTGCCGATATAAGCATCGAGCTCTTCCTGCGACTTGAATTCGGGAATGCCCTCAACCTCGCCGCCCGCCAAATCTGCGTAGTCGGCTTCTATGATCTTGGCCAGCGACATCTCCAGCGGCCGCACAATCGACTCGGGCGTGATGCCGTTGGCGGCGTTGTAAGCTTCCTGCATCGCCCGGCGACGGCTGGTTTCATCCATCGCCTTCTTCATGGAGTCGGTCATGCGGTCGGCGTACAAGATTGCCCGGCCGTTCAGGTTGCGCGCACAACGGCCGATGGTCTGGATCAGGGAACCGCTGGAACGGAGGAAGCCTTCCTTATCGGCGTCGAGAATCGCAACCAGCGAAACCTCCGGCAAATCCAGGCCTTCCCGCAACAGGTTAATTCCGATCAGCACATCGAACTCGCCTTTGCGCAAATCGCGCAGAATCTTGACCCGCTCCAGGGTCTCGATCTCCGAGTGCATGTAGCGGCACTTCACGCCGACTTCGCTGTAGTACTCGGCCAGGTCTTCCGCCATGCGCTTAGTGAGCGTGGTCACCAGCACGCGTTCGCCACGTGCTACCCGCTCGCGAATCTCATGCAACAGGTCGTCAATCTGACCCTTCACGGGACGCACATCCACGGGAGGATCGACCAGGCCGGTCGGCCGAATGATTTGCTCGATCACCACTCCCGCCGACTTGGTCAGCTCATACGGCCCTGGCGTGGCCGAAACATAGACCATCTGGTTCATGCGGTGCTCGAACTCTTCAAACGTCAGTGGACGATTGTCGAGGGCCGAGGGTAGACGGAATCCGTACTCCACCAGCGTTTCTTTCCGCGAACGGTCGCCGTGGTACATGCCGTGCAGCTGCGGAACCGTCTGGTGCGACTCGTCGATAAACATCAGGTAGTCACGGGGAAAGTAATCCAGCAAAGTTGGCGGTGGCTCGCCAGGCAGGCGTCCCGTGAAATGCCGCGAGTAGTTCTCAATGCCGTGGCAGTAGCCCACCGACTTGATCATCTCCAGGTCATACATGGTGCGCTGGTGCACGCGCTGAGCTTCGACCATGCGGCCTTGCTTCTCCAGTTCGGCCTCCCACCAGGCCAGCTCTTCCTTGATAGTCTTGACCGCGCTCGAGCGGGTTTCTTCCTTCATCACATAGTGCGTTTTGGGGTAGATGGGCAGGCGCACATATTTTTGTTTCACTGTGCCGAACAGCGGGTCGATCTGCGAAAGAGTCTCAACCTCATCGCCCCACAACTCGACCCGATAGGCCATGTCGTCGTAGGTGGGAAAAATCTCAATGACATCGCCGCGCACCCGAAAAGTGCCGCGGCGGAAGTCGCCATCCGTGCGTTCGTAAAGAATCTCGACCAGCTTGCGGGTAATGTCCTCGCGCTTGATCTTCTGGCCTTTCTCCACAAACAGCAGCATCCCGTAATAAGCTTCTGGTGAACCCAGGCCGTAGATGCAGCTTACAGAGGCGACAATCAGGCAATCGCGCCGCTCAAACAACGAGCGAGTGGCCGACAATCGGAGCTTGTCGAGTTCGTCATTGATGGTCGCTTCTTTCTCGATGTAAAGATCGGCGGCGGGGACGTAGGCCTCGGGCTGGTAATAGTCGTAGTAGGAGACAAAGTATTCCACCGCATTGTGCGGGAAGAAGCTCTTGAACTCGTGGTAGAGCTGTGCCGCCAGGGTTTTGTTGTGGGCCATCACCAGAGTTGGCCGGTTGGCGCGCTCGATCACTTTGGCCATGGTGAAGGTTTTGCCGGACCCGGTCACACCCAGCAGCACCTGGTGCTGCTCGCGATCGAACACACCCCTCGTCAGCGACTCGATAGCTTTGCCCTGGTCGCCACGGGGTTTGTAATCACTGACGAGTTTGAAATCCATAAAAGGCTTCTAGCTTCTGGCTGCTAGCTTGAAATACGAGTGACCGCTCACAGAGAACAATTTCGGTGAGTGGGCATCTCTTGATTATAAATGGGCGGAGAAAGCGAGGGATGCAGGTCAAGCATGGCGACCGATGATGGCAGATTCAACACACAGCTTTAATCGCAGAGATCGCGGAGAAGACCCGCAGAGGACACAGAGAAAAGCCGCCCAGGTTCGGGCGGCTGCGTAACAGAGACGATGAGTGTTTACGGTAACTTGAAATTGACCGTGATCTGGGTCTGAATCTCCACCGGCTGGCTGTCGAGCAAATAGGGCTTGTATTTCCATTGCTTGACGGCCTCGACCGCGGCGCGCGCCAGGATGGCATCTCCGCTCAGTACCTTGAGGTTTTCAATGTCCCCCTGCCTGCTGATTGTCGCCACCAGCTGCACTGCCCCTTGCACTCGCATCTGTCTGGCTTGCGCGGGATACTCCGGAGGAACTTTCTTGATCAGCAGTCCTTGCGAGACGCCCTGGGACACCGTAACCAGGTGATCCCTTCCAGGTACGTGGGCAGGTGCGCTCACCAGACCTGAGATAGCCTGGTTTGTGGAGTTCTGAGCCAGGTCGAAGGTAACGGGCGCTTCCGGCTCGCCAGCTTCGGACGCCGGATGGTGCGGAGCGGACTTGGGTGCATTGTTCTTGACCAGGAGGGCGCCGGAGTCGCTGGCTTCGTCAATGTTCTTGACTACGCCGCTCTCAGTCTCATCGCCGGCCTCCGCCTCTGGCGTCTTCTTATTGTTGGCGGAGACAGGGGTCTCGGTGATCGGAGACGGCTTTTCTGGAGTCCGCACCTGCGGTGCTGTCGGGACTCCATTTGCGGGGATCCCACTGGCTGACGTATTCGAAGACCCAATCAAAACAGAGTTGTGTTCGGCTGGAGTTACAGCCGGCGGGGTTGGGGCGGGAGCCTGTGCTGGGACCGGCACTTTGTGCAACGTGGCGAATAACGCACTGCCACCGAACTTGGTCCAGCCATAGTATGCGGCCGCGAGCACAACCAGAGCGACCGCCACAATCAAAATGGTTTTACGGCTGCCGGATTGCGAGGACGGGTGGCTCCCGATACCTGTGCTGAAACTCGGAACCTCCAGCGCATCGGCCTCTTCCTCGTCGATCGGAGAGATCTTGGCAGGTGCGGCTGCGGCCGCTGATCCGGGTCCCGTTGCCGGGAACGTCGAATGGGCGGCGGAACGCAAGCCTTCGTTGGACTTGGCTTGGCCGGCGGCTTCCGCGGCTCGCTTTAACGCCGTAGCCATCGGCTCCGCCATAGGCTTGGACGTTGGCTGCCACGGATATTGCTTCGTCGCCGCTGGCGGAGTTGGGTCCTGCATGGATTCGAGCAACGCTGCTTCTGCCGGCTCGGGCTCGGGCGCGGGTTCTTTCTCCAGTTCAAAGGCAGAACTGGTGGAAGCCGTAACTGCAGGAGCGAGCGGCGGCGCGGGACTGGTTATGGATGCGGGTTTGAACGCGCTTTGCGGCGGAACGGAATGTGTCTCCATCGCGCCAGGTGCGGGTTCCGCGAATGTTTTCGGAGGCGACAGTTTGGTGGTCTCCCCTTTGCGCAGAAGGCCACGGGCGACGCGCAGCGTGCCTTTCGACTGCTCCACATTAATCGGCTTGGTCAGCACCAGGTTGGCGCCGATACGGAATGCCTTGGCTACTCCACTCTGACCTTCGACGACGGCTACCGAAAGCGAGGTCTGATTCGATCCGGAATTGCGCGCGCTCTTGAACAATAAGGTCGCATTCTGCTCGTTGTCGCAATCCACCACGACGGCGTCAAAGTGCTCTGCCATCAACTTCTTAACTGCCGCGAACGGTTCGTTGCAGGGTTCGACCTGAAACTCCAGTTCGGTCAGTACCTGGGTCACGACGCGGGCGGTGCGCTCGTCAGGACAGAATAAAAGGGCCTTATAGCTCATAGTGGCATCGTAGGTACGCCAGTACGCAGCGGCAAGTAACGGAGGTAATGGGCTTTTAGGGCAGGGAAGTAGGGCTGCGCGGAGGCCTATTTCCTTGGGGATGTGCAGGATGCGTACGCTGCCGGCGACCCAGGTTTGCCCCACGTTCTTAATTCTCGGGACCTAGCTTTCTGTGGGGTCGGGGCGCAGGCCTGGTAACGACGAGGTCTCTCATACAAAGTAGAATCGTTGATCGGAAAAAACGATGAGTCGCCGCGGAAGGCGACAGCCATTTCCCGGGTTAGCGGAATCCTTTCGACTGCGCTAAGGGGAGGTTGTGGGGCGACTTAATTCTGATCCGCGAGCGAGACACGTTCTTAGGTGCTACGACCTAGTTGCAGGGTGGAGGCGTCCCGTTAAGCACGCCGAAGATGTCTAGTTCTGTCTGCGTGGGCACAAATACGAATCCGTTGGCAAAAGAATGCCCAAGACAAATCCAAAGCTAATACGGTGGCGGTCGAATATTCGAGTCATGTCCTGGCCTCTCCTTTTCTTGACCCAATTGTTTAACGATGTACTCAAAGCTTGGAGATGTTATTCCCGAGCCCATTCGCGCCCCACATGTTGGCTCCGTCAAAGGCTAGACCTGTTGGCGCGTACTGTCCGGACCTGTAGGGCTGAACGAATCCTAGGATTGCTCCATCGCTTGGCCGCAGAATGTTGTATATCCCACTTCCGCTCAACGCCACCCAGATGTTGACCCCGTCGAATGCTATGCCGTACGGGTCACCCTGAACGCTGAATGTGCCTAGAGTTGCCCCATCCCTGGATCTCAGCTTCGTGACACTATTAGAATTCGTGTTCGCAACCCAGATATTGGCTCCGTCAAACGCAACACCCAGCGGATTAGCACCTACTGGGAAGGTTCCCGCGTTGGAGCCGTCCAACTTCAGACGCACCACATTCGACTTATCGTAGTTGGTGACCCACATGTAGGTTCCATCGAAAGCGAGTGCTATTGATCCCCCAGTATCGAAGGTGCCCAGGTTCTTGCCGTCAATCGCCCGCAGCTTTGTTACCGTCCCTTCGCTGCTGTTCGCCACCCATATGCTGGATCCGTCAAACGCCATCCAGAAAGGGAGCTGCCCCACTTGAAACGTTCCCAGGTTCTTTCCGTCGCTGGCCCGCAATTTCATGACATTGTTGTCGGCTGAGTTTGTGACCCAGATATTCGCCCCGTCGAAGGTCACTCCGAACGGAGTACGGCCCACGGGAAACTTGCCCAGTACGCTACCGTCGCTCGTCCGCACCTTGGTCACACTATTATCGCCATTGTTAGCGCTCCAGATGTTTTCTCCGTCAAACGCCAAGCCATATGGGTGCATACCAACTTTGACGCTGGTCGTCAGATTAGCGGGATACCACTTCAGCAGTGCGACTCTTAGTGGATTCGAGAGAGGCGGAGCCCCCGACGATGCCTCGGCCGTTGTTGAATTGCTATAGCGGGAACTACTCTAGTTGTGCCACCGCAAGCGTTTCATCGGGGATCACTTCGCTCGCCGCCTATCGAATATGGCCTGCTGGAAGCGCCCCGAACGCAGTGACGGTCTCCTCATACGATACCTTCGGACAGGTCACTGACGTGATGGAATACGACTACGGTGTCAGCCTAAACGGTGTCCCCAACAGTACGCTCTTGCGACGCGAAACGGCAACGCACTACGTTGCGTTGGGAAACTACATTAACCTCCCCGATCAGGTAACCGTTAAAGACGGGGCGGGCACCGTTAAAGCCCAAACGACGATTTCCTATGACGGAAGCGCTGTCACCGGCACAAGCGGGACACCTCAGCACGCTGCGATCTCCGGCGCGCGGGGCAATGCGACGACTGTCAGCACGCTAACGAATGGGGCAGCCACACTAAGTCGGACTTATGAATACTTCGACACGGGTAATCTAAAGAAGGCCACAGATGTGAACGGTGCCTATACAACATACGTTTATGGCGCTTGTGGTAACTCCTTTCCCACGGAGACTGACCTACCACTCAATCTGGTTACATATTCCACCTGGGATACGGCCTGTACCGGTGGAGTGCTTGTAACTTCCACGGACGCAAATGGGAAAGTAACCACCAACACCTTTACTGACGCCAACTATTGGCGATTGTCGAAGGTGACTAGACCCGATGGCGGCACCATGACCTATACCTACAACACAGGGGCATCCACACCTTGGGACGTAGCGACCAGTGCGAAGCAGAATGCAAGCGCCAGTGTAACGACCGATACAGTCCTGGATGGGTTTGGACGGATTACTCAAACTTCCTTGCCTAGTGGCACCGACTCCATCGATACAGTCTACGATGCACGAGGCCGGGTGGCTTCAGTTTCCAATCCTCACCTTTCAACTTCATCGGCCACAGATGGAATCACTCAATATTCATATGATGCCCTGAATCGCCCCAAGCTGATAACCCGACCTGACAACAAAACGGTCATCTTCGATTACACCGGGGCCGCGACCAAGATTCAAGACGAAGGGTTTACGACCGGCTCCTCACGCATCACCAGGGTAAACCAAAGCGACGGCCTAGGAAGATTAGCGTCTGTGTGCGAAGTATCTGGGACAACGCAACAAGGGAGTAGCGGAACGCCCACTGCGTGTAGTCAGGACATCGGAGCCACAGGATTCAAGACGACGTACGGGTATGATGTCCTCAACAACCTTACATCAGTCACCCAGGGGACCGTGAGCCGTGCGTATACCTACGACGGGTTGTCACGCTTGAAGAGCGAGAGCAATCCGGAATCGGGCAGCACGACCTACACGTATGACCGTACGGGTCAGCTTGGCGATCTGGATACCCGAATCAGGCCTGCAGCCAATCAGACGGGGGGAGGAACCTGGACGACGAAGTACACATTCGATGCGTTGCATCGTTTGACGTATGTGGATTATGGTGACGCACAACAAACATTGACGTGGTCCGTGACCTTCACCTACGACCAGTTTGCGGCTTACGGTCACAGTGGGCTGACGAACACCAAAGGGCGGCTAAGCAGTACGTTGTCTGCTAATGGTTACGCCTCAACACTGTTCAGTTATGACGAAATGGGAAGGCCCGTGGACGAATGGCAATGCACGCCACTACAAGCACCATGCAACACCGCGAGCGCCACTCATTTACAGTTTGGCTATGACCCGTTGGGAGAGATGACATCCCTAAAGAACTTCAGCGACGGCACTGGTAGTGGCGTAACCTACTCCTACGCGTACAACACTGCTGCGCAGTTGAATCAAATCACTAGCAGCAGAAACTCCCTTCCAAACTTCCCTCCGACATTGTGGTCAGCCACGGTGTTCGATCCGCTGGGAAACCCGACTACGCAGTCACGAGGCGACGGCAAATCGATGTCGTTGCTGTTCAATAACCGAGGTTTCCTGACTCAGGAGACCGTGACCAGCCTTTACAGCCTCGGGCTTACCTATATGCCGAATGGCGACGTCGCAACCGCCAATGATTCCATCAATGGAAACTGGAGCTACGGCTATGACGATCTGAACCGACTCTCATCGTCAGGCTGTCAGAGTGGGTGTCCTACAAACCCAGCCCAGACCTTCACCTATCAGTATGATCAGTTCGGCAATCGTTGGAAGCAGAACGCACCGCAGGGAGGGCCGGCACCCCAGTACACCTTCAACAACACGAAAAACCAGATTGATTCAAACAGCGGCGTTATCTATGACGCAGCGGGGAACGAAAGTGCGGACGGTCCGCAAGGCCAGGGCTTCCACCAGTACTTATACGATGCCGAGGGAAGAGTCGCAAAGATCGATGGCACTTACTGGCCGATCTATGATGCTTTTGGCAACCGCGTAGAGGAGAATCTCGGAGGAGCTGTGACAGATTTGGTGTTTGGCCCGAGCGGCAAGCCGATATGGGCGTTCACTAGTGCTACGCAGTCCTCGGGAGGCATCAGAAGCGAGATTTACGCGGGAGGAGCGCACTTGGCGACCTATGCGAACAACCGCACCTACTTCGAATACAGCGATATGCTCGGCTCCGTGCGCACGCACACGAGTACGCTGCCACTAACGCCGAATGATCTCTGCATAAACCTGGCATTCGGTGACGGCCTTTCATGTGCGGGATCCTCGCCTAATCCGATACATTTTACGGGGCAACAACTGGATCCTGACGGACTGACGCATTTCCAGTTTCGGGACTTAAGTATGATTCAAGGACGCTGGATTGTACCTGACCCGGCAGGGTTGGCGGCAGCAAGTCGAGCAAACCCACAGACCTGGAACCGTTATGCGTATGTAGCCAACAACCCATTAACCAATGTTGACCCGAATGGACTGCTCATGATTCCAGCATGCGAATGGGATCGTAGTTGTGGTGGAGGTGAAAACACTGATCGAAGCTGGAGTCCCCCTGGCGAACAAGGGGCTGGGATGGCGGCGTGCGGTGTAGACGGGCAATGTATCGCCCAAGGCGGAATTGGGCCGTTTGGTTCCCCAGTTGCCCACGTACTTCCCGATGGAGAAGGAGGCTGGACAGTCGGTAGCTGGGTGACGTCAACTTATGCGGGTGGCGGGAACTACCTTTTTCAAACAACACCGCCCAAAGGCAGCATTAACATTAATT
>Ga0335082_10004492_pt1 | contig 15217 bp, 14 predicted proteins | sample Lox_Sample_41_FD_206718 | JGI IMG/M metagenome (GOLD analysis project Ga0335082, IMG submission 206718) | Soil microbial communities from Loxahatchee National Wildlife Refuge, Florida, United States - Lox_Sample_4.1 | ecosystem: Environmental > Terrestrial > Soil > Wetlands | place: USA...
CCAATCGGTGCCGAGGCTAGCGCGGTCGGCTCGTAGTGCACAGTGCCGGAATTGCCGTTGACCTGCACGATGGGCTGGCCCTCGGTCTCCAGCCCGAGCCGGGTAAACTCGCCGAGGATGAATTTCTGCAACTCGTACTCGCTGATCGTCCGCCCGGCGCGGATTGCAGAGCGGACCCGGTCGAAGGCAGCATCCTTGACGCCGGCGACCAGCACGCAGGCGCGCTTATGGGAGTCGATGGCGAAATCGTCCCAGGCCGCCGCCGAGACCTGGAAGAGGTCGGCCGACGTGACGATCTCGTGCCCCCAGCTCCGCAGCAGCTCTACGGTTCCGGCATCGACCCATGAGACGGTCGGCACGCCACCATCGACCGAGTATTCCAATGCCAGCTTGCGCGCATCGCCCAGGGCCGCGCACAGGATCTCGCGCATCTCCACCCAGCCCTTATAAATTCGCTTCGGTAGAGTAATGTCGTGAAAAAAGAACTGATCGACGATATGGGTCAGCAGCAGCGGCTTTCCCGATCTCGGCACGATCAGGAAAGCCCGGCGCGTTGGATTGCGCGCGACGCCCAGCGCCTGCCAGAACAGCTGATTGTTGCCGCGATAGTCGCAGAGCAGCCAGGCGTCGATTCCGTTCTCGCGCATATATTGTTGAGCGGCCGGGAGCGACAGCACGGAGTTCCTCAATCATTCGGCCGCAGCATAGACCGCCGCGACTGCCGCGGCGCCGGCGCCAATGTCGGCGCTGTGGCCCAGACTTTCCAGAGCAGAACCATAGGCGACGACGTTGGCAAGCACGGTGCCGAACGCCGCTCGGGCGCCGGTGTGGTCGAGGCGGACCAGCTTGCCCTCAATGGTGCCGAAGCCGCGGCCGAGCGGAACACCCAAGCGTGCCGCGGCCGCAATCAGCACGCGATCATCGATGCCGGACGGCACCGGCGCCGAAGTCACCAGCGCCGAGGCGCAGGCATCGTCGGCAATCCACGGCACAATGCCCAGCGCGCGCAATCCCGCGCGGCTGGCTTTCGCGGCCAACTGATGCCGTGCCACGACGTTGCCAAGTCCTTCAGCCTCCACCCGGTCGAGCGCCGCTTCCAACGCCCAGAACTCCAGCGGCGGCGGAGTGCCTGGCAACGCACCACGGCCCCGATCCAGCCAGTTGGTCTTGATCTCGGCCAGCGACAGGCTGGACGGTGAGAAATCGCGCGACTTCGCAATTTCCGCCCAGGCTCGGCTGGTGACCGTGACTGCGGACAGCCCGACCGGCCCGGCGAGGGCCTTCTGTGCGCCGATGACCGCAATATCGATGCCCAGGGCGTCGACCTCCAGCCGATGCGCGCCGACCGAAGCCACCGCATCAACGACCAGCAGCGCGCCCTTTGCCCGGACTAAGGCTGCGATTTCGGCCAGGGGGTTGAGTGCGCCATTGGCGCCTTCACCGTGCACGACCGCGACAATGTCCAGCGAAGCCCGGTCATCGAGAGCCGCCGCCACGGCGGAGCGGGCAATCGGTTGGCCTGGCTCGGCGAGAACCTCGTGTACCGAGACGCCGCCGCGCTTCAGCCAAGCGCCAAAATAAGCACCGTAAGGGCTGGTGACGATGTTGATCGCCGTGAGGCCGGGCCGGGCGATGCTCGATGCGGCGGCTTCCAAGGCGAGGAGCGCCTCCGCCTGAATGAACAGCACGTCGGATTGGGTCCCGAGCAGCCGTTTCAGGCGGTCGGCAAGCGGCGCATAGCGATCGGCCGGATAGTTCGGCACATCCAAGGGAAGCTTGAAGAAGGGCAACGACATGATCGAGACTTTCTAGGCTGCGGCCGGGCGCCGCGTGATCCAATAAATCAAGACGGCGAGCGCGAGGAGCAGCATGGTGAAGAGGAAGACAGCCGCCGCCGCGGCATAGACGGCAGGGGATGGTCCGTATTGCAAACTGCCATAGAGATAGACCGGCAGGGTGTTGATTCGCGCCGTCGTAAGAAAGGCAGAGACCACCAGATTGTCGAAGGAGAAGGTATAGGCCATGACTCCGCCCACCGCGACGGCCGGTGCCAGCTGGGGCAGGATCACGAGCCAGAGGGTGGCCACTCTCGTGCTGCCGAGATCCGCAGCCGCCTCCTCCACCTCGCGGTCCAAGGTGAGGACGCGCGCACGGATGACCAGAGCAACGACGGCGATGGCCATTGGCGTGATGCCCGCGACCAGAGTGACCGTGTTCAAGGCAAAACGCGTGACGGCGAAGAACAACAGCAACGACACGCCGATGACCGATTCCGGCACGATCAGCAGCATATAGGTGAAGCCCGCCAGGAACCGGCGCACCTTGGAGCTCGGATGGCGCACGATCGCGTAGCCGAGCAGAGTGCCCATGACGATGGAGATCAGCGCCGACCAGAACGAGACGACGAGGCTCGCCGAGACCGCACGCCGGAGCGACAGGTCGTGCCAGGCCGCGGGATACCACTGCCACGTCCAGCCGGTCAGCACTGCGGTCTGCTTGTTCACCACGCCGAGATTGAAGGAATAGACGATCGCCGCGATGATTGGCGCGAACAGGAAGATGACCGCTGCAAGATACCACACCACGAGGCCGCTATCGATCGCATGATCCCGCCAATCGCCGCGATAGGAACGCTCCACCATCATCGTCCGACCTCGGCAAAACCCTTGGTGATCCAGGCGAGCAACCCGACGATCACGGCGACACCCAGCAGCACCAGGACCGCCATCGCCGAACCCAGTGGATAATTCTGCGACTGGAGATACTGGGAGGAGAGTGCCTGCCCCATGAGCACTCCGCGACTGCCGCCGAGCAGCTTCGGAATCACCATCTCGCCCAGCATGGGGACAGCCGTCAGCATGATGGCGGTCGCGATACCGGGCCGACTCAGCGGCAGAGTAACGAGCAGAAAGGTCTCCCAACGCGTGGCCCCGAGGTCGCGGCTCGCCTCGGTCAGCGCTTTCGGGATCCGATCGAGCACCACGACCAGGGGCACAACGGCGATCGGCAGATAGGCATAGACGATGCCGATGAAGACGGCCGTCTGGGTGTCCAGCAGATCGAGCGGGCCGGCGTGCAAATGGAGCGTATTCAAGACCTTCTCGAGCAGGCCCTCCCGCGACATCAGCATGGTGAGCGACATCACCCGGATCAGGAAGCTCGAGAAATAGGGAATGAGAACCAGGGTGATCGCCAGCAGACGAAACCGGCTGGTATGCCGGGCGATGAAATAGGCGACCGGAAAGGCGACCAACAGGCAAAGACCCGAGGCGGTCGCCGCAAAGAGCAACGTGCGCAGGAATGCGGCGCCATAGAAACCGGAGAGCGCCGTCGCATAGTTGTTGAGGGTGAATCCGAGCTCCACACCCCCGAAGGTCGAGCGACCGAAGGAGAACACAACGGTGAAGCCGAGCGGCGCGAGAAAGAAGACGGTGAGCCAGATCGTCGGGATTCCGGCGAGGATGTGATCGGATATCGAGCCGGCACGAAGACTGAACCGGCCGACGGCCAATTTGCCGCCGGCCGGTTTGGAGAGAATTGAGTGATCCGCCGTCACGCCTCAGCCGGCAGCGGCCTGGATCTCCGTCTGCAGCTGGCTGTAGAAGCCGACCGTCTCCGGATTGACGACAAACGAGGTCAGTTTGCTGAAATCCACATCCTTGCCGCCGAAGATGAGATCCGCGTCCTTGACGTCGGCGCCAAGCTTTTCCCGCAAACCGGCGAGCGGGGCCGGGAAGCCGATGTATTCGGTCTCGGCGAGCTGAATCTCGGGGCGTAACTGGAATGCCAAGAAGTCGTAGGCCTGCTCCAGGTTGGGCGCGTCCTTGATGAGCACATAATTGTCCACCCACAGCTCGCTCATCGGGCCGGGCACCACCCATTTCAGCTTCGGATTGAGCCCGATGGCGGCGCGGGCCTTGGCCTGATTGGTTTGGGCCAGCACGATCGCACCGTTGGCCAGGGAGTTGACGTCGAGGCCGGAGAAGGACTTCACATGCTTGGCGAAGCTCTTCAGGCGTTCGGCGGCCTTGCGGATATCGGCCTCGCCCACCGTGTTCCAGTCCTTGCCTTCCAGCCAGAGCTCGGGACCGATCGTCTCCCATCCCGAATCCGACATGCGGATCTTGCCGGAAACGCCTGGCTTCTCACCCGCCTGGAAGAAGTCCTCCCAGGTCTTGATCTCGCCGCCGACCGCTTCCGGATTGTAGATCACGCCGAGGAGACCCCAATCCTTGGGGATCGAGTATTTGTTGCCGGGGTCGTAATCGCGATTGAGAAGGTGCGGATCGAGGGAGCCCAGGTCGAGCTTGCTGTGATCGATCTCCTCCAGCAACCCCTTGGCGGCGAGCTGCTTGATCCAGCTCGAGCCCGGAATGACGATATCGAAGCCTGAGCCGGCCGGACTGTTGACCTTGGCGAACATCGTGTCGTCGGAATCATAGGTGGAGATATTCGGCGTGACACCGGTCTTCTTGGCATAGGCATCGAGGTCGGCGGTCGAGAAATAGTCTGGCCAGCTATAGATATTGAGCTGACCTGTGGCCGCCCAGGCCCTTGAGGCGCCGAGTCCGATCGAGGTCAGGCTGGCCGCGGCCGGAGCGGCACCCAGCAGACCCAGCATCGAACGCCGCGTGAGAGACGAACCGTTGGAACACAAAATCCTGGTCATGAGCGATGCTCCCTTTCCATCCCAACCATGAGAATAGCGCATTCGGCTATTGCGCCAAGTCCTCTTGAATTGACGCGAAGGGAGGCTGGCCGTGGCTTAAAGCGGCTGCAAATCAGGAAAACTGCTGGATCCGGCGAGGAGAACTTGAACCCGGTCAGCGCTCGATCCAGACACGAAGCAAGGTGCGCCCGCGGGATTGAACAACGCCCCCCGTCGTGCCGGCTCCGTATGCCAGCCGCTATTGTTTGAGTTCATACATAATGATGTCATCCAGCTGATCTTCAACGCGGGTCCAGCGGGTCTCTCCACGCGCAGCGTGGATGAAGCGCTTCAGAGAATCCCTGAGCGTGGATTCTTCGAGATCACGCACGATGAAGACGAGCTTGGAACGACGATCCCTGCCCGGCCACTTCCTCAATTTGACCGGGGGGTGAAATACATGCTGGACACCGTGAATGACGAGCGGCGCTTTCAGACCGGCGATATTGATGATGCCCTTCACCCGCAACAGGTCCTGGCCTTTCAGCAGCACCAGCGATTCCAGCCAGGAGACGAAAGCGCTGCCGTCGATCGGCTCATCCTCGACGAGGCAGATCGCCCTGATGCGATCGTCGTGTCGGTTCGGGTCGTGAGGATGAAGGCTTGGCTCAATGCGGGGCTTTCTTGGCAGTCGCCCTGGCGCGCCCGACCCGGACAGTGGTGGGCTCGGAGATTGATAGGCTTCGGCATTGAGCCATTGCCTGACGTCCGGGCTCTTGGTCTCGGGATTGTAGGGTCCCGCATTGAACAAACTCTCGGGGGAGACGATGCCGTTCTCCGCCACGAGGATGGGTGCTGCAGGATTGAGCCGGCGCAGCCGATCACGCAGGCCCGCGACGTCAGATGGCGATGCGATGTCGGTCTTCGTCAGCAGGATCCGGTCGGCGACAGCGGCTTGCTTCGTCGCTTCCGGCTGGCGATCGAGCGTGGCGTTTCCGGTGGCCGCGTCGACCGTGGCGAGAACGCCATCCAGCCGAAATCGCGTCGCGATCTCCGGCGCCGTCATCAAGGTATGAAGAATCGGCGCGGGGTCGGCGAGGCCGGTTGTCTCGATGACGACGCGTGCAAACGTGCTGACTTCGCCGCAGGCCCGCCGCCTGAGCAGGTCGCTCAACGTCGCGATCAGATCGCCCCGCACCGTGCAGCAGATGCAGCCGCTTTGTAGCAGGACGGTGTCTTCCTCGGTGTGTTCGATCAGTTCGTGGTCCAGGCCGATGGCACCAAATTCATTGATGATCACCGCGGTCTTGGACATTCCCGGATGCTGAAGCAGGAAGTTCAGAATCGTCGTCTTGCCGCTGCCCAGAAATCCCGTCAGCAACGAGACCGGAAGCCGACTCTCTTCCAACGTTGAGTGCGCTGCTTGCGTCTTCGACGGCATGGGATTCAGCTTCCCTGGATTACGTGGCCTTGAGTGGCTGCGCCGGCCTCCTCGCTCTGCCGAAGCCGGGAAGGACAGTTGCACCTTCAGTATGTTATGTTATAACATAACAATCATAAGAACAAGCTTCCGCCCGGTTCGCGGGAGCGGACCGCCAGTGAAAGATGGTGAATGGCAGCGATCCTTCCGACCTTTACGCCGACGATCGACGAAACGCCGCCGCCCGGCTTCGCGCGAGCGCGCGAAATCGTCTGTCAGGCCTTGGCACAGGGCGCGGTCGAGCAGATCCCGGCCCATAGCCTCCTGGCGGCGGTCACGGTCGAGTTGGTGCCACGGCTGGTCGAACTCTACGGCGCGCGAGGCGCCTCTCACGTGCTCGGCACGCTGACCCACACCGTGCTGGCCGATGCCGGCGAGACGACGCGCCAATAGGCCTCAATCAACGATCTGGATCGCATACGATGCATGGACGGCTTCCGGTCACGGTGCTCTCGGGGTTTCTCGGCGGCGGCAAGACCACGCTGCTCAACCAGACGCTGGTCGTGATCATCCTCAACAAGATCGATATTGCGACGACGGACCAGGTCGAGGCCGCGCGCAAGATCATCCACGCCTTGAATCCGGACGCAGATCTCGTCGAGACGACGATGAACAGGGTCGAGCTCGAATGGGTCATGGACACGCGGCGCTTCAACTACGAAAAGGCCCAGGAGCACCCGCGATTGATGACCTTGAGGATATCCGAAGTCGCAGCCTGCTGCGCACGCGCCTCCGCGAGTCCCCGCTCCAGCCGCTCAACCCGCTGGTCCAGTTCGAAAATCTCGCTCAATGGCAAACCTACCCCGGTGCGCAAGAACGCGCCCGTCTCAATAGGCGGCCCACTCGTGGTGCGGTAATCGCCAACTACCCCTTCACGCCGCCGCTAGTCAGTCCCGAGACGATCGAGCGCTGCAGCAAAAGCCCGACAAGAACCGGCGGCACGGCTGCGACGACGCCGGCCGCAGCGAGTAGGCCAAAATCCGAAACGCGGCCGCTGGCGAGGTTCGCGATGACCACGGTTAGGGTCTGGGCACGGCTGTCGCTGGTGAAGAGGATCGCGTAGAGGAACTCGTCCCAGACGATCAGCGCCGAGAACAGCAGTGTCGTGCCGATCAGCGGCTTGGCCAGCGGCAGGGTGATCGCCAGCAGGATCTTCCAGAGCTTGGCACCGTCGATGGCGCCCGCCTCCTCGATCTCGATCGGGATGTTGTCGAAGCCGCTCTTCAGGAACCAGGTGGTGAAGGGCAGCACGATGGTGCTGTCCGCCACCATCAGCGCCCAAGGCGAGTTCAGCAGGCTGAACGACGACAGGATGCGATAGAGCGGCACCACGAACATCAGCGGCGGCAGCATGTAGGTGCCGACGATGAGATAGAGCAGCCATTTCACATGCCGTGCGCGGGAGAACACCCAGGCGGCCGGGATCGCCAGCAGGAAGGCGATCACCGTCGTCCCCGCCGCCACGAAGCAGGTGTTGCGCAGCGCGTAGAGAAAGACCTCGCCGTCGCTGTTATGCGCCAGGGTCAGCAGGCGCTCGTAGCGGTCGAAATCGAGCGCGCTCGGAATCCAGGGCAGCGGCACCGTCGTGAGGTCAACCGTCGGGCTGACGCTCATCACCACGATCCAGCCCAGCGGCGCCAGGATCACGACTGCCACCAGGATCATCGCGGCATAGGCGGCGATGCGGCCAAGGCGCTGCTTGGGAGTCATCGCGGCACCCCCTGCATGCGGACCGCGCGGCTATAGGCGCCGATCAGCAGCATGGTGATGGCGACCGACAGCATCGCCAGCGACGCACCATAGCCGGCATGGCGGAACGAGAATGCCTCCTGATAGACCAGGATGCTCAGCGACTTGGTGCTGTCGAGCGGGCCGCCGCGGGTCATCACCCAGATGATGTCGAACACCTTGAACGCCTCGATCGTGCGCAGCACGCAGGCGATCGTGAGCGGCGGCAGGATCACCGGCAGGGTCACGACGCAAAAGCGCTTGAATGGACCGGCGCCGTCGATCGCCGCCGCTTCCCGCAACTCCTGCGGCACTGCCTGCAACCCCGCGAGCGTGATCATGGCGACCAGGGTGAACGTCTTCCAGACATCGGCGACCCCGATGGCGATCAGCGCGGTATCGGGATCGCCGAGCCAGCTCTGATAGGTGCCGATGAGGCCGGTCTGCTGCAGGAACGCGTCGAGCGCGCCGAAATCCGGGTTGTAGATCACCCGCCAGCACATGGCGTTGACGACGGTCGGCAAGGCCCAGGGCACGATCAAGAGACCGCGCATGAACTTCTGGCCCTTGAGATCCATGTTGAGCAGCAGGCCGACGCCGAGCCCGATCAACATCTCGGCGGCGACGGTGCAGACGGTGAACACCACCGTAACAAAGAGCGCCCGCCGGAAGGCGGGCGCTCGGAACGCGTGGAGATAGTTGTCGAACCAGACGAAGGTGCCGGTCTGGCCGCCGAGGCGGGCATCGGTGAAGCTGAGCCAGAACGTGTCCAGCAGCGGCCACCCGATCACAGCCAGGAGGACGACGACCAGCGGAAGCAGCAGCAGCAGTCGTCCCCGAGACTCCAAACCGAAACCCGTCCTTCTGCCGCCTTAGTTGGAGAGGTCGGCGGCCGCCGCGTTCAGCGCATCCTCCGGCGTCGCCTTGCCGAGCAGCGCTTGCTGAATGGCCTGCTGCAAGCGCGCCGAGAACTGCTGATAATCGGGCACCTGCGGCCGGTTGGACAAGGCGTTGAAGGAGGCGGCTTCCGCCGCCATCAGGTCGGCATCGGGACGGGTCTGCTTGGCCGCCTCCTCATAGAACGACTTCCAGATCGGCGGGCTGCTCGCGGCGTACTTCGCCTCGATCTCGGGCGAGGCCAGGAACTTGATGTAGTCCCAAGCCGCGTCCTTGTTCTGGCTGCTGGTCGGGATGCCGAGGCCCATGGCGCCGTTGACGGTGCCGATCGGGCTCTTGCCGTCCACGCCCGGAGGCGCCACCACGCCGACCTTGCCGACGATCTGCGATTCCTTCGGGTTGGTGTTGGCCATGCCGTACATATAGGTCCAGTTCAAGGCGAAGGCCGCCTTACCGCTGGAGAACACGCCGCGCACGTCTTCCTCGAGATCCTCGGTCGAGTGCGGGTTGGTGACGCCCTCTTTCAAGGTCCGCACCATGTACTTCAAGGCATCGACGCCGCCGCCCTTGTTGAAGGCGGGCTTGCCGTTCTCGTCCAGGAACTTGCCGCCATAGGCCTGCAGCAGGATGGCGTAGTCGCAGATCACCGCTTCGGCCTGGCTCCAGCTCCAGACGATCGGGTACTCGACGATGCCCTTCTGCTTGATGATCTTCGCATCGACCAGCAGCTCGTCCCAGGTCTTCGGCGGATTGGCGATGCCGGCCTTCTGCAGCATCTCCTTGTTGTAGAAGAGGTATTTGCTGTCCACCGACCAGGGCATGCCGTAGGCCTTGTCCTTGTAGTAGACCGTGGTCCAGGCGCCGTCCTCGACCGCACTCTTGGTCGCGGGATCGATCTTCGAGGTGACGTCGGCCAGGATGTTGTTCTCGGCAAACTCCGCCGGCCAGATCACGTCATAGAGGACGGTGTCGTAGCCCTGGCCCGACCCCGCGGCGAGGGTGATCTTGTCGTGGAGCTGCTCGTAAGGCACGAATTCCAGCTTGATCGACACGTCGGGATGATTCTTGAGATAGGCGTCGGTCATCGCCCGCACGTCGGACTCGGAATAGCCGGCCTGGGCCATGAACAGCGCATTGAGCGTGGTTTTCGCCTCGGCAACGACGCTGAAGGCAACCGCCGCCGTCAGGCCGAGTGCCGCCGCTATCAGAGATCTGGTTGGTTTCATCGTGGTCGCTCCCCGTTGATGCGGCAGGCGTACAGCGTCGCCTGCTGCTTTATTAATACAACGCTGTTGTATTAATCGCCGATCGGGGATCGGCCTGTCAATGGGCTCGATCGGCGTGGGAGGAAGCCCCGGCGAAGTTAACGCCGAGCATCACCAGCGCTTTGTTCACGCGCTTGCGCACCTTCTCGGTCGGTGCCGACCAGGCGGCATTGCCGGTATCCGGTTGCAGCAGCATCGCCATCGGCAGGGCCGCGGCGCCCAGCGCCGGCCGCTCCGAGGCATGCTCCGCCGGCATCAGCCGCGGGAGCGTGCCGGCGCGGCGATGCATCATGCTGGGCAACAGCGGCGAGGCGGCGGCGATCAACCCGTCCATCATCTCCTGGGGCAGGCCACCGCCGATCACGATCGTATCGGGATCGAACACCGCCTCGATGTTGCGGATGGCGATCTTCAGATACTGCCCCGCCTCCTGCTGCCAGGCGAGGATGCGCGGATCGCGGTTGCGCAGAAACTCCACCACTTCCTCGACCGGCACTTCGTCGGGCGTGCGCTCCGGCCCGCAGATCGTTTCCGCCGCCGAGTAGAGCGAGACATATTGTTCTAGGCAGCCACGGCTGCCGCAGGGACAAGGCCGGCCGCCGGGCTTCACGATCAGATGCCCGATCTCGCCGGCGCCGCCGAAGGCGCCGCGATAGGGGTGGCGATCCACCACCAACCCGCCGCCGATCCCCAAGTTGAAGTGCAGATAGAAGAAGCTGGGAGCCGCCCTACCCGCGCCGTATAGACTTTCGCCGATGGCGGCGACGGTGGCGTCGTTCTCCACCAGCACGCGGAATCCGGTCAAGTTCTCGAGTTCCGGCGCCAGCGGGAATTTGTGCCATTCGTCGCCCTCCTGAACTTTGTCGTACCAGAAGGCGCCGTTCTGCACCGTGCCCGGCACGCTGCAGCCGATGCCCCAGACCTGTGATTCCGATACCTTCGCCTGCTTCAGCAACGACTTGGCGAGCGTCTGCAGCGCCTGGACGGTCGCCTTCGGTGCGCGCTCCTTCAGCCGGTGATCCTGCTGCGCCACGATCCCGCCGGCGAGATCGACCAGCACGCCGGTCACGTGGCCATAGGCCAGGCTGAGACCGATCGTGTAGCCGCCGGTAGGATCGACCGAGAGCTCCACCGCCGGCTGGCCGCGCTGGCCGACGCGCTTGCCTTCCTGACGGATGAGCCCCGCTTCCTCGAGCTCGGTCGCGATGTTGGATATCCCCTGTACCGTCAGGCCGATATGCCCTGCCAGCTCGGCGCGGGTGATCGGCCCGTGCCGCCGCACCGCCTCGAACACCGCGCGCCGGTTGATCGTGCGTGTCTGCTCGAGATTGGCGCCTTGTAATCCGCCGCTTCGTTCCGCCATCGTCTCCGACCTCAGAAATTCCCCCTCGACGCTCGGGCCGAAGTTGGGATAATTAAACACCGTTTCATTAATCGACGCCATGTCGATCAGAATCGCAGGAATTCCAGTATGCAGATCGGCGCCTATATTCGCGAGCAGCCGAGGGTGCTCGCGGAATTGCCGGCCAAGACCGCCGCCGCCCTCGCCGGCTTCGCGTCCCTCGCCAGGACGCCGGAGCGCATCATCCTGGTCGGTACCGGCTCGTCGATGAACGCGCTGCTGTGCGTGGCCGACGCGTTCGAGGAACTGACCGGCGCCACCGTCATCGCCAAGGAGCCGGAAGCCTTTCTCCGCCTGCCGCCGAAGCCGAATGGCCAGCACACCCTGGTCGTCGTCGCCTCGCAATCCGGCACCAGCCTGACTCCGGTCGAGGCGGCGCGCCGCGCGCTGGCGAGCGGTTTCGCGACCATCGTCGTCACCGGCGACGGCGCCAGCGCCTTGGCCAAGACCGGCGCCGACGTGCTGGTGATGCCGATCGGCACCGAGACCGTCGGGCCGAAGACCAAGGGCTATACCGCGACCGTCCTCTCCCTCTTCGCCATCGCCGCCCGGCTCGGCAGCCGCAAGCTCGACCTCGCCGCGCTGGTGAAGCCGCTGGAGGCGACCGTCGAAACCGGCCTCGCCGCCGCCAAGGATCTGCTCGCCCGCTACGGTGTCCCCGATTACATCCTAACGGCCGGTCAGTCGCAGCATCTGGGCACGGCGCTGGAATCGGGCTTGAAGATCGCCGAGATCAGCGGCGTGCCGACGGCGGGCTTCGACACCGAAGAGGCGCTGCACGGCCACAGCTACGGCACGACCAAGCAGAGCTTGGTCGTCATGATCGCGCAGAACGAGGCCGAGGCGCGGGTTGCCGCCAATCTCGGCGAGGCTCTGACCCCGCTGGGCCCACGCCTGGTGATCGCCAATCTCTCCGGCCACGCGACACGCTTCGACCTCAAGGTCGATTGGCCGAAGGCGCCGGAACTGGATTGGGTCGCGTCGAGCTGGGCGCCGATTCCGTTCCAGTGGTATGCCTGCGAGCTCGCCGGCGCGCGCGGTGTCGATCCCGACAAGATGATCTATCCGGGCCTCGGCGATAAGCTGAACGTGCGCCCGCCCAAGCCGAAGGCCTAATGCAATGACCGTCGCGATCGGGGTGGATATCGGCGGCACGGCGATCAAGATCGGCGCCGTCGATGATCAGGGCAAGCTGCTGGAAAGCGAACGCATCGAGGTCTATCGCGATATCCCGTTTGCCGATTTCCTCGGCCTGTTGAACCGGGCCACCGAGAATTTGATGGAACGGCATAGACCGGTTGCCATCGGTATCGGCGTGCCGGGCGTGCCCAACCCCCAGACCGGCATGCTGACCGGCCGTTGCCCCGCGATCCCGTCGCTGATGGAAGGGTCGCTCTCGGAGATCCTCGGCAAGCGGTTCGGCGTGCCGGCGCAGGTCCGCAACGACGCGGTCGGCGCCACCTATGGCGAGATGCGGCATGGCGCCGGGCGACATTACCAGCGCTTCGCCCTCTTCACGCTCGGCACGGGGATCGGCGGCGCCGTCGTCATCGACCGCAAGATCATCGACGGGCCGAACGGCCTCTCGCCGCAATTCGGTTGCATGTCGATGGACCCCGCGCGTACCGACATCGCGCGACCGGTGCCGGGCATGCTCGAGAACCTCGCCAGCGCCTCGGCGCTGGTCGCGCGCTGCCGGGAGCTGAAGCCTGGCGTCGATACGCCCGATGCGAAGGCCGTGGTCGAACGCGCCAAGCAAGGCGAGCCCGAGGCGTTGCAAGCGTTCGATGAGATGACTCGCTGGCTCGGCCAGGCGGTCGGCATCATGTCGAACATGCTGAACCTGGAAGCCGTGATCTTCGGCGGCGGCGTTGCGTATGCCGGCGACTTCCTTACCGAGCGCGTCTCGAAACACTCCTACGACTTCGTACTGCTGAAGCCTGGCCGTCCGCCAAAGATCCTGACGGCGGAGCACGGCAACAATGCCGGCATCATCGGCGCCAGCGTGCTCGCGATGGACGCTTACCAGGACGCCCACGGGGCGGCGCGCTGATCAGGCCTGCGACGCGCCTTCGATATCCGCTTCCAGCAGGATCGCCGTCGTGGCGTCCAAGTGCCTCGTGAGCAGCTTCACCGCCTTGTCCGCATCGCGCTTCAGGGTCGCATCCAGGATTGCGCGATGCTCGCCGCCCACGTCGCGCTCCTCCATGCTGAGCGGCACCGAGAGCCGGCGGTAGCGCTCGCTCTGTGCATAGAGCTGCGCATGGAGACGCAGCAGCCAGGGTGAATCGGCGCCCTCGACCAGAGCGGCGTGGAATCCGGCATGGGCGTCGGCCCAATCGTCGGCCGCGCGGACCGGATCGGAAGCGACGCGCTCTGGCGTCTTCGACAGGCGATGAAACGCCGCCACCAGTCGCGACTCCCATTCGACCGTGCCGACCTCGATCGCGCGCTTGAGGCAGAGGCTCTCTACTTCGATCCGGACCATCGTCAGATCCTTCAAGTCGGCGACCGAGATCGGCGCCGCGCGGAAGCCGCGCTGCGGCTCGGAGATCACCAAGCCTTCCGAGGTCAGCCGGGACAGCGCCTCGCGCACCGCGCCGAGGCTCACGGAAAAGCGGGAGCAGAGATCCTGGATCTTCAGCTTGCTGCCCGGCGCGATGCGGCAGGCCAGGAGATCGGCGCGCAAGCCTTCATAGGCGCCCTGCGTGAGGTTATGCGCGGCGTCGCGTGCCATCCTGCTCCCAGATCACGCAAATATATTATCGTCAGCAGTCAGCTTACGTGGCAAAAAATATATTTTCAATTGACAAATATAATCTGGAGGCGCGATGCTTTCCATCACACGTATTGTCGGAGCCAGTGCCACGCGATGATCGAGCTCACGGGAGTCTCGAAGTCCTTCACCACCAAGGACGTCGGCACCGTCGCCGCGTTGAAGGGAGTCTCGCTCCGGATCGACGGCAACGAGTTCTTCACGCTGCTCGGTCCCTCCGGCTGCGGGAAGACGACGCTGCTGCGCCTGATCGGCGGTTTCGAGATGCCGAGCACCGGTGCCATCCGCATCGACGATCTCGATGTCGCCGCCTTGCCGCCGCAGAAGCGGCCGGTCAACACCGTATTCCAGAGCTACGCCCTCTTCCCGCACATGACCGTCGCCGGCAACGTCGCCTTCGGCCTGGAGATGTGCGGCTGGAGGAAGGCCGACATCGACGCGCGGGTGAAGGAAGCCCTCGCCCTGGTGCGCCTCGACGGATTCGCCACCCGCAAGCCGACCCAGCTCTCCGGCGGACAGCAACAGCGCGTGGCGCTTGCCCGTGCGCTCGCGCCGAAACCCAAGGTGCTGCTGCTCGACGAGCCGCTCTCCGCCCTCGACTTGAAGCTTCGCAAGGAGATGCAAGGCGAGCTGAAGCGGCTGCAGCGCGAGACCGGCATCACCTTCGTTCTGGTCACCCACGACCAAGAGGAAGCGCTCGCCATGTCCGACCGCATCGCCGTCATGCGGGACGGGCTGGTGCTCCAGGTCGGCACGCCGAAGGCGATCTACGACAACCCCAACAGCCGCTTCGTCGCCGACTTCATCGGCGAGGCAAACCTGGTTCCCGGCAACGTGCTCGGCCGCGACCACGGGATGACCGTCGCGGTGCGTCCCGAACGGGTCACTCTCGGCCGCCTCAACGGCCATGGCGCGCGTGCGAAAGGCGAAGTCGCCGGCGTCACCTTCCTCGGATTGGATACGCTCTACGAGATCCTGCTCGACGGTGCCCGGGTGCGCGCCCGTGTCCGGGACGCCGGCG
>Ga0335082_10004493_pt1 | contig 15215 bp, 13 predicted proteins | sample Lox_Sample_41_FD_206718 | JGI IMG/M metagenome (GOLD analysis project Ga0335082, IMG submission 206718) | Soil microbial communities from Loxahatchee National Wildlife Refuge, Florida, United States - Lox_Sample_4.1 | ecosystem: Environmental > Terrestrial > Soil > Wetlands | place: USA...
CCTCCACTAATAGAGCTGATAGTTCCATCCCCATTCAGCGTCCATCCATAGATGAGCCCCGTTTCGCTGTAGCCGGCATACATGAACTTTCCACCAGCTATCACCATCCAATCGCCCGGGTTGTCGTTCGTTGCAGGTGTGGTAACCTGGCCAAATCCTGGCGTGATCTTGATCGTCCCAGCGGTCGGGTCGAGAACTTCACCCTGGATACCGCCTGCATCCGCGATTAGCAAATACGTGCCCTTCGTCGTGCCCCCGTTCCCCTGGTTGAGCCCGCCGTTGCCCGCGTTACAACTCGACGCTCCGAATGTCGTACCGCACACGTAGTGACCGCAGCCCGCCAGCCACATGGTTGACGCCACAAACACCAATACGATCAGCGCCCGAACCTTCATCGTCATGAACCGCCTCCAACTCAGATGCTTTTGCTTTGGCGAACCGTTTCCAGCGGTTGCGGCCAATTTTGGTTATTGCGGAATCTCTGGGTCCAGCCTTCGCGAGGAGCGCGAAGAAACTCCATTTCCCACGCCGATGGTAGGTGCCTCGTAACCGATCCACAAGGTTACGAACGTCATTCTCCCTGCCCAAAGTGCGTCCAGCAGTTTGTGTAGCCCCGGACGCCTCGTCCGGGGCGCCCCAAGCGCAAGTCTTTGGCGCGGGGCGTGAGCCCAGCACAACCACTACCCGCTAGTCGCCGTGTAGTGAACGATCAACGCCAGCCCCGGCATCCAGATCCGCGCCTGATATTTCGCCGTCAGAAACACTACCGGGGCCTCTCTCGTTCCCGATCGCTCAATTTCAATCTGGTCCGGTTCCAGCTCAATGTCGTGATCGGCAGCCCGCCGAATCACCGCCTCGCGAAGCTCGTCATCCAACCCAGGCCCAGCCATCCCGATCCGCGACGCACCCATCGAGGCAACGTCTTTCAACTCATCCTTGAGTTCGTAGTTGGCGATCTCGCAGGCAGCAACCTGCCAGACCATGCTTGCGAGCAAAGCAAACATGGCAAGACCGACAATAATTTTGATTGTTTTCACGAAAAGCCCCGAGGGGCTGAATGCTGACGGCTGATTGCTGAGTGCGGGCTTGCCTACATCCCGCGGTTTCCGCTCGAAGGAGAGAAATGCAACGTGAAGGCGTATCCGGGCAAACTCACCGGAACACTATATTCTGCCCCCACATACACTGCAGGCGAACCTGGCGTGCCGATCCTCTGTATGGTGATCTGCTCCGGAGCCAGCGTAATCTGGTGCTCCGCTGCCTTCTTCACGATGGAATCAATAATTTCCTGGTCAGTCTGATGCGGATTCGCGCCGCCTACCATCGCGATGTTCCGCAGATCGTCCTGGAAGGAGTAATTCGAGAGTTCCGGCGGAATGACCTGGAACGCGCAATAGATCACGCCGATGATGGCCAGCAATCCGATAAGAGCCTTAACAGTTCCCATGTCCCACAATCCGCTAAGCAGGACAGGAAACGAACTCATCCCGCCCGGCCAAGCACTCCCTGAAAATATTCGACGATCGCGGAAATCGTAACATCGCGCACTTCCCGAGTCTCGCGCAAAACGACCTCCACAGTACCTTCGGTAACTTTCTTTCCCACAGTGATTCTAAAAGGGATACCGACCAAATCCGCGTCCTTGAACTTCACCCCCGGCCGCTCATCCCGGTCATCGAGCACCACGTCGAATCCGGCGGCATCAAGACGCTTCGCAATGTCCTCCGAGGCGTTCTTCACGGCCTCATCTTTCGTATTCACCGGGGCCACAACGATCTCAAACGGAGCAATCGATGCCGGCATCCAGAAGCCCTCATTGTCGTTCCCCTGCTCCACCGCCGCCGTCAGAATGCGCTCGATTCCGATCCCGTAGCTGCCCATGATCGGCATCACTTCCTTGCCATTCTTGTCGAGTACCCGCAGCCCCATCGACTCGGAGTAGCGGTAGCCAAGCTTGAAGATATGTCCGATCTCAACTGCGGTATCGATCCGCAAGGGCTTTCCGCACGTCGGACACGCCTCACCAGCCGTCACTGACCGTAAGTCCGCATATGCCGTCGGAATGAAATTCTTCCCAGGCGTCAAGTTCTTCAGGTGATAGTCCTCTTTATTCGCACCCGCGATCAGATTCGCGCGGCCCTCGAGTGCCTTGTCGACGAGTAGCACAGGCTTCCCGTCTGGATTTTTGATATCACGCGCCCACTCGATTCCCACCGGCCCAAGATATCCCGCCGGAGACTTGAACAGCACCTTGATCTCCGCCTCTTCCATCGGCCGCGGCAGTGTAGCAATCGTGGCGTTCAGCTTCGCTTCGTTCAGTTGATGATCTCCGCGCATCAGCACAACAATCGGCCGTGTCTTGACGATCTTTCCTGCCGTGTCTTTCTCCTCGGCCATATACGCCAAAGTCTTGATCTTGTTCTTCGGCGAAACACCCAGGAACTTCGCGACATCCTCAATCGTCTTCTGCCCCGGCGTATGCACCTCGAGCGGATTCCCATCGCCCTCCGGCGCCAGATCCGCCACCGACTCCAGCTTCGACGTCGCCTTCTCCATGTTCGCCGCGTACTTGCAACCATCGCAGCTCACGATCTGGTCTTCACCAGCAGGAGTCCGCACCATAAATTCGTGCGATTCCTTCCCGCCCATGGCCCCGGAGTCCGCCTCGACCACCATGTACTTCAGACCGCAGCGATCGAAAATCCGGCAGTACGTCTCGTAGTGTTTCTTGTACGAAACATCCAACCCGTCCGCATCGATGTCGAACGAATACGCGTCTTTCATCATGAACTGCCGCACGCGCAGCAACCCCGCCTTCGGCCGTGGCTCATCGCGAAACTTCGGCGCAATCTGATACCAGATCTGCGGCAACTGCTTGTAGCTGCGCAGTTCCTTCAACGCAATTGATGTCATGACCTCTTCTTCGGTCATGCCCAGGCACATGTCCGTACCCTTGCGATCTTTTAGCCGGAACAGGTTTTCGCCCATGACCGACCAGCGGCCTGAAGCCTCCCACACCTCGCGCGGATGCAGTGCAGGCAAATAAAATTCCTGCCCGATCCGGTCCATCTCCTCGCGGACAATCGCCGTGATCTTTTGAAACGAGCGTGTGCCCAAGAAGAGGTATGAGTAGAGTCCAGCCGCAAGCTGCCGGATGTATCCAGCGCGGACGAGAAACTTATGAGAGGCGACCTCGGCATCCGCCGGCGCTTCGCGCAATGTGGGAATAAACAGTTGTGACCAACGATGCATAGTGTGCGTTCTCACTGAAGAAGAATCTTTGATTGTAAACGATGGCTGCAGCAGGTCTACGTAAGTAAGAGCGTCAGCATTCGCTGCGCAGAAATTTCTGTGGCACGGGACACGAAAGTATTTCTTAGCGATTTCTCATCGAACAAGGTTGTGAGGTTGCTCCGAACAAGGCACCCGCGGGCTGATACGTCTCTACCCCACGGGCAACGGAGCAGTCGTGAAGCTCAGCATCCTCCCCGCATTGTTTCTAACCCTTCTCGCTATTGTCTTTGGCACAATACCCAGCATCGCCCAGGAAGCGGCATCCACTTCTGCAGATTCGTCCGATGCCGGCCTCCCGAGCGCCCCATCTGCTGCGCATGGAACCACGTGCACCGAGCGCAACGGCAAACCGTGTCCAGAGTGGGTGCACAAGTGGATTGGTCAATATCCCCACCTGCCCCAATCGGAACCGCTGCTTGAACGCGATCCTTCCACGGTGCACTTATGGACATATCGAAGGTTGGGCGAACCGGCTCTCCGAACCAATAAAGAAGTATTCCACTCGAAAGTGTTTATCACCGCGCATGTCGGCGGAGCCATCGCCATGGCCGTAGCCTGCCGAAACAAGAATTCGGGTTACTCATGGGGCGAGCAAGTGCCCGCAGTGAGCGCACTCTTCGCGATCGACTACTTGCAATTCCGTTTTGTCGGTGCTCCTAACGCTATCGCTCCCCCGGTCTACGAGATGATCAAGTACGGGCGCGCGAGTACCAAGTAACGGCTGGGCAAGGTATCCCCCATTGGCGCACCGCCCATTGCCGGGCGATCGACGCCACTCCTGCTCGCTCCCTCCGCGTCCGCTAGAATGAAGTCTCTCCTATGAATCATCCCTGGCACGATGTCACTCCCGGCGATAAGCTTCCGCAGGAATTCGATTGCATCATCGAAATCCCATTCGGCGCTTCGTCGTTTCTTCCAGGACTACAAACAACTCGAAGGCAAAGCGGTTGAAGTCGACGAAATTCGGCCGTCCGCCGAGGCACACCCGATCATTCTCGATGCGCTGCACCGCTACAGTGACCAACGGCGCAAAGGATTCAACGCAAAGCACTGATCTGCGATTGACTCCAGGGCCGCAGACGCGGCCACCAGCGCCGCACATGCCGGCAATAGTCCTTGTAGTCTTCTCCAAACTTTCCTCGCAGCGTTGGCTCTTCGTACAGAATCACGAAAAGGTGAATGCCGAGGGCTACCGCTGCGACCGCAACGATCAAGGCCAGATTTGCGTGCCCGAAGACAATCCAGAGCCCGATCCATCCCGTGGCGAATCCTACATACATCGGGTTGCGAACGTATCGATAGAAACCTACGACCACAAGACGCCGCGGCGGAATAAAGGGAGCGGGCGTTCCGCGCCCCGTCCAGCCAAAATCCCACACACAGCGCATGGCGATTGAGAAACCCAGTACAGAAGGAATCGCGGCCAGCCAGCGCCAGTTCCCTGCACCGGACGCGGCCACCCGGAACCCCAACCATCCCGGCAGCAGCCAGAACCACAATGCGAAGAAGCAGCAACCCACAAAAAGCGATCCCGCCAAACTCAACCACCGCTCCGCATGACCCGTCTCCGGAGTGTCGCCAGATTCTGTGTACATATGCGCCTCCTTTCGAACACGTGAAATATTTCACCAAAAGCACTTGACATATTGTACTAATATTATAGTACACTAAGACGCATGGGGAAGACAAACACGAACGGCGCCGGATTTCAATTTGCGCTCGACCTGCAAACGGGCGTGCCGGTCTACCGTCAGCTGATCGATCAGGTGCGTGCCGGCATTGCTTCGGGATACCTCGGCGCCGGAAATCAGCTTCCCACCGTTCGGCAACTCGCGGTCGACCTCGCCATCAATCCGAACACGGTGATGCGGGCCTATCGAGAGCTCGAGCTCGGTGGCCTGCTCGAGACACATCAGGGTACGGGCACCTTCATTAGCGACAAGAAACCGGAAAAGAAGACCGCCGAGCGCGAACGTCAGCTCGATCAAATGGCTGGAGAATTCGCGGCCCGCGCAGGAGCCGCAGGATTCACTCTCGAAGAAGTAATCGATCGCTTGCGCGAGTTATTGCCGCGCCCTGCGCAAAGGAGATAGTTATGGCTCGAATTCGAAGGCAGGAAGTCAACGGAGTGGCTGTGATGTTGTTCGCGATTTGCCTGGTCAGCGGAATCGCAGTTTTCAAGCTGACAAATCAGCCGGCATACGCCCTCTCTGGAATACTCGTCGGCTTTTATTTTCTATTCGCGATCAAGATCGTGCAGCAGTGGGAGAAGGTAGCGGTGCTCCGCCTCGGCCGGTACGTCGGGCTACGCGGTCCTGGCCTTTGCCACATCATTCCGATCGTGGAGACGCTTAGCCCGTACGTTGACCAGCGTGTCCGTGTTGCCAGCGTTTCCGCAGAATCTACCCTCACGCGCGACACGGTTCCGGTCAACGTCGACGCCATCGTTTTCTGGATGGTCTGGAATGCCGAGAAGTCAATCCTCGAAGTCGAGGACTTTGTCCAGGCCATCACCCTCAGCGCACAAACGGCATTGCGTGAGTCGATCGGACGTCACGAACTTGCGCAAATGATCACGGAGCGGGAAACCCTTGGCCGCCAACTGCAGCAAATCCTCGATGAGAAAACCAATCCATGGGGGATCACGGTGCAATCGGTCGAAATCCGCGACGTGAAAATTCCGCAGGCTCTTGAGGACGCCATGTCGCGCCAGGCGCAAGCGGAGCGCGAACGCCAGGCCCGCAACATATTGGGACAAGCCGAGACCGAAATCGCCGACAAATTCGCCCAGGCCGCCGCCATCTATAAGAACGATCCAACCGCCCTTCACCTGCGCGCCATGAACATGCTCTACGAAGCCATCAAAGAACGCGGCTCAACCGTGATCATTCCGTCGTCCGTCGTAGAGACCATGGGTCTGGGCGGAACGCTAGCCACCGCCTCACTAGGCGGCGCCAAACCGTAAACGATCGTAGCGCCGGCAACCTGCCGGCTGTAGCGGGGGCGTCTCGCCCCCGCTCCTTAAACCAGCCACTTTCGCATGAAAGGAGCACCCTATGAAGTACGCACTAGAAGTGTGTCTCGTCGCATTCCTCGCCGTGAGTCTTGCGCTCTCAAGCGCAGCACAGTCTCCGGCTCTGCAACAAGGAATCAGCGTGGAACTGGTTCCCACCCATAGCGCCTCAGCAGTACCGGATGCTGACAGCCAAGATGCGTTCATCGTCGCGGTAGCGCAAAACGGCGACGTGTATCTCGGTAGCAACCCAATCTCCGTGGCCGAATTGGCGGATAGGGCGCGGATGACCCCGTTCAAGCGTGGCTCGGCGATTTACATCAAAGCGGACGCACGGACGCCTTATTCCGCTGTGCTACCGGTTCTCAAAGCAACTGGCGGTGGAGTCATCCCCCAAGTGCTCCTGACAAGCCAGTCTGCGGCCACAGAATCAGTCATGGTTTCTCCGAAAGGTTTGGATGTGTCATTTGGCTCGACCTTTCCGTCGAACACCGTGGCAACGCTCGTGGAGTTGTTGCTATCGCCGCAGCAGGATCCTGTACTGAAAGTAAATAATGACCAGATCCCTCGATCTGCCCTGGAAGCCACTCTTCGGCGCCATTTCCAAAAAGGCGATGACAAACTAGTTCAGCTCAGAGCCGATGCGCACTTACCCTTTGCCGAAATCGTGCACGTGATCGATAGATGTCATGCGGCGGGAGCCAGAGTCTATCTCGCCGAAGCCGAAAAATGAAAGGATACTAATGAGAGGGCTCGACCGCGGCGCCAAGCACCCGGGGCCCTCACCCTAATTCCGCTTGAGTCGCGAAGTAATACGCGGATCGGTTACCGCTAGCTCTTTTCTGAGGAGAGATCGTTAAACCTGACGCGTCAGAGTGTCGATACCTTCCCCATGGATGTCTCTTCTATTGCATTGCAGGGCATGGAACAGGCCGAGGCGCAATTGGAAGCCTCAGCTTCAGCGATTGCGCAGGCAGGAATTTCTTCCGCTGACGGCGCAAATCTTGATGTCGTCGACCTGAGTTCCGAAATGGTCGCCATGATGTCGGCGAGGAACCAGTTCGAGCTCAACGTCTCCACGCTCAAGACTGCCAACGAAGCGCAGAAAAGCCTGCTCGACGTAACTGCCTGATCACCAGACGTGGCACGCGTTCTCCGCGACCATCGGCTGGCCCGCTTTGCAGTTCCATGCCTTCTGGAATTCCGGCATGTTCTGCACCACGCCGTTCACGCGATACTTCCCCGGTGAATGCGGATTCGTCGTCACCTGCACACGCAAATTCTCCGGACGCTGCTTCTCGCACCACACGCGACCGAATCCCAGGAAGAACCGCTGCTGCGGAGTAAACCCATCGATGCTCTGCCCTTCCTTGCCCGTCTTATCGTCCGCAATCACGTGCTCCAGAGCCGCCAGCGCGATGCGCGCTCCGCCATTGTCCGCCGTGTTTTCGCCCAGGGTGAGCCGCCCGTTCAGCTTCATATTGTCGACCGCCACGAAATTCGAATACTCATCAGCTATGCAGCTCACCCGCTTCTCGAATTCTTTCCCGTCTTGCTCGGTCCACCAGTCGCGCAAGTTCCCCGTCGGATCATACTTCCGTCCCTGATCATCGAACCCATGCGTTAACTCATGTCCGATCACCAGCCCGATCCCGCCAAAGTTCACGGCATCGTCCATGCTCTTGTCGAAAAATGGCGGCTGCAGAATGCCCGCAGGGAAAACAATCTCGTTGTACGAACCGTTGTAATAAGCATTCACGGTCGGCGGAGTCATGCCCCACTCTTTCCGGTCCAGCGGCTTGTCGATCTTCGCAATCTGCCGTTTCGATTCGAATTCATTCGCGCGCTCGATGTTCCCGATGAGATCGCCCGGCTTGATCACGATCGAACTGTAATCGCGCCAAACATCCGGATACCCGATCTTGTTGCGGATCGCCTCCAGCTTCGTCTTGGCCTGCTTCTTCGTCTCATCCCCCATCCACGGCAGATTGTGGATGTCATCATCCAGCGACTTCTCCAGCGCGTCCACCATCTTCAACATGCGCTGTTTGCCATCGGCTCCGAACGTCAACTCGACATAGCGCTGCCCGAGCGCCTCCCCGAGCGATCCATCCACCAGATTCACGCAGCGCTTCCAGCGATCCTGAATCTGTTTCTGGCCAGTGAGCGCCTGCCGCATCTTGAAGTTCGCCTGAACGAACGGGTCCGACAGCCACGGCGCCGCGCCACGCAACGCGTGCCAGGCCACATAAGTCTTCAACGATTCCAGCGGCAGCACTGCGATGACACCGTTCACTTGCCGGAAGAATTCCGGAGTAGTCACGTTGATCGAGCCAAAGTTTGGCGCACCAAGGGCCGTGAAATAGCGGTTGAAGTTGAACTCCGGCGCCAGCGCAATCGCCTCTTCCCGCGTCATCTTGTGATCGCGATTCTTCGGATCCCGCAATTTCGTCCGCTCCATCGCAGGCGCCGCCAGCAACGTCTCGACCATCAGAACGTTCTGTGCCGATGCAGCGGCCTGCTTTTCATTCTGTCCGGCAAGCGTGAAGAGTTGCGTGGCGTACTCAATCAAATGCTTCCGCATTTCGACCTTATCGGCGTCGTCCTTGATGTAGTAATCGCGGTCCGGCAGCGAGAGCCCGCCCTGCCCGATATACGCGATCACCTGGTCGGCATTGTGAAGATCCGAGTTTGAATAAAAATTGAACAGCGGATTCGGCCCGATCAGGTGCAGGTGCGCGATCTCCTCCATCAGCGCCCCCTTGTCCTTCACTGCGTTAATGCGATCCAATTCCGGCTTCAGCGGCGCGATACCGCTCGCATTCACCGCCTTCTCGTCCATACACGATCCGTACAAGTCCCCAAGCTTCTGATCGATCGCGCTCCGTCCCGCTCCACCGGCGGCCGCCTTCTCCAGAATTCCCTTTTCAATCTGCAAATTGTTTTCGTCGAGTTGCGAGAAGCTCTGCCACGACGCCCGGTCCGCCGGAATCTCAGAATTCTTGATCCAGTTCCCGCAGGCGTATTGATAAAAGTCCACGCACGGATCGGCACTCTTGTCGAGGTTGTCAAGACTGAATCCTAAGCCCGGCTTGTCCGTTTGCGAGAACGCGGCAGCACTCATCAGCAGAATTATCAAGAGACGAAACGCACGCATTGGAATTGTTTCTCCTTTGAGGAAAGCTACTTCAAGACGTACTCAAACCACCGATTTTAAGCCCCGCACGACTCATCAGCAATCCTTTGTTCCAGCTACGGCTCGAGTGAATTCCTCTGTGAACCCCGGTGTCCTCTGTGTTGAATGCCTTTCATCCAGCGTCAAGCGTTTATAATCGACTTTCATAGAAATCTCTCAAAGTTGGGGTTCTCATGACTTCCACGAACGGCAAGAACGGCAACGGCTACACCGTCCCCAAACCCCGCGCAGACTGGATCGCCCAGCGCAAGGCGCAAAACACCGACGGCAACTTCTCCCAGATGCACTACGCCCGCCAAGGCTTCATCACGGAAGAAATGTCGTTTATAGCCCACAAAGAGAAGCTCACGCCCGAACTGGTACGGGACGAAGTCGCCCGCGGACGCATGATCATCCCCGCCAACATTCACCACCCCGAGCTCGAGCCCATGGCGATCGGCGTGGCCAGCCTCTGCAAGATCAACGCCAACATCGGCAACTCGGCCGTCACGTCAGAAATTAATGAGGAACTCAAAAAACTCCACACCGCCGTCCACTACGGCGCCGACACCGTGATGGACCTCTCCACCGGCGGCAATATCCACGAAATCCGCGAAGCCATCCTTCGCCACTCCCCTGTTCCCATCGGCACTGTCCCGATCTACGAAGCCATCGCCCGCGTGAAGCGCGTGGAAGACCTCAACGCGGAAGTGATGCTCGAAGTGATCGAAGAGCAGGCCGCGCAAGGCGTCGACTACATGACGATCCATGCTGGCGTTCTCATCCAATACCTGCCGCTCGTTTCCAAGAGAATAACGGGCATCGTCAGCCGCGGCGGCGCGATCCTCGCCCAATGGATGGCCTACAACCACAAACAGAATTTCCTCTACGAACGCTTCGACGACATCGTCAAGATCTTCAAGAAGTACGACGTCAGCTTCTCCCTCGGCGACGGACTCCGCCCCGGCTGCGTCGCCGATGCCAGCGACGAAGCTCAATTCGCCGAACTCAAAACTCTGGGTGAACTCACCAAAAAAGCCTGGGAAGAAGATGTCCAGGTCATGATCGAAGGCCCCGGCCACGTTTCCATGGACAAGATCAAGGAGCAGGTCGACAAGGAAGTCGAGCTCTGCTACGAGGCCCCGTTCTACACCCTAGGCCCGCTGGTCACCGACATCGCCCCGGGCTACGATCACATCACCAGCGCCATCGGTGCAGCCATGATCGGATGGTACGGTGCCGCCATGCTCTGCTACGTCACGCCCAAAGAGCACCTCGGCCTGCCCAACGAGAAAGACGTGAAAGACGGCATCATCGCCTACAAGATTTCCGCCCACGCCGCCGATATCGCCCGCCAGCGCCCCGGTGCCCGCGACCGCGACGACGCCCTAAGCTTCGCCCGCTACAAGTTCGATTGGGAAAAGCAATTCGCACTCTCGCTCGATCCAGAAACCGCGCGCTCCATGCACGACGAAACTCTCCCCGACGACTACTACAAAGAAGCCGCCTTCTGCTCCATGTGTGGACCGAAGTTCTGCTCGATGAACTACTCCTCCAAAGTCGACGAGTACAACAAGCAGGTCCACGGCATCGAGAAGAAAGACTATTCAGAATTGATAGAAAAGCTGGTCACCCTGAAGTAGGAAAGTCCGCGTAGGGACAGCCGCTTCGGCTGTCCAGCGAGCAAAGCGAGCCCAGGCGAAAAAAGAAGAAGAGGTGCGGCCCTGTGCGCGAAGAGTGCTCCAGCGCACCCTGAAAAACTGAAGCAAGTTTCCATCGCAGCCCACGGGGCCTTCCTCAGGCGAGCCCTTCCAGCATTCGTTTCGCTACCACCCAATTCCTCCAAAATATGAAATCCCATAACTCACTCCTACGATACATTCCAATTCTTGCGTACCGGCCTACCCCCACCCTTGTGAATTTGTCTTGATTCAATAACTTAACCTGTGTATAAGATTTGGCCCATCAACTGCCAACTGTTAGGTACCGTTGTCTATTGATGTTTCTGTGACAGAGGGTCTGCCCTTGCCGTTTGGGTCAAGACCACCCGCCTCGACGTTTTTGGGCGTGCCAGTGATTGACAGCCGCAAGGCTCACATTTACCGGGGGTAAAACGAATGATCAACAAGAGTAGAGGTGTATTTGTATTACTGATAGCGCTTGCCGTGACGCTCTGTGGCGCCACGTATGTGCTCGGTCAGGCGACCGCCGCCGGCACCATCCAGGGCACCATCACCGACAAATCCAATGCCATCGTAGCCGGCGCACAAGTCGTGGCTACCTTCAAGGCGACCGGGCTCTCCCGCACTGCAACAACCAGTGACACTGGCACCTACCGCTTCGACCTGCTTCAGGCAGGGACCTACGAAGTGAAAATCACAAAAGACGGATTCTCTTCGGTCGTTCAGACGACCGACTTGCTCGTCGGACAGACCGCCACCGTCAACGCGAGCCTCAATCCCGGTGCGACCACTACCGTCATCGAGGTGACCGGCGCAGCTTCGGTTGTCGATCTCGAAAAGACCAGCGTCAGCCAGAACATCACTCCCAGTGAAGTATCCGAACTCCCGCTAGCTGGGCGCGACGCGGCGAACCTCGCCTACCTGGTTCCCGGCGTAAAAGCAGCGGACTCCTACGATCCCACCAAGAACCGCTACGCCATCCTCTCAGTGAACGGCTCCGACGGCCGCAACGTCAATACAACTGTCAACGGCGTTGATAACAAGGATAACACCGTCGGCGGCGCGGTTATGCAGTTGCCTCTGGAAGCCGTTCAGGAATTCCAAATCAGCACCCAGCGCTTCTCCGCCGAGAACGGACGCTCTCAGGGCGCTGCGATCAACATGATCACCAAGTCCGGAACCAACAACTATCACGGTTCGGTGTTCGGATATTTCCGTGACTCGGCGTTGAACACGGACGAGAAACAGGCCAACGGAGATGGCACTTCAACCGCCGCTCATCCTGATTACAGCCGCCAGTTCTTCGGCGGATCCGTCGGCGGACCCATTAAGAGAGACAAGCTCTTCGCCTTCTTCGCCATCGAGCGCCAGCGCGAAAGTCAGGGCCTGACAACGTCGGGCGACGCTCTGCCAGAGCTTGAAATCGCGGCACAGTACCCCGACCTTTTCACCGTCGAGCCAGCCGCTGTAATTCCTCGCCCATTTCACGAGTGGCGTTATAACGGCCGCCTCGATTGGACGATCAATAATCGCAACTCTGCCTATGTCAGCTACAGCTCGCAAAACAACGACAGCCTCAATGATCAGGCCGATGGTACGCAGGATTTGACCGCCGGCAACTTCACTACAAACCATTTGCAGGTTGCCAACGTCACCCTCACATCTCAGCTGGCCAATAACGCGGTCAACCAATTCATGGTTGGTTGGCAGTATTGGAACAATCTCATCGACAGCCACGTCAATGCGCCACTGATCACTTTCCCCAGCACACAGTTTGGCACCAACGGCAACGTTCCGCAGCAGTCGTTCCAGCGCAAGTGGCAATTCCGGGATGATTTCTCCAAGACAATTGGCAAGCACACACTGAGAGGTGGAGTGGACTTCATCAACAATCCAGTAGAGGGTGGTTTCTTCAAGTTTAACTCCACGCTTGAAGTCGACTTCGCGGCGAATCCCAGCTGTATTACGGCCACGGTGGACGACCCGGACGCCCAATGCGGTCCGACGTTTTATCCGCAGCAGTTTCAGACTCCGGGAGCAGTCGTCAGCATGTCGTACTCGAATGGCGATCCGAAATTTATCGTTGCAACCAAACAACTCGGATTCTACTTCCAGGACGATTGGAAGGTGACACCTCGCTTGACGCTGAATCTTGGCTTGCGCTGGGATCGGGACTACAACGCCCTCGGTCAGTCCGACATCCCCAAGAGCCGTACCTATCAGGAATTGGTTGCCATTTCTCCGAATCCAATCTCTGACCCCATCGTTAGCCACCTTCCGCACGACGACACCAAGGACTTCAGCCCACGCTTCGGGTTCGCGTATGACCTGACCGGTGGCGGAAGGCATGTAGTGCGAGGTGGATTCGGTCTGTACTACGGTAACTCCTTCCAGAACATTCCATTGTTCATGGAACAGCATGCCAACCCCACGATCTTCCAGACTGCTCTGAGCCTCTCTGATCCCGGCGACACAGTACCTGGTACCGGTGGCATCCTCTTGGGAGACTGGCGCTATGGACTCGATCCTTTCCCAACCCTTCCCGATCCGACGACGCAACTCCTTGACGGGAGCGTCGGACGAACCATCGACCCGAACTACCAGAACCCGGTGGCCGAAGAGTTCAACCTCGGCTACAGCTGGGCTATCAGCAACAATTCTGCCGTAGAGGTTGAATACACTCATGTTCTCGCCCTGCACGAGAACAGGACGATCAACATCGATCAGAAGGTGCCGGATGGTGTCGACGAAGACGGTAATGTCGTGCTCGTGCGCCCTCTGACGCCGGCCTTCGAAGATGCTGAGCAACCTGTCTTGTTCAGCGTGCGCAACGAGGAATCGATCGGCCGCAGCCGCTACGATGGCTTCAACTTCAGCTATCGCCAGCGCATGAACCGCCATTTCTCCTTAAACGCCGCTTACACGCTCTCGTGGGCCGGCGGGTACGATGCCGGCGGGTTTAGTGCATTTCGCAACTACGCACGGGACGGCTACAACCCATTCGCTTCCTATGAATGGGGTCCGAGTTCACAGGATGAGCGCCATCACATCACCGTCAGTGGACTCGTCCAACTGCCCAAAGGGTTCGATTTCGCGCCCATCCTCCAATTCGGAACAGCGCGACCATACAACACGACCAACTCTTCGAGCACGCTGAACACCGGAGGAGGGACCAGTAACGCTGTCGTCGTTCCCAAGAGCGATCCAAGGAATTGGTTTGCTTTTGCGGGAGATGATGTAGGCGCGCAGAACTGCTACTACCTTACGACCGATTGCACCATTGCCGCATTCAATCCGCTGCGCGGACAGGCGTTCTTTGAATTGGATGCCAGACTCGCCAAGAACATCAAGATCGGCGAGAAGATGAACATCCAGCTCGTCGCGCAGGCATTCAACCTCACCAATCGTGCAAACTACGGGAACAATTTCGGCGGCAGTATTGCCGATCCTGGCTCCTTCGGCAAGCCCGTCGGATTCATCGCTCCCACCGCAACGTTCATCCCCCGCTCGATCTGGGGTGAATTCGGAGTCCACTTTACCTTTTAGCCTGTCTGAAGTAAGGCAGAAAAGGGGCTGGCATAAAATCGCCAGCCCCATTGTTTTTCACTAGAACTCGTTTTTCCTTAGCGAGCTTCGCGCCCTTAGCGTTTCAAAGTTTTGACCGTCCGCGGTCGCCTGGAATTGATGGAGGGGCACCTCTTCCAACCTCCGCACCTCGGCACAATATCTTCAAAACGAGGACTCTCGGCCAGCAACCACTCCTTGATATTCGGCCGACTCTCGCGTAGTCTCCTCCACTCCTCGATCGGGACCAATACCGCCTCCTCCACACCTCGCCGCGTCACCTCCTCCGGCCCCTTCTTGAGCGCCGCATCCAGAAATTCGCCGAATCGCCCCTTAGCCTCCTGCAGCTGCCATGAATTCATGACGACCCCAAATCCAGAATAATCCCGCCAAATCATCAATCGACAGTTCGTAGCGCCGGCATCATGCCGGCTGTCGCGGGGGCATCTTGCCCCCCGCACCTCCCTGGGTGATCGCTTCTGACGGG
>Ga0335082_10004494_pt1 | contig 15215 bp, 9 predicted proteins | sample Lox_Sample_41_FD_206718 | JGI IMG/M metagenome (GOLD analysis project Ga0335082, IMG submission 206718) | Soil microbial communities from Loxahatchee National Wildlife Refuge, Florida, United States - Lox_Sample_4.1 | ecosystem: Environmental > Terrestrial > Soil > Wetlands | place: USA: Florida...
CCTTCTTGCGTTCCGCCGCCACGGCGGCGGGAACGGCGTAGACGTCGCTGAAGAAGTCGAGGTTCTCGCGGATGGTCAGATCGGGATAGAGGCTGAAGCGTTGCGAGACGTAGCCGATGCTGCGTTTGATCTGTTCGGGTTGGCGAGCGATGTCATAGCCGCCGACGGTCGCACGTCCGGTGGTCGGCTCCAGCAGGCCGCAGAGCATGCGGATCAACGTCGTCTTCCCGGAGCCGTTGGGGCCGAGCAAGCCGAAGATCTCGCTCTGCCCGATCGACAGCGTGAGCCGCTTGACCGCTTCCCGATCACCGAAACGTTTGGTGAGGTCCTCGATCACAATCGCGTCCGGCATAGCTCCCTCGGCACTTGGGTACGTGCTGCCTACTACAGAGATCCCGCCGGCCGCAAGGGTCGCGGTGAAGGAAGTGCTTGATCTGCCTCTTTCTTTCCCGATGACTAATTGGTAATCAGCGCAGGTCGCCCTGGCGTCCCGCGGTCCCCGGAATGGCAGAGGGAGGCGGAGCTGGCAGGGCGTTTGCGAGGGCGAGGCGGCAACTTGCGACGACTGACGGCGATCCTAAGCATCTCCCTGCTGGTGGCGATGGGCTGTGGGGGCAATCACGGGACGCTCTCGTCCGGTGGTTCGGGTTCGGGCTCGGGCTCCGGTGGAGGAGGCGGAGGCGGCGGAGGCGGTGGCGGCGGAGGGGGCGGCAGCGGCAGCATCGGGCTCAATGCCACCTGGGAGCAACCGAATGGCGGCTTCTCGCTCGATCTGCCGAACTCGGTCAACACTGTGCGCGTCGTGCTTCAATCCGACGCCGGGACGTCGTGCTGCCTGGCCGTGTCGGTCAACCAAGTGGCCGATAAAGTCCTGCTCCTGGACGGCGTGCCGGCCGGGCCGGCGACGATCATGCTCTCGGGCTTCGAGACGCCGTACGCGCCGCCGTTCGGAGGGATCACCAACGCCTGTCGGACCAACTCCCCCGGTGTAGGCCAACCCTGCGATCCGACACAGCCCGCGGTTCCATCCTTTGAGAGCGGCGCGACCTCGGTGACGGTCATTCCGGGAGCCAGCACCACGGGCGACATCAGAAGCAACGCCCAACCCTTCGTGTTCGACCTCGACCCGGCCGTCAACGGCAGCGCCACGACGCCGGTATCGCTCGCCTTCACCGTCGGCGATGCCGTGCATGCGGTCAATCGCAACTCGATCAGCGCGGAGCTCCTGCAGAACGGCGAGGTGGTCAGCATGCCGGCGGGACAGGTAGTGGCATGCGACGACCGCGGCGCGACGCCGTGCAGCAGCGGCGGTGCACTGCTGGTCAGCGGCTATCAAGTGACCACGTTCCCCCAGGCCTTGCAGCCGGGAAGCGCGCAGGTGCACATCTCGGGAAGCGACGTGCTGTCGCCGCCGCGCACCTTCGACCTCACCTACTCGTTCACGGTGCTGGCGCCGACGGCCACCATCACGCCAACGCGCACGCCGACGGCCACGTCGACGGCCACACCGACGCGGACGCCGACCAGCACGCCGACTGACACGCCCACGTCGACCCCGACTCACACGTCCACCGCGACTCACACCTCCACCCCGACGTTCACGCCCACCTCGACGTCAACGGCGACGCCGACACGGACGCCGACCAACACGGCGACCGACACAGCGACCGCCACGCCGACCCACACCTCCACCAGCACGTCGACCGCGACGCACACGCCAACCTCCACCCCAACGCACACGCCGACCGCGACGGCCACCAGCACCTCGACGCAGACGTCGACCCCGACATCGACACCAACGGCGACGCTGACGATCTCGAGCACACCGACCTGCACGCCGACCGCGACCCCGACGGTCTCGGACACACCCACGGCGACGCCGACGCCGACGTCTTCCCCGACCATCACCGCGACACCGCTGCCGCACTCCTTGGTGTACGTCGCGAACTTCAACGAGGCGACACTGTCGGTCATCGATCCGACACCGAACACGGTCATCGCCACCATACCCGTCGGCAACCAACCCGCCGGTGTGGCCATCGCACCGGACGGCCGTACCGTGTATGTCGCCAACCAGTTCTCCAACTCCGTCTCGGTCATCGACTCGACGACGAACGACGTCGTCGCCACCATTCCCGTCGGCACGCGTCCGGCGAGCGTTGCCTTCGCACCGCAGGGACATGCCGCGTACGTCGTAAACCAAGTGTCGGAGACCGTCTCGGTGATCGACACGCTCAACCGCACCGTCACCACGACGATCCCGGTCGGTCAACAGCCGGTGGATGTCGCCTTGGTGCCGAGTGGCCAGAGGGCGTACGTCACCAATCAGTTCTCCAACAACGTGTCGGTCATCGACACGGCGGCGAATAGGGTGGTCGCCACGGTACCGGTCGGGTCGCGGCCGCAGGGTTTGGCGACGACCCCGGATGGCGAGGCGGCGTACGTCGCCAATTTGATGTCTGACTCGGTTTCGGTGATCGATCTGGCGTCGAACCAGGTGGCCGGCACCATCGCTGTCGGCAGCCAACCCGAGGACGTTGCCATCAGCCCGAACGGTGCACTGGCGTATGTAACCAACAAGGGCAGCGACTCGGTGTCGGTGATTGGTACTGCATCGAACACGGTGATGACGACCATCGCGGTCGGCAGTCAGCCGATCGGCGTCGACATCACCCCCGACGGCCAGTTCACGTACGTGGCCAACTCGTTCTCCAACAACGTCTCGGTCATCGAAACCGCGACGAACCGGGTCGCGCTCGTCGTCCTTGGCGTCGGGCAGACGCCGGTTGACATCGCCATCGGGACGGTGCCATGAGGCGAGCAATCGCGCGGGCGATTGTTGCGTTGTGCCTGTGTGCCGCGCTTCCTGTACACGCGTCCGAGCAATCGAAGATCCTCTACTCACGCGGGCTGGTGGAGTTTCATGCCGATCGTTTCTCGAAGGCACTGGAGCTGTTCGACCAGGCGGTGGCGACGGACCCCAGCGACGTCTACGCCCGCTACTATCGGGCGGTCACCCGCGGCCGGTTGAATGATTTGGACGGTGCGATCAGTGACCTGCGCGAAGTCCTGGCGGCGCAGCCCGATCTCAATCAAGCGGCATTGGATCTCGGCGTCTCGCTGATTCAGAAGGGCCAGTATAGCGAGGCGATTCCGTGGCTGGAGCAAGCGCAGCGGGTCGACGACCTGGAAGGACAGGCCTCGCTCTTCCTCGGACTCGCGCAGCTGCGTCTGGGCCGTCTCGGTGAGGCGCGCGCGAACTTTCGTCGGGCCGCGGAGCACGATCCGACGCAGAGCCTGCCGGCCCGCTATTACCAAGGCGTTGCCGACTATCAGGAAGGCAACTGGGCGCAAGCCGAAGGACACTTCAGGTACGTTTCGCAGGCCAGCCCGGGCACAGATATGGGACGGGAGGCGGATGCCTTCTTGGAGAAGCTACGCCGCGGCGATCGCGCCCGCTACGAAGCGTACGGCTCGGTCGGCTACCAGTACGACAGCAACGTCGGGCTGCTCAACGACGTGACCAAGGCGCTGGTTCCGAACCAGCCCCAGGGAGACAGCCGACTGACCATCGGCCTGGGCGGTGCATACGCTCCCTGGCGCAACGACTGGGCCCAGTTCACCGTCGGCTACGACTTCTTCCAGAGCTTTCACGACACCCTGAACGAGTTCGACCTACAGGACCACGGACCCAGTGCGCAGATCCTCGCCACGCTGGGCCCGGTGCAGCTGGGCTTGCTGGGGCGCTATGACTATTACCTGCTCGATAACCAGAGCTTCCTCCAGGAGGGCACCGCCCTCCCCTGGGTCACGGTCTTCTCTGGCAATGCCGGTCGACTTGAGGTAATGTACCGCATGCGTCGGCGAGACTTTAAGATCCAGTCATTCGCCGTACGCAATGCGTTCAATCATGCTGTGGGGGCAAAACAGTTCTTCTATCTCGGTTCGGCGGATCGCTACTTGTCGGTCGGCTACCAGTTCGACCACGAGGACCCGGTGATGGGTAACACCGAAGCGCAAAGCTTCGCGTATGATGGGAACGAGGTCAACCTCGGGGTCGGTGCCTGGCTTCCGTATCAACTGCACGCCGAGGCCACATACGCTTACCGTCATGAACACTACGGGCAGGACAGCGCCGAAGTGGAGACCCTGCTCAGTGGATCCCGCTCGCGACGCAACGATAACGAGAATGAAGTGGTGGTGGCGGTGCGCAAGGCGATCTTCGAGCACCTCGACATCACTGCCGCATACTTTGGCGACTTCAACAACTCGAACAATTCGGATTTCCAATATCGCCGCCATGTTGGATCGGTGGCGCTGGAGGTGAGGTACTGATGATGACGCGCATCAATCGGTATGGGTGTATGGCTGTCGCCGCCGTGGCGACGGTAACACTGCTCGCCGGGTCCAGTCTCGCCGGCGTGAGGACCAAGCGCTTCGTGTCAGACGAAGAGATCGGCACGATTGCGGCTCTCGAAGGCACTGCCGAGATCGGTCGCAAAGGGGATTGGGTCCCCGCGGCAATCGGCCTGGCCATCCAGCAGGGCGACATCGTCCGTACCGGGCAACCTGGAAAGGTCCGCGTCGTGTTCCAAGACGACAGCGTGTTGGCGCTGAGTGACAACTCTCGCGTCGCCATCGACGAGCACGTCTTCGATCCCAACGCTGGCAATACCAAGTCGCTCTTCGGATTGATCAAAGGCAAGGTGAATGCTCTGGTCAGCGACTACTACCACAGCTCCGGTGCCAGCTATGAGATCAAGACGGCCACCGCCGTCGCCGGGGTGCGAGGCACGGAGTTCTCGATGGCCTACGACCCGCGCCAAGAGCTCACCGAAGTCGTGGGCATCACGGGTCGCGTCGCAGTACACAGCCTGCTGGACCCGACCGGGCCCGGCGTGTTCATCACGGCGAACGAAAGCACGATGATCTCCAAGAACGACGCCCCGACCCAGCCGCGCCGTCTCGAAGACACGCTCTTCCGTCAGCATCTGCAAGGCGTCGATTTCATCGGCGGCGGCCGCGCCGAGAGCCTGAGCAGCAGCCACCCGCTGGTCGCCGGCAACACCGTCCCGCAACCGGATCGCGCCAGCGCCAGTGCAGCGCCCGCCGGGACCGCCGTGGGAACGATCGCCAATCACGACGCCAGCAGCCTCGTGGGTGACACGCCCAGCGTGATCAAGGCAATGGGCCAGGCCGGACAGATCGGGATCGTCTTCGGAAAGGGTCACTAGATTTCCAGCTGTGCCTCTCTGCCGACGGCTACGAACCGTGCGCGCGCGCGTTCGTAGTCGTCGAGGGTGAATAGCCGGTACGGCTCTTCACCCCTCTCCCGCCAATAGACTCTCTCCCCACATAAATCCGGCCGGAACTTCTGGCGCCGCAGCTCACCTTTGAGGACCTTCGCACTCGCGGTCTGGGGTAACTCGGACGCGATCCGGACGTAGGTCGGCGCCCACTTGGGTGACAGATCGGCTTGAAGGCGAAGGAACGTCCCAAAGTCAGTCGGATCGAACTCTGTACCGTCACGCAAGACCAACGCCGCCATCACGCGATCGCCGCCATCGGCGTCCGGAACACCGTACACCGCGGCCAGCACTACGTCCGCGTGCCGTTGCAGAATCTCCTCCACGGGGCGCGCCACGAAGTTTTCGCCATCCACGCGCAGCCACTCGCCATCGCGACCCGCGAAGTACAGATACCCGCGCTCGTCCTTGTATCCGAGGTCGCCGGTCCAGTACCAACCGTTGCGCGTGCGTTGCTGCATCGCCTCGGGGTTCTTGTAGTAGCCCTCGAACCACCCGAGCCCTTCGGTGTTGACGATCTCACCGATCGCCTCATCCGCATTATTCAAGCGACCCGAGGGATCGAAGCGGGCCGGCGGCCTTTCCACGCCGTGCTCGTCGACGACCATGATGCCCAACGCCGGGAAGCCGATGCTCGTGGGTGGATCGCCGGGCTGACGGGTCACCCCCAGTCCGCCTTCGCTGGCACCGAAGACGTCGATGACGCGGCAGCCGAAGCGGGCTTCGAACTCGGCAACGACACGGTGCGAACCTTCGTTGCCGTAACAAATGCGTAGCGGGTTCACGTGGTCGTCGGGCTGTGCTGGGGTAGAGAGAACATAGGCGAGGGGCTTGCCGGTATAGTTGAAGAACGTGGCGCCGTACCGACGGATATCGCTCAGCCAGCGGGACCGCGAGAACTTGCGAATCATCGACACGCCGACGCCGTAGTACAGGGCCGGCATGAAGCCGCACATCAGCGCATTGGCGTGAAACAGCGGCATGGCGACGTAGCCGACATCGTCGGCCCGGATGTCGTAGATGTTGGCGCCGATGTTCTTGCCGGTCTCCACGAGCCGCCCGTGGCTGCACAGCACGGCCTTGGGAGCCGTCACCGTTCCCGAGGTAAACACCAGGACGAAGATGTCGGCGTCGCTGACGGGCACACGCGGATCCGGTTCGGCGGCGCGCTCGGCCAGTTGGCTGTACAGATCAGGGAATCCGGGAGTCCGCGGCGCGTCCGGCACGGCGTCCCACCGGTGTGTGACCAGCACGCGCTGCGGCTCGAGGCCGCTCTGCTCGAGGACCGGCGCCAGCAGCGCCAGGTACTTCTCCTCGGTCACCAGGATCTGGCAGTCGGTATACGCGATGTCGCGCGCCAGATGGACGCCGCGCTTCGTATTGTTGATGCCCACCACAGTAGCGCCCGCCAGGGCTGCTCCGCCGAGTGCGAAGAAGTAGTCGGGAATGTTGTCGAGCAAGATTCCGACGTGAAAGGGCGTCGCGTTGGCGCGCTGGCGCCGGAACAGATTCGCCCAACGTACGGCCTCGACGAAATACTCGGCGTGTGTGATCCGGACCGCATCAAAGTACAGAAATGGACGCGGCGCCACCGGCGGGTGCGCCGCGTTGGCGCGGATCAGGTCGCCGATCGGCACATGCAGGCCCTCCTTCGATTCGGCGGTGCCGGCCTGCGCCGCGCGCTCAGGAAACGGCCGCTGCCTTCGGCGGCCGACGTCGGCGGCGCGTCGGGGGGCGGTTGACGCGAGCCGCTGCGGTTTGCGCCGCCTCCTGCAGCTCGCGGAACGAGGTCTCGATAGCCACCACGAAGTCGTGCAAGTCGGGAATCTGCTCCCAGTCCGCGTTCACGCCCCAGTAGAGACCGCCGTTGTAACTGAACAGCCCGACGACCAACGCCAAGTTCGCGAACAGCGGTACCACCGGGTACGAGGTCCGCATCTGCGTCCCCAACAGATACAGCGGAATCTGTGGGCCCGGCACGTTGGTCACGATGAGGTTATAAGGACGTGCCCGCGCTGCGAGGCGGACCGCTTGCACCAGGAGGTTCGGAACCGTCCATTCACTGATCGCGGTGAGCACTTCGCCACCGAGGGCTTGGCGCGACTCCTTGAGGCCGGCGGTCGTTTCGTGCACCGCGCGGAGTCGCTTGACCGGGTCGGTGAGTTGGACGGGCAGTGGTGCGGTGAGCTGCGTCACCCGGTTTCCCAAGTGACCGCGCTCGTCGTGCGAACGGACGCTGACCGGGACCATGGCCCGGATGTCGAGCTCATCCGGCTTGAGATCTCGTTGCGCAAAGAAGATGCGCAGCGCGCCGGCGACGGTGGCCAAGACGACGTCGTTGAGGGTTCCGCCGAGCACGTTCTTCACCGCCTTGAGATCGGCGACCGGCATCTCGGTCCAATCGAAGCGCCGGTGCGGGCCGACTTCGACGTTCAACGGCGTCGGCGACACTGGGCTGAACGCTGGCGCAAACGCTTCGACGACGCCGGCCGCGGCGTCGGCGAGGTCACGCAGCTTGGTTTCCGGACTGCGAATGGTGTCGACGATCGCCTGTAGCGCCGCCGGCGGCTGCGCGGCGCGGCGCACCATCTCATCGATCACCAGGCGCGAGTTGCTCGGCCGCGCTCGCGGCTTCCAGGGTTCCGGCGTACCGGGATCGACTTCGGGGACCGGACTGAGGATGACCGACATCAAGTCGGCGCCCGAGATGCCGTCGATCATGCAGTGGTGCGTCTTGCTGATCAAGGCAAAGCGGTCACCGTCCAAGCCTTCGACGATCCACATTTCCCACAGCGGGCGCTTGCGATCCAGGGCCTGCGACATGATGCGACCCACCAGCCGCTTGAGCACGCGCTCGTCACCGGGATGGGGCAGCGCGGTGTGCCGCACGTGATAGGCCAGGCGGAAGCGGTCATCGTCGACCCACACGGGGATGCGCTCGTACGGGATGTATGCCAGCCGCTGGCGGAAACGCGGCACGAGGTGCAGGCGGGCGTGAATGGCTTGCCGAATGCGATCGATGTCGATGCCCCCCTCGGGCCGACGCAGGGAACCGGTATCGAAGATGAGCACGCCACCCACATGCATGTGGCAGCTCTCGTCTTCAATGCCCAGAAACGACGCATCCAACGCGCCGAGGCGCTCATAGTAGGCCATGGCTGTACCTCGCAAGTAGGGCGTCGAGTCCTAGCACGACATCTGGGGGGAAGAGAAGCTCCTGCCGATCGCGAGTTTGTCGATAAACAATAACGGAAAACCGGGAACAGGAGACCGGAAATGGAAAACCGGCCACGCACCAGCTGGCCGCTTCGGTTTCTCGTCTCGAATTTCCGGTTTTCTACTTCCGGTTTCTCATTCCTCCGAACTGCGGGAAGAAGGGAGACACCCTCTCGCGGGGGGGAGACTTCCCAGGCACGTCGACCCCATGTACAAGAGGCCGGCCTAGTCGGCACCGGATGACGTTGCGAAGCAAACTGTTCTGGATCAGCGCCCTCTACTTCGCGGAGGGGTTCCCCTTCGGGCTGGTGGTCGACAACCTTCCCGTGTACTTCCGCACGCACGGCGTGTCGTTGACCGAGATCGGGCTGATGAGCCTTCTGGGCGCGCCGTGGACCTTGAAAGTGTTGTGGTCTCCGCTGGTCGACCGCTTCGGCCGGCGCCAGCAGTGGATCGCGGCATGCCTCGTCGTCATGGCGGTTCTGTTGGCTGCGCTGCCGTACTTCGACGCGACCCGACCTGGCGCGGTGCTGTGGGCGGCCTTGCTGCTGTTGACCACGGCCTCGGCGACCCAGGATATCGCCATCGACGCCTACACCATCGGTCTGCTGGATTCCGGAGAGGAAGGCGTCGCCAACGGCGTGCGGGTTTCGGCGTATCGCGTTGCATTGATCGTAGGCGGAGGTGGACTGGTCATCCTGGCTGGGCGGCTGGGGTGGACGGCAGTCTATGACGCCGCGGCGCTCATCCTCCTCGTCTTGGCCTTCGGCGCGTGGTGCAGCCCCGCCGTGCCGCAGGTACAGGTGGACCCGCAGCAGGCGTGGTTTCGCCCGCTGTGGGACTGGCTGGAGCGGCCCGGGGCCCCGCTGATCTTCCTGTTCGTCCTGACCTACAAGCTCGGCGACAGCAGTATGGGGCCGATGGTCAAGCCGTTCTGGGTCGACCGTGGCCTTAGTGTTGAGGAAATCGGCTTCATTTCCACGACCCTGGGAGTCGGCGCCAGCATCGTGGGCGCCTTGATTGGCGGCATGCTGACCACCCGCTGGGGTTTGTTCCGCGGCCTGTGGGCCCTGGGGATGCTTCAGGCGGTGTCGAACCTGGGATATGCCGCCATTGCCGCGTTCGATCTCGGCCGCCTCCCCCTCTACGCCGCGTCGTTGGCTGAAAGCTTCACCGGCGGCCTCGGCACCGCAGCCTTTCTCGCTTTTCTCATGCATATTTGCGATAAGCGCCGTGCTGCGACGGAGTATGCTTTGCTGTCAGCGCTGTTTGGGTTCACCCGCACGCTCGCCGGGGCGTTCAGCGGTTGGGGAACAACGCACCTCGGCTACGCGACCTACTTCGCGATGACCTTTGTGCTCGCCCTGCCGGCGTTCACGCTGCTGCCATGGGTGAGGCCGTGGGCGCAGGCACGTGCGGCAGGCGCGGAGACGTAATGCCGAAGCTGCTGTTACCGAGCCGGAGCGTCACACAATTGCCTTGCAAGTCGAGGTTTCAGCGGCTTAGAATCCGAACTCTCGGCTTCGCATGGATGAAGAGCGGATCAAAAGTCCACCCGCCGTGGCGGGGCACGATATCCCTGCAACTGCTGGTGATCTCGGCCCTCCTGTCGCAACCCACCTGGGCGGCGCCGCGCTTTGGAGCGCCCAGCACCTATCAGGTCGACGGTTCACCGGTGCGCGTGGTGCCGACTGACGTCGATAAGCAGACCGGGTTGGATCTCGTCACCGGCAACGACAGCGGCCCATCCCTGTCCATCATGCTCAACCGTGGACTCGGTAGTTTCTTTCCTGAGATCCGGAAGGGATTGAGCGCGTCGCGCTTCATTCTCCACGACATTGACGCCGGAGATTTCAATGGCGACGGGGCGGGCGACCTTGCGGTGGCGGTCGACGACATCACCGTGTTTCCGATCCGCACCAATGTGTTGGTGTATCTCAACCTCAACGACGGCAGCGGGCAGTTCGCCGCGCCGCAGCAGTATCCTCTCAACGGTTTGTTCCCACAGTGCGTACAGGCGGGAGATGTGACCGGTGACGGGGTCCTGGATCTGGTGGTTTGCCACTCGACTCTCGACACCGGCAGCGGCGTGATCACCGTCCTCAAGGGCCAGGGCACCGCAAGCGCTCCGACCGGCTTGTTCGACTCCGGTGTCGATTTCGCCGTCGGCAGCGGACCCGCCAATGCGGCGATCGCGGACGTCGATCGTGACGGTCATCCCGACGTCGTCGTCGGCGATCCGAACGAGAAGAAGGTCTACATGCTATATGGCAACGGCGGCGCTGGTCTCTTGAACCCGGCGGTGTCGTTGGCGGACGTCGACGCGCCGTCGGCGGTGGCCGTGAAGCAGGATGCGACCGATGCTTTCCCCGTCGTCCTGGTCACCAGTCTCACCACCGGCCAGTTGGTCAGCTTGCGGCAGACCACGCCACGGACCTTTGCGAGTGCCACGCTGTCCGTCGGCCAGGGGCTGTTGGACCTCGGTGTAGCAGACTTCGATGGCGACGGCTTCAGCGACGTCGTGCTGCTCAGCGATCGACAGTTGGGCTTGTGGTACGGCACGAATACGACCGCCTTCACGTTCGGCGAAGCCGTGGCTCTCGATCCGATGGAAACCAGCGTCGCCGTCGCCGACCTCAATGGAGATGGGAAACCGGACGTCGCGACCACGTCCGGGTCGGCCGATCTGCTGACCGTCGTGTTGAATGGCGCCAACGCGCCCGCGACTCCGACGCTCACGCCCACGCTTACACCGCTGCCACACACACCGACGTTCACGCCGACGCAGCCCCCGGTGACACCGCCTACGTCAACTGCCTCGCCGACGAGCACGCCAACCGCGTCGCCTTCTCCCAGCCTGGCCGCGTCGGCGACCGCGACGCCCACACCCGCTGGGCCCGGTGACGCCAACTGCGACGGACGTTTCGATCCGGCTGATCTGAACGCCGTCATCTCAGAGATCTTCGCGCCGCAATGCGCCGCAGCGGATGCAAACGGGGACCGCAGCGTGAGCGCCGCCGACGTTCCCCGAATTATCGATCTAGTAGGTGGGTTCTGAACATGAGAGATTGGGCCGTGCACAGACGCTTCCCGCGAGTTGGATGCCTGGTGGTGCTCTTGGCAGTGCTGACGATGCCGCACTGGGCCAACGCACAAACCGACACCCCCACCGACACCCCAACCGATACGCCGACGCTGACCCCGACGGAAACACCGACGGAAACACCGACACTCACACCGACCGACACCCCTTCGTTGACGCCAACTGATACGGCCACTGAAACCCCGACCGATACGCCCAGCCTCACTCCGACCGACACCCTAACCGCCACACCCACGGATACGCCGACCCAGACCCCAACAGACACAGGGACGTCTACACCAACACAGACTCCAACCGACACGGCAACGCACACCCCAACCGATACACCTACCCTCACCCCAACGGATACGCCGACCCAGACTCCAACCGACACAGGGACGTCTACACCAACGCAGACTCCAACCGACACGGCAACGCACACCCCAACCGATACACCTACCCTCACCCCAACGGATACGCCGACCCAGACTCCAACCGACACGCCAACTGCGACACCGACCGACACGCCAACCCAAACACCGACCGACACCCCGACGGCGACCCCCACAGATACGCCAACTCAGACACCGACCGACACGCCAACGGCAACACCCACCGATACTCCGACCGAGACCCCAACGCACACGCCAACGGCAACCCCCACAGATACGCCGACGCAAACGCCGACCGATACACCGACACAAACCCCAACCAACACACCAACCGCCACACCGACCGATACGCCGACGCAAACCCCAACCAACACACCAACTGCGACACCCACGGATACGCCGACGCAGACGCCGACCGACACCCCTACCGCCACACCAACCGATACGCCAACGCAGACCCCGACCAACACACCAACCGCGACACCGACCGATACACCGACGCAAACGCCAACCGACACCCCCACTGCAACGCCAACGCAGACACCGACCAGTACCCCGACGGATACACCGACCCAAACACCAACCAGCACCCCGAGTCAGACGCCGACCGATACGCCGACGCAGACACCCACCGGGACCCCGACAGACACCCCAACGGTCACGCCGACGGTAACACTCACATTCACATCGACGCAGACGCCGACGTCCACGCCCACATTGACGTCAACACCGGTCAACACCCCGACCTCGACCAACACCTCGACGGAGACCAGTACGCCGACGGTCACCAACACTCCGACGATTACGCCGACCCCGACACCGACCGCATCACCTTCACCCACACCGTTCGTCGCGTTCTCGATCACCAAGACGGATGGCCAGGACCCCGTCGCCGCCGGCAAGCTGCTGACGTACACGATCAGCTACAGCAACATCGGCACAGCCACAGGCAACAGCGTCACAATCACCGAGAGCTACGATCCCAACGTCACGTTCGTCTCCGCCAACCCGCCACCGACTTCGGGCACCGACACCTGGAACATCGGCACGCTCGCACCGGGCCTGATCTTCCAAATCGACGTGACCGTTCAAGTGTCGCCGGCGGTGCTCGACGGAACCATCCTGACCAACACCGCCACCATCAGCAATCCAAACGACACGAAGCAGGCCACACAAACAACCACAACCGCGGCCGGCGGTCGCCAATACGTCCTCACTCTCACCGGCGCGCCCCGCAACCTGCGCGTCGGCGTCGTCACCACGATGCTCTACATGATCAAGCTGCGGAACCTGCTGACCACCGACACCACCAACGTCAGCATCACCAATACGCTCCCGGATGGGCTGCAATTCCGCCAGTCGGTCCCGGCGCCCACGGCAATCAACGGCAACGTGCTCACCTACAACCTCCCAACGTTACTCGGCGGTGCCACGAAGTTGGTGCTGATCCAGGCCTCGTTGCTGCCGACGACGCAAGGCGGCACATCGCTGGTCAACACCACGCAAGTCGATGATGACCAGGGCAACTCGTTGCAGGCATCGTACGTCGGCGGTGTCCGCACCGGCCCGTCGCTTTCGCCGCCGAGCCTGAGCCTCGACGTCACCACGGTGCGCCAGATCCTCGCGGGCAGCAAGCTCAAGTACTCCATCTCCATCGACAACGCGGGCCGCACCGACGCAACCGGCGTGGTGCTGACCATCGATACTCCGGCGGAGACTACCTTCTTCTCCGCAATCCCGTCGCCGTCGTCGCGCTTGACCGTGGACGGACACACGCGGCTCATTTTCAACATTGGCCGCATCGCCGGTCCAGGCAAAACAGTCGTCCGATTGACGCAACAGGTCCCGGACAACGTGCCGGCCGGAACCATCCTCACCCTCACCGGCAGCGTCTCCGGCAACGAAGGCGAGACGGATGACGTCACCAACACGGTAAGCGTACGCGGGTCGTCGGCCTCGCCAGCCCTGCGTCTCCTGCCACACGGACAATAGTTGGCCCCCATCCACGAGGCCGAGGCCGGCTACCTCGGCGTGGCCCTGGCGGCGGCGCGCGCCGCTCGGCAGTTCTTGGAGTGGATGGAGCAGGTCGCCGAGCAACTCGCCCCGGAGCGTTCGGTGACGCTCGCCGCGCACACCCACGAAGCATACGGAGTCGCGCTGCAGACGGCGCGCGATGCCCTCGAGGCGCACCCCCCACCCGTCGATCTCACCCCGTTCGCCGAACGCTTCACCGAGGGGTTCGGTCACATCACCGAAGCGTTCGCGCTCTTCACCTCCTTCCCCGACGCAGCGCCGCCGGAACGTATCTCGCGTATCCTGGCTGCCCTGCATCACGTTGCGCGCGCCCAGGAGATTTTCTATCTGCTGCGCGCCGCACTGGCGCCGTTTGCCGGCTACTGGCAGCTGCCCGATGCGCGCGAGCCGGAGCGACCCGCCCGCCGCGGTGACGCCAAGGCAGCGGATACCGGCGTCATCCACGTCAGCGCCGGCGGCCATCATGGCGGCTTCGCGCTCTACGTTCCGGAATCCTACACGACGGATCGCACCTGGCCGGTGATCGTCGCGCTCCACGGCGGTAGCGGCAATGGTCGTGACTTCTTGTGGACCTGGGTGCGTGAAGCAAAGAGTCTGGGGTATCTGCTGGTGGCCCCGTCGGCCGTCGCCGACACGTGGAGTGAAGTGGAAGATCGCGGGCTGCTCGAAATTCTCGTCTGGTTGGAGCGACGCTATCGCCTGGCCGGCGACCGCGTGCTGCTTACCGGTCTCTCCGACGGCGCCACGTTCGCCCTCCTCTATGGCTTGGCGCATCCCCAGGTATACCGCGCCCTGGCGCCGCTCTGTGGCGTGCTGCACCCCGCGAACGAGATGCTCGGCAATCTGACGCGGGCCCGCGGCGTCCCAATCTACCTGGTGCACGGCGCACTCGATTTCCTGTTCCCGGTCCAGCTGGCGCACCACGCGCGTGACGCGCTGCGGGCCGCCGGCGCGGCACTCGAGTATCGTGAGCTCGCCGAGCTGTCACACACCTACCCGCGCTCGGAGAACGTCCGCATCCTCCGGTGGTTCGAGGCGCTGCCGCCGCCGCACTGAGCGCTAACGCAATACGAACCGCACCGGCACGCGGAACGTCACCCGCAGCGGATGGCCTTCCTCGTCGCGCGCCGGTTGAAAGCGCCATTGCCGCACCGCCGTGATCGCCGCCGCGTCGAGCAGCGGCAC
>Ga0335082_10004495_pt1 | contig 15214 bp, 16 predicted proteins | sample Lox_Sample_41_FD_206718 | JGI IMG/M metagenome (GOLD analysis project Ga0335082, IMG submission 206718) | Soil microbial communities from Loxahatchee National Wildlife Refuge, Florida, United States - Lox_Sample_4.1 | ecosystem: Environmental > Terrestrial > Soil > Wetlands | place: USA...
ACCGATGAAGCCGTCGGCCTCGACCTTGAAGCCGAACAGCTTGGGCAGCTGGCCGACCAGGATGGTGAGCGCCAGGCCGTTCATGTAGCCGATCATCGTCGGCTTGGAGATCAGGTCGGCGATGAACCCGAGCTTGGCCACGGCCCCGAGGACCAGGATCGCGCCGACCATGAGCGCGAGCATCGACGCGAGCGCGATGGCTCGCTCGGGGTCGCCGTTGGCGCCGGCCAGCGGCAGGATCGTCGCGGCGATCATCGGTCCGAGCGAGGAGTCCGGGCCCAGCACCAGGATTCGCGACGGGCCGAACACCGCGTAGCCGAGCAGGCACAAGATGGAGGTGTAAAGGCCGGTGATCGGCGGCAGGCCCGCCAGCTCGGCGTACGCCATGCCCTGCGGCACCAGCAGCGTGCTGAGCACGATCCCGGCGACGACGTCCTTGGCCAGCCACTCCCGCCTGAAGGGGATCAGCCCGCGCGCCAGTCTGAACATCGGCACCTACATCTCGGCAGCTGTGCTGGTCAACGAGTGCCGAGTGTGCCCGCCGAGCCGAGCCCTCGTCATCACCCCTGATGGGTGAACAGGACCAGTCATCGCCCCCGGCGGCGCCACCGTGCTCACGTCGATCACGTCGAGTCTGCCGCGCCGCCGGCGTCTTCGTAATCGCCCATTCGAGGATGACCCCGGTCCCGATGGCGGGGCACGCGGCGAGCCAGATCGCAGGCTGATCCGCCAGAGCTCACCCTTTCACGGGTGATGCCCCAGGTCAGGGGTAGCACTGAGAATCGTAGATGTCACCATCTGCGGGCCGGCTGCTCGCGGGTGCCGCACCGATCACCGGAGGATTCATGAGTTCCGAATCGCCCGTCCTGGACACGCTCACCGACATGACCGCCGCCTCTGTCGATCACAATTCCCTCTCGCCGCGTGACTACATGCTCGCCCGGCTGGCCGCCCTGATCGCGATGGACGCGCCGCCCATCTCCTACTTCGTGAACGCCGCCGCTATCGAGGAAAGCGGCATAACCACCGATGAGATCCAGGGGGTCATGATCGCCGTGGCCCCGGTGGTAGGCGCTCCCCGGGTGATGGCGGCCGGCGGGCATATCCTGCGCGCCCTCGGCATCGCCGTCGCGGTGGCCGAAGCCGACATGGCCGCCGAGGTGAGCCAGCCGTAGCAGCGAGGGGTGGACCAGATGACCGTAAAAGCAGCCGTGCCGAAGACAGCCGCACGGAAAGAAGCCGCGCCAAGAATCAGGCGGATCAGCCACCTGAGCCTCGATGAGCGCCTGGACATGGGCCGAACGGCCCGGGACCGCACGGCCCCGTCCGGCCACGCCGGCTGGAGCCCGGCCGCGGACCGCCCCGACCCGGTCGGGCTGCTCGAACAGCAGGACCGGACCCGGGAGCCGGACCTGGTGCCGGTCCGGCACGGCCGGATGATGGTCTCGCCGTTCACCTTCTACCGGGGCGCGGCCAAGATCATGGCGGTAGACCTGAAGGACACTCCGGTAGCCGGCCTTCGCGTCCAGTTGTGCGGCGACGCCCACCTGTCGAACTTCGGCATGTTCGCCTCCCCGGAACGGCGCCTGATGTTCGACCTGAACGACTTCGACGAGACCCTGCCCGGGCCGTTCGAGTACGACGTCAAGCGGATGGCGGCGAGCTTCCTGATCGCCGGCCGGAACAACGGGTTCGCCAAGGCGGAAGCCCGCGCCGCGGCCATGGCCTCGGTGGCGGCCTACCGGGAGGCGATGGCCGATTTCGCACGGATGCCCACGATGGACATCTGGTACGCGCACTTCGACGAGGACCGGTTCAGGACGGTTATCCGGGATGCCCTCGCGGCCGAAACCTCGGCTGCCGTGAAGAAGGAGAAGGCCAAGGCGGCCAAGAAACTGCAGAAGGACCCCAAGCAGGCCAAGGTGGCGAAGGAAGCGGCCCGGCGGGCGGAGAAGAACCTCGCGAAGGCGCACACGCGCGACAGCGTGCAGGCGCTGTCCAAGCTCGCCGAGCTGGCCGACGGGAAGTACCGGATCGTCAGCCAGCCGCCGGTCATCGTCCCGGCCCGCGACCTGGCCGCGACCTACGGGCTGTCCCAGGACGATGTCATGCCGGTGATCCACGAGCAGTTCCGCGCCTACCGGGCCACCCTGCAAGACGACCGGCGCAAGCTGCTGGAGAGGTTCAAGATCGTAGACGTGGCGCGCAAGGTGGTCGGGGTCGGCAGCGTGGGGACCCGGGCGTTCATCGTCCTGCTGGAGGGACGCGACGCGCAGGACCCGCTGTTCCTGCAGATCAAGGAGGCGACAGCCTCGGTGCTGGAGGCGTCGCTGCCCAGGAGCCGGTACCGGCAGCACGGTGAGCGGGTGGTGCAGGGTCAGCGGATGATGCAGGCCGCCAGCGACATCTTCCTGGGCTGGACCAAGGGACTGGACGTGAACCGGCATTTCTACTGGCGGCAGCTGCGCGATATGAAGGGCTCGGCCCTGGTCGAGCTGATGGCGCCGGCCACGCTCATGACCTACGGGCAGATGTGCGGGTGGACGCTGGCACGGGCGCACGCCCGGTCCGGCGACCCGGTCGCGATGGCCGCGTACCTCGGCCGCGACGACGCGTTCGACCGGTCGATCACCGACTTCTCCGAACGCTACGCTGACCAGAACCAGCAAGACTACGAGGAGTTCGTCAAGGCAATCCGGTCCGGGCGCCTCCAGGCAGTCGAGGGTGTCTGAGCATCCCCTGACTACGCTCCCCACCATGCGGCCAGGGAACTCGGTCATCGAGGGACTGAGCACTGTCGAGGTGCGGTGGATCCTGCCCGGTCAGCTGGATGCCGCGGTCGCCGCATGGTTCGGGCGGTTCCCCGCCGAGACGGAATCGCGCGAGGACGCCTACCTCATCCGCCCGGTTCTGCGCGGGTTGTCGGTGAAGATCCGCGCAGGCCGGGCCCTCGAGGTGAAGGTGTACCACGGCTGTCCGGGAAACCTCGAGGTAGCAGGCCGCGCCCGTGGTCGCCTCGAGTCCTGGCGGAAGTGGTCGTTCCCGTTCGGGCCGCCCGGCCCGTATGATGCCGGACCGTCCGCCTGGGCCGTGGTGTACAAGAGACGGCGGATCAGCCAATTCCGCCTGGCCGGAGGGCGGATCATGGCGGGCATCCCGGGGCGCGCCACGGAGGCGGCGTGCGCGGTGGAACTTACCGAGGTCAGCTCGGGCGGTGAGCTCTGGTGGTCCCTGGGATTCGAGGCGACCGGTCCGGCCGATTTGCTTCACAGTACGTTGCAGGGCACCGCCGCGCTGGTATTCACCCAGGCCCTGCCCGCTGACGTGGAATTCGGCATGAGCCATTGCCAGTCCTACGCCGATTGGCTGTCCCGGCGCGATTCACCCGCTGGAGGGTGAGGAATTCCCGGCGCGCCGAAGCCAGGATCAGAACCGGTCCGGGCGGAAGGACACCACACGAGGAAAGGGGAACACCATGGCTGATCTGATTGCCATCGGATACCCAGATGAGACGACCGCCGATGCCGCCGCCGACGAGGCGCGGCGGCTAGCCGCCGACCTGATCATCCAGCCGGACGCGATCGCGGTGATCACCCGGGACGCCGACGGCACGTACCACTCCCGCACCACTCACCACGCGGTCGGCGGCGGGGCGATGTGGGGCATGTTCTGGGGGTTCCTGTTCGGCCTGCTGTTCTTCATCCCGGTCATCGGGATGGGGATCGGAGCCGGGATGGGCGCGCTGATGGGCAAGCTCGCCAAGACCAGCATCGACAAGCAGTTCCAGGACCAGGTCCGCGGCCTGCTCCAGCCCGGCACCTCGGCGCTGTTCCTGGTGCTGGAGAAGGTGACCCCGGACAAGGCCGTCGAGGCGATGAGCAAGTACGGCGGCACGGTCCTGAAGACGTCCCTGTCCACGGACGACGAGAAGGAACTCCAGGAGGCCCTGCACGGCGGAGGGACATCCGCGCAATAGCCGCGGAGACCGCCATGCAGATCCATGATGAGCCGACGCTGGGGTGGACGGTGGTCCTGCGACGTCAGCCGGTCCATCTCAGGGAAGGCCGTCCCGAAGGCGGCTACACCGATGACTATGAGCTCGTCTGCTGCGACTGCGGCGATGATCCCGACCTGGATTTCCGGGACGTCTCGCCGCGACTTCAGCGAATCCGCGGACCGTACGGGTTTCCGGCAGGCATCGCGGCATACGGACGGCACGTCAGGCTTCTGCATGGGCAGCGGTGAGCGGCCACGGTCACCCTGGATGGGCGATGTGGGCGGTGCGAAGTGCGGCGAACCTGGTCAGTGGCTACGGCGATAACGGCATTCGCGCCCGCCGGACAGTAGGAGGACAAGATGTTCAGACGACGACGCCCGCTCCTGCGCGCCGCCGCGGTTGGCGGGGGTGCCTACCTGGCGGGCAAGCATATGGCCCGGGCCTCGGATCAGCGAGCCGCGGATGAGGCCTACCAGGACGACCGCATCAGCCAGCTTGAGCAGCAGCAGCAGGCCCCGCCGCAGCAGGCCCCGCCGCCCCAGGCTCCGCCACCCCAGGCCGCGCCCGCAGCCGGGCCGTCGATGGGCGATCAGCTGCAGCAGCTCGCGGCGCTGCACCAGCAGGGCGTGCTCACCGACGACGAGTTCGCCGCGGCCAAGGCAAAGCTGCTGGGCACCTGAACCGACGGCTGGAGACATCGGGGGAGCCTGCGGGGCGCCGTGGCTGGGCGGTCGCGGTCGTCATCGTCGTTCTCGTGGCTGTCAACGTGATCGATAGCCGCGTGGCGCATGCCTCGCTGGTGCTCGGGCCGGCTGGAGCTGCGGGGTTCCTGGCGATCGCCCGGTGGGCCGGACTCAGCTGGCAGGAGCTTGGCCTGGGCCGGGGAACCTGGCGGCGCGGGCTCATCTGGGCGGCCGGTGCGATCGGAGCCGTGGCCGTGGTATTCGCCCTAGGCGCGGCGCTTCCGCTGACCCGCGACGCCTTCCGCGACGCCCGCTATCAACTGGGCTGGGAGCATGCCCTGCTGACCGCTTTCCTGCTCATCCCGCTGGGTACAGTGCTCTTCGAGGAGGTCGCCTTCCGCGGGGTGCTGTGGGGCCTGCTCCGGCGAGGACGCGGGACGTTGACGGCGACCGTCGTGTCGTCTGCGCTGTTCGGTCTGTGGCATGTGCTTCCGTCGCTCGGCCTGGCCACGGACAACCAGGTGATCGGCAGCGCGGTCGGGGAAGGGACATCCGGCGAAGCGATTTCGGTGCTGGGAACGGTCCTGTTTACCGCTCTGGCGGGGGTGCTGTTCTGCGAGCTGCGGCGCCGCAGCGGCAGCCTGCTCGCGTCGATCGGGCTGCACTGGGCGACGAACGGGCTGGGGGTTCTTGCGGCCGCGTCCATCTGGGCGTGGGCTTCCCGATGACAAGGTCAGGGCAGGCTATTTCTCGGCCGCGATGATCTTCCTGAGATCGGTCAGGTCCTGGGGGGTGATGCCGGCGGGCCGCATGATGGCGTTGAATCCGTCGACGTATTCGGCGGTGTATTTGTGGCCGTGGCCGGCCGGGACGCCGGTGGCGAACGGGAGGTCGGCGGTGACCTGCCAGAAGGTCACGAGGGGAATCCAGAACATGCCCTCGAGCACGTCCTTGCCGGGAGGCTCGCCGATCCAGTCGGGGTTGCTGAAGACCAGGTGCGGGCTCCACCAGACGATCGGGTCGGACGGGTGCATCATGTACAGGACCCGGCTGGCCGGCCAGGGCTGGCCAGCCGGTGGCAGGTCCGTGGTCGCATCGTCCGCGAACCGCACGATCCGCCCGTCGTGATAGATGGGCTGGACCTCGGGGCTGCCGGCGTCGCGGTGGTCGCTGAATTCCCGGAACAGCGTGTTGAAGTTGGGCGGCCCGGCGAACAGCGCGCCATCGGTGAGGTTGGCCAGGCTCTGCTCGCCGCTGAAGGCGGTCTCGCCGCCGAACGACCCGAGGCTCTCGCCGGCCACGAGCAGCCGGGGGCGCTTGTCCTGGGGCAGTTGCGACCAGGGACCGTACACCGCGTCGAACAGCGCGCGGCCCGCCTCGCGGGCCTTGGACTGATCCACCAGGTAGGAGATCCAGGACGGCAGGTAGGAGTACTGGATCGCTACGATCGCCGAGTCGCCGCCCGTGAGGTACTCGAACGAGTCCGACAGCGCCGGGTCGACCCAGCCGCTGCCGGTCGTGGTCACTACCAGCAGGTACTTGCGCTGGAACCCGCCCGCGCGCTCGAGGTCGCGGACGGCCAGGACGGACCGGGCCTCGGCGTCGGAGGCCGACGCCAGCCCGGAGTAGATGCGGATCGGCTCCATGGCCGGGTGACCGGTGGCCTTCTCGATGTCGCTCACCGACGGGCCCTTGCCGATGAAATTGCGGCCCTGCCAGCCCAGCGTGTCCCACCCGATGACCGAGCCAGGCCCGCCCGACCGCAGGCTGGTGGTGGGCTGGTGAACCCCCTCGGCGGTCTTGGTGTCGCGTAGCGAATATGCGCTGTTCATGGCGTTGACAAAGCCATCGAGCAGCAGACCGGTGACCACCACGTAAGTGAGGCCGGCCACCAGGCCCCAGCCGATCGCGCGCGCCGCGCGCTGGCCCATCCAGCGGTGGAGCAGGTGCGCGACCCAGTGGTACAGGCCACGCAGGCCGCGCCCGATCAGCAGGATCAGGCAGAACACCAGCGCCGCGACGAACGGGGAGGCCACCACGAGCGCGATGTTGTACTCGGTCACCCCCATCAGTCCGCGGATCAAGTACTGCCAGTACTGCCCGAGCCCGAAGAAGACCACGGTCAGCACGGCCGCGCTGATGAAGAAGATCAGCCAGGACCGTCGCCGCGGGCGCCGCGGCTCCCGGTCCGGGAAAGACCGCCAGATCTGCGCGGCGAGCACGCCGACCCCGTAGCCGATGGCGGCGGTGATGCCCCAGACGATACCCTGGATGATGCCGGTGCGGGGCAACAGCGACGGGGTGAAGGACAGGCACCCGGCGACGAGCGCGCCCCAGCAGCCGGGCAGCGTGACATACAGCAGCCTCCGGCGCTTACCCGGCCCGGGCGCTGGCTGAGGGCCTTCGGCCTCATCGGCGGCCTGAGAACCTGCGGGTGGCTGACCGGCTCCGGCCGGTTCGGCGGTACGCTGCCCCGCAACATCCGGATGCTCACCCGGTAGCGAACCGACCGGCGTCCCCGGTGTGTCCACGGCTTGCTCCTCTAGGCCTTGAGCCTTGGCATCCTCTTCCATGCCCTGTCATCGATAGCGCTCGGTTCACCTTCGTCCTGACCTGTCACTGGGTCATCACCCGGCAGAGGGTGATAGTGACTCGGCGCCCGGGCTCGGCGGGCACAGCGGCGTCCTCCGCGCAGCCCCTGGGCCGCGAGCCGGGCGACTTGCGCTTCCTGCGTGGTGAGCTCGCCGACCGTCTCGACGGTGCGCCGCCGTTTCCCGTACCACTGCATCGACGCAGATCCGCGGGGTGGTCGTCAGTTTCACTGGTGCGCTGCGGACCTGCCGGCTGGCACGTAACGGGGCCAGGAACGGCATGGCTGGCGTCTCTGGCTACCTCGCCGGGCGGAAGCGCAACGCGGACCAGGTGCCGTCGATTGACACCTGGCGGACGGGCTGCACGCCGCGGCCCGCCAGCGCCGCGACGAAGCCGGTCACGGTTGAGATCTGTCCCGAGCTGGCCGCCCTTCGGGTAGCCGATCCATGCCAGGCGATCGGCGCGCGCCGCAGCGGTAGCCGCTGCCACCACTTCTGGCAGGACCAGGCCCGGTGGTGCGTTCAGTACCGCCACCGACTGCCCGGGCTTGAGCTGCAGCTTGCTGCTGACGTCCATGCTCTCAGCATGAGCTTGCCCTGCCGCAGACGGCAATCCCCACGCGAGAGGAGGCGCCCTGCTTCGCGGGGCTATGCCTGCGTCGTAAATCGGATCAGGACGCCGTTGCCAGCACCGACTCGCCGTCATGCCGAATTGAGGACGTGACTTCCTGGGTACATATGCACTGTTCGGTATACTCATTCGTGAATAGCTAACCTGACGTGGCTCAGCGGCGCTCCGGTGTAACGTCCCTATGGGTCTCACATAGGCGGATGACGTTTTCGGCATAGGCAGGCTGGGAACGGTGAGCGACAGGCCTTGGCGCGCTCAGAGTCAGCGGTAGCCGTTCCCGCAAGCGCCCACTATCTGGCGTCCTCAGGATCTGGTGGTGTGCGGTTACCTGGGGCGACTTCGGTGCGCGGGATGTCACGCGGTGTCGGCACAGGCTGTCCGTGGCGATCGAGGTATTGGGTCGCCTTACGGCCAACGGCTGGATCCTCGCCCAGGTAGATCACCCTTATCGCGGCCACAACGTCCATGAAGAACCCGATCGCTGGCGAGTGAAGGATGCCAACCTCGATAGATTCCGGTTTCGTCCCCGCTACCTCCGGAGGCTTGCCACCGCGGGTGACAAGCGCGGACAGCAGGGCGGCCTCTTTGACGATTACGGGCGGGATGTGCGGCCAGTGGAGTTCCAGGCAACCCAAACGCCCTTCCGCAGTAAGCCCAATTTTCGCGTACGAAGACCAGACTGGTATGCCATCGATCACCCGGCGGGCGCGGGCTGTCTTCAGCATCAACTCCGTCTCCTCCATACGGAACTCGGTCTCAGACAACCGCTCAGCTGCGGCACCGAACTCCGAAATCACCTGGACGTCGGCAATTTCTGAGGTATCTACTCCTGCGGACTCGAGTATGGTAGCCGCTGCACTGGAAAGTTCCTTCTCAGAGCCCGTCCAAGCGCCCAGATCGCGGCCATATCCGTACCGGCTGTCCGTGGCGAAGATGGTCAAGCTGTCGTGCCGTCGGCTGAACGTGAGGCTTCCCGCCCGCAGGCCGGAAACTGTAGTGGCGCTGGCAAACTCGGCATCCTCGCCGAACCGGAACCCGGCGACCTCGAATGCGGTTCTACCGAGCGCAGGTTCCTGCAGCTCTGCCAGGTCTTGCTGACGTGGATCGATAGCAGGCATCTGGTCCCTCCGAGGGCTAGGCAGTCCGCCATCGCCAGGCGAACCAATTCGGCACCGGATCTGGGCGGCCGTCGGTTATGCGCTCGTTTTCCCGCCGATCGATGGCCTCGTTCCGATCCCTGCCAGCCGCTATGACCACTGCCGAGCAACCGGATTGAATGTCGATCGTCCCGGCATCCATCCATGCGCTGCCGACGCTCTGCTGTGGGAATAGCCACGACAAAAAGCCGGGCAACCCTGCCGTTCGGGCGGCCAGCTGCGAGCCGCGTGCATCGCTGTCCAGCGCATCGGCGTTGATGGTACCCGAATGGCCAGTAGCAACGTGCAATCCCTGGAATACCGGGAACCAGTTATTAGCAAGCGAAACAAGATCCATCGGACACGATGCGTCGACGAACAGGAACTGCAGGTTTCCAGGACTGTTTCCCCATCGGGATTGCTGTCCGATATTGACGGTGTTCGGCGTTCCGAAGTTGCCGCACACTATGATGAAATCAGGGCTTGTAGAAATCGGCGGATTCTGGCAACTGCCATGACCCGCGAACAAATAGATATCGGGCAGCTCTGAGCCGCCGCTGGGATCGTTGTCACCGCCATCGCGGAAGTCAGACCCCCATACGTTTCCGTTCTCCCATGTGGTCACCGCCACGTGGCCTGCGAATTCGTACCAGGCGCGGAACTTCCTTGCCTCGTCGATAGTGGCGGGGAGATCGGGGCCGCCGCAGCCGTTTGGGATGTAGTCACGCACAGCCCCCGTGGAGAATCGCACAATTACCCCATTCTATGCTCTCAGGATGTACGAAGGACACTGTGAACCTAATCGTGCTCTCGCCGCACCACATCGATCCGTGGGATCTTTATTCTGGCAGGCCAGGAAACCTCGACCCGTGAGAAAAAGCGGGCCAGGTCAGAAGCTGACAGTTGTTCGACCTCATCAGGAACGTCCATCTCGACTACACGCTGGCCTGGCATTGGCAGCAGCTGTTCCGAAGGTGTCTCTTCGTCGTTATCTTTGGCGCGTTTAGTCCCAAACTGAGCGCCCACTACGCGCCCGTTCTCGTCTACGATAGCCGTTACTCGTCCCATGGCTCAGTTCACCCCTCCGCCTTCGAGCTGGTAACGACATCCCGACGTTCCATCGTTATGGATGAATGCTCGGTACTCGTAGTCTCGGCCCGTTTCTGCGCAGCTGAAAACTGGTGGACCGTTTTCGGTCACTTGTCCGATTTCGCACTTCAGATGCTTTCCCACGCGCTCAGTCATGAGCCAGTCGTCGGATTCCCCGAGAACAGGATGAGCCATGGCCCACTGCGCTCCCCGATCAGAACTCCCCGACGGCCACCAGAACCTGTGAATAAGCGTTGCCCCAGGGGCAATAAACGTCTGGTTGGCTACGCGCCACCCCATGATGTCACCTCCTTGTGACTTCAGTGGCCCTAACTATGACACAGCTGGCAAGTCAGTGTGTTCCGCTTGTTGCCTAAAGACTCTCGCGAGGGAGAAGTTACTAATGATCACATTTAGGTTGACCGCGAGGTTGCTCATCTGTCAGGAAGGCCTGGAATTGATCTTGTCAAAAGCGCGGCAGCCGTAGCGGCCTTTGAAGCATGGCTTTAGATAACGACGGGCACGTGAGCGCATTCAGGAGTCCGCCGTCATCCGCCGATCGAGATCCTCCGCGTGAGCCTGCGATGTCGCATAAGTTACTTTTCCCCGCAGGGATTTCACCGGTCGAGTCAACTTGGGTTGCGTGTTGCGACTGGTGCCTGGGGTGAGCGGCGGTTGGTGGCTAGTCGTGGCTGGGTGCCGAGTGAGGCCTGGCTCGCGGAGCCTGCGCAGGTCGTAGCTGATCTGGCCGCCGGTCATGTCCCCGGGAGCTTTTCCCAGCTGGGGGGCGAGGAGGTGCCGCAGGTCGCGGCTGGCCGGCGGGCCGCAGCGCGAGCGCGCAGCAGGCCGACAGGAGCGCCTGGACGCGGGGGTCGGGGAAGCGCATGCCCGGGACGCGGGTGCAGGTGGTGCTGATGACCGGGCTGGTGAGCATTTCGAGGGCGGCGGCGGCTCCGGCGGCGGGGTCGTGGCTGATGCATTCGGCGTCCAGGAGGCGCCGGCTGGCCGTGTTGCCGGCCTTCGCCAGGGCGGCGAGGTTCGTCAGCTCTTTGCCGATGCCGAGGTCGCGGGGCTGGTTGATGGTGGTCTCGGTGCGCAGCGCCCTTCCTTGAGGTACTGCCCGTCGTGGGTTTTCTTGTAGAACAGGTAGAGGTAAGGGCATGTGCCGGTGGTGATGACCTGAGTGCGGAAGGTCCCGGGCGTCTTGAACTTTCCGCGCTGGCGGATCATCCGGCCGAAGACGATGTTCACCTTGTCCGGGCGGCCGATGTCCAGGTTGTCGCGGATGAGCTGCCCGGAGAAGATCCGCCCCGATAGCGGCCGGTCCAGGGCCATGGTGGTGGAGAACTCGATCTGCCCGTCCGACAGCTGCCAGCGGTAGTCGGCGTCCTGGTCGGCGCGGGTGAACGGCTGCGGCAGCCGGGCCAGCCACTTGCCGGCGAACCGGTAGATCTTCTGGTCGGTCAGCCCGTCGCAGATCCGCTGGACCGCCTCCGCGTCGCTGACAGCGCCGAACGCGTTATCCAGCGAGCTGAACCCGATCCCGGCCTTCCGGCACTGCCGCTTGGCATACTCATGCCCGTTGAAGTAGGTCTGGCCGGTGTAGGGGAAATAACCGCAGAACTTGATATGGAACGGGCCGAAATCGGCGTCGAACCCGTAGAAATACCAGTGGCCGGCCATCGCCGCCTCCTGGTACAGCCACGGGTAGCGCTTCCCGGTCGCCGGGTCCCGGCGCTGCGCGGTCGGCCATACCCGGGTCTTCTCCTGGGCCACGCCGGCGAACAAGATGCCGCTGGTACCACCAGCGCACGCGACTCACCATGAATACGGGGTGATTACCCAACGCGGCGAGCAGCTGATCGAGCAGGGGCGATGAAGTCCGCGGCGCAGCGGCGGCCCGGCCGGTACACCCACGCCCCGGTGGTCACCTCGAGCGCGCCGAGGACGGTGACCTTGCGGTTCGTGCCCGGGGTGAGGACCTGCGGCCGGGCGCCGCGCAGCGTCCAGCTGGCCCGCACGTGCGGGAGCAGGTTCAGGTGGGTCTCGTCCTCAGCCAGCACCACTGACCGGCGGGGCAGGTCCAGCAGCCGGGCCACGATCCCGGCGACCACGTGATCGTGGTCCGGGTCGCCGCGGGCGACGAGCTTCGGCCGCCGCCAGATTGCCGCCAGCCGGACCCGCCGGTACAGCGTCCGCGCGCTGACCTGCGGACACCCCAGGTAGCGGCGGATCCGCGGCAGCGTCCACGGGCCCGGCCGCTGGAGCAGCGCGGTGATCCGCCCTGGCAGCTGGCGGCCGCCCAGCGGCGGCCTTCCGGACCTGGGCCGGTCGGCCAGCCCGGCCAGGCCCCCGGCGTTGAACCGGCCGATCCACCGGCGCACCGTGGCCGGGTGGCAGTCCAGCAGCTCCGCGACCTGCCCCGGCGCTAAGCCCTGCACGGACAGCAGGATCATCACCGCCCGGGTGGCCTGCCGCCACCGGCCGTGCAGATCAGCGCGCAGCAGCTCGATCTCGCTGCCGGGACCTTTGGCGGACACGCTGACCGGGCGCATACTGATCACGACCTCGCCGGCTGGGTGGACGATGTGTGGCAACTTCGATCCAACCCCCGGCGAGGCTGATGTCAACGCCCCCTCGCCCCGGCCGCCTCATCCCCCGTTACGCGCAGAACTTATGGATAGGCGCTTTAGGCCCAGCCGGCGCGTGTCGATGTAATGGCGGATGTCGGCGGTGAACCGCTCGGTCATCGGCAGCATCAGCGCCGAGGAGACGAACCGGTTGCCGCGGTGCTGGCAGAAGAACTTGTGGATGCCCTGCCCGTACTGCAGCCACGGCTGCCGGAACGTCAGCATCGCCCGGTCAATGCACCGGACCTCCAGCATCACGTGACCAGACAGGATCTCAGCAGCAGTACGCGGTAGCGTCATAACGGGCTCCGGCTGGAGGCTCGGCCGGCAACGGCCACCCGGCCGCTGCAAGCGGCGAAATGAACAGTCACATTGTGAACTGCCTTGGGCCCCGGCCGGAGCCCGCGCCAGCCACAGCCCGCCTGAGCGCAGACACTAGCCCGCACGCGCATGCCTCGTCGGGTTAGGGCGAAGCCCCGGTATCTATGCACCACAGCGGGCGCCGCGAACGTCCGGATCTGCCGCGGACAGGGCCGGCCGCCGATCCCTGATGTCTTGGAGACGATCAGGGTACAAGCACGATCTTGCCGGTGTTCTGGTGCTGCAGGATCCGGCGGTGGGCTGTGGCTGCCTCGGCGAAGGGGTAGGTCCTGTCGATGTGCGGCTTGACCCGGCCCTGGTCCCAGAGCACGAGGACGGCCTGGAGTTCTTCGCGGAGGATCGCGATCTGCCCCCACAGGTGGCCGATGTTGACGCCGCTGACGGTCCGGTTGTGGTTCATCAGCCCGAGCGGTGTCAGCAGCGGTATGCCCGCCACCTGGGAGGCCAGGCGGGCCGGGCGGCGCCGCTGCCCGCTGGCCAGGTTGGCGAACCCGTAGGCCACCAGCCGGCCGCCGGGGCGCAGCAGCTTCAGCCCTTTGCGCCAGTCGTGGCCGCCGAGCGGGTCCAGCACGATGTCCACGCCCTCGCCCGCGGTCAGCCGGCGGACCTCGGCGGCATAGTCGGTGGTGTGGTAGTCGATGGGGTGCGCGCAGCCTGCGGCCTTGAGCACGTCGTGCTTGGCGGCCGAGGCCGTGCCGAAGACTTCCAGGTCATCCACGGTGCGGCACAGTTGCAGCACTGCCGTCCCGACCGCCCCGGCCGCCATATGCACCAGCACCCGCTCGCCGGGACGGGCGCCCGCGACGCGGAATAGCATATGGTAGGCGGTCAGGTAGCTGACCGGTATCGCGGCGGCTTCCTCGAAGCTCATCGCATCCGGCATCGGCAGCACCTGCCCCGCGGGCACGCAGACCACATCGGCATGTCCCCCGAAACGGGTCAGGGCCAGCACCCGCTGGCCTGCCGGGTGGCCCTGGGTACCAGCACCGGGCCCGTCGATCACCCCGGCCACCTCGTAGCCGGCGACGCACGGCGGCCTGGGGGCATCGGGATACAGCCCCTGGGCGGCCATCACCTCCGCGAAGTTCAGGCCGGCCGCGCGGACACGAATGCGGACCTGGCCCGGGCCGGGCTCAGGATCGGCCGTTTCCCGCACCTCCAGGGCCCCGGGCCCGCCATGCCTAGTGATCCAGACCGCTCGCATCGCCACATCCTCCGTGGAAGACAACGCACCGGGGCAAGCCCGTTCCCAACCCCGCACCGATCACATCTATCGTCTCAAACCCAGCCCGGCAAAGGATCCTGCCGTCTCACCCGGCACTGTCCGGTCATGCCGCGTTCCGGGTCTCCAGCGAGCCCTACCATCACCTCATGCCAGCTGACGTGAATGAGCGGCGGCTTCCCAGCGCCGAGGACGAAGCGCGTTTCTGGGCGCTGGTAGAGGCCGCCTGGGCGCAGTGCAGCGCTGAAGCCAACCGCGCGCGACAGGCCCTGCCGGCGCGCGCACCGGACCCGGATACGGACCTCTCTGCGGTTGACGGCGCTCTCCCGGTTTTCCCGGGCACCCTGGCCGATCAATGCCGTGCAGTGCCTGGCGGTGAGCTGACCAGCCCTGACCGCGTGCTGGAATGCAAGCTCTACGACATCGACCGGGCTGATATCCAGGCCGTCACCGACGGCTCGGAGGACGGCTTCTTGTACGCACGCGGTTTCATCGTCGCGATGGGCAAGGATTTCTACGACGCGGTTGCCAGCGATCCGCAGGCGGCCGTGCCGGACGCCGAGTGCGAGGAGATGTGCTATTTCTTCGCGCACCTGTATCGCGAGCGCTTCGGGGAATTCCCGGAGACGGGCTCGGGGATATCCCAGGAATCATGTTCCGAACACGGCCGGCTGGGCCAACTGACCCCGCCCCCAGGTACCAATGCCAGCGGCTTTCAGTGGAAACGGTTGAGGGCTGGTCCTGGTTGCGGTTGCTCTGTGTGATCGTTCCTGGCTGCGGGCTTGTTGTTCAGGTTTCCTGCCGGATGGGTGAGGCTCCGGGTAAGAAGTGTGACGGTCTAGATCCCACTTCTC
>Ga0335082_10004496_pt1 | contig 15213 bp, 16 predicted proteins | sample Lox_Sample_41_FD_206718 | JGI IMG/M metagenome (GOLD analysis project Ga0335082, IMG submission 206718) | Soil microbial communities from Loxahatchee National Wildlife Refuge, Florida, United States - Lox_Sample_4.1 | ecosystem: Environmental > Terrestrial > Soil > Wetlands | place: USA...
CGAGCTAGCCTCTCCCCTGGCATGCACCGGGACGAGAGAGATCAGATCGAGCGCTCGCTGCAGCGCGTGCGCTGGTGGACGGAGCGGATCAGCGGCGGCGAGGCGGGGCCGTTCCTGGGGAGCCTCACCAGCATCGAGCTGCACGCCCGGACCGGGTTGCCCGTCGCCGGTCCGCTCCTCGACCTGCGCCTGATGGAGGCCTTCCTCCGGCTCGCCGAGGTCAACCTCTCGGAGCGCCTCGGCACCGCTGACTCCGGAACGCTCTCGAGCCCACACCCCAGGCTCCCTCTGCCGGAACGTCGACGACGCCACTGCTAGCCTCGTTCGACCGTGACCGAGGAACGAGGACCCGCCGGAGACGGCGCAGGGGAAGCCGCTCGGCGGATGCTCGCCGGCTACCGTGAGGGCACCGTCTCGCTCGAATCGCTCATCGCCTGGGCCCAGCAGCTCGAGGCGAGCGCTCCCGCGGACCCGTGGCTGCTCCGGACGGCGCAGAGCCTCGCCGACCCCCTGCTCTGCAGGGAACGGGCGATGGCCTTCGTCCGAGATCTCCTCGGCGACTGATCACTGCGCGGACCCGGCGTCGGTCCGGTCCGCCGCCTTCGCGTCCGGGCGGGTCTTCACCGGGACCGCCAGCTCGGGACCTCGCTCGCCGGTCTCCGCATCGGTGTAGAACGCGTCGAGCGTCAGCTGCTCGGCCAGCGGGTCCACGTCGCCGAAGGTGACGATGGCGTCGAACCGCTCGCCGGGGGCCAGGACGTGCTCGGGCCATCCCCGGGTGCCGGCATCCGCCGTCCGCGTCCGCACCACCTCGTGCACCGTTCCGTCCGCCGCGACCAGGCGGAAGTTCTCCTCCCGCAGCCGGATGGACCGGTCCGAATGGTTCTGGACGTGGAAGCCGATCGACAGCCGCACCGGCCCGGACTTGCGGGTCACCGGGGCCTCGGCGGTGAGCTCCACGTCCTGCAGCTCGCGGTGGGTCACGTTCTCGTGCGGGGGCGGTGGCGGCTTGGTCGTGGTCGTCGGCCCCTGGAAAGCGCAGGCGCCGGCGGCCAGGCACGGGCCGAGCAGGACAGCCGCGAGCGCGCCGGAGCGGGCCACGACGTTCAAGATGCGGAGAGGACGGCGGAAGCGTAAGCCCTACCCCACCGGCGACGTCAGCCGGCCGCGCGCCTCCTGGACCTTCTGCAGGGCCTCCTCGGGCGTCGCCCCGATCGCCAGGAGGTGGCCCATCTTCCGCCCCGGCCGGGCCACCCGCTTCCCGTACAGGTGAACCTGCACGCCGGGGATCTCCAGCACCCTGTCGAACGGCGGCGAGACGTCTCCCGCCCAGAGGTCGCCCAGCAGGTTGATGATCGCCGCCGGGCGCAGCAGCTCCGTCGACCCGAGCGGCAGGTCGCAGACCGACCGGGTGTGCTGCTCGAACTGGCTGGTGGCGCAGGCCACCTCGGTGGCGTGGAAGGTGTTGTGCGGCCGGGGCGCGAGCTCGTTCACGAACAGCTCGCCGGCCCGGCCGAGGAAGAACTCCGCCACCAGGAGGCCCTCCACGCCCATCGCCGTCGCGATGTCCCGGGCGATCGACTCGGCCTGGTTTCCCACCGCGTGCGGAAGCGGGCCGGGGAGCACGCTCCACTCGAGGATGCCCTTGACGTGGTTGTTCAGCGCCGGGGCGTAGGTGCGCGCATCCCCCGAGGGGCGGCGAGCGACCAGGACGCTCAGCTCCGACTCGAGCTCCAGGGCCTTCTCCACCACCACCGGGACTCCGCCGAGGAAGCTCCACACCCTGCCCGCGTCCTCCGGGCCGGCGAGGATGTCCTGTCCCCGGCCGTCGTATCCGCCGCGGGTCGCCTTCACGTAGCACCGGCCGCCGAGGGCCCGTGCCGCCTCGGTCAGCTCGGCCTCGCTGCTCGCCTTGCGGTAAGGACCGACCGGGAAGCCCTTCTCCGCCAGCCAGTCCTTCTGCCGCGCCCGGTCCTGGATGATCTGCAGCACGTCCGGGCCGGGCCGGATGGGGACGATCTCCTGGACGGCGCGCATCACCTCGATGGCGATCTTCTCGATCTCCACCGTCACCACGTTGCACCGCGCGGCGAGCTCCCGGGCGGCCTGGACGTCGTCGAACCCGGCGGTGACGCAGGTCTCCACCAGGAAGCGGGCCGCGCAGGACGGATCGGGATCGAGCGCGGCCAGGTGGTAGCCGAGCGAGCGCGCGGCCATGGCGGTCATCCTTCCGAGCTGCCCGCCCCCGAGGATGCCCAGGGTCGCCCCGGGGAGGATGGGCCCGCTCACGGGACGGTGCTCTCCAGCGCCTCCTTGGCCCGGGCCGCCCGCCAGGCCCGCAGCCGCTCGCGGACGTCGGGACGTTCCAGGGCGATGATCTCCGCCGCCAGCAGCGCGGCGTTGGCCGCCCCCGGCTTGCCGATGGCCAGCGTCCCCACCGGGACGCCCTTGGGCATCTGCACGATGGAGAGCAGCGCATCCACGCCCTGCAGCACGGTCGCCGGGACGGGAACTCCCAGCACCGGGACCAGCGTCTTGGCGGCCACCATGCCCGGAAGGTGCGCCGCCCCACCCGCGCCGGCAATGATCGCCCGGAGGCCCCGGGCCTCCGCCGTCGAGGCGTACTCGAACATCCAGTCCGGCGTGCGGTGCGCGCTCACCACCCGCGCCTCGAAGGGAATGGCCAGCTCGGAGAGCACCTCCGCCGCGCCTGCGAGGGTGGCCCAGTCGGACGAGCTCCCCATGATGATGCCCACCAGGGCTGCGGAGGGGTCAGCCATCCGCAGAGTCTAGCGCAGGGAGAAACGGGTCACAGATTTCAGGCCCCCACCTCGCGCTGCACCTGTCGCACGGTGTTCTCGATCAGGTTCTGGATCTCCCGGAGCCGCCCCTCGGTCTTGGCCTCGAACCGGAGCACCAGCAGCGGCTGGGTGTTGCTGGCGCGAATGAGCCCCCAGCCGTCGGCGAAGGTCACCCGGACTCCGTCCACGTCGATGATCGAGTGGCCCGCGGCGCGCAGGACCTCGGTCGCCCGGCGCACCATGGCGAACTTCTTCTCCTCCGGAACGTCGAAGCGGATCTCCGGGCTGGCGAAGGTCCGCGGCACGTCGGCCAGCAGCGCGGAGAGCGGCCTCTTCTCGTGGGTGAGGATCTCCAGCAGTCGCGCGGAGCTGTACACCGCGTCGTCGAAGCCGAAGTAGCGGTGCTTGAAGAAGATGTGCCCGCTCATCTCCCCGGCGAGCTGGGCGTGGGTCTCCTTCATCTTCGCCTTGATCAGGCTGTGCCCAGCCTTCCACATCACCGGGGTGCCGCCTCGGGCAGCGATGTCGTCGTACAGCGTGGAGGAGCACTTCACCTCGCCCACGATGGCCGCCCCCGGGGCCTCGGCCAGCACCGAACGGGCGAAGAGGATCATCAGCTGGTCGCCCCAGAGCACCTTCCCCTGGTCGTCGATGACCCCGATCCGGTCGGCATCGCCGTCGTAGGCGATCCCCACCTCGGCCTTCTCCTTCCTCACCGCGGCGATGAGGTCCTGGAGGTTGTCCAGCACCGTCGGGTCGGGATGATGGTTGGGGAAGCGCGCATCCATCTCGCAGAACAGGGGCACGACCTCGAACCCCATGCTCCGGAAGAGGGGCACCGCGATCTCGCCGCCGGTACCGTTCCCCGCGTCGATCACGATCTTCATGCCCTGGCGACCCACCCGCACCGTCTGGCGGATGAAGTGATCGTAGGGCGTGACGATGTCGAAGGGGGTCGCCCGGCCGGGACGCCCCACCTCGAAGTCGCGGGCCTCGATCAGCTGCCGCAGCGCCTGGATCTCGTGTCCGTGGAGGGTGGTCTTGCCGTGCCCGATCTTGAAGCCGTTGTACTCGGGCGGGTTGTGGCTGCCGGTGATCATCGCCAGCCCGTCCACCGGCAAGGTGTTCGCCGCGAAGTAGGTCAGCGGCGTCGGGACCACCCCGACGTCGAGCACGTCCAGACCGGTGGAGGTCAGGCCGGCGACCAGGCGTTCCCGGAAGCGGGTGCTCGAGTCGCGGCAGTCGCGCCCGACCACGACCGACTGCCCGCCCTTGCGCCGGACCACCGTCCCCAGGCCCTTGCCCAGCAGCTCCACCACCTCCTCGGTCAGGTCGCGATCGACCAGCCCGCGGATGTCGTACTCGCGGAAGATGTGCGCGTTCATCGTCGCCTCGCTCACTCGAACTTCTTCAGGCCTTCCTTCTGGAGCAGCTGCACCACCGACCGCACGTCCTGGCTTCGGTCCCGGGGAACGACGAGCAGCGCGTCGCCCGCGTCCACCACCACCAGGTCCCTGAGCCCCACCAGCCCGAGCGGACGCCCCGAACCCACCACCACGCAGCCCGCCGAGTCCACCAGCAGCGCACCCTTTCCGAGCACCACGTTCCCCTCGGGGTCGGCGGCCCGGACCTCGGGGAGCGCGGCGAAGCTCCCCACGTCGGACCAGCCAAAGTCGCCGGGCACCACCGCGATGTCCCGCGCCTTCTCCATGACCCCGTAGTCGATGGAGATCGACGGGGCGGCCGGAAAGTGACGGCGCAGCGCCGCAGCGTACCGGGAGGTCCCCAGTGTCGGAGCCAGCCGGTCGAGGATCGCGCCAAGCTCGGGCAGGTGCCGGTCGATCGCCTCCCGCATCGCCCGCGCGGTGAAGACGAAGATGCCTCCGTTCCACAGGTACTCCCCGGAGGCCACGTAGCGCGCCGCGGTGGGCGCGTCCGGCTTCTCCACGAAGGCCCGCACCCTGGCGGCCACGCCGTCGATCGGTTCGCCGATCTGGATGTAGCCGTAGCCCGTCTCCGGGCGGCTCGGCCTGATGCCGATGGTGACCAGCGCGCCGGTCTGGGCCAGGTGCGTCGCGCGGCGAAGCACCTCCTGGAACCCGCGCACGTCCGCGATGTGGTGGTCCGAGGGGAGCACGGCGAGCACGCCCTCGGGGTCCCTGGCCTGCACGTGGAGCGTCGCCAGGCCGATCGCCGGGGCGGTGTTCCGGGCGATCGGCTCGACGACCACGTTCCTCGCCGGCAGCCGCGGGAGGAGCCGCCGCACCGCGCGCGCGTGCACCGGGCCGCACACGACGTAGGTCCGCGCCGGGGTGGCGAGGCCGCGCAGACGGTCGACGGTCTCGACGATCAGGGGCCGGTCGGTGGCCAGGGCCAGGAACTGCTTGGGCCGCGCCCTCCGCGACAGCGGCCAGAAGCGAGTGCCCGAGCCACCGGCCATCACCACGGGATAGAGCGTCATGCCGGCCCCGGGGCGGTCCAGGCCGGAAGCCCGGAGAGCAGCGAGAGAAGGTTGGAGAGGATGCGCGCGGTGGCGCCCCAGATGGTGTGCCGCCCCACGTCGTAGAAGTAGACGTCGCGCTCGGCGCCGCGGAAGACCCGCCGCTCGGTCCGCCGCAGCCCGGGGGCGAGGAGCTCCGCGACCGGGATCTCCAGCACCTCGGCGATCTCCCCGGCATCGGGATGGAGCTCCACCGACGGATCCAGCAGGCCCACGTAGGGCACCACCCGGAACTCGGAGGTGGTGGGGATCTCGTCGAGCATCCCCAGGACCTCCACCGCCCTCTCCGGCACGCCGAGCTCCTCGCGCATCTCGCGGAGGGCGGTGTGCAGGGTCGTGGGATCGTCCGCGTCGCGAACGCCGCCGGGAAAGGAGACCTGTCCGGCGTGGCGTCGAAAGTGCTCGGGACGGAGGGTGAAGAGGAGGCGAGGGTCGTCGCCACGCACCACGAAGGGCGCGAGCACGGCGGAGTCGCGGAGCTCGAGCCCCGGAAGGTTCAGGTGCCGTCCGGGATGCTGCTGCAACCGTTCGGCGAGCTGGACGAACCGCGGGTCCATCAGGGGCGAACCCTCCGGGCCGCGGCCGGCTGGACCGCGGGCGCGCCATCCTCGAGGCCGGCATCGGGATGCAGCCGCCCGGCGTGAAGGAGGACGAGCAGCAGCGCTCCCAGGGCGAGCCGATAGAGCACGAACACCAGCGTGGTCCGGGTGCGGAGGTACCGGAGCAGGCCGTCGATGGCCAGCATCCCCGACAGGAAGGCCACCCCGCCCGCGACCAGCGCCTCCACGCCGGTGAAGGGGATCCCGCTGCGCAGCAGATGCCGGAGCTCGAAGACCCCCGCCGCGGTGGTGGCGGGGATGGAGAGCAGGAACGAGTAGCGGGCAGCGTCCTCCCGCCGCAGCCCGCGCCACAGGCCACCGGTCAGGGTCGTCCCCGAGCGGCTCGAGCCCGGAACGAGCGCCACCGCCTGCCACAGGCCGATGACCCAGCCGTCGGTCCAGGTCATGTCCTCGAGCCGGCGGGAGTGTCGGGCGGTCCACTCCGCGGCTGCCAGCAGCAGGGCGAGGATGATCATCGAGCCGGCCACGACGTACAGGGAACGGAGGGAGGTCTCGATGGCATGCTTGAAGGCGAACCCGAGCACGACCACCGGGAGGGTTCCGACCAGGACGTACCAGGCCAGACGCGACTCGGTGGTGCCGAGCGGCTCCTTCCGCTGGATGCCCTCCACCCACGCGCGGAACAGCCGGAAGATGTCGTGCCGGAAGTACACCAGCACCGCCGCGACCGTCCCCAGCTGGATGATCGCGTCGAACGCCGCCCCGGGATCCGTCCAGCCGAGCAGCTCGGGGACGATCCGGAGGTGGGCGGTGGAGCTGATGGGAAGGAACTCGGTGATCCCCTGGACCAGCCCGAGGACGACGGCACGCAGTAGACCCATGGAACGAGCGGCCCGTCATGCCAGGCTCCGGTAGGGACCGGCAAGGTCGCCGTCGGGGCGGACCGCTCCGGATGGCTGCCGGAGGCCGGGACCGCCGCGCCGGGCTGCTCGGGGGCGGATTGAATGTTCTCGGCCCTTCGCCCGTCGGAGACCTACCCGGGCGTCCGTCAGCACCCCGGCCCATGGACGCGGCGGCCCAAGTGTGCAGATCTTGTACGCAGATCCGGGCCGGTGACAGAGGGGAACGAGGGAGGATGGGACCATGAGGCAGATGGTCTGGACCGGAGCGCTGGTCGCGCTCGCGGCCTGTTATCCGGGCGGAGCCGAGCAGGTCACCGACCTCGACACCGTCACCACCCAGCACGACCCGGGGGCGAAGTTCTCCAGCATCCGGACGTACGCGCTCCCGGATTCGATCCAGGAGGTCACCAGCCCTCACGGATGGCCGCTGACCATCGATCACAGCCATGACGCACAGATCCTCGCCTGGGTCACGGCGAACCTGGACGGCCTCGGCTGGACCCGGGTGGATCCGGCGGTGACCGCGCCTGACGTCGACGTGCTGGTCTCCGTCTCCGCGACCCGATACGTCGAGTACCTCTCCTACCCGTTCTACGACGCCTGGCCGGGGTGGGCGGGCTTCAGCACGTACGACGGGACGTGGGGTGTCACCTATCCGTGGATGTCCAGCGCGTCGTACGCCACGGTGCTCGACGCCGGCACGCTCCGGATGGAGATGCTCGATGCGCGCATGCCTGATGCCTCGAACAAGACCTTGACCGCGATCTGGACCGCGTCGATCGACGGGGTGCTGGCCGGGAGCACCGACTCGCTGCTGCAGCGAATCCAGCACGGCATCGACCAGGCCTTCGCGCAGTCCTCGTACCTGTGAGCCAAGCCATGCGCGCTCCTCGAATCCCCATCGTGCTCGGCCTCCTGGTCTCCTCCACCGCCCTCGCCCAGAGCCACCTCCGGCTCTCCTACGAGATGGCAGTTCCGCAGGGCGCGACCAAGGACTACGTCGACCGCTTCAGCAGCCGCGGAGCCCACCTCGACGCGTCCTTCGAGCTGTCCTACGCCTTCCACCTCGAGCTCTCGGCCGGCCTGAACAGCTTCAACTCGGTGAAGCAGGGCGTGCTCACCACCACCGATGGGCAGGACGTCTCGGGCAAGCAGTTCCGTTACCTGAACGTCATCCCGCTCATGGGAGGGTTCGCCTTCCACATCCCGCTCGGGCACGGGAGCCGCTTCTGGGCCGGAGCGAACGGCGGCGCCGCCTACTTCGAGCGGGTCGTCGACCTCGGGCTGACCGAGTACACCCTCTCCGACTGGCAGTGGGGCGTCCAGCCACACGTGGGCATCGCCTTCGGGCTCGACCGGTCGGGCACGGCGCTCTTCTTCGATGGGCGCTGGCAGTACTTCTGGGAGCGGCACGGGCTTCCCGCCCAGCAGTACTTCTCCTTCGGCGTGGGTCTGCTCTTCGGACCGGGCCGGCACTGACGCTCCACGCCATCCGGTTCTGATCGCCACCCGGCGTCCCGGCGGCTAGCGTCCTCGGCCGCATGGGCTGGGTCCGCGCAGGGCTCCTCTGTGCCGCGCTTGCTCCGTCCGGGGCCGGGCTCGCGGCGACCGACCTGCCCGAGATCCGCTCGCGGGGAACCCTCCGGGTCCTGGTCGTCGGCGACGAGGACGACCCCCCCATCTCCCGGGACGGCACTCCCGCCGCGCTGGATCGCGAGCTGGGGGAGGACTTCGCGCGCCGGCAGGGACTCAAGCTGGAGGTGGTCTGGGTCGAGCGGCGGCACGACATCCTCGACGACTTGCTCGCCGGCAGGGGGGACGTCGCCGCCGCCAACCTGACCATCACCCCGGAGCGCTCCGCCCGGGTGGCCTTCACCGATCCCATCGCGGTCGTGGACGAGGTCGTGGTGGGGCGCAAGGGGATGGCCCACCCGCCCCGGACGCCTGCGGAGCTGGCGAAGAGGACGGTCAGCATCCCGACCGGCTCGGTGTTCGAGGCCAGCCTCGCCGCGCTGGGGATCCCGGGGATCCGCGTGGAGCAGGTGCTCGACCCCAACCAGCAGTCGGAGCTCATCGCCGAGGTGAGCCGCGGGGAGCGCGAGCTCGCGGTGGTGGACAGCAACGTCCTCGATGCCGAGCGGGCGTGGAGCCCCCACGCGGTCGCGCTCTTTCCCATCGCCCACAAGCGGTCCATCGCCTGGGCGGTTCACCCCGCCGCCAAGCAGCTGAAGGCCGCGCTGGATCTCTTCATCCAGGAACGAGCGCTGGTCGCGCACGCCGCACGGACGTGGACCGGTGACATGGCGGACGTGAAGAAGCACCGGGTGCTCCGGGTGCTGACCCGGAACAACGGGGTCAGCTACTTCCTCCTCCGCGGCGAGGCAGCCGGGTTCGACCACGACCTGGTGAAGCGCTTCGCGGACGGGCTCGACGTCCGCCTGCAGATGGTGGTGCCTCCCTCGCATGCCGACCTGGTCCCGTGGCTGCTCCAGGGCAAGGGCGACCTCATCGCCGCCTCGTACACGGTGACCCCGGAGCGGGCGAAGCAGGTCGCGTTCAGCGTGCCCTACCTCGACGTGCAGGAGCTGCTGGTCCAGCGCGCCTCCGAGCCCCTCCTGAAGACGCTGGTGGATCTGCAGGGCCGCCGGATCCGCGTCCGGTCCGGGTCGAGCTACCAGGCGACGCTGGAACGGCTCCGGTCCAAGGGGGCGGGGTTCACCATCGAGCTCGCCCGGCCGGACGAGGAGACCGAGCAGCTCATCGCGGAGGTGGCCGCGGGCGAGGTGGACCTCACCGTGGCCGACTCGCACCTCTACCAGGCCGAGCGGGTGTGGCGGACCGACGTGGTGGCCGCCTTCCCCCTCGAGCCGGGGGAGAAGAAGCACCTGGCGTTCGCCGTCCGCCCGAAGGACCGCGAGCTGAAGGCGGCGCTGGATCGGTACGTCCGGCAGACCTACCGGGGCCTCGAGTACAACCTCTCCTGGAAGCGGTACTTCGAGGACTCGCGCGTCGCCACCGAGCTCCGGGCCCAGGACGCCGGCACGCTCCAGGGGCTCTCGACGTACGACTCGCTCTTTCGAAAGTACGCCCAGCAGTACGGATTCGACTGGCGGCTCCTCGCGGCGCAGGCCTACCAGGAGAGCCGCTTCGATCCGCAGGCACGGAGCCTGGCCGGAGCGGTGGGACTCTTCCAGGTGCTGCCGCGGACGGCGCGGGAGCTGGGGTTCCAGAAGCTGGACGACCCCGAGGACTGCGCGCACGCGGGCATCAAGCACCTCTCGCGTCTGGCGGACCGGCTGGAGACGACGCTGCCGGTGCAGCAGCGGATGCGATTCGCGCTGGCGGCCTACAACGCAGGATGGGGGCACCTGGCGGATGCGCGTCAGCTGGCGCGGGCGCGGAAGCTCGATCCGGACAAGTGGTTCAAGAACGTGGAGCGGGCGATGCTCCTGCTCAGCCAGCCGGCGGTCTTCGCCCACGCCAAGCACGGCTACGTGAGAGGCACCGAGCCGGTGCGCTACGTCTCGGAGATCCAGACCCGCTACGAGAACTACCTCAAGCTCGTACCCTGAGCCGAGCTGGCCAATCCACCGGATCCGAGCTCCGAGGACGCTCGCCGTCGCGACCGGCAGGAGCTGCGAGGAATCGCCCGCGGGTGGCGGTGGACGGGGCGGTCGCTGCTGCTGGCCGGGCTCAGGAGGCCACCCGGAGGGGCCAGAGCTTCTCGAACAGATCGCGCATCGTCTCGCGGCCGGCGTTCATGAAGTCCGGCCAGCGCTGCCGGTCGACGAAGCTCTGGTAGAACCGCCCGCCGCGGACCGCTTCGTATGGCACCGGATGCAGCAGGGTCAGGCGATCTCCAGCGAGGAGCGCCTGCTGGCGGGCGAGGGCGACCATCCCTGACCAGCGAAGCTGCCCGCTTGCGCGGAGGATCGCGAAGGGGCGCTGGCGCCAGCCGGTGACGTCCTCGCCCTCGAACCCCTTGGGGAGATAGCAGTTGAGGCCGAGCACCCGCTCCGGCTCGACCTCGAGCACCGGACGGACGGGGAAGATGTCGATGACCCCGCCGTCGCCGTAGAGGTGATCGCCGATCTGCACCGGCTCGACGAAGATGGGGATGGCGATGGCCGTCCGGATCGCGGTGACGACGGGCAGGTCGGGCGTCGTCACGCTCCCGAGGATCTCCACCCGGTTCCGGTCGATGTTCCAGGCGGGCATGAAGAACGGCACCCGGGTCTCGCCGAGCCGGCGGTCGCCGATCAGCTTGCGCAGCGAACGTTCCAGGGCATCCCCCCGGAGCAGCCCGGCCCAGCCGCCCAGCCCGCGGAGCGCGGACCGGGCGACGGCTCCCCAGCTCACGTCCAGGTAGTCCGCGCGCCGGAGGCCGAGCCAGAACCGGGAGACCGCGCCCGAGTCCAGACCGCACGCCCAGAGCGCAGCGAAGAGCACCCCCGCCGACGCTGCCGAGAGCGCAGCCGGCTGTAGCCCGGCCTCCTCGAACGCCCGCTGCACTCCCACCGTGGCGCTGGTGGCGCCGCTGCCACCGGAGACGACGACCGCGATCCTCGCGTTGGCCCAGGCGCGGACCTTCACCTTCTCGAATGGCGGGAATGGATCGAGATCCAGCTCCGGCTCACGATCGAGTGGCAAGGGAAGCAGCGTCCGACGGGCGATGCGGAGGAAGTCGGAGTCCTCGCGCACCGCGCTCCACGCGTCCCGGACGATCGAGACCGCCTCGAAGATCGGCCGGAGATTGTTCGGATCGAGCGTACGGACGAGACGGCTCATGCGCTGTCCTCCGATGCAGCGAGCTCGTGCATCCGTCGAGCCACGACTGGCGCCCCCTTTGCAACGCTGCCTCGACGACTCGGAAGCCCCGATCTCGCTGCATCGCCTGCGGTTTCGCCGGTCGTCGGCGCAGCCGTTGCGGGACTGGTTGCTCCCCGAGCCAACCGCGGAGGCGGACCACCATGAGACGCGCTCTTCTTTCCACACTGCTGCTGGCCGTCATCGGGTGCGGCAGCGACAAGCTCGATCCGGCATTCGCCGGGCTGTGGAAAGGAGCGGCAACCCTCACGATCGGGGGCTCGTCCGTCACCGATGACACCGTTCAGGTCTCGATCAGCCTGCCATCCGAGACCTCGATCACCATCGCCCCGGTGTGTCCGGAGAATGCCGGCAGCATCACCGCCACCGGGAAAGGCGACTCGGTCTCCTGGACCGGGACCACGACCTGCCCGGCGGCCGCGGTGGGAAGCTGCGCCTCGGTGGTGGTGACGCTCCAGTCCGGCACGGCGTCGCTCAGCTCGAATCTGACGACCCTCTCCGCCAGTGCGGCCGGGACGGCCACTGGCTGCTCGCAGACCAACCCCTTCGGATGGCAGTTCGTCGGGACGAAATGAGCGCTCCGGCGCCCCTCGCGGGGGCTCATCGCCACGGTAGCGCCTCACGCCACGATCCAGCGACCGTTTCCTGACACCCGCTCGACTCCCGTGCCGGCCCGGGTCACGCTCCGCCCTCCGGCAGGTCCCGCCGGTCGAGGGGGAACGCATGAACTGGAAGCTGATCTTCCTGCTGTCGCTGTTCGGCCTGGCGATGGGCGTGGCGACGGTCTTCGTCGTGCCGCCGAGCATCGAGCCGGCCTGCTGGCTCGTCGTCTTCGTCATCTGCGCGGTGATCATCGCCCGCGCCGGCGTGCCTCGGCCCTTCGTCCACGGGCTGCTGGTGAGCGTGGTCAACAGCGTGTGGATCATCGCCGCGCACGAGGTCCTCCTCGACCGCTACCTGGCCGGGCACCCCCAGGAAGCCTCGATGCCTACCGGCGGGATTCCCCAGCGCGTGGCCATGGTGCTCTTCGGCCTGGCGATCGGGGTGGTCTCCGGCCTGGTGCTCGGCTTGTTCGCCTGGATCGTCTCCCGCCTGCTCAAGCCCGCAGCGACGGCACGGCCCGGGAACTGAAGCGGTCCGGTCCCGGCTTCCCTCGAGAGCTCACCGGCTCTCGAACCGGGCTCCCCACGCCGTCGACCCGACTCCGGGCAACGAGCATCCAGACGAGGATCCCGATTCCCGCGGCCGCCAGCAGATGCTTCAGGGTGTGCCCGCTGACGAGACCGCCGAGCCCGAGGATGGCCGCATCCTTCGACTCGGCCAGCTTGGCCAGCACGTAGGCGCCGAGCGCCCCGACGAAACCCGAGGCCAGCGTGTATGGCCGGGGGAAGAGGACCAGGAGCAGCGGGATGGCGAGCGCGGGATAGAACTGCACCAGCGCGTAGGGACGGAGGTCCCCCGACCCCGACCTCTCGGTGGCGTACCAGTACAGGACCCCGCCGATCCCGGCGAGCACCAGCGGGCCGAGAACCCGGACCGCCGTCCGCGGGTCGATGCGCTCGGCGACCACGACGGCGAGGAGGCCCATGAAGGCGAACGCCATCGGCAGGCGATCCCAGATCAGGGTCTCGTTCGACGGGGCGAGGTGGTACCAGGCAGAGCCCGCGCTGGTGAGCGCGACACCGCCGAAGAAGACCGGCCACGGGAAGCGCTCGCGCGAATCGCGCAGCGCCAGCCGGCCGCGGAGCAGGAGCCAGAGACCGGCGCCGCCCACGACGGCAAAGGCCAGATTGGAGAGCACGTTGAGGCCGTTGGGGACGCCGAGGATCACCCGGCTGTCCGCGAACCGGTGGTACGACGGGTCCTGAGGAATCGGAGCCCGGGTGAACACCGCGATCGCCGCCAGCACCGCCGAGGCGGCCACGAGGGCGACCCGCCAGTCGATCGCCCGGCGTTCCCGTCGCGTCTCGAGAATCGTCGCCATCGGCCTCCTCCGCTCTCCCGACTCAGGGCCACCGCCAGGGCCTGATGTGACCGCTCGGTGATTTCTCCACCGCACCGCGCCCTCATTGCCGGAGGGTGATCTTCTCCAGCTCCCGCCGGGTCTCGGGCGAGTACACCGAGGTACAGTCGCGCCCATGGCCGGGGCACCGGGTGCGCCAGCGGAGGAATCGCCGGAGACCGCGGAGTTCAACCGCGAGTGGATCGAGATCCTGAACGAGATCCGCGTCGCGCTGCCCGGGGTCCAGCTGCTGTTCGGGTTCCTGCTCGCCGCCCCGTTCACCGACACCTTCGAGAAGATGGGGGAGGTGATCCGCGCCGCCTACTTCATCTCCTTCCTCAGCACGACCGGCTCCTGTGCCTTCCTCATCGCCCCATCGGTGTATCACCGGCTCCACTGGCGCCGCGACGTGAGGGACAAGGAGGCGATGCTGCGCAGCTGCAACCGGCTGGCCATCCTGGGGATCGTCCTGCTCGCCTGCGCGATGATCAGCGCGGTCTACCTCATCAGCCGGATCGTGGCCGGGCCCGTCGCGGCGGCATGGGTGACGCTCGCGACGGGTCTCCTGTTCTCGGGACTGTGGTTCATCCTGCCCTTGGCGCGACGCAGCGCCGAGCGCTCGCGCTGATCGGGGCGAGCACCTCGCCCGGTTCAGTCGTCGTCGGGTCTTCCGGCGACGCAGGTGTGCCCGATGTTCGAGTACTCGCTCTGGATGGCGTAGCGCTTCCCGTTCAGGCGGACCGTGACTGGATCGGAGAACACCTCCGTCGCTCCGAAGGTGAGGAAGACGCACTCGTCGGCGATCTCGGCGCCGAAGTTGTCCAGGTTGTGCGAGTTCCACCACGCATCACCATCGGGATCGGTGATCGCCTCGATGGACTCGTGCGAGAGCGCGTCATCGGTCGAGTCGACGAGCTGTCCGTTGGGCGTACCGGGCGGGACGCGGCAACCCGGAACGTCGGCGAACGGCTCGACGCTGTAGATGACGTGGCCGATGTCCGAATCGAAGCTGAAGTGGTACGCGCAGAAGACATTGCTGGCGCAGACCGTGAAGCTGGCGTCGAAGCACACGTCCTGCCCGGGCTTCAGGAAGATGTGGAAGATGTGGCCGTACCCGTGCTGGTGGCTTGCCTTGGCCGCCGCGTAGGCGATGGCCTGCATGTCGTCATCGGTCAACGGATTCCCGCTGACCGGGTAGGGGGCCACGAAGTTGTTTCCAACCGGATATCGGTTGTTGCCGTGCGCCCCGACGTACTGGTCGGTCACGTGGATGAAGTCGCTTCGGTTCAGGTCACGCAGGAACCCGATCGGGTCGCCCCAGCAGCTGTTGGCCGGGCAGGCCGAATCGGCGTTCACGAAGACCGCGTGATGGACGGCGGTGGGGATCGTCGCTCCGCCGTGAAACTGCAGGTCGGCGGGATCCTGCCGTCCGGGAGAGCCGGAGTGACCGGACTGCGGCAGCATGCCGCGGATGGTCGAGCGATCCACCTGACGGGCAGAGGCCCTCTGCTCCGCCGTCAGCCCCGCCTTGGGATGGGCGTGGCCCGAGACCTTGGGTGAGCCGTTCACCGCCGCCCGGTCCGCCGGGGTGACGCGGATCACCGCCATGTCCTCCGCCCGA
>Ga0335082_10004497_pt1 | contig 15211 bp, 15 predicted proteins | sample Lox_Sample_41_FD_206718 | JGI IMG/M metagenome (GOLD analysis project Ga0335082, IMG submission 206718) | Soil microbial communities from Loxahatchee National Wildlife Refuge, Florida, United States - Lox_Sample_4.1 | ecosystem: Environmental > Terrestrial > Soil > Wetlands | place: USA...
GGGGTGGCTAATCCCTTGGCAGCCGCATTTTCTTGTGGCGGTACGCATCGCGTCGTTGCCGCACTTGAAAGTGGGGTCTGCTGTTGCTTGTTGTGATCCAGCCACTTGAGAATCGGATCGATTTCGGCCTTGTACGGTTTGCGGCTCCTGCTGCTTGGAAAGGTGAGCGTTTGCCAGCCGGTGTCGCGTGGAACAGTCAACATCATCTGGTCCACCTCATCCCCTGGTTGCGCCGCCGCAATGTCGGTTTGCTTCAGGCCTACGACTTTCTGGGCATTCAGGAGTGGATCAAGTTCCCCCATCGCTGGAGACTCCAACGTCCCTTCAAATACGCGCACGTGTCCCGTCGCCGTGCGTTCGAGGTGATAGCGGCCATCCTTAAGGATGAGCATGCAGACATTTTCTTCACGAGTCTGATGCTCAAGGCGCGCCAGGTACGGACTATTGGAGCTCGATGTTTGCGATTGGCATAGTGCCGAGGCGATAAGAAGAGTCGGTAAGGCAGACACGAATACCAGGATTCTTCGTGGCATGGTCAACTCCTTGGGCTTACAGCGGTATTTAACCAGAAAATGCGCGCTGACGTCGTGCCGCAGTGCTATTCGGGTTCCTCCTCCATCCCTGGCGGAGGCCCATTTAGCCGATACTGCACCATTGGCGCCGCGCAGCGGTTCGGTTTTTCGTCCTTGGCCGCCTTCACCTTTCGCTTCTGCACATCTTTGAGCCAGCTCATAAACGGCTTGAGTGCTTTCTCGTAGGGCCTGCGGTCCTCCGCGTTGACGAAAAAGAAGGTCTGGATTTCATGCGCGCGGGGGATCACCGCCTGCATTGTTTGGAGATCTCGCACGATGGCAGAACTTTCTTCGTGGCCCTTCTGGATGGCCTGAAACTGAACGTCCTCGAGGACGGCCTGCAATTGCTTCAGGCTCGCCTCTGGCAACGTGTCCAGGAACACCTGCGTATCGGGCCGGCCCCCACTGGGGTCCTGGCGAGTCTTCTCCATGCGATAGCGGCCGTCTTCCCAGACCAGCAGGCAGACATTGGTCGCTCCTGAGAAATTGTCAAAGGAGCTTGTATCAATCTTCAATAAGTACGGACGTTTCACTAATTCCTGTGCACAAAGGATTCCGTTGGCGAGAATGGCGACACACAAAGTAAGTCGAATTAAGAAGTTCATGGCCGCGCATTAGACCATGATTCCACCGGCGAAATCCAGTGCGGCCGTCACATCCTGCGCAGTACCAGCGCTGAGTTCTTCGACCCGAACCCTACACAGTTACAAACGGCATGCTCGATCACGGCCCGTCGTCCTGCCTCAGGCACATAGTCGAGATCGCATTCTGGATCTGGTTGTTCCAGATTGATCGTCGGTGGGATTTGTTCGTGCTGCATCGCCACCAGCGTTGCCGCAACGCTCGCTGCACCAGAGGCACCTTGCGGATGCCCGATCTGCGATTTCAACGCCGACATGGGAATCCTTCCTGCGCGTGCACCGAGTGCGAGTTTCACCGCGCGCGTTTCGACCCGATCATTCAACTCGGTAGAAGTCCCGTGCAGGTTTACGTAATCCACCTGCTCCGGTCCGACCCGCGCATCTTCCATGGCCAACGCGACCGCCCTCGCCGGTTCCTCTCCATCTTCTCCGAGCCGCACTCGATGCAGCGCCTCGCATGTCGATCCATATCCAGCGAGTTCAGCACGAATTCGCGCCCCGCGTGCCCGTGCATGCTCATAATCCTCCAGGACGAACATCCATGATCCTTCCGCCAACACGAAACCGCTGCGGTCGGCGGAAAACGGCCGGGACGCGCGCTCCGGCGCGTCATTCCACTCCGCCGTCAAAGCGCGTAGCAGTGTGTAAGCCTTCACAGTTGCGGGGCTGATCGGCACATCGACGCCTCCGGCCAATAGGACTGGCACAAATCCAATTCGAATCTGATCGAGGGCATAGCCCAAAGCGTCTGTGGATGAGGTGCAATTGGTGGTCACAACATGACTCGGACCCCGGAATCCGAAGCGCATCGATATCTCGCTGGAAAGTGTACCCATGGTCCCGGACGGAATCGCAAAAATGCTCGCTTGCTTCTCATGTCCGGAATGCCACAGCCGATACTGATGTTCGGTGAACTCCTGTGCTCCGCCGCCGGTCCCCAGGATCACGCCAACCTGGCGCTTTTCCTCCTGCGACATGCCCGGGGCGTCGAGACCCGCGTCAGCCAAGGCTTCGGCCGATGCCGCCACCGCGAGTGGCACGGCCCGGGATACGTGCTTGCGTTCGCGGGCATCCACCCAGGCGAGTTCATCAAAACCCTGCACCTCGCCGGCGATGTGTACCGGCAGGGAGGATGGATCGAAGCGCGTGATCCTCTTCACGCCGGAGGTGCCCGCGAGGATGGCGCGGCAGAATGCGTCTTTGCCGATGCCGTTCGGGCTGACGACTCCCATCCCGGTGATGACCACGCGCCGCTGCACTGGATCGTTTCCTTTCTGCCGCCACATCCAGCCGTGAAACAGCGAGGCTTGATCCTACCATCTGGTGCGGCACCTCACAGGCCGACTCACGTAAAATTATGGTCAACGGATGACCCTCGGCTTGTACATCTCGGTGCCGTTTTGCCGTACCAAGTGCAGCTACTGCAACTTCGCCTCTGACGTATTCTCCCGTGCTGCCTACGACCAATATGTCGCTCGGGTTGTCGAAGACATCGAGGGCGCATTCCCGGCTGCCGCCGGACTTGGATGCGCCTTACCGGAAACGGTTGACTCGATTTGTCTCGGGGGTGGGACCCCGTCGATCCTCGACTCCAATCAACTCATCAGAATTTTCACCGCGCTACGAGACAAGTTCGCAGTTTCCGCCGATGCCGAAGTGACTGTCGAATGCGCACCGGCGACGCTGACTCCTGCCCTGATCGAGACGCTTCTTGCGTGCGGCGTGAATCGCGTGAGCCTGGGCGTGCAGTCCTTCGTGGACCGCGAGGCCCAGTCCGTTGGGCGGTTACACAAGCGAGCAACCGTTCTTGAAGAGATCGAGCGCCTGCGGAGCGCCGGGATCACCAACCTCAATATCGATCTCATCGCCGGGCTTCCCCACCAGACGGCTGCGAGCTGGGGATTGTCGTTGCGCGAGACAGTGGCGAGCGGTGTGCCGCACGTCTCCGTGTACATGCTCGAGATCGACGAAGATTCCCGCCTGGGAAGGGAACTCATCGCCGGTGGTACTCGCTATCATGCGCACTTTGTTCCCGACGAAGATGCGACTGCTGACCTCTACACGCAGGCCTGCGACACCCTGAACGCAGCCGGCATACCCCAATACGAGATCTCCAACTTCGCCCGTCCCGGATGGGAATCGCGCCACAACTTGAAGTATTGGACTCGCCAGCCCTATCTCGGCTTCGGTGTCGATGCGCACTCGATGCTCCCCTCCCGGGACGGTGCCAATTGCAGGGCGATACGGTTCTCGACACCCGATTCGCTCGATGCCTACATAAATCGATCGCTAGGCCTGACCACTGCGGTTTCGCCGTCAGCGGAATTGGAGGAGACTTTTTTTCTCGGCTTGAGGCTTAATCGCGGGCTCGATCTGGAAATGGTTCGCGACGGCTTTGGCAGCGAGCGCCTTGCCGCTTTGCAGCCTGTGATCGATGAGGCGGTGCGTGAAGAGTTGTTGTTGCTCAAGGAGGGCACGAACCTGCGGCTGACCGCTCGCGGCCGCCTGCTCTCAAACGAGGTTTTTGCGCGCTTCCTGAGGGAGGGAGTGGCGGGAACCAGTTCCGCGTAAACACGCGGGATAAGCCGAAATGAATGCGGTTCGGCGAGGTTATCCGGTTCCCGCCATCTCAAAAGTCTTTGGCATGTCCACCGCGAAGATTGCCGGTTCGCTGGCCAGCGCCTGAATTCCGGCTTCTCCGCCGCAGGTCCACACGACGCGGAACTGCGCCCGTTGCGCTTCATGCTGCACGTCGAGCACATCGCCCATGCGCAGCTTCGAGTGAACGTCCAGAAGTACAGCGCCCTGCGAACTGACACTCGTGGCCCGAACCAGCTCCGCAAAAGGACGAGCGTTCCGGTCCACACCCCACACCTGTACCGAATACTCCAGATCCAGCCGGGGTTCTTTGCGGCGGTCCATCGCGACGGATCATAAGACAGTTCATCGCGCTGCAAAACGTCACGTCAGTTACTCGCCGCGTGGTTCCCAAAGTGCCAGACCGATTCCGGGCAGGCTCATGCTATATCTGGTAGATATAGTTGATTGGTGAAATGTTCCACGTGGAACATTTTTAGACGAATACAAAGGACTTAGTCGAAATTCTTGAGGGAGCAGGCGCCCGCTCCGCGGGGATCGCCACAGGACCCGCACGGACTTGCCGGCATCGATGGCGACGAACTGCCTTTGGTCTGCGCGGCGAAGACCGACAGCTGGGGCTCGAGCTTCTTGCTCTGGCACTTGGGGCACGAAGCCTTATCCTTGCCGAAGACGAGCGCTTCAAACTCGTGCTGGCATTCCTTACAGATGTACTCGAAGATCGGCATGAAGGTCTCTCCGCGAAGCGCCATCGGCGCAAGGATTCGTCTTCAGTATTTAAAATCAGATGGTGGGTACGACGCAATCACCCGAGACGACAACGACCTTCGTGCCGCGGCGCTGGCTGCGCGGGGGGCACGTGCAGACCATCGCCAGCTTCCTGCTTCCACGGCGATTCAACCTGCCCGCTCCTGAGGATCGATTGATCGAAGTCGCGCCCCGCGTCCAGGTTCTTTGCCAGTGCCACTGGCAGACGGACCGGACGAAGCCGCTGACGATCATCCTCGTCCATGGACTCGAAGGGTCGAGCGATTCGCAGTACGTGCGCGGCATCACCGAGAAGGCGCTGACGCTGGGGATGAACGTCATCCGCTACAACCAGCGTAACTGCGGCGGGACGGATGCTCTGGCGCCGGTGCTCTACCATTCGGGGCTGTCGAGCGACATCGAAGCGGTTGCGCGGCACATCATCGAGCGGGATGGCGTGTCGCACCTGGCTTTCGCCGGGTTCTCCATGGGCGGCAACCTCGTCCTGAAACTGGCGGGCGAGTGGGGGACGCAGGGGCCCCCGCAGTTTCACGCAGTGGCCGCATGTTGTCCGGCGATGGATCTGGCGGCATCCGCCGACGCGCTGCACGACCCGGTCAACCGGCTCTACGAGCGATACTTTCTCTTCAACCTGGGGCGGCGCATGAAACGCAAAGCGCAACTGTTTCCGGATCATTTTGATGTGAGCCGCCTGCAGAATCTGCGCAGCCTGCGCGAGTTTGACGACAAAATCACTGCCTACTATTGCGGCTTCAAAGGCGCGGACGACTATTACGCGCGCGCGTCGGCATCGAATGTGGTCGAAAAGATCGCGGTGCCGGCGTTGATCGTACACGCCACCAACGATCCGTTCGTGCGCATCCTGCCGGAGACGCGGCGGAAGATCGCGTCGAATCCGAACCTACGATTTATCGAGGCGGACGATGGCGGTCACTGCGCCTTTCTTGGCGCTCTCGATGGCATGGACGATGGGTTCTGGGCCGAGAATCAGATCATAAGTTTCCTGCGCGGGTTCTAATGGACGCTGACTTCTCTATCGAACTGGGCCGTGACGATCCGGTGCTCGACTTTCCCTGGACAGATCCCGAGGGCAAGTACACCTACCACGACCTGAAGCGGCATCCGGAACTGCTGGCGCGGATGGAAGAGGCCATCAAGTTTCCCGAACTCGCCGATTTCCTGCGGGCCGTAAATTCCGCCATCAGCATGATCGAAAGCGCGAAATGCGACGCGTGGGCGACCAACGAACTGGAGCCGGAAGAGGAGATATTCGGGGCATCGTGCAAGTGCGCGAGCTATGTCGATCTGGTTGTGACAGACATTGATCGTCGTCAATCGTTTGCTTTTCATGAGCTATTCGCGAAGCGGCTGACCGAATTGCTGCGTAAGACACCGGAGACGCCATCGGCAGTCGAGACATGTGTGCGACGCTGCTACTTCTCCCTTGAAGGCAAGACGCAGGAAGGTTTCTACCTGACGGTTTACGTGAGCGGCTACGGCGACGATGAGGCGCGAGCCCGGCAGAATTGGGGGATCGCGCTGAAACTGACGGCGAACGCGGTGCTGCAGTTGTCGGCGTCGGGCGGGGCGTGACTTTACCCCGGCTGTGGAGAGCGCAGCCGTACGGAGCTGACCAATCTTTTCCAGTCAATCCGCGTACGCAGAAGCGAGAGCGCCAGCATCATGAGGAAGATCGTCAGCAATCCCAGAGAAGCGGTGCGAATGTCGTTGGAACGTTTGGTGAGAAGAGAGAAACGTCCGTAAACAAACTCGATGTGCACCCAATAGACAAGTAGGGAAGTCTGGCCGAGCTGAATGTATGGGCTGAACCCACGCGCACCGAGACCCCACCGGCACCAGACATAACTGAAGAGAACAATTCCAAGCAGAATGCCGACCCTCATCAGGACGAAGTTCGGGCTCGTGTGCCAGTAGTCGTACACCGAATAAAGCTGGAACGTCCGGTGGTCGAGCCAGCGGGAAAGCAATATCAGACCGCCACCACCGGCTCCGAGCAGAACAACGGTCTGGACTACGTGCGCGCGACCCCAGTCGCTGAAGAGGATGAAGCCGATCGCGAGGCCGGCGAAGGCGAAGGCGGTCCAGGGAAAGATGGGGAAGAGCCAGGGTTGCGGCGTGCCGAGGTTGTGCACGCCGTTGATGTAGGACTCAAGCGGCCACGGCAGCCAGGACGGCTTCCAGGTTATCCACAGGAGTGGAGTCACAAGGGCGATCAGCGCGGCACCTACAACACCGGCACCGATCAGAGCTGGGCGCGGTTTCTGTGGCGTGGCGACACGCATTGCAATGCCACAGGCGAGCGCCATCAGCATCATCGACAGGCCGATCGTGTTCAGGATGTCGACGCGAAACAGGTCGCTCCAGGGCGCCCAGCCCCAGGCGATGAGGTATTCCTGCAATCGAAAGAGCAAGCCGAAGGCGAAGATCTCAGCGCCGCGACGCAGCATGGTGCGTGTGATTTCTGCAGTGCTGAGGTTCTTGCGGACCAGCTTGTCGGTGACGAGTGCGAAAGAGATCCCGGCGAGAAAGAGAAAAAGAGGCGCGGGGAGCGTGCCGCCGAGCTGCGAGTACATCAGAAAGTCGGTTTTGCGCGCCTCGCCGCCCAGCCACGAGTCATAACAATGTGTCTGGAACATGAGGACGCAGGCGAGACCGCGCATCCAGTCGATCCAGGCAAGGCGGTACATGGTTGGCGCTGGCACGGAGGTAGTGTAGTGAGTTGCCAGGGCGGGGGGAAGAATCTTCTCTTGCAGGCCAGGGTGCGCACCACATGATTGTCTTTCCTGATTCTCTTCCCATGCCGGATACGTTCGTAATCTGGCGGGTGGTGTGGTGCCGGTGTGAACATCGCCTTCATGGGGCCTTGTGTCCCGATGAGGGAGTTGCGCGCTATGAAATCACTGGCAGGACTCGTCGTCGTGCTTCTCGTCGCTATGTCCGGGTTCGGACAAGCTGCGAAACCATGTGAGGAATTGAAGGCCGAGATCGCGAAGAAGATCGAAGCGAACAAAGTTACTTCGTACTCGCTCGAGATCGTCCCCACCAAAGATGTAAAGGAAGGGGAAGGCAAGGTGGTTGGAAGCTGCGAAGGCGGCACGAAGAAAATTGTGTATCGCAGAACATCGGATGCCCCGGCAAAACCGGCAGCGGACATGAAGAAGTCCGAATAGTTTCATACCGGGACAATCAAACGTTTCCCCGACCTGCAGCCAGTCCGCGGATGAGGGCATCTGTGCCACATCGCAGAACTGGATGCAGGTTCAAGGGAGCGATCCATTTTGTAGCGGCGTGCTAGCATTTGCCTGAACGGGCATTTCTTCCATGAGACTGCGCCTGGCCGCCGCCTGCTTTGTCGCCACAGTTTGTCTATTGGGCGCTGGTCTTGTTGGTCATGCGTTCGCGGCTGACCAACCCAAGTGGCACGAAATCCACTCCGCACATTTCTATGTGTTAACCGATGGAGGCGAAAAACGCGGGCGCGAGGTCGCCCTGCGGATGGAGCAGATGCGCGCCATTTTCGGCCAGCTTCTCATGAGGGACAAGCTCAAGATGCCGGTGCCGGTGACGGTCATCGCGCTCAAGAGCGACAAGCATTACGGCATCGTGGCTCCTACCAAGCAGACTTTGGCAAAAGCATTCTTTGTGCCGGGGACCGATCGTATCTATATCGTCATGAATCTGTTTGAAACGGATCCCTGGCGAGCGGTGGCGCATCCGCTGGCGCACTACTTTCTGAACTACAACTATCCGCCGACGCAGGGATGGTTCGATGAAGGACTGGCGGAATACTTCGGATCGATCCGGCTGGATGACAAAGGAGTCGACCTGGGCGCCGATCCGGAACTCGGGCCGGAGTGGTACGAAGACGCGTTCGAGAATCTGACGCGCAATCCCAACGCGCCGCAATCGCTGACACAGTTGCTGAGTTCGCCAGTATGGATCTCGATGCCGGACCTGTTCACCATGAAGCACGACGGCACCGGCGCGCATGAAGGCACACATCACACGCTGTACTACGCGCAGTCGTGGATGGTGGTGCATTACCTGATCAACAAGAACAAGATGTCCGAGGTCGGCACGTACTTTGACCTCGTGCTCAATCAGAAGGTTCCGGTGGAGAAGGCGATGGTGCAGGCCTTCGATCTTTCTCCGGCGCAGATGGAGCAAGCGGTGAAAGCCTATTTCAGCTCGCTGGCGAATCTCGGTATTGCGATGGATCGATCCAAGCAGCCCAATATCGATACCGCCAACGCGGACGTGGCGCAGCCCTATCATCAGGCGGCGCCGTTCGGCCCGAATGAGATCGGAATGACGGCAGAGGTCGTGACCGATGCGGAAGCAAGCGGCGTGATTGGCGATATCATGGCGCGAATCCCGGAGCGACGGGACGAGGCTCTGGTGGAGCTGAAGGAACTTAGCGACGATGTGAAAGACAACGAAGCGGCACGGCGGGCGCTGGCGTGGGATCGCATCCAACACAAGGAGTTTGACGAGGCTGCGGATGAGCTGGAGCGAGCGTCGGATCTGGATGCGAAAGATCCGTGGATCTGGTACTACCGGACGGTACTGAAATACCGGCAGGCGCAAGCTACTCAACATGAAATGCGGGGCCTGGCCAACATGATGCAGGATCTGAAAGCCGTATTGGATTGGTACCCGGATTTCGCCGAGGCCTACAACATGCTGGGTGTCGCGCGCATCGAGGGCGGGGGAATCAATTCGGCGCTGGAGGCGCAACGGCTAGCGATTTCGCTTTCGCCACGCAATCTTGAGTACCAGTTCAATCTCGGACAGATTTATGTTTCAGGGAAGAAGTGGGACCAGGCGCGCGATCTCTTCACCCGTTTGAAGAGCAGCGGCGATCCGCGGGTAGCGGCAGCGTCGAAGCGGCAACTCGAAGACCTGGCGACGCTGCAGAAGTACGGAATTCGTCCGGAGCATGCAGGTCAGGGCGGGCAGGCTCCCGCAGGGGCGGCGAGCACGCCGTCGGCGGTTGCAAGTTCCGGCGGCGGCGATGAAGACGACGAGTCGGATACTCCTCCGAAACCAGCACCGCCCAAGCCGGGCACGACTGGACCGGTGCAACACCTCAAGGGGAAACTGGTGTCGAGCGATTGCACAAAGCCGCCTGATGCGGTTGTGACGCTCCTGGTGGGGATGAAGACGTATAAGCTGCACACGGGCGATTTCAAAACGCTGCTGGTGATCGGCGAGGATCAATTTTCCTGTGAGTGGAAGAACCGGATCGTGTCGGTCAACTATCGCGCGGCGGGGAGCGCCGGCGGAGAATTGGTATCGGTGGAATTACAGTAGGTGGGGAATCCAGTCAAGGTCATGTCCTGGTTGAATGTTGACGAATACGGAGCTGGCGGCTGGGCCGTTGCCGGTGATTTTCAGTGGCGGGCTCGTCATTATTGTTCTGAGTTGGAGAAGGGGCAGATCCTCTTCTTTGCCGGCCCGCCGTTTGATCTGCCGCGAGAGGATGTCGAGTTTCTCGTGTCGCTGAAGCCGGCCGATTCACGATTGCACAAGAATATTTCGTATCGGCCGGAACAAGATGTGTTGCGAGGATTTTCCGACACCGACAATCAAGCTCACGTGCACGACATCATGCGGCGGTATGCGGCGGCAGTGAAGGGATTCGTTTCGGCGTTTCTGTCGCCCTACGCCGGAAGGTTCCAGATGGACTATGCCAGCTTCCGCCCTTTGGAAGAAGAGGGCCGCGATCTGCCGTTGCACAAGAAGAATGATCTGCTGCACGTGGACGCTTTTCCCAGCCGACCGACGCGCGGCGGACGCATTCTGCGTGTGTTCACGAACGTGCATGCGTCGAAGAACCGGGTGTGGGTGGTGGGGCCGCGCTTTCCGGAGCTGGCATCGCGCTTCGCGGAAGCGGCGGGGCTACGGAAGTTTGCCGCCGGATCGACTGCGCTGCGAGGATGGAAACGCGGCCTGGGAACGTTGGGCTTGCCAGTGCCCGATCGCGCTCCATACGACAAGTTCATGCTGCACTTTCATGACTGGCTGAAAGAGAACACCGCGTTCCAGAACGCAAAGGACAGTAAGGAGCAACTGGAGTTTCCGCCCATGGCGACGTGGCTGGTGTTCACCGATGGTGTGCCGCACGCCGCGTTGTCCGGGCAGTTTGCCATGGAACAGACATTCATCGTTCCCGTGGATGCACTCGTCACGCCGGAAGTCGCGCCTATCCGCGTGCTGGAAAAGATGGCGGGCCGGGCACTGAATTAATTGTGGGCGATATGGTTCAGAACTCAAACGAGACGATCTTCTCGATTACGAACGCCTGATCGGTTTCCGTCAAATCGTTAAAAAAAGGCAAGCGCAGCAAGCGATCGCTGACATCCTCGGTGACGGGGCAGTCGGCACGGCCGGCTGCAAATCTCTTTCCCATGTCGGAAAGGTGCAGCGGGACGTAGTGGAAGACGCTGAGGATGCTGTGAGCCTTGAGGTGGGTGATGAGGGCCTGGCGCGTCTGGAGCGACGGCAGAAGCAGGTAGAACATGTGGTAGGCCTGTTCGCAATCCCCGGGGACATGCGGCAGGCTGACGCCGCGCTGCACCGCCCAATCCCGCAGGTGCTGCTGGTAGTTGTTCCAGATGCGAGCGCGTTTCTTCTGGACCTCCGAGCGGGCCTCGAGTTGGGCGAATAGAAAGGCGGCAAGCAGGTCGGAGGGCAAGTAACTCGATCCAACATCGACCCAGGTGTACTTGTCGACCTGTCCGCGAAAGAACTGGCTGCGGTTGGTGCCTTTTTCGCGAACGACCAGAGCTCGTTCGACCAGAGCCGAATCGTTGACGACGAGGGCGCCGCCTTCTCCACACGTGAAATTCTTCGTTTCATGAAAACTCTGCGTTGCCAGGCAGCCAAAGGTGCCCGTGTACTTGTTTTTGTAGCGGGAAAACAGGCCATGGGCGTTGTCTTCGACGACCGGAACATCGTGGCGGGCAGCGATGGCGAGAATTGGAGTCATTCCACATGCGACTCCGGCGTAGTGCACGACGACGATCGCCTTGGTGCGAGGAGTGATCAGGGATTCGAGGCGCGTCTCGTCGAGGTTCAACGTGTCGGGACGGATGTCGGCGAACACGAGACGGGTTCCGCGCAGGGCAAAGGCATTCGCGGTCGAGACGAAGGTGAAGGAGGGGACGATGACCTCGTCGTCCGGACCGCAGTTGAGCAGAATCGCCGCCATTTCGAGGGCGTGGGTGCAGGAAGTCGTGAGCAGAACTCGTGGAACCTGCAGTTCTTTTTCGAGGAGTGTGTGGCACTTTCGGGTGAAGGGGCCGTCGCCCGAAGCGTGGCCGTTGGAAATGGCTTCGGCGATGTACTCGTACTCATTGCCGGCAAGGCAAGGCCGGTTGAATGGAATGCGGTAGGTCACCGGTCAAACCATTTATGAAACGTGTAGTACGAGTAGCGGAGCTCGAAACCCACGCGGGTCCAAACCTTCTGCATGGAGACATTCGTGATCTGGGTCGAGATCAGCATACGCTGGGCGCCTTGGGAACGCGTCCACTCCAGGCTGTGAATCATGAAGGATCGGCAGACTCCCCTGCCCTGGTATTCCGGCGCCACAGCAAAGAGCAGGCCCTCGACTTCCAGCGGGGAATTGATGCGCAAGGTGGCGAAGCCGATGACGTGTCCACCGTGCTCGGCAACCAGCGCATGGTCAGCGGCCAGACCTGGGACGCACGATCGCGCCGCCCAATCGGAGTACGCTTCGTCACACTTTCTGCGGTCGAGCCGGCGGTCGGCATGATAATGCCCGACATAACCCTTGAACGCCGCCGCAGCAACCGCCTGGACCTGTTCGCTGTCTTCGGGACGAAGCGAACGAACAGGGAACTCGCCGGTATCTGCTGGGGGTGAGCGTCTGGCAAGGTCGAAACTGTAGTACACGAGAGTATCGGTGAGCAGAAAGCCGTGGGATTCAAGGGCGTGGATATTGGCAAAGTCGCTTACGGCGCAGCGCGCGACGAGGAGATCAATTTTTTGTTCGGCACACGACTCCATGACCTGAGGCAATGCGCCGGACGAGATCTGTGCACGTGCGACACGGATTCCGAAGCGGTCGCTGTCGAGTTGTGAAAACCTGGCTGCGTGCGTCTCGCTAAGGTTGACCATTGGCTGCCGCGTTTCCCCTGATTCGAAGTTAACCGGTACGAGCACTTCGGCCATGGTCCACGGGGACCGCTTCCGGACCGGAGGATCGGACTTCCTGCGGATCGCCGCCATCGCGGGCGACGTAGCTGGGGCGATCCATCATCCGGAAATGCATCCGCGCCAGGTACTCACCGATAATGCCCAGGGCAAAGAGCTGGGCGCCCGAGAAGAGAGCAATGATCGAGGCGAGGAAAGGAAAGCCGGGCACACTGCCGCCGTGGATGAGGTATCTTCCCAGCACAAACGCCAGCACTCCGACGCCGAACAGGGTGAAGAGGAATCCCACGACGCTGGCAAACTGGAGCGGCACCGTGCTGAAGCCGGTCATCATATTCATGGCGTGGGTGATCAGCTTCCGAATGGTGTAGCCGGAGACGCCGCTCTTCCGCGATTCGTGGCGCACGGTGACGAGGGAGAAGCGCGTCGTACCCCAGGTCAACAACACGTCGATCGAAACGAAAGCGCCTGAGTAATGCGCGAAAGCCCGCGCGACATCGCTCCGGAAAGCGCGGAATGCGCTGACCTTGCGGGCGATTTCAGCACCCATCATGTTCTGCAACGCCAGCTTGGTGAACCATGAGGCAATATCGCGACCGAGGCCGTGCTGCTCGCGTTCCGGCGTTCCATAGACGACGTCGTGCCCTTCGTTCAGCCTTGCGAGGAGCTTCGGGATTTCCTCGGGCGGATGCTGCAGGTCGTCATCCATGGTCACGATCACGGGGTATTGGGCCGCCCGGATACCGCAAAGAAGAGCGTTGTGCTGGCCGTAATTGCGCATCAGGTTGATGGGGCGGATCCAGGAGTGGGCGCGGGCCAACTCGACGATCACGTCCCAGCTGCGATCGGGACTGCAGTCATTGACCAGGATGAGTTCAAAATTGTCCGCGGACGTATGCAGAACCGGTTCCAACCGGCGAACGAGTTCCGGCAGGATCGACTCGCTGCGGTAGACGGGAATGACAACCGAGATATCACTTTTCACGGATGCATGCGCTCCGAAGATCTCCAAGACGACCGGGAATATCGAGCCGCTTTAGCCAATGATATCCATCCTCGAAGCGAATGACCAAAATACCAGACTACGCTGCCGATGCGGGCTTTGTGGCCACGGCCACCAGCGAAGTTCCGAAAGGCAGGCTGTGGCCGCGAGCGACCCAGTTTGCTTCCAGTCTCAGAAGAGCAGCCAGGATCGTGTTGACTACGGGGACTAATCGGAATTCTTCTCCAGCCAGCTCTCTCGCCGAACGGGTGGCCTGCCGGCGGACGAGCAACTTTCGGTAGAGCCAGACGATCGGGAAGATACAAGCCATGAACTGAGTGAGGAATTCCACTTCGAAACCCGCGTCGAGCAGTTTGCGGCGGAGTTCGTCGGCTGAGTAGCGCCGGCAGTGACGTGCAGCTTCGTCGAAATAACTCCACAAAAACTGGTGGGCCGGAACCGTCAACAACAGTTTGCCGCCAGGCCGAAGCAAGCCGTGTACTGACCGAAGGGTCTGCTGGTCGTCCGCAATGTGCTCGAGGACATCAAACATACCGACAAGGTCGAAGGGCCTGCCAAATGGAGCGTTTCTGACGTCCGCTTGCAGCAGGCGAGCATCGGAGCGGGTGCGCGCATGCTGCAATCCTTCGCGCCAGAGCTCAAGACCGACCAGCAGGGATTGCGGGCATGCCTGCTTCAGGACTCGGAGGACGTTGCCGGTGCCGCAACCGATTTCCAATACCAGGCCGCAGGAGTCAAGAGAAGACACAATCCGCCGAGCCATGGCGAGAATCAGCTGATTGCGCGCGCGGAACCAGAAATGCCGGTCTTCGATGTGAGCGAGCTCCCGGAAGAAGTCCGGGTCGTAACCGCCTTCGAGAGATGGCTGCTTGCCTGCAATCGATGGTTCCAGTTCAGACGCCGGAGCGTTGTGCGCGGGCAATGCATCCATCCGTGGAGTCCGACCATCTGCAACCACGTTGCAGGTCATCGGATGTGCTATTGTACGGTCAGTTCCTGAACAGCAGAAGACAATTTGGCGCTCTGTTGTTTCCGCAAGCAGCTCTTTGATGCCGAATGAATCGTTTCTGGTCGAAGCGTAACCTGGCATATCTCAGCACGACCCTTTTCATTCTTTGCCTGTATTCCTATCCGGCCCTGCACACGGGTTCGACCACCGGCTACTGGCGCCTTCCGGCAACATCGGCACCCGACCTGGGGCTATACCTGAGCTTGAGCAGCCTCAATCACGACGCGCAAGGGGCAATCCAGGACCCGTACTATCACCAGTCCGTTCCAGCGAGCTCAGTGGGATTTCTGAAGTTCCGGCTGGGGCCGCAGTTGTACGACGTTGTCACACGCATGGTCGGGGACCGCATGGGGCTCGGCATGTTCGTGTGGAACCTGTTCTGGTGGACCTTCCTGTGCCTGGTGGCTGTATGGCTGTT
>Ga0335082_10004498_pt1 | contig 15211 bp, 13 predicted proteins | sample Lox_Sample_41_FD_206718 | JGI IMG/M metagenome (GOLD analysis project Ga0335082, IMG submission 206718) | Soil microbial communities from Loxahatchee National Wildlife Refuge, Florida, United States - Lox_Sample_4.1 | ecosystem: Environmental > Terrestrial > Soil > Wetlands | place: USA...
CAGCGCATCCTCGTGATCTTCGCTTTCGGATTTGCCGCGGCCATGGCGCTTCTCATGTGGGCGGCGACCTCAACCTACCCGGAGGTCGTTCCCCGCGGCACCGTGCACAAGCCTCCCGCTCCTACCGGAACTCATCCATAACGCGGGCCAGTGCTTCCTGTGTTGGCCGGACCATTCTCTCCGGCAGCGTCGCAAGCGGTTCGTCGACCACGCCGAGCATCTCCAGAAAATTCTCCCGTTCATTTTCCAGGTACATGATGCCGGTTAGCACTTCGCCCGACCGGGCTGAGGCGCTCAAAGCCTGTACGGCGCCCAGCCGGTCTGTCGGATCGTAGTCGCGGTCGAGCTTCCGCAGCACCAGCCGCGACCCATCATGCAATTGCACTTCCCACGCCGCACCTTCCTCGTAGTCAACGGCAATGTCTTCGTAGAAAGGCACAAAATCGACCTCGTGCAGCGGCTCTTCATGGTCCTTCATGTAGGCATAGCTCTTGGTCGAACCTTCGTGATCGTTAAAAGTCGTGCAGGGCGAAATGACATCAATCACCGAAAGACCGTTGTGGGCGATCGCCGCCTTCAAAATCGCCGACAATTGGCGTTTGTCGCCCGAAAACGAACGCGCCACCAGCGTCGCGCCCAGTTCAATACCCATCAGGCAGCAGTCGATCGGCGTGAACTGATTAATCACACCGGTCTTCAGCTTGGCACCCACATCAGCAGTAGCGGAAAACTGGCCCTTCGTCAACCCATACACGCCGTTGTTCTCGATGATGTAAATCAGTGGCAGGTTGCGGCGCAGCATGTGCATGAACTGGCCGATGCCGATCGATGCCGTGTCCCCGTCCCCGCTCACCACGACGCATTTCAATCGCCGGTTGCCAAGCAGCGCGCCCGTAGCGACTGCCGGAGCGCGGCCATGCACCGCATTGAAACCGTGCGATTGTCCCAGAAAGTACGCCGGCGTCTTTGACGAGCAGCCAATGCCCGAAATCTTCGCCACGTCCCACGGCCGCACGCCCATTTCCCAATAGGCCTCGATCAGCCGCTCGGTGATCGCGTTGTGGCCGCAGCCCGCGCACAGGGTCGTCTTTCCGCCCCGGTACTGGATCACCTCCAAGCCCAGGCGATTCGTCTTTTTCGGCGGCATGGTTGGTGCGGCGCTCATAGGCCCTCCTGGCGGACGATCTCATCGGTCACCGTGCGGGCATCCAGCGGCATGCCGCCGTAATACCGCACGCTGCGAAGCTTCCCGATGCGTACCGGTGTCAACTCCAGCCGCATCAGCAGCACCAACTGCCCATCCCGGTTCTGATCAACCACGTACACCCGCTCGTGGCGGTCGATGAACGCATCCAGTTCCGGAGAATACGGGTACGCCTTCAGGCGCAGCAGGCTCACATCAATGCCATATTCGGTTGCGAGCTGATGACGGCTCTCTTCAGCGGCGTAGCGCGAGGTGCCGCAGTAAACAACGCCGACGCGCGCGCCGCCGTTCGCGAATTCCTCCGGAGCCGGCAGCTTTAGGCGCAGCGACTCGAACTTGCGTACCAGCCGGTCGAGGTTATTCATGAAATCGTCTTCGCGCTCGCTGTACGCGGCGTTGTCGTTGTGGCCCGTTCCGCGCGTCGTATAGCCGGCCGCCGGATGCGCGGTGCCGGGAAGCGTGCGATACGTCACGCCGTCGCCATCCACATCCCGATAGCGCCCGAAACTTCCCAGCCGGTCGAGGTCCTCCGCCGTGAGCACCTTTCCGCGGCGCACGGGTTCAGTCGGGTACTCGAACGGCTCAGCCATCCAGTTGTTCATGCCAAGGTCGAGATCGGTGTTGACGAAGATCGGCGTTTGAAACTCCTCGGCCAGCTCAAATGCCATGGCGGACATCGAGAAGCATTCTTCCGGCGACGAGGGAAACAGGATCGGATGCTTCGTATCGCCGTGCGACAAAACTGCGTTGGCCAACAGGTCGCCTTGCGTCGTCCTCGTCGGCAGCCCCGTCGACGGTCCGGCGCGCTGCACGTCGATGATCACCACCGGAATCTCGGCGTAATAGCCGAGCCCCACAAACTCGGACATGAGTGATATGCCGGGACCCGATGTACAGGTCATCGCCCGCGCCCCAGCCCATCCCGCGCCGATCGCCATGCCAATCGACGCCAGCTCGTCCTCCGCCTGTACCACCGCGTAAGTTCCTTTGCCGGTTTCCGGATCTTTCCGCAGCTTCTCCAGGTACGTCATCAACGCCTCGGCCAGCGAGGACGAAGGCGTGATGGGATACCACGTCAGCACCGTGACCCCTCCGAACACACAGCCAAGCGCCGCCGCCGTATTTCCGTCGATGATGATCTTGCCGGCATTCTGGTTCATCCGCTCGATGCCGAACGGATCGCTCTTCGACAGGTTCTTCTCCGCGTATTCCTTGCCGGCGACGATGGCGTTCCAGTTCAGCTCGGCAGCTTTCTTCTTCCTCTCGCCGAACTGCTTGGACAATGCCTTTCGCATTTCCTCGAGATCGATGTTCAGCAGGTGGGCCACCACCCCGTCATAGATCATGTTGCGGACCAGCTTCCGCAGCTTGGCCTCGGGGCAAACCGGCGTCACCAGTTTGTCGAACGGCACCGGATAGAAGTGCAGGTCGCTTCGCACCTGGTTCGATTTCAAAGGCTCGTCGTACACGACGGCGCAGCCGGGCGCCAGCCGTTCGACATCCTCGCGGGCCGTCTCCGGATTCATCGCGACCAGAAAATCGATCTCTTTCTTCCGCCCTGTGAAGCCGTCCTTGTTGGCTCGAATGGTGAACCAGGTGGGCAGTCCCGCAATGTTGGATGGAAAGAGGTTCTTCCCCGATACAGGCACGCCCATCTGGAAGATGGAGCGCATCAGAACGCTGTTGGCCGTCTGGCTCCCGCTGCCATTTACGGTGGCAACTTGAATACTGAAATCATTCACAACGCGCCTTTCGGCGCCGTTCGTGGAAACTGTGGCGGGCTCGACCGTCGTCGTGGACGGTACACCCACATGGGCTTGCATCCTTTTCGCCTCTCCTTGGCTATTGATTATAGGGAACAAAATTGCCGGAGTGAAGGGTCGCTTCCTCGCGCGAATTGCTGAATCTTGACACTTCGAATCCTGGGTCCGATAATCTTCTCATCGTTCGCTGTTAGACTTTTGGTACAGGCGACTGACCAAGTGGTCACATCTCTCTGGGATCTTACTCATGCCTCTGCTGGGAAAAACAAAAAAAGAAGTCGTGTCACAGTTCCGCTGCGCGGAGATTCTCGAGGCCGCGCGCGACGTATTCGCGAGCAAGGGTTTCGAGAACGCCACCGTCGATGACATCGCCGAACAGGCCGGCGTTGCAAAGGGAACGCTCTACCTCTACTACCGCTCCAAACGGGAGATGTTCGTGGCCGCATTGCGGCAGGGCTTTGAAGAGCTGGCCGCCGAATCGGAGCATCGCATCGCACGAGCCGCAACCGCCCGCGACAAGGTGCGGGCCTTCGTCGAAGCCCGCATGGATTTCAGCGATCGCAACCGTCACTTCTACCGCCTGTACTACACCGAGTACAGCAACGTCCTGACATCGCCCGTCCGCGTCGGCAAGGAATTCCAGGACCTGTACGAGGCCCAGGCCACGCTGCTCGAGCGAACTCTCCTGCAGGGAATGCAGAGCGGCGAAGTCCGCGAACTGAACCCAGGCGCGGCGGCGCGCCTGATTTATGACATGACCCGAGGCGCCATCGCTCAGCGGATTTTGGGCTGGTCGCGGCGGCCTGCCCGCGAAGACGCCGATTTTGTATTCGACATTTTATGGAGGGGGATCGGATGCGATCAGAACTGATTTATCCCGCACTGATTGCCGCTTTATCTCTTGGCAGCGCGGGCTGCAAAGCACCGGCTGCGGCCAGCGCCTCCGGCCCCCCACCCGCTCCGGTCCGCGTCGCGCCCGCCACCTTGAAAACGATGCCGGTCGAGGTCCGCGGCGTCGGATCAGTGGAGCCCATCTCCACCATCTCCGTCAAGTCGCAAGTGACCGGAACGCTCGTCGCCGTTCACTTCACCGAAGGCGACGCCGTCCGCCAAGGGCAATTGCTCTTCGAAATCGACCCTCGCCCCTATGAGCAGGCCGTCCAACAGGCCCAGGCAAACATCGCCCGAGACCAGGCCAATCTCCTCCAGTTCGAGGCCAACGTCGCTCGCGACGAGGCGCAGCGCGTCTATTGGGAGCAGCAGGCCAGGCGCTACACGCAACTCAGCGATGAAGGCGTCTTCTCGCGCGAGCAGGCCGACCAGATGAAAATGCAGGCGGATGCCCAGATCGCCGCGGTCCGCGCGGACAAGGCCGCCATCGAGGCTGCCCGTTCGGCCATCGTGGCCGATCAGGCCGCCCTCGCCCGCGCCAAAGTCGACCTGAGTTACTGCCGCATCGTCTCGCCGATTGACGGCCGAACGGGAAACCTGATTCTGAAGCAAGGCAATGTCATCAAGGCAACGGACGTCGAGCTCGTGACCATCAACCAGGTGCAGCCGGTGTACGTCTCGTTCACCACTACAGAAAAGAATCTGCCCGAAATTCGGGCGCGCTCCGCCCAAGGCAAGCTCATTGTCCACGCGTCGCTGCAGACTGATCCCTCCATCCATGGCGACGGCGCGCTCACGTTCATCGATAATTCCGTGGATCGCACCACCGGCACCATCCGCCTGAAAGCGACGTTTGCCAACGCGAACGTCGCCTTCTGGCCCGGACAGTTCCTCGATGTCGTTCTCACGCTTCGAGAGCAGCCGAACTCCGTGGTCATTCCCTGGGCGGCGATCCAGAACGGCCAGAACGGCAACTATGTCTTCGTCATGAAGCAGGACAATACCGTCGAACTGCGGCCGGTGAAGACCGGCCCTAAAGTCGCCGACCTGATCTCCATCGAAAGCGGCGTCTCCGCCGGCGAACGCGTGGTGACCGAAGGCCAGGTGCGGCTCGCGCCGGGCATTAAGGTCAGGGTGCTCTCTTGAATTTCTCCGAAACGTTTATCCGCCGTCCTGTCGCCACGGCACTGCTGATGCTGGCCATCGCCTTGTTCGGCATGGTGGCTTATAGGCTCCTGCCCGTCAGCGATCTGCCCAACGTCGATTTCCCGACGCTGCTCATCTCCGCCAATCTGCCCGGAGCAAATCCGGAGACAATGGCCTCCGCCGTCGCGACCCCGCTCGAACGCCAGTTCTCTACTATCGCCGGCCTCGATTCGATGACGTCGACCAACATCCTGGGCCAGACCAGCATCACCCTGCAGTTCGACATTAGCCGGAGCCTGGACGGCGCCGCCCAGGACGTTCAGGCCGCCATTACGCAAGCCGCTCCCCTGCTGCCTCCCAGCATGCCGACGCCCCCGACTTTCCGCAAGGTCAACCCGGCCGATCAGCCCGTAATCTATATCGCGCTCTCGTCCAAGACATTGCCGCTATACACGCTCAACGAGTACGCCGACACCATGATGGCCCAGCGCATCTCCATGGTTAGCGGCGTGGCCCAGGTGGTGATATTCGGCTCGCAAAAATACGCCGTCCGCGTTCAAGTGAACCCTCGCGAACTAATCGCCCGCGGCATCGGCATTGACGAAGTGCAGAACGCCATCGCCGCCCAGAACGTGAACATCCCGACGGGCACCCTCTACGGCCCGCACCAGATGCTCACCGTGCAAGCCTCCGGCCAGTTGATGTCGGCGGCCGCGTACAAATCACTCATCGTCGCTTACAGGAATGGAGCCCCGGTCAGGCTCGATCAGCTCGGCACCATTTTGGATAGTGTCGAGGACGATAAAACCGCGTCCTGGATCAACACCCGCGACAAGAGCGATCGCGCCATCGTTCTCGCCGTGCAGCGGCAGCCCGGCACCAACACCATCGAGGTCGCTGACTCCATCCGCGAATTGATGCCGTCGTTCCGCTCGCAATTGCCGCCCACCGCCACGCTCGATATCATCTACGACCGGTCCGACACCATCCGGGCTTCATTCCACGACATTCAGTTCACCATGGCATTGACCCTCGGCCTCGTGGTCATGGTCATCTTCCTGTTCCTGCGCAATCTCTCGGCGACCATCATCCCGAGCCTCGCCCTTCCCTTCTCCGTCATCGGCACGTTCGCGGTCATGTACTTGTGCGGCTATAACCTCGACAATCTCTCGCTGATGGCCCTCATTCTGGCCATCGGGTTCGTCGTGGACGACGCGATCGTGATGCTCGAGAACATCGTGCGCCACATGGAACATGGTGAGCCGCCGCTAACCGCCGCGCTGAACGGCTCAAAAGAAGTCGGCTTCACCATCGTCTCCATGACTCTGTCGCTCGCGGCGGTCTTCATCCCTCTGCTCTTCCTGGGCGGCATCCTCGGCCGCCTCTTCCGCGAGTTCGCCGTTACCATCGTCGTCGCCATTCTCATCTCCGGCCTCGTCTCGGTCACACTGACGCCGATGCTCTCCAGCCGTTTTCTGAAGGAACACAGCCGCCAGAAGCACGGACGTCTGTACCTGCTGACGGAACGCTTCTTCGAGGCCATGCTCCGCCTCTACGACGTGACCCTTCAATGGACGCTCCGCCACCGGCCGGCCGTCGCGGTACTCGCCATCGTCATCTTCGCGGGCACCGGTTGGTTGTTCGTCAAGATTCCGAAAGGATTCATCCCGAGCGAGGACACCGACCAGGTCCTCATCATCACCGAGGCCGCGCAAGGCGCCTCCCATTTCGATGTGCTCGACGACATGCAGCGGCTGGCTACCATCGCGCGCCAGGATCCGAACGTAATGACCTTCATGGCGAGCGGCGGCGGATCGTCCACCAACGTGGTGGGCGGCCCCAACTTCGGGCGCATGTTTCTTCACTTGAAACCCCGGGCGGAGCGCGAACTCAGCGCCGACGAGTTGATGAACGTGTTTCGCCCCAAGCTCAACGCACTCACCGGTATGAGGGCCTTCCTGCAGAACCCGCCGACCATCCGCATCGGCGGCACGCTGACCAAGAGCCTCTATCAGTTCACGCTGGAAGGTACGAACATCGACGAATTATTCAAAGCCAGCCCCATCTTCGAAGCGGAGATGGCAAAGCTGCCGGGCCTGATGGACGTCACCAGCGACCTGCAGATCAAAAACCCGCAGATGAACATCGCCATCCGGAGAGATCGCGCGTCCTCGCTCGGCATCACGGCCGACCAAATCGAGAACGCCCTATACAGCGCCTATGGGCCGCGCTGGATCTCGACCATCTACGCGACCAACAACCAATATCGCGTGTTATTGGAAGTGCAGCCGCAATACCAGGCCGATCCTCACTTGATGTCATTGCTGTACGTCCGGTCCCAACAGGGCAACCTGGTGCCGCTCGAAACGCTCGCGGAACTCACACCAGCCGCCGGGCCTCAGTCGATCAACCACTACGGCCAGTTGCCGGCCGTTACGATCTCGTTCAACCTGCAACCGGGCGTCTCACTCGGCGACGCAGTCTCTCAAATCGACGACCTCGCGCGGCGCACCCTGCCCAGCACCGTCAGTACAACATTCCAAGGCACCGCCCAAGCCTTCCAGCGGTCAATGAAGAATCTCGGCCTCCTGCTCGTTCTCGCCATCCTGGTGGTCTACATCGTGCTCGGCATCCTGTACGAGAGCTTCGTCCACCCGCTGACAATTCTTTCCGGCCTGCCCTCCGCCGGCTTCGGAGCGCTGCTGACTCTCTGGCTCTTCGGCCTCGATCTCAACATCTACTCCTACGTCGGCCTCGTCCTTCTGGTCGGCATCGTGAAAAAGAACGCGATCATGCAAATCGACTTCGCCCTCGAAGCCGAACGCAAGGAAGGCAAGCCGCCCCTCGAAGCGATCTACCAGGGCTGTCTCATTCGCTTCCGCCCCATCATGATGACGACAATGGCCGCCCTGCTCGGCGCCCTCCCGATCGCCGCGGGCTACGGCGCCGGCGGAGAAGCCCGCCGCCCGCTCGGCCTGTGCGTCGTCGGCGGCCTGGTCTTCTCCCAGCTCATCACGCTCTACCTGACCCCCGTCGTCTACACCTACCTGGCCGCATTCCAACAATGGTGGTCCCGCCGCAAACAAGCAACCCCAATCCCCGCAGGTGTCGCGGCGGACTAAGGTGAGACGGCGGGCTCACGCGCCCGGATCAACATCACCCTTGAACGCAACGCACTCAGTGACTGAGCCGCGAGCGTGAGCGAGCGGTTTCACTTCCGGATCACTCATCTCCAATGCAGCAGCCCCAAGGCGGCCTGAAGTCGCGGCGATTCTTCCGGCGGCCCCACCATTCGCTCAGCCCCGTACTTTCTTCACTTCGGCCGTCAACGCCGGAACGACATCGAACAGGTCCCCCACAATGCCGTAATCCGCGACCTCGAAAATCGGCGCGTTCGGATCTTTGTTGATGGCCACGATCGTCTTCGCGCCCTTCATCCCCACCAGGTGCTGGATGGCGCCTGAGATCCCCACCGCAATATAGACCTTCGGCGAAACCGTCTGCCCGCTGCTGCCCACCTGCCGCTCCATCGGCAGCCAGCCGTTGTCGCAGATCGGCCGAGAGGCCGCCAGCTCCGCACCCAACGCCTGCGCCAGTTGCTCCACCATCGGGATATTGTCCTTCTCCTTGATGCCGCGCCCGACGCTGACAATAATCTCCGCGGAGGTCAGATCAACAGCCCGCGCCGATTCCCGGAACGGCGCGTCGGGCTTCTGCCGAATCTGCGCCGCATCCAATGCCACCGTTTCCGCTTCCACCGGAGCCGACCCAGCGACAAGCGACTCGGCCCGATACGCCCCCGCCTGCAGGCTGGCAAACACCGTCCCCCATGGCCTGTAGTCCGCGTTCAGCTTGCCCTGGAAGAGCTGTCGTACGAGCACCAGCCCGCCGTTTTCCACCCGGCATCCTGTGACGTCGCTGATCAACGGTTGGTTCAACCGCGTCGCGAGCTTCGGCGCAAAATCACGGGACTGATACGTGTGTGGAAACAGGACCACGGACGGTTCATGCTTCCGTATGAGCTGCTCGAGCGCCGCCGTGTAGCCATCGGCCGTGTAGGCCTTCAGTAGTTCGTGTTCGACCACGTGCACGCGAGCAAGGGAGTACCGGCCAAGTTCCTCGCCGAGCGCGCCGACACCCGCCCCCAACACAACCGCAAAAACCGGCTGGCCAAGCGCCTGCCCCAACTGCTGCCCCGCGGCCAGCGTCTCGAACGACATCCGGTGCCAGGTGCCTTGACTCTGTTCTGTGACAACCAGGATGCCGCTCATATCGCACGCACCTCGAATCGCAGCTTCTCCACCAGTTGCGCGGCGTTCTCGACAATCTGCGTCTGCTTCTTCCGCTCCGGCGGATAGATCCGGCTAAGCACGGACGCGGGCGGAGCCGCGACCCCCAACTCCGCCACGGTCAGCTTCCGAACCTCCTTTGTCTTCGCCTTCTTGATTCCCATCAGCGTCGCGTAGCGAAGCTTGTTGATTCCGCTCTGAATCGTCAGCAGCGCCGGCAACGGCATATCGACGTGCTGAAACCAGCCGTCCTCCAGCTCACGCTTCACCCGCAGCGAGCCGTCCGTCACCTCCACCTGCATGATGATCGTCGCGTGCGGCACGCCCATCAACTCGGCCATCACAACGCCCGTTTGCCCCAACCCCAGATCGTCGGATTGAAGCCCCGTCAGCACCAGGTCCGGCTTCTCCGCTTCCGCCGCCTTCGCCAGAACTCTCGCCAGCGACAACGTGTCGTAACCGGCAAGATTCGGCTCTTCGATGTGAATAGCGCGGTCCGCGCCCTTAGCCAGCGCCTCTCGGATACTGGTCCCGGCCCGTTCCGGCCCGGCGCACAGCACCACGACCTCGCCGCCGTGCTTCTCCTTCAGTTGCAACGCCTCTTCCAGCGCATAAGCATCCGGCTCGTTGATCTCGTAGGAAAGGTCGCCTTCCTCGATCCAGCGCCCCGAAGAGTCGATTTTCAACTGCGAATCGCGCCCCGGAACTTGCTTGAGAGCGACGAGGATCTTCATAGTCCTCCGTGAACGATCAGTGATGTTGGGGTGACAGCTCTAATTATAGCGGCGGAAAATGAGACTCCCGTTCGTGCCGCCGAACCCGAACGAATTCGACAGCGCGTAGTCGATCTTCATCTTGCGGGCCGTGTTCGGCACGTAATCGAGATCGCACTCCGGATCCGGAGTCTCGTAATTGATGGTCGGCGGCGCTACCTGGTCGCGAATCGCCAGCACGGTAAGGCCGGCCTCCAGCCCGCCCGCACCGCCCAGCAGATGGCCCGTCATCGACTTCGTCGAGCTCACCGCCAGCTTATAGGCGTGGTCGCCGAAGGCCCGTTTCAAAGCCTTCGTCTCCGCGATATCTCCCAGCGGAGTCGACGTGCCGTGCGCATTGATGTAATCGATCGCGTTCGGTTCCAGGCGAGCGTCCTTCAGGCAATTCCGCATCACGCGAAACGCACCTTCGCCATCTTCGCAGGGCGCCGTCATGTGGTACGCGTCGCCCGACATGCCGTACCCGGTGATCTCTCCCACGATCGGCGCGCCGCGCCGCTGCGCAAACTCGAGTTCTTCCAGGATCAGGATGCCGGCGCCCTCACCCACGATGAACCCATCGCGATCCTTATCCCACGGCCTCGACGCCTTCTCCGGAGCATCGTTCCGCTGCGATAGGGCGCGCATCGACGCAAATCCGCCGACGCCCATCGGCGTAATCACAGCCTCCGCGCCGCCGCAAATCATCGCGTCGGCATAGCCGTGCTGGATCAGCCGGAACGAATCGCCGATGCAGTGCGCGCTGGTGGTGCAAGCCGTTGCCGTGGCCGAGTTCGGACCCTTCGCGCCATAGCGGATCGAAACATTGCCCGACGCCAGGTTCACAATCGTCGCCGGAATGAAGAACGGAGAGATCTTGCCCGGGCCGCCTTCCAGAAACTTCGCGTGCTCGCGCTCGATCACCTCGAACGCACCGATGCCGCTGCCAATGTAGACGCCCACCTGCTCCGCGATTTCCGGCGTCACCTTCAGGCCCGACGCCTTCATGGCAAATTCAGCGCCCGCAATCGCGAACTGAATGAAGCGGCCCATCTTCTTCTGTTCCTTCTTCTCGATGAACAGCGACGGGTCGAAATCTCTTACTTCGGCCGCCATCCGGCAGTTGAACTGCGACGCATCAAACGCCGTAATCGGCCCGATGCCCGACTTCCCCGCCAGTACCGCGGACCAGGTCTCTTCTGTGCCAACGCCAAGCGCCGACACGAGACCCACACCTGTAACAACTACCCTGCGAGACAAAGATATGCTCCGTGGAAGGACCGTTTCGACGGGTTACTTCTTCCCCGCCTTGGCTTCGATGTACTCGATGGCGTCCTTGACTGTCGTGATCTTCTCAGCGTCTTCGTCCGGGATATCGAGATCGAAGGCTTCCTCGAAGGCCATGACGAGCTCTACGATGTCCAGCGAATCGGCGCCCAAGTCGTCCACAAACGACGCGGTGTTGTCCACTTGTGCTTCATCAACGCCAAGCTGCTCGACAATAATCTGCTTTACCTTCTGTTCAACCGACATGGAACCTCCAGGGGGTACGCAAAGCACCGATTCTATCGGGACAGCCAAGTCCGATGCAAGTGAGATGATGAACATTGATGGAACGGTTCATCTACTTGCACGGCTTCGCATCCGGTCCTAATTCCAAGAAAGCACGCATTTTCCACGACCGCTTTGCGGAAAAAGGAATTCCTCTCGAAATCCCCGACCTCACCCGCAACGACTTCTTCCATCTCACAATCACCTCGCAACTCAACGTCTTGGCCAAACTCGCCGCTGGAAACGAGGTCTCCCTCATCGGCTCGAGCCTGGGCGGCTACTTGGCCGCGATCTACGCCGCACAGCACCCCGGCGAGGTGCGCCGCGTGGTTCTCCTCGCCCCGGCCTTCGGATTCGCCCGCCGCTGGGTGGAAACCCTTGCACCCCAAACAGTTCTCGATTGGCAATCCTCCGGACGCCTGACCGTGCCTGATTACGCCAGCGGAGGCACCGCTGAAATCAGTTGGCAACTCATCGAGGACGGCCGTCTCTACGACGAAGAGCCCGATGTGCGCCAGCCTGCCCTCATTTTTCACGGCACCAACGACACCGTGGTTCCCCCCGAAGCTTCCCGCCACTTCTCCGCGTCCCGCCCCAATGTTACATTGCACCTCATGCGTTCCGGCCACGAACTGCTCGATGTTGTCGACGACATCTGGAAGCTCACTGAGCCGCACCTGTTATACAGTCGGGAGTGATGCGAGCTTTTGTACCGTTGGTATTTATTTCGTTACTTCCTATCTCCGCATGGGGGCCCTCCGGCCACCAGGCCATCAGCCGGATTGCCCAAGCCCACCTGAACCCCCACGCCCGCGCCGAGATGGCGAAACTCCTGGAACACGGCGAGTCCGCGGTGACGGTAGCTTCCTGGGCCGATTCCGTACGCCCTTCACGCCGTGAAAGCGGCCCATGGCATTACATCAACATCCCTATTTGGGTCACCGATGGCGACTGGAAAACCTATTGCCCCGCGGAAGGATGCGTTGTCCGCCGCATCGGCGAACTGATTGCATACCTGAAGTCTGGGGAAGGCGATCGGTCGCAACGCGCCGAAGCCCTCAAGTTCCTCGTCCATTTCATTGGCGACCTTCACCAGCCTTTGCACTGCGGTGACCGCAAAGACCGTGGCGGAAATGACACTCCCGTGGTCTTCTTTGATCGAGCGACAAACCTCCACTCCATTTGGGACACCGCCATTGTCGAGCGGCTCTTCGAGCACGAACCTCAACTGAAAGCGTCACTTGACATGCGCGTGGACCCCGAGGAGCGGCAGCGCCTCGAGGCCGGTACCGTCGATGAATGGGCATGGCAGTCGCAGGACATTGCCGCGACAGTCGCCTACCGTTTCTTGACCGAAAAGGTCCCTGCCGTCATCGGCGCCGATTACCAGCGCCACGCGGAACCCGTTGTCTGGCTGCAGTTGCGGCGAGGCGGCGTTCGCCTGGCGCACGTCCTCAATGAAATCTGGCCAGAGTAGTACTCCACGTAAATACAAGGGATTGAGTCATATACATTTTTTGGAAGCATTCTGGCCCATTGACGCGCCGTGCTATACTTGTCCAGGGAGCGGGCTCAAAAAGCTTGGATTCCTTGCAACTTAGCGACGGCGTCTGCGTCTATTGAAGGGAGACGGATTCGCGGCGTAGAGGTATGGCGGCACAAGAATATCCGAGATTTCAGAACCCCGGCCCTCGACCGGTCCCCCCGCCCACCGATGAGGCGGACATCCATTTGCAGCGCATTATCGCGCTCGATCGTACGGGCGAGCCGTTTTACAAATCGCTCCTACAAAACATCAAGGACATCATCCGTCCACCGAAACTGCCGCCTTTGGAAGTAACTTCGAAACCGGTAGCGGTTCGCGACATCTGGGGTCGAGACGAATACCGCCGGCGTTCGCAATTGATGTCCGTGATCTTCCACGTGTCGATTGTCGCTCTCGCTTTCGCCATTGGAACCAACAAGAGTGTTCAGAATGCTGTGAAGAACAGCATGCAGGTGTTTGCTCCAGACCTGGCTCCTTACGAGCCCAAAATGGCTGCGCAGAAGCAAGCCATGGGTGGTGGAGGCGGTGGTGGCGATCGTTCTCCGCTTCCTCCCAGCAAGGGTCGTTTGCCGAAGCCCAGCCCCAAACAATTCACGCCTCCGGTTGCGGTCATCAACAATCCGCAGCCGAAGCTGATGATGGAACCGACGATTCTGGCGCCGGAAAACACTCCTCTGCCGAACGTCAATATGCCACAGTACGGTGATCCGCTCGCCCGCCTCGGCCCGCCTTCCAACGGCCCCGGCTCCGGCGGCGGCATCGGCACAGGTTCAGGCGGTGGCGTTGGCTCCGGTACCGGCGGCGGCTATGGACCCGGCTCTGGCGGCGGCACCGGCGGCGGAGCGTTTCGTATCGGTGGCGGTGTGACCGCTCCCGTGCCGATCTACAAGATCGAGCCCGAGTACTCCGAAGAGGCACGCAAAGCGAAGTTCCAAGGCACGGTCCTCCTCGCGATTGTTGTGGATACCGACGGCCTGGCGAAAAACATCCGCGTCATCCGCCCGCTCGGAATGGGCCTCGATGAGAAGGCCATCGAAGCCGTGCAAAAATGGCGCTTCCGCCCTGGCTATAAAGACGGGAAACCAGTCCCCGTGATGGCAAACGTGGAAGTGAACTTCCGCCTGCTCTGATGGCGTGACCTTCAAGCGCGTCCGGTACTTCGACGGCCAGTTTCTCAGTACGTCCGATCTTCAAAGCGAACAGCAGTACTTTCTCGACAAGCAGAAAGCCCGCAATCGCTTTCTCTACGGTTCCGGCATCGTCGAAGGTCTGACGTTGTCTCTTGAGAACGATTCGGTCATCATCTCGCCCGGCATGGCTATCGACACCTCCGGCAACGAGATCTACGTCGCCAACCCCGTCCGTCTTGCCCTGCCGGAAAAGCGTTCCTGGTTCATCACGCTACGCTACGCCGAACGCCTCACCGATCTCGTCCCCTCCACCGGTGGCGAAAACGAAACGGAGGCGTCCCGCGTGGAAGAGTACTCTGTCGCGGAGCTGGCTCCGGCCGCCCCCGACAACTCCGTCGCCATCGGCCGTGTCTTCCTCCAGCGAGGGCAGTGGTCGCTCGACCGTCATTTCTCTCCTCGACACATCCGGTGCCGGTAACCGGATCGCGCGCCGCGCGTCCATCGAGATAGCGCAGAGCCATTTCGGGGAGGTCGATCCGCATGTGGATCGCATTCGAAGCGGCTGCGCACCGCCGCACGTTCAGCCAGACACTTTCACTTGCTCTCCACGCCGGCCTGGTCTCACTGCTTTTCGCCCTGAGCACCAGCCCGAGCGCCGTCACCAAACTCAAAGATTTCACCCGCCTCACGGAACCTCTGTTGGCTCCGCAATGGCGAGGACACGAAGACGCCGGCGGAAGCGGAGGCGACCGTTCCGTCCTCCCCTCCAGCCTGGGCGCCCTGCCAAAGCCCAGTCCGCGTCCGTACACACCGCCCGTCGCCGTCATCGTCAACGAGCATCCTGCCTTGATGATGGAGCCGGCCATCCTTGCTCCGCAGGACGCCGCCCTTCCTAACGTCCCGCTGGATCGCTACGGCAATCCGTGGGCGCCTCCGGGA
>Ga0335082_10004499_pt1 | contig 15210 bp, 12 predicted proteins | sample Lox_Sample_41_FD_206718 | JGI IMG/M metagenome (GOLD analysis project Ga0335082, IMG submission 206718) | Soil microbial communities from Loxahatchee National Wildlife Refuge, Florida, United States - Lox_Sample_4.1 | ecosystem: Environmental > Terrestrial > Soil > Wetlands | place: USA...
CCGCCGCCGGCCGGCTCGCTCGGCACGGCGGGGACGCCCGCGGCGATGCCGTCGGCGCCGCTCATCGCCTCGGTTCCCGACTACAGCACGCCCCTTCCGACGACCACCGTCGCCCAGTCGCCGAGCCCCCAGACGCCTCCGCCGCCCGCCTCCGAGGTGACGCCGGATCCGTGGCCCAAGTCGGCCGAGGTGGGCGGGACGAAGTACACGCTCTACCAGCCGCAGATCGACTCCTGGGACAACTACGTCTACAAGGCGCACGCCGCGGTCTCGGTGCTGCCCGCCGGGTCGAAGGATCCGATCTTCGGCGTGGTCGAGCTCACCGCCTACACCGTCGTCGACAAGACTGCCCGCGCGGTGCACTTCGAGAACCTGACCATCACCAAAGCCACCTTCCCCTCGGCGCCGAGCATGGCCGCCACCTACCAGCAGACGCTGCAGACCCTGCTCGGCCAGGGTCCGGCGACCATGTCGCTCGGACGGCTGGAGGCGGCCCTGGCCATCGAGGGCGCGGAGCGGAAATCCCAGCGGGTCCAGGTGCTCAACGAGCCGCCGCGCATCGTGTTCAGCACCACCCCGATGGTGCTGGTGCTCATCCACGGCGAGCCGGCCTGGCGGCCCGTCTCCGGGACCAACCTCAGCCGGGTGATCAACACCCGGGCCCTGGTGCTCAGCGATCCGTCGGGGAGCGTCTACGTCCACGTCCTCAACGGGTACATGACCGCGCCCTCGCTCAACGGCCCGTGGAGTGTGGCCACGGCTCCGCCGGCCGCCGCGGCGCAGGTCGCGCAACAGCTGGCGAAGCAGAACGTCGTGGATCTGATGCAGGGGCCGGTGAACGAGACCACCGGCCAGCGGCCGACGCTCGCCGCCGGGGCGCCGGGGATGGTCGTCGCCACCCGGCCGACGGAGATCATCATCACGCAGGGAGCGATGAACTGGACGCCCCTCGAGGGCACCCAGCTGCTCTACGTCTCGAACACGAACGGGAACGTCTTCCAGGACCTGGTGACCCAGAAGTTCTACGTGCTGGTCACCGGCCGGTGGTTCGTGGCGCCGCAGCTCGGGGGTCCCTGGTCCTATCTGCCCGGGACCGATCTCCCGGTGGATTTCGCCCTCATCCCGGACACCAGCCCGAAGGAGAACGTGAAGGCGTCCGTCCCCGGCACGCCGCAGGCGCAGGAGGCGGCGATCGCCGCGCAGATCCCGCAGATGGCCACCATCTACCGGGACAAGGTGTCGTTCACCCCTGTGGTCAACGGGACGCCGGTGATGCAGCCCATCGCCGGGACGCCGCTCTCCTACGTCTTCAACAGCCCCCAGGCGATCATCGAGGTGGCTCCCGACCAGTGGTACGCGGCGCAGACCGGGGTGTGGTTCACCGCTCCCTCGCTGAACGGACCGTGGGTCGTGGCCACCTCCGTCCCGCCGGTCATCTATTCCATCCCTCCGAGCGCGTCGCTCTTCTACGTCACCTTCGTCTACATCTATGCCGTCACGCCGACCACGGTGACGGTGGGTTACACGCCCGGGTACATGGGCGTCGTCGTCGAGCCCGGGGGCACGGTGGTGTACGGGACCGGGTACACCTACGTGGCCTACGTCGGAACGACCGTCTACTACCCGCCGCCGGTGACCTACGGCTACGCGGCCAACGTCACCTACACGCCGTGGACCGGATTCGCGGTCGGCTTTGCCGTCGGCTGGGGGATCGCCGCCGCCTGTTACGCGCCGGCGCCGTACTGGGGCGCGATGCCCTACGCCTACCACGGCGCGGCCTACGGCGCTTACGGCGGCGCCGCGGCCTGGGGCCCGGGCGGCTGGGCGGCGACGAGCGGGAACATGTACCACCAGTACGGCGCCACCTCGGCGGTGACGCGCGATTCGGCCGGGTACAACGCCTGGACGGGCAACGCCTGGAGCAGCAAGGTGGGCACCTCCTACAACTCGGCCACCGGGCGGGCGTCGGTGGGGCAGAGCGCGCAGGTGCACAACGCCTACAACGGCAACTACGCGTACGGAAACCGTGGGGCGACGTACAACCCGAACACCGGCGTCGCCGCCTCGGGCGGCCGGGCCACGGTGGGCAACTCCTATACCGGACAGCAGGCCACCTACGGCCATGCGAACGTGACCGGTCCGGGCGGTCAATCCACGCAGGTCGCCCAGAAGAACAACGAGTACTACGCCGACCACGACGGCAACGTGTACAACTACAACTCCGCCACCGGCCAGGCCCAGAAGTACAACTCCAACGGGACGTGGAGCACCGTGGACAAGCCCACGGCTGCCCAGACGCAGTCCTGGCAAAACACCGCCCAATCGCGGCAGGCGGGCGACTCCCGCTCGGCCAGTTCGTCGTGGGGCGGAAGCTGGGGCGGCAGCCAGAGCCACAGCGGAAGCTCCTGGGGCGGCTCGAGCGGGAGCTGGGGCGGCGGCGAGAGCCGCAGCGGGGGAGGCGGAGGCTGGGGTGGCGGCGGAGGCGGACGCAGCTGGGGTGGGGGCGGCTGGGGCGGTGGTGGTGGACACAGCTTCGGCGGCTTCGGCGGCCGGCGGTGAGGCTGGCGTCGGGGGCGGGCTCGCGCCGGCAGCCGCCGGCTGTGCTCCCCTCCAAGGACCCTCCCTGCTAGAAGGCCGCCCATGCGCGTGATCAACTTCAATGCCGGCCCGGCCGGCCTGCCCCTCCCCCCGCTGGAGCGGGCGCGGGACGAGTTCGTCGACTTCCAGGGCTCGGGGATGTCCATCCTCGAGCACAGCCACCGGGGCAAGGAGTACGAGGCCGTCCACGACGAGGCCATCGCCCTCCTCACCGAGCTGCTCGGGATTCCGCCCGGGCACCAGGTCCTCTTTCTCCAGGGCGGGGCGTCGCTGCAGTTCGCCCAGGTGCCGATGAACTTCCTGCCGAAGGACGGCTCGGCGGACTACATCCTCACCGGGGTGTGGAGCGAGAAGGCGCTCGAGGAGGCGAAGATCCTCGGGACGGCGCGGGTGGCGGCCACCACCGCCGGGCCGGACAAGCGATACACGCGGATCCCGAAGCAGGCGGAGCTCAGGCTGGACCCGAAGGCGGCCTATGTCCACCTCACCAGCAACAACACCATCTTCGGGACGCAGTGGCATGCCTTCCCCGACGTGGGCGCGGTCCCGCTCATCTCGGACATGAGCTCCGACATCCTGTGGCGGAAGATCGACGTGTCGAAGTTCGCGCTGATCTATGCCGGCGCGCAGAAGAACATCGGGCCCTCCGGCGTCACCGTGGTCATCGCCCGGAAGGACCTCCTCGCCTACGGCCGCAAGGACATCCCGAAGATCCTCCGCTACGCGACGCACGCCGAGGCCAACTCGCTCTACAACACGCCGCCCACCTTCGGCATCTACCTGATGCGCAACGTGCTGGCCTGGATCAAGAGCGTGGGGGGGCTGGCGCAGATGGAGCGGTGGAACCGGGAGAAGGCGGAGCTGCTCTACGGCGCGCTGGACCGGATGGGCGACTTCTACCGGGCGCCGGTGGAGAAGGACTCGCGGAGCGTGATGAACATCGTCTTCCGCCTCGGCTCGGAGGCGCTCGACGACCGCTTCGTGGCCGAGGCGAAGAAGGCGGGAATGGTCGGCCTGAAGGGGCACCGCAGCGCGGGCGGCATCCGGGTGAGCGCCTACAACGCCGTCACTCCGGACAACATCCGCGCGCTGGTCGGCTTCATGGAGAAGTTCGCCAAGTCCAACGGCTGAGGCACGAGAAAGGGACCTCCCATGCGCAGGACGTGGATGCTGCTGGCAGTGCTCGCCCTCGCTTCCACCCAGGCGGTGGCGCGCGAGGCGGAGGGCGTCACCCTCCCGGACACGATCACCGTGGACGGCAAGGAGATGAAGCTCATCGGGATGGGGCTGCGGACGAAGTGGATGGTCAAGGTGTACGTGGCCGGCCTCTACGCCGAGAAGCCGACCTTCAATGCCGAGAAGCTCATCAACTCTGACCAGGCCAAGAGCATCACCCTTCACCTGGTCCGGGACCTGAACAAGGAGAAGATCGTCGAGGCCATCCAGGACGGCTTCGCCAAGAACTCCAAGGCGCAGCTGCCCCAGCTGCAGGGGCGGCTCGACCAGCTGGCCGCGGCCGTCCCGGACCTCAAGTCCGGCCAGGACCTGACGCTGACCTACATCCCGGGGAAGGGGACGGTGCTCGGCGGGGCGGCCAAGCCCACCGTGATCGAGGGTCAGGATTTCGCCCAGGCCCTGTTCGCGGTCTGGCTCGGGCCGGATCCGGCCGACTCGGACCTCAAGAAGAAGCTCCTCGGCGCATAGGGCTTCTGCTGGTCTCGGGGCGCTGACTTCCGCTAGGGTGCGCGGCCTTCGTCCTCCCCGGAGAGGTCCACTGCGCATGCGTCGTCTCCCGTCCATCGCCCTGGCCGCCCTCGCGGCCTGCTCCACCGCCGCGCCCGAGCCCAAGGTCGCCGAGAAGCCCGCCGCCGCGCCGGCACCGGCCGAGGCCGCCGCGGCGAAGCCAGCGCCGGTGCCGCTCCCCATGCCGGCCGGGCTGGACGAGACGGCCCTGGACCTCAAGACCGACCCCTGCGTCGACTTCTTCCGCTACGCCTGCGGCGGCTGGCTGGACCGTACGGAGATTCCGCCCGACCGGAGCCGGTGGGTGCGGAGCTTCAACGTCATCGAGGAGCAGAACGAGAGGACGCTCCGTGGCCTGCTCGAGGAGGCGGCCGCGGGCAAGCCGCCGCCGGGAATGGCGTACGCCCGGGCGGTGGGCGCCTTCTACGCCACGTGCATGGACGAGGCGAAGCTGGAGAACTCGCTGCCCGAGCTGAAGGCCGAGCTGCAGCGCATCGCGCGGATCACCTCGCGCAAGAGCGTCGCCTCGGAGGCGGCCCACCTCCAGCGCATTGGCGCCCGGCCGCTATTCATCTTCGACTCGACCCAGGATTCGAAGAACGCCGCGCTGGTCATCGGCGGCTTCTACCAGGGCGGCCTCGGGTTGCCCGAGCGCGACTACTACCTGAGCGACGACGCGAGGATGAAGGCCATCCGGCTTGCCTACCGGGACCACGTCAAGGCGGTCTTCCTCCTGCTCGGAGACGCGCCGGCCACCGCCACCAGGAAAGCGGGCGAGGTGCTCGAGTTCGAAACCCGCCTGGCCAAGGCCAGCCTGGACCGGGTTTCCCGCCGCGACCCGGACAAGACCTACCACCGGGTGGAGCGGGCCGGCCTGAAGAAGCTGGCCCCCGCCTTCGACTGGGACCTGTTCCTGACCCAGGTTGGCTCTCCGGAGGTGACGGCGATCACCGTGGAGCACGAGCCGTTCTTCACCGAGGTCTCGGCAATGACCACCGAGGTGCCGCTCGCCACCTGGCAGACCTACCTCTCCTGGCGCGTGGTGAGCACCAGCTTCAACGCGCTTCCCAAGCGGTTCCAGGAGGAGCGGTTCGCCTTCGAGAGCAAGACCCTCTCCGGAGCCAAGGAGGATCTTCCGCGGTGGAAGAAGTGCGTCACCGCCGCCGACCGGGCCTTCGGGGAAGCCCTCGGTGCGGCCTACGTGGAGAGGACGTTCGGCCAGGAGGGGAAGCGGGTCACCCGCGAGCTGGTCGGCCTGATCGAGCAGGCCTTCGAGGCCAACCTCGCCACGCTGACCTGGATGGACGAGGCGACCAAGGAGCGCGCCCGGGTGAAGGTACGGGCCATCGTCAACAAGATCGGTTACCCGGACAAGTGGAAGACCTACGACGGGCTGGTCATCGACACCAAGAGCTACCTCGGGAACAGCTGGCGGGCCCGGGCCTACGACGTCGACCGGGAGCTGAAGAAGATCGGCAAGCCGCTCGATCGGTCGCAGTGGGAGATGACCCCGCCCACCGTGAACGCCTACTACAGCGCCCAGCTCAACGAGATCGTCTTCCCGGCGGGTATCCTCCAGCCTCCGTTCTTCAACGCCCAGGCCTCGCCGGCGGTGAACCTGGGAGGAATGGGGATGGTGGTGGGGCACGAGATCACCCACGGCTTCGACGACCAGGGCCGCAAGTTCGACGCCGCCGGCAACCTCGCCGACTGGTGGAGCCCGGCCTCGGGCAAGCTCTTCGAGGAGCGGGTGGCCTGCGTGAAGAGCCAGTTCGACGGCTACATCGCGGTGGAGGACGTGAAGCTCAACGGGGCGCTCACCCTGGGAGAGAACACCGCCGACCTGGGCGGGCTGAAGCTGGCCTTCATGGCCTTGCAGGCCTACCAGAAGGCGCACCCCGGCGAGCTGAAGCCCACGCGCTATAGCCCCGAACAGCAGTTCTTCCTCGGCTACGCGCAGGCGTGGTGCGGCAAGTACCGCCCCGAGGCGCTGCGCACGCTGGCCAAGACGAACCCCCACTCCTCGCCCGAGTGGCGGGTCAAGGGTCCCCTCTCCAACCTCGTCCCGTTCCAGGAGGCCTTCGGGTGCAAGGCCGGCCAGCCGATGGTCCGCTCGCCGCGCTGCGAGGTCTGGTAGCGACGGCTAGAGGAGGGTGAGCTGCGGCTCGGGCCGGGGCGGCCGGCGGAAGGTGTCCGGCCGCTGGCCGAGCCCCCAGCCGCCGGCGGCGATGCCCAGCTTGCGCGCGGTGGTGTGGAAGAGCTGGCCGAGGGCGTGCGCGTACTCGCCCTCGCCGCGGCCGCGGACGCCGAAGCGAGCGTCATAGAGCCTTCCGCCCCGTGTCTCTCGGATGCGGTGGAGCACGCGCTCGGCCCGGAGGGGGAGCGCCTCGCGCAGCCGTTCCTCGAAGACCTGGGCCACCGGCCCGGGGAGCCGGAGCAGGACGTAGCCGGCGGAGGTGGCGCCGGCGGCCGCCGCCGCGGCCAGGATGCGGGGGACGTCCTCGTCGAGCCCGGGGATGATCGGCGCCACGCTCACCCCCACCGGGATGCCGGCGCGGGCCAGCGCCTTGATGGTCTGGACGCGCCGGCGGGGCGTGGCCACGCCGGGCTCGACGGCCCGCGCCAGCTCCTGGTCCCAGAAGGGGACGCTGACGCCCACCGAGACCGAGGCGGTCCGGTGCAACTCCTGGAGCAGGTCGATGTCGCGCTCGACGATGGGGGACTTGGTGATGATGCCCACCGGATTCCTGAACTCGGCGCAGACCTCGAGGCAGGCCCGGGTGATGCGCAGCGATGCCTCGAGCGGCTGGTAGCAGTCGGTGACGCCGCTGAACACGACGAGCTCACCCTTCCAGGAGGGCTTGTGGAAGGCTTCGCGGAGCAGCGCCGCGGCGTCGCGCTTGACCACCACCTGGGTGTCGAAGTCCGTGCCCGCGCCGAAGCCGAGGTACTGGTGGCCCGGACGCGCGTAACAGTAGGCGCAGCCGTGCATGCAGCCCCGGTAGGGGTTGACGCTGTAGGTGAAGCCCACGTCCGGGCTGTCGTTGCTGGCCAGGATGCTGCGCGAGGCATCCTCGTGGACGCGGACACGGGCCTTGGGGATCTCGCCGACGTACTCCAGAGCCGTGGAGTGGTACGGGTTCGGGGGGTTCGACCAGGGGCGGGGCTTGGCCACGGCGGGCGAGAGCCTTTACCTGAACCGACGTTCAGTCAAGCCCTCGGGACACCTGCGCCGGTGCTATGGGTCGCTCTCGCATGCGCCAGCTCTCCGCGCACCTGCTCCTACTCGCCGCCTGCGCAAGCGGCTCGAGCGCTTCGAGCGCCTCGGGGGAGACGGCGGCGGCTCCGCTGGCCGCGGATCAGGCGGCGCGGCTCCTCCCGGGAAGGTTCGACTCCGCCGCGCAGGCGAGCGCCGACCCCGCGTACCGGGCCCTCCAGCTCACCGCGTGTCGCGTGTCGGCGCCGGAGCTCGGCCCGAGCGTCTTCTACGTCGAGCAGGCGCAGATGGAGGAGCTGGAGCGCCCCATGCGCCAGCAGCTTCAGGTCATCGAGCCGCGGGTTCCCTCGGGGACCCTGGCCGCGATCCGCGTCTTCGACCTGAAGTTACCGGAGTACTCGGTGGGGCTGTGCACGCGGCACCAGACAGGCGTCTACACGCGCGCCGAGGTCCAGGAGAGGGTGGGCTGCACGGTGACGTTGCTCTGGAGCGGGACCAGCTTCCACGGAGAGACGAGCGGCACGGCCTGTCCGAGCACGCTCCGCGGCGCTCGCTATGCCACCTCCGACGTCGTTCTCGACGAAGCGGGGATGCGCATCTGGGACCGCGGCTTCGACGCCTCCGGAAGGCAGGTCTGGGGCCCGGACAAGGGGCCGTACGTCTTCAAGCGCCGGACGCCGCTGCCCTGACGCTGGCCTCGGATCCAGGCTCGGCGGCAGGGTCACTGCTCCTGAGGGATGAAGCTCTGCTGGTACCCGGGGTCCTCGACGGCCAGGGCGGCGGCGGTCGCCATCAGCGGCAGCGTCGTGTCCAACATGACGGCCAGCTCGTCGGTGCGGCCCGTCCCGATGCTCGCCTCGTACGCGCCGGGGTGCGGCCCATGACCCACGCCGGCCGGATGGTGGCTGACGCTTCCCGGGCCCACCCCGCGCCGGCTGGTGAAGTTGCCGCGGGCGTAGAAGAGAAACTCGTCACAGTCGATGGAGCTGTGCGGGTAGGGGCAGGGGATGGCCTGCGGATGGAAATCCACCACCCGCGGCACGAAGCTGCAGATCAGCGCCCCGCGCGCGGCGAACGTCCCGTGCCAGGTCGGCGGCAGGTGCACCAGGCCGGCCCGCGGCTGGAAGTTGAGGATGGGAAAGGCGAACGGGTAGACGGTCCCGTCCCAGCCCACCAGGTCCAGCGGCGAGTGCGCGTAGCGGAAGCCGTGGAAGGCTCCGTTGCGCTTGACCAGGAGGTCTCGCAGGTGCTCGTCGACCGGGCCCCGGAACTCCGGGTGGCGGAAGTCTCGGTGGCAGTAGGGCGCGTCCATCCGCAGCTGGCCGGCCTCGTTGCGCCACTGCCGGGGAAGGTGCATCCCGCCCGAGAGCTCCATCCATAGCCAGGACTGGGCCACGCCCTCGTCGGGCACGAAGCGGTGGGTCATCCCTCGCGGGACGTAGACGTAGTCCTCGGCGCCGAAACGAAGGTCGCCGAAGGCGGTCCGGAGCGTGCCCCCGCCGGCCTGGATCCAGAACAGCTCGTCGCCGTCGGCATTGGACACGTAGACCGGGTCGGCCGTCGAGGGGAAGACCATCCCCAGCGTCACGTCGGCGTTGAAGAGCAAGGGGGTGCGGCCGTTCACCGCCGGCCCGCCGGTGCGCTTCATCTCCTGGGTCTTGTAGTGCCGCTTCGCCAGGCGGCGCTCGGGAGCGGCCGCGGGGAGCGTCCACCCCGCCTTCACCTCGGCCAGGGCCTGGGTGTGGGGCGGCCGGAGGTGGTAGCCGATGGTGTATAGGCCGTCGAAGCCCTCCTGGGTGAAGCATTCCTCGTAGCGCAGCTCCCCGCCTTCTCCGCGGAGCTGGATGTGGTGCTTGGGCGGGACGGTGCCGGCGACGCGACGCTCGAGCATGGGGCTAGATCCTACCCTGCGAGCGCTGCTCGCGCTCGATGCTCTCGAAGAGCGAGCGGAAGTTGCCGGCGCCGAACCCACGGTCTCCCTTGCGCTGGATGATCTCGTAGAAGAAGGGGCCCGCGCCCGGCTCGCGGTAGAGGGTGGCCGCGTCCTTCATGAAGATCTGGAGCAGGTAGCTGTGCTCCTTGCCGCCGTCGATGAGGATGCGCAGGCGGCGGAGGTCGTCCGGGTTCTCGTCGATGCGCTTGATCTTCAGGACCTCGATGCGCTTCTTGAGGTTGTCGTAGTAGCTGTCCGGCGTCTCCATGAAGTCGATCATCGTCGTGGCCCGCAGCCCCTCCACCGCCGGGAGGATCTCCTTCACCGCCAGGGCCAGGTGCTGGATGCCGTCGCCCCGGTTGTCCTCGTGGAAGATGTTGATCTGCGAGGCCTTGAAGTTGGGCCGGCTCGGCTCGTTGTTGGCGAACTTCACCGTCGACTCCGGATCCCACATCACCGTGCTCCGCAGCCCCGACCCCTGCTCGAAACGCTCCTGCGAATCGCCGGTGTGAAACTCGATCTGCCAGAACTGCTCCAGCCCGAGCACGTTCTCCATCCACAATATGGCCGGGAGCAGGGTCTGGAAGTTCGAGGTGACGTGGTCGACGTGGGTGAAGCCGAAGCGGTTCCTCCCTCCGTGCGGCTGGGGGTGGAAGACCATCCCCGGGAAGAGCGCCCGGTAGCCGTCGCGCTCCACGAAGCGGAAGGTGCTGTCCCCGAAGGGCGTGGTGATGGAGAACCAGGACAGCTTCCCGCCCTTGTCGTCGGTGGCACGCTGGATGTCGTCGATGATCGTCGCCCCGCGCTTCTCGAGCAGCTTGAAGGTGCGTTCCACGTCCTTTACCCGGAACCAGAGCGTCCCCACCCCGTCCGGGTGCTTGCTCAGCCAGCGCGCGGCCCGGCCGCCCTCGCCCTTGGGCTGGCTGACAATGAGGGTCACGTCGGCGGCGGCGAAGACCACGCTCTTCTGCCGGCCCTTGGCGGTGAGGTCGGGATCGCTCTCGCCAACCTCTGCGAAGTCCATTCCTTGGGTGTAGAAGCGGCGGCTCCGCTCCAGATCGTGCACGTACCAGTGAGCGGCTTCGATGCCGAGGAGGCCGAGGGATTCGAGCTTGGGCATGGCGTCTACGTTCCTGTCAGCGTTCGGCGTCGGGCTGGCGGTCCGGATGGGCCGTCTGGAAGGCGGGCAATAGGTTGCACGCCGCCTCGACGCGGGTGAGGGTGGGGAAGGGCGAGAGATTGAGCTCGACGCGCCGGGCGCCGTAGAGCTGCGGGACGAGGTAGAGGTCGGCCAGGGTCACCTGGTCGCCCACCGCGTACTTCCCGGACGTGCCGCGAAGGAACACCTCCAGGGCGGTCAGGCCGTGGGCCAGGAAACGGCGGGTCCACGCCTTCTCGTCGCCGTGCAGCTCGTGCTTTACGTACCTCTGCACGGAGGTGTTCTGGTAGGGCTGGATGCCGGAGTTGACGATCTCCGCCGCCTGCCGCACCTGGGCCCGGGCCAGCCGGTCGGCCGGGAGGAGGGGCGGGTCGGGCCAGCGCTCCTCGAGGTACTCGAGGATGGCCATCGACTGAGCGATGCGCCGCACCTCGCCGCCGTCCTCGACCTCGAGGAGAGGAACGCTCTGCATGGCGTTGAGCTCGGTGTAGGCGTCGGACTTCTGCTGGCCCCCGTCCTTGAGCAGATGGACGGCCAGGTACTCGTAGCGCTGCCCCTTCCAGTGCAGGCCGATGCGCACCCGCCAGCTGCACGAGCTCCGCCAGTAGCTGTAGAGCTTCATCCGGGCACAACCTTCTGGGCGATGCGGCCGAAGATGCTCGCGCCGCGCGGATCGAGCATGTCGATCTCCACCACGTCCCCGACCTTGAGGAAGGGCGTCGTCGGCGCCCCGGACTCGATGGTCTCGATCATCCGCTGCTCGGCGAGGCAGGAGATGCCTCGAGCGCGGTCGGCGTTGCTCACTGTTCCCGAGCCGAGGAGGGTTCCGGCGGTGAAGGCGCGGGTCCTGGCGATGTGCTCGAGGAGCTGGAAGAAGCTGAAGTGCATCTCCGGGCCGGCATCCGTGTCGCCCACCCGCTTCCCGTTGAGCCAGGTCTGCAGCCGAAGATGGAGCCGGCCGTCCCGCCAGGCCAGGCCCAGCTCGTCCGGCGTCACGGCGAAGGGGCTGAAGGCGGTGGCCGGCTTGCTCTGGAAGAAGCCGAAGCCCTTGGCCAGCTCGGCGGGGATGAGATTCCTGAGCGACACGTCGTTGCACAGCATGAGGAGCCGGACGTAGCGGCCCGCGTCGGCGGCGCGGATGCCGAGCGGGACGTCGCCGAGGATGCACACCACCTCCGACTCGAAGTCCATCCCCCAGGCTGGGTCACCGAGGACCAAGTCGTCGGTCGGGCCGAGGAGGACGCCGGAGCCACCCTGGTAGACGAGCGGGTCGGTCTCCAGCGTGGGCGGCGGCTCGGCGCCGCGAGCCTTCCGCACCAGCCGCACGTGGTTCAGGTAGGCCGAGCCGTCGACCCATTCGTAGGCACGGGGCAGTGGGGCGGCGAGGCGGTGCACGTCCAGCGGCTCGCCGCTGACCGCGCCCGACACGAGCTTGGCGGTCAGGGCTCGGAGCTTCGGCTCGCTGGACTCCCAGGTGTCGAGGGCTGCCTGGAGCGTCCGGGCGATGTCCCGTGCCGGAAGGAAGGCGCGCCCGTCGGGGCGGACCACCACCAGGACGCCGTCGCGCGTGCCGTCTCGTAAGGTCGCGAGCTTCATCGAGGCTTGGTCTTCTTCTCGTCGGGCCGCCCAGGGCTGTCAAGGCGCATCCGGGCCCTACCCGGCTCTCCTCGACTGTGCTGGCTCTGCGTCGTCCCGAAGGGGACCGAGCACCGGCCGGTGGCAGAATCCGAGGTGCATCTCATGCTCGTCGAGCCGTCGGCGACGGTGAACACCGGAAATGCCGGAGGGGAGCGCACCGCGCCGCGGCGCCTTCTTTGTTTAGAGGGCCGATGTTTAGAGGGCCGATCCGTGGAAAGAATGCGTTCCCTCCTTAAATAGAGAACGTTGACATCAGAGGCGCGGCGTGCTCGGCTGTCGCGCGCGTGCGAGCGGCGCGACTCATCTTGCCTTTCCTGGTGCTGGTCTCCGTGTCTGCCGCCTCGGCGGAGGAGCCGGCCGGGGCGACCACGGCGGTGAAGCCAATGGGCCTCGACCTGTCGTTTCGCTTCGGGCCCGCCGTCTCGGGCGGAGAGCGTCCGGCCAGCTCGGAACCCATGTTTCCACTGTGGCTGGGCCTGGGCTACCGCATCGGGGGCGTGTGGTACGTGGGTGTCTCGGGCGTCTTCGCCTTCCCCACCACGTCCTGTGCCTGTTACCAGCCGGACAACGTTCAGTTCCTGGTCGAGGCGGCGTTTCATCCTCTCGCCTACTCGAGGATCGACCCGTGGATCGGGCTCGGTTTCGGCGGCGAGTGGTTCGGGGGGAGCGGGAGCTTCCTCCCCGGAATGTTCGAGCTCGGGATCAGCTTCGAACTTGCGCGCTCGATCCGCGTCGGGCCGTTCTACGCGTTCCAGTTCGTGCTGGTGGGAACGAGCACGCACACCTTCCACACCTGGAACGTCTTCGGGCTGCAGCTCACCGGGCTCCCCTGAACGAGGCCGCACGGCAGCAGCCGGCGACGAGGACGTCCGCGGAGCGCCTTCGGTCGGCCGCCGGGGCGAACCATCTTGAACAGCGCTCCCGGCCGTAGTACCCCGGGGCACGATGTCGCGGGAGTAGCTCAGTGGTAGAGCATCGGCTTCCCAAGCCGAGGGTCGCGGGTTCGACCCCCGTCTCCCGCTCTGGAGAGAGCGTCGGCTCCGGTACCGGCGCATCCGTCCCGCCGGAGCCGCCGACCGAGACCCGGGGCCGGCGATCCCCTTCCCTGAGTCAGCGGTCGGCGGGCTCGGCGAATCCTCCGAACCAGCCGGTCGGGGTGCTGCCCACAGCATTCACGTGGCCGTGCAGCTCGGTCCGGATTCGGGCGCCCGGGCGGAGCAGCTCGGGGCAGGTCCATCCGGAGGCCTGCGTCCCGCCCGGCGTCACGGTGTTGACGTTCAGGACGCTGAACGCCCCGGTCTGTGTGTCGAGAATGACGTGCTGCTCGAGCCGCGAGGTCTGCACCAGCGTGCCGGTCCGGAAGTTCTCCGGCGAGGCGAAGTCCCCGGGCGCCGGGGCGAGATAGATGCGCGTGGTACCGACCCGATCGACGATCCGGAGCGGGCCGTTTGACGTCGTCCGGGTGGTGGTTGCTTCGGTGTAGAAGGTCAGCGCCGACTCAGCGCCGGCGCACGCCGAGCCGAGCAGGTTCCCGAACTGGACGGACGCCGAGGGCCCCCCGGCGCCTCCGTTGATGACCTGCCCGACGTATTCCCACAGAATGGCTGCCGCCGGCCGCTCCGAGAAGGACGCGGCCCGGGCGGTGCTGGCCCGGATGGAGCGGCTCGCCTCCACGCGGTACGTGACGCCCTACGCTCTCGCCCTCGTCCACGACGGCTTGGGCGATCGAGACGCGGCGTTCCGGTGGCTCTCGCGCGCGGTGGACGACCGCTCGCACTGGCTGGTGTGGCTGTCGCTGGACCCGCGCTTCGCTGACCTGCGCGAGGACCCGCGATTCGCAGCTCTGGTCCAGCGCGTGGGCAGGTGAGTCACCCCGGCTGACGCGAGCGGGGTCGACCCGCGCTGCCCCGCGCCGGGACTTCTGGTGAATCGAGACCATCCGCTCCATCTTGCCCCGACCCAGGAACCGCCCGAGGTGGTTGACATGGGCGGAGCGTCGAGCGAGCGCGTCGGATGTTACTTGACGCCCTTCGCCGGATCCCAGGCCCCCTGCATCTTGCGAAGGAGGAGGATCTGCCCGGTGTGGTAGGCGTTGTGCGTCGCGATCCGCCCGAGCGTTTCCGCCCAGGACTGGAGCGTCTTCTCGTCTGCGCCGGCGACCAGCTTCTCCAGTTCCGTCAGGACTTGGTCCAGGTTCTTCCGGACCTCGTCCCAGCGGGCCTCATCGAAGGCGTTGAAAGTCTCGTCGTTGTTTCCATCGAACTTCGCGGCAGCCACGTGCTTGAACTTGGCCAGCTGCTGGGAGTTCCAGAACAGCAAGTGATTCGTGAGCTGCCCGATGGAATGATCACCCCCCGGCGGTCTCCAGCTCGCCTGAGCCGCGGTGACTCCCTTGATCGCCGGCCTGACTGGGACGAACCAGTCCTGCTGGCCGTGGGTCGTCCGGAGCTGGTCGAGCAGGCTGCTCTTCAAGGTGGCCGGCTTCGCTTCACCCTCGGCCGCGAGGACCCGGTAGGAGATCAACAGCAGGACCGTGAGCGCTCGCATCGAGAACCCTCCATGTACCGAGTCCACTCCCGGACGCTTCCAGCGCGTGGATGGACCTCTGGCCGAAGGGTACTGCTGTTAGGCCTCCGCCAGGCCACCGGCGCTACTGAGCCCGATCAGCCGGCTTGGCGCGCCGGACACGAAACTGTACCGGTACACTCGCAACGACTCCGTTAGAGGAGGGTCGCTCATGCGCATGCGAACGAACGACCCCCGGCTCCGATGGGCCCTCGTCAGTCTCCCGATCCTTCTCGCGGCGTGCGCCGCCGACCCGGGCCAGGGCCACCCACCTCCCGACGGCGGAACCGGGGTCGACCCGGGGCCCTCCCTGGAGAGGACCGAGGGCTGGTCGGTGCGCCGCCGGATGCGCCTCGG
>Ga0335082_10004500_pt1 | contig 15207 bp, 17 predicted proteins | sample Lox_Sample_41_FD_206718 | JGI IMG/M metagenome (GOLD analysis project Ga0335082, IMG submission 206718) | Soil microbial communities from Loxahatchee National Wildlife Refuge, Florida, United States - Lox_Sample_4.1 | ecosystem: Environmental > Terrestrial > Soil > Wetlands | place: USA...
GGGGCGGCCCATCTGGCTCTCGGACATGCGATCGCCGAGTACCTGGGCGTTGCTCCCCTCCCCCGGACGCTCGACCGCACGCCGGATGGCGAGGTTCTCGTCTGGGTGGACGAACGAGCTCGCGGCCGTCACGTGGCCATCGTGCAACCGACTCCTGCCCCGGCCGGCGAACACCTGCTCGAGCTTCTGCTGCTCGCGGACGCATGCTGGCGCCTCGGGACCGCACACGTCACGGCCGTCATTCCTTACCTCGGCTATGCGCGGCAAGACCGGCGCGGCCGCTCCGGCGAAGCCCTGGGGTCCAGCGCGTTCGCGAGCGCGCTCGCGAGCGCACCACTGGACCGTGTTCTGGTGGTCGACCCGCACAATGCCGCCGTCGAGGCCGGGTTCTCGTGTCCGGTCGAGATGCTGACCGCCGTGCCGCTCCTGGCACGGGCCGTCGAGCGGCACCTGCCTGGCGACTGCGTGATCGTCGCGCCCGACCTCGGAGCGACGAAGCTCGCGCAGCACTACGCGCGGCTGCTGAACAAGCCCATGGCAATCGTCCACAAGCAGCGGCTCGGCCCCAGCGACGTGGTCGCCGAGCGCGTCATCGGAGAGGTGCGCGGCCGCCAGCCACTGCTCGTCGACGACATGATCTCGACTGCCGGAACGATCGCCGCGGCGACGGAGCTCGTGCTCGCACAAGGAGCCAAGCCTCCGGTCGTCGTCGTCGCTACGCACGGGCTCTTCGCGCCGCCTGCGGCCGACCGGCTGCGCGCGCTGCCCATCGCGAGGGTGCTCACAACTGACAGCGTTGCGCATCCGTCCGGAGCGCCTTCGACGCACGAGTGCGTGAGCATCGCGTCGCTGCTCGCGGATGCGCTCCGATAGCGGTCTGCGCGTGAGCGGTCAGAGCTCGTCCGAGGAGACCCTGGGCGCGCCCGTTGCTCGGGTCCGTGGCACATGCAGTCCGCGCTCCGTGAAGCGCCTCGGCTTGGATGCGGCCGCGTCGTCGCCGTGCGCGGCACGGTCGTCGACGTCGCATTCGACGGCAGGCCGCCGGCGCCAGGCAACGCCATCCGCTGCGCGATCGGGACCGGGCACGATGAGGTCACCGCGGTCGTGCATTCGCACCTCGACGATTGGACGGTGCGTGCCATCGCCATTGGGTCGACTCGCGGGCTGCGACGGGGGCAGGACGCGCGCAGTCTCGACGGTCCGCTTCGGATCCCGGTCGGGCCTGAGCTGCTCGGTCGCGTCATCGACCTCGAGGGCCGACCGCTCGACGGCGGGGCTCCGCTCGACCAGTTGGCTCGTGTCCCGATACTGCAGTCCACGCCCGACGCGACCCGACGGCGACCCGCAGGTGATGTCTACCCAACCGGAATCAAGGTCATCGATCTCTTCTGCCCCATGACGCACGGCTCGCGGGCGGCCGTCTTCGGCGGCGCAGGCGTGGGCAAGACCGTCGTGCTGACGGAGTTCATCCACAACGCCGTGAGCAGCCTGCAGGGCGTGGCCGTCTTCATCGGGATTGGCGAGCGGTCGCGCGAGGGCCTCGAGCTCTGGGGCGAAATGAAGCGGCGTGGAGTCCTCGACCGCACGGCGCTCGTGTTCGGCCAGATGAAGGAGACGCCCGGCGCGCGCTACTTCACGGGTCCGGCCGGACTGACCGTCGCCGAGTACTTCCGCGACGCGGAGCACAAGGACGTGTTGCTGGTGATGGACAACCTCTACCGGCACGTGCAGGCCGGCATGGAGGTGTCGGGCCTCCTGGGACGCATGCCGTCGCGCGCGGGCTACCAGCCGACGCTAGGACAGGATCTGGCGTCGATCGAGGAGCGGATCACCGCGACGACTCGCGGCGACATGATCGCGCTGCAGGCGATCTACGTTCCGGCAGACGACTACTCGGATCCGGCCGTGACCCAGGCATTCTGGCACCTGGACGGCGCGCTGGTGCTGTCGCGAGACATCGCGGCCGAGGGCTGCTACCCGGCGGTCGATCCGCTGGCGTCTTCCTCGAAGGCCCTCGATCCGGCCGTCGTCGGAACGCGACACTACGACGTCGTTCAGGAAGCGCGCCGCGTGCTCGGTCGCTACGAGGAGCTGCGCGACATCATCTCGATGCTCGGGATCGAGGAGCTGTCGCCGGCCGACAAGCAGGCAGTTGGTCGTGCCCGCCGGCTCCGCAACTTCCTCACGCAGCCGTTCTTCGTCGCCGAGACGTTCACCGGCGTGCCGGGGCGGCGCGTGTCGACGGCAGACGCGGTCGAAGGGGCTGCGGCGATCCTCGACGGACGGTGTGACGGGGTCGCGGAGGATGTGCTCTTCAACATCGGCGCGCTCGACGAGGTGCTGCATGACTGATCCGACGCTCCGATTCCTCGTCCGTACACCGCACACGGAGGTCCTCCGGCGAGAGGTCTCGTCGCTGCGCGTACCCACCGAGACGGGATGGGTCGGGCTCTTGCCCGGCGCCGAGCGATCCGTGCTGGTGATCGAGCCTGGCCTGGTGGTCGTCCGCTCAGGAAGCACGAGAACGCTCGTAGGGACCGCGGGTGGGGTGCTGCGTGTCGAGCGCGATGCGGTGACGTTGCTGGCGTCGGTGGCGGTCGCAGGCGAAGATGCGCGGGCCGTGCGCGAGGCGCTGGAGGCGATCGCCGGCGAGCCGTCTGCCGAGATGGAGCTTCGCAAGCGGATCGAGGCGCTCGAGCGAGGACTTCTCGCCGAGTCGCGCACACGGGCGCGTGGGAGGACGAGACTCCCGCAGGAGGAGCGCTGATGCCCGGCACCGGATTGGACGAAGCCCGTCGAGCCGTCGACCGAGACGCAGCCCGCGTGAAGGAGCCGAAGAATCGCGCGAGCGTGCTCCGTGCCATGGCACTCATCGGAAGCGTCGGCTGGCCCATCGCGGTGCTGACGGCCGGCGGCGCCATCCTCGGACACTGGATCGACGCGCGCATCGGCGGTGGCGTCGCGGCGACGCTCGGATTGCTGACGGCGGGAGCCATCGCCGGTTCCTTGCTCGCGGCGCGCTCGTTGCGAGAGAGAGGCGGAGAATGATCCCGCAGGTCTTCGGCGAAGAGGTGATGGCGCACGCAGGGCCGGTCCCGATCACCGCGACCATGGTGACGTCGACCGTCGTCTCGCTGGCTCTCGTCGCCACCGGCACTCTGCTGGCGCGTCTGGCGCTCGTGCGACCCGAATCGCGAACGGCTTCCACGGCGCGCCTCGCACACGGGGCACTCGAGCGGCTGGTGGTCGACGCGGCGGGAACGCGGGACCCCGCCGTCTCGGGAATCGCGGTCGCGTTGTTCGCATTCATCGCGGGCAGCGCAATGCTCGGCCAGCTCCCCGGCATCCGGCCTCCGACGGCCAACATCGAGACGACGTCTGCCCTCGCGATCGTCGTCTTCCTGGCAGTACCCATCCTGGGCGTCGCTCGCAGGGGCCTGCGTGCTTACCTGCGCGGGTACTTCCGACCGAACCCCCTCTTCGCCCCGCTCCACCTCGTCTCGGAGGTCTCGCGGACGCTGGCGCTCGCGCTGCGCCTCTTCGGCAACATGATGTCCGGACACCTCGTGGTCGCTCTCCTCGTGGCGCTGGCTGGCCTGCTCGTCCCCGTGCCGCTCATGGCGCTGGACCTGCTGATCGGCGTTCTCCAGGCATACATCTTCACGGTTCTCGCCTGCGTCTACCTCGGCGCGGCTCTGGGAGCGGGAGAGTCCACATGACAGAACACGCATGGATCGCAATCGTGTCGATCGTGATGGCGGGGCTGACGATGGCCGCCGGCGCGATGGGAGCGGCGTTCGGCGAGAGCAGGATTGGCGCCTCGAGCATGGACGCCATGGCCCGCCAGCCCGAGGCCCAAGGTCCCATCACGCGCAACCAGTTCGTGGCGCTGGCCATGGTCGAATCGACCGCGATCTTCTGCCTCGTGGTGGCGCTCATCCTGCTCTTCGCCAATCCGTTCGCGAGGTAGCCCCCGTGTCGGCAGCCGTCGCCACCTTCCTCTTCGAGACGGTCAACTTCGTGCTGCTGGCGGCGGCTCTGGGATGGGTGTTCCTCAAACCGATGCGCCGCCTGGTCGATCGAGAGCGCGCCGACCGGGCGCAGGCGCAAGACGCGATTGCCCGAGGTCGCGAAGAGCTCGAGCGATCTCGCGAGGAGCTCGCGAGCAGGCTCGGGGCCATCCAGGAGGAAGCAGAGCGCATCCGGTCGGGCGCTCGCGCGGAAGCCGAACGCGAAGCCGCGCGCATCCTGCAAGTCGCCCATGACCAGGTCGCCGAGGAGCGCTCGCGTGCAGAGCTGGAAGCCGAGGGCCAGCGACAGAACGAGATCGCGGCCCTTGCCCAGGAAGTCGGCAAGATCGCGGCGAAGCTCGTGCTCGACGTCTTCGCGCGCGCGGGCGCAGAAGCAGACGTCGCCCTCGCACGCGCGGCGGGCTCGGAGCTCGCGACCCTTGCACGCCATGAGCCCCACCACGTGCTCGTCGAGTCCGCCCGGCCGCTCGGTGAGGACGTTCGACGCGTTCTTCGCAGCGAGCTCGGTCCGGCGTTCGACTCGGCGCAGACCCGAGTTGTGCCCGAGCTGGTCGCCGGCGTACGCATCGCGAGCGACGAGGGCCTCGTGGACGCGAGCGCCCGCGGCCTCGCGGCGAGCGCAGAGCGGGCCCTGACGTCGGGGGGGATCGATGTCCGCTCCTAGCGGAACCGACGTCGTCCGCGCTCGGATCGTGGACGCACAGCGCACGCTCGACATCGAGGCGACCCTGCGTCGTCGCGGGGTGGTCCAGGCCGTCGGCGACGGCGTGGCGATCTCCGCGGGACTGGACGAGGTCGGGTACGAAGAGCTCGTGGTCTTCGACTCGGGCGCCTTCGGGATGGCCACGGAGCTCGGGCCTGGCCAGACTGGCATCGTCCTCCTCTCCAGCGATGCACGCATCGTGGCCGGAGAGGGGGTCCGCGGGTTGGGCCGGCTGCCGACGATCCCCAGCGGCAGCGCCCTGCTCGGCCGCATCGTCGATCCGCTCGGCCTGCCGCTCGACGGCGGACCGCCGATCGAACGCGCTCCGGTGCGAGAGCTGTTCGCGCGACCGCCGGAGCTCGTCGAGCGCTGCTCGGTGGAGCGGCCGCTGCACACCGGCATCACCGTCATCGACACGGCGATTCCGATCGGCCGGGGGCAGCGCGAGCTCGTCGTCGGCGACCGGGACGTGGGCAAGACCTCGCTGGTCATCGACGTCATCGTGGCGCAGCGGCACACGGGAGTCCGCTGCGTGTACGTGGCAATCGGTCAGCCCATATCCCGGATCCTGGCGGTCCGCGAGACGCTCGCGCGCGCCGCGTGCCTCGAGAACACCGTGATTGTGGCCGCCGAGTCGTCGATGCCTCCCGGCGTCCAGTACCTCGCGCCATACGCGGGGGCGACCGTCGCGGAGTCTTTGATCGAGTCCGGGGGCGATGCCCTCGTCGCGTACGACGACCTGACCAAGCACGCGGATGCCTACCGGCAGCTCGCACTGCTGCTCGGACGTCCCACGGGCCGCGAGGCGTTCCCGGGTGACATTTTCCACATCCACGCCGAGCTGCTCGAGCGGGCGGCCTCGCTCGCCGACGGCCGATCGGTCACCGCACTGCCCATCGTCGAAACGACCGAGAGCGACATCTCCGGCTACATCCCGACGAACCTCATCTCCATCACGGACGGGCAGATCTATCTGGACACCGCTCGCTTCGAACGCAACGAGCGACCGGCGGTGGACGTTGGCCGCAGCGTCTCGCGCATCGGAGCGGCGGCGCAGCCACCGGCCGTTCGCGCGGCATCGCGCAACCTCCGCCTGCTCCTGGCTCGCTTCGAATCGCTGGAGGCGCTGACACGCGTCGGCCTCGAGGTCGAACCGGCCACGCGCAAGATCCTCGAGCGCGGGGCGCTCTTGCGCGAGCTGCTGCGGCAACCACGCCTCAGCCCGCGCAGCGCGCGCCGAGAGGTCTTCGAGCTCGTCGCCGTCGACAAGGGGTGGCTGGACGGCGTGCCGCCGCGCGAGGCGCCGACGGTCCTGGCGCGCGCCATCGAGCGCGGGGCTGACGTCATCTCGGCGCTGGACCCGGCGACGCCGCCCGACGAGGGATGGCGCCAACGGGCAGCGGCCGTCGTCCGCGAGGCTCGCGCAGTGGGGACGAGATGAGCCGTGAAGCGAGCGTCCGGGCGCACGTCCGATCCCTCGCGATGCTGAGTCAGGCCGTGACCGCCATGAAGTCGCTGTCCGCCCACCACTTCCGCGTGGCGCGCGATTCGCTCGCGTCGGCGAGGACGTACCGCAGCGAGCTCGAGGCGGCCGTCTCGAATCTGCCGGCGGGCGATCTGGGGTCCGGGGCAGTGCCTGCCCGTCTCCTGGTCATCGGCGCCGACCTGGGGCTCTGCGCGCAGTACCACGGCCGCATCGTCGAAGCGGCGCGCGAGGCGGCCCGGTCGCTCGGGGGCCAGGCCGCGGACTGCATCGGCCGCAGGACCGCCGCTCTCCTCGCGCGAGCCGGGATCGCCGTGCGGACGCGATACGCCGCACCGACCTCGGTCGAGAAGGTGACCAGCGTCCTGCTCGACGTCGTCACCGATCTGTTCGCGGAATATCGGTCCGGGTCCGTCGGCAGCGTGCACGTCGTCTCCGCCCGCTTCGGCGGAATCGGAGAGTTCGAGCCCGTGCAAACGCGGCTGTTGCCGCTCGAGCCGCTGCCGGACGGTGGGCCGCCTCCCTCGAGATACGTCAGCGAGTGGCACCTCCTCGAAGTCGCCGCGCGAGAGCGGCTCTTCGTGCATCTCGAGGAGCTACTGCTCGACGCCATGGCCTCCGAGCACGGCATGCGCCTCGTAGCGACGAACGCGGCCGGCGACTGGCTCGACGCGGAGCTGGAGCGCGGACGTCGACGGCTGCGCGCCATCCGGCAGGAGGCTTCGACTCAGGAGATCCTGGAGCTCGTCGCCGCGGCACGCGCGTCAAGACGATCGGCTAGGCACCCGCGAGCTTCGCGCTCACGTACTCGATGGACCCGTCCAGAGTAGCGATCTTGGCATAGTCACGCTCGGGCACGTCGACTCCGAGCGCGGCGTGCAGGGCGACGGCGAAGTTGAGGAAGTCCATCGAATCGAGGTCGAGCTGTTCACGCAGCGGCTGCTTCGGGTCGAGAGTCGTAGGATCGAGCTCCGGGGCGACGGAGGATAGCGCGCCGAGGACGGCCTCACGGATCTCCGGCCTGCTCTTCGGGCTCACAGCTCCTCCGGCTTCTGCAGCCGCCGGGCGAGCGCCGCGAGGAAGAGGCCACCCCGATGCCCGTCGCTCGCACGGTGATCCGCCGAGAGCGTTGCGGTGACGACGGGCCTCACGCCGAGCATGCCGCCCGAGGCCCAGGGTCGTTCGAGCACACGTCCGAAGCCGACGAGCGCGACCTGCGGCGGGTAGATGACGCCGAAGACGCTGGCCACCCCTTGATCGCCGAGGTTCGTGACGGTGAGGGTGGGGTCGGTCATCTCCGAGCTGCGCAGGCGACCGGCGCGCACGCGCGCGACCAGGTCCCTCAGCTCCGCCTGGATCTCGACGAGGCTCTTGCGGTCGACGTCGTGGATCGCCGGCGCCACGAGGCCGCCCTGACGCAGGGAGACCCCCACTCCCACGTGAATCTCGCCGGCGGGCCGGAAGGCGCCATCGACGAAGAATCCGTTCACCTCCGGCACCTCTCGCGCCGCGAGCGCCGTCGCCTTGAGCAGCAGCGCCGCGAACAGGACCCGCTCGGTGACGGGCCTGCGGGTGTTCTCCGCCTCGAGCCATGCGGTCGCCGGCCCGACGTCCACGTCGATTGACAGGTAGTAGTGCGGGATCTCGCGCTTGGATCGCGCCATGGCAGCGGCGATGGCCCGGCGCATCGCAGCGGTGTCGATCCCCGGCGCTGCGGCTGTGGGCGCAGGGGGAGGCGCAGGGGACGGCGCCGCCGGCGAAGGAACGACCGCGGGAGCCGCGTGCGGGGCTTTCTCGACGTCGTCGCGCGTGATGGCTCCGTGCGGACCGGTGCCATGGATCTTGGCCAGATCGATTCCGCGCTCCCGCGCGAGCTGCCGTGCGGCCGGCGATGCTTGCACGCGCGGCTCCGGCGACGGAGCTCGCGGCGCCTCGGTCGGCTGCGTCGTCGTCGTTGCCAGCACGGTGCCGACCGGAACCTTGGTCCCCGGCTTGACGAGGAGCGCGTCGATCGTGCCTCCCTCCCAGATCTCGACCTCGACCAGCCCCTTGTCGGTCTCGACGACAGCCACCACGTCGCCCCGCTCGAAGGAGTCCCCCGGCTTGACGTGCCACTCGACGAGAGTGCCGGCCTCCATGTCGGCGCCGAGCGACGGCATCTTGAACTCACCCATGGGCGCCCACCATCTCGAGGACTGCATTCACGATCTTCTCTGGCTGCGGCAGCGCGGCGTCCTCGAGGTGTTTGGCGTAAGGAATGGGCACCTCGTCGCTGCATACGCGCGCGACGGGCGCGTCCAGATCGTAGAACGCGTTCTCGACGATGCGCGCGCACACCTCGCCCGCCAGGCTTCCGGTCTTCCACCCTTCGTCCACGACGATTGCGCGCCGGGTTTTTCTGACCGAGGCGAGCATCGTCGCATCGTCGAGGGGTCGCAGGGTGCGCAAGTCGATGACCTCGGCGTCCACGCCTCGCTCCGCGAGCGTGCCGGCGGCCACGAGCGCCTTGCCCACCGTGCCGCCGTAGGCGACCAACGTTGCGTCCTTGCCTGCCCGCCGGACTGCAGCGCGATCGATGGGTACGGCTCCCGCGTCGGCGGCAAGCTCCCCTTCCACGCCGTAAAGCGTGGCGTGCTCGAAGATGACGACGGGATCGGGGTCCTGCAGGGCCGTCCAGAGCATGCCGCGCGCGTCCTCCAGCGTCGCCGGCGCAAGCACCCGCAGGCCGGGGATGTGCGCGTAGTAGTTCTCCAGGCTGTGCGAGTGCTGAGCGGCCACTTGCCGGCCCGCGCCCGTCGCCATGCGGATGACCAGAGGAACGCCCACCTGCCCGCCCGACATGTGCCGGAGAGTGGCGGCGTTGTTGAGGATCTGATCGAGTGCGAGCAGGCTGAAGTTCACCGTCATGATCTCGACGATGGGGCGCATCCCCGCCATGGCGGCACCGATGCCGATGCCGACGAAGGCATTCTCCGAGAGAGGCGTGTCGCGCACGCGTTCCGGGCCGAACTCCTGCAGCAGGCCGAGACTGCACGCGTAGGTGCCGCCGTAGCGCCCGACGTCCTCGCCCATGAGAAAGACGCGTTCGTCTTTCTGGAGCGCCTCGCGCAGCGCGGCGCGGACGGCCTCGCGGTACGTCGTCATGGCTCCGCTCCCGGCGCGTAGACGTCCTTGGCGAGATTTTCCACGGGCTCGAGCGGGCTATCCTCCGCGAAGGCGATGGCTGCCGCGACCTCCTCGTCGCTCGCGCGCTCGAGCGCGGCCACGTCGTCGGGTCCGAGCAGGCCGCGCTCCGTCGCAAGCGCCTTGAAGAGCGCGATCGGGTCGCGCTTTCTCCAGCGGGCCACCTCCTCTTTGCTGCGATAGAGCTCCGGATCGTACGCAGAGTGCGCGCGGAACCTGTAGGTCAAGAGCTCGACGAACCACGGGCCCCCGCCGGCGCGCACGTAGTCGGCCGCGCGTCGCACCGCCGCCTGCACCGCGAGCACGTCCATGCCGTCCACGCGCTCGACCTCCATCCTGTAGCTCTGCGCCTTCACCGCGAGGTTCTGCTGCGACTGGTGGCGTTCGAGAGCGGTGCCCATCGCGTACTGGTTGTTCTCGCAGAGCAGCAGCACCGGCAGTTTCCAGAGCGCCGCGAGGTTCATGCACTCGTGGAAGACCCCCTCGGCCACGGCGCCGTCGCCGAAGAAGCACGCCGTCACGCGCTTGCGACCTTGCATGAGGTCCGCGAGCGCCAGGCCGAGCGCCAGGGGCAGGCCGCCCCCGACGATCGCGTTGCCTCCGTAGAAGCGACGCGACACGTCGAACAGGTGCATCGACCCCCCGCGCCCGCGGCTGCAGCCGGTGGCCCGACCGTACATCTCCGCCATGATCGCGCCAGCAGGGACGCCGCGAAGCAAGGCGTGCCCGTGCTCCCTGTATGTGGAGACCACGGCGTCCGACGCGTCGAGGAGCGGCATGACCCCGGCGGCGATCGCCTCCTCGCCGACGTACAGGTGCAAGAAGCCGCGGATCTTGCCTGCTCCGTAGAGCTCCGCGCATTTCTCCTCGAATCGGCGGACACGGATCATGCCGCCGAGCAGCGCCAGCGCCTGCGCCCGGTCGAGGGGCAGGAAGTCGGGGGACGGCTCCGGGCTGCTCATGACACCGGCGCCTCCAGCATCGAGGTGTCGCCCTCGGGCAACCCGAGCTCGCGCGCCCTGAGCATGCGCCGCATGATCTTGCCGCTGCGCGTGCGCGGCAGCGACGATGTGAAGGCGATCTCCTTGGGTGCCACCACCGCGCCGAGGCGTTTGCGCGCGAAACCGAGGATGTCCCGTGCCAGCGCGTCGCTGGAGGCGATGCCCGGCTTGAGCAACACGAAGGCCTTGACCACCTCGAACGCAATGGGATCCGGCTTCCCGATCGCCGCGGCCTCGGCGATGGCGGGGTGCTCGAGCAGCGCGCTCTCGACCTCGAAGGGGCCGATGAGATGCCCCGACGACTTGATGACGTCGTCAGCCCGCCCGACGAACCAGTAGTACCCGTCGGGGTCACGCCACGCGACATCGCCCGTGAGGTACCAGCCACCCGCGAAGCACTTCGCATATCGCTCCGGGTCGCCAAGGTATCCCCGGAACATCGACGGCCAACCGGGTCGCAGCGCGAGCTCACCCTCGCAGCCCGACCCGAGCACGTCCACGCCGCCGTCTTCGCGTCGCCGAACGATGGCGGCTTCGATTCCCGGCATCGGCCGCCCCATGGACCCCGGACGAATGTCCATCGAGGCGAAGTTGGCGATCATGATCCCGCCCGTCTCGGTCTGCCACCAGTTGTCGTGGATCGGCAGCCCGAATGCGTCCTCGCCCCAGAACACCGCCTCCGGGTTGAGCGGCTCGCCGACGCTCGCGATGAAGCGGAGCGCGGGCAGCTCGTACTGGCGCGCGACGTCGAGACCCGCGCGCATCATCATGCGCACGGCCGTCGGCGCCGTGTACCAAACGCTGACGCGCTCGTCACGAAGAATGCCGTACCAGCGCTCGGCATCGAAGTCGCCTTCGTCCACGACGCACGTCACCCCGTGCGTGAAGGGCGCGATGATGCCGTAGGACGTGCCGGTGACCCAGCCGGGGTCGGCTGTGCACCAGAACACGTCGTTCGAGTGCAGATCGAGCGCGAGCCTACCGGTCGCGTGGTGGGCCACCACCGCGCCATGCACGTGCACGGCGCCCTTTGGCTTCCCCGTCGTGCCGCTCGTGAAGTGCAGCAGCGCCATGTCCTCGACGTCAGTCGGCGGGATGTCGAAATCGTCGGAGGCGGTCGCCATGAGCACCGCGAGGTCGCTGGTGCCAGGGCCATCAGGTCCGCCCACGAGCAGCACGTGCCGCAGCGACGGCAGCTGCGCTCGGATTGGCGCGACCTTCCTCTCGTAGAGCGCGCGTGTGGTCACGAGGACCTTGCCCTCGCCGAGCCCGATGCGCGCAGCGATGGGCTCGGGACCGAACGCAGAGAAGAGCGGCGCGAACACGCTGCCGTTCTTCAGAGCACCGAGGCAGGCGACGTACAGCTCGGGGATGCGGCCGGCCAGGACGAACACGCGATCGCCGAGCCCGATCCCCAGCTCCCGCAGGACGTTGGCGAAGCGGTTGGTGAGCTGGCGCAACTCCCGATAGGTGATGAGGCGCCGCTCGCCGGCCTTCCCGAGCCAGCGGATCGCGGCGCGATCGGCGTACGGCCCGACCGCGTGCCGGTCGACGGCTTCGTGGGCGATGTTCAGGCCGCGACCGCCCGGCAGTCCATCGAGGGCGCGCCGCGCCTCGTCCCAATGGAAACGCGCACGCTCGTGCTCGTATTCGGGCATGTTGGGAAGCACGCCCCCGGGCACCGGCTGCTGTTTGTGAATCACGCCAGGGCGCGGTCGCATGACTCGCCCCGGACTGCATCGGACGTACCGGTTGGGCGCGCAGGTTCGCCGTCCTCGGCCTTCCGGGCTCGGCGCCCTCGTTCGAGCCGGAGCTCGCAACGAGCGCGGTTGCCGAGGTCGCGAGACATTCGTCGACGCGCAGATCGTGCGCCTCTGCCAAGTGGCAAGCCCAGCCCGATTGGCACTGCGTCTGCTTCTGCAACAGGGCGACGTGCTCGAGGCCGAGTCGGCTGCGCGCGTCAGGAATGTGAGGGCAGCTCGATGACCTCCACGAGGTCGCCGCGGTCCTTCAGGTCCGTACGCCCCCGCTCGCGGGCGCAACTCGCGCTGCAGTAGATGGCCCCCAGCTCTTCGACCCCATGGCCAATCACGCGGCAGCCGCAGCGGAAGCATTCGGGCGCGAGCTTGTGGATGGCGCACTCGAAGCAGTCGAACGTGTACGTCCGCTCGCCCATCCTGACTTCGAACGGTTTGTCGTAGTCGTTGCCGCAGGTGTCGCATCGAGGCATGACGGGCACGGGAGCAAGAGTCGAGCCGGCACCGCGACTGCACCGTCGCACACGAGACGATGGCACCAGGCATGCCTCACGCGCGATTCATGAACGAGAGCGAGTGGCCCGAGGTGACTACCTGCTTGGGGTGCGGAGCGGAGGTATCGCCCGCCATCGATCGAGCATTCGCCTGCTCGCCCGATGGCTACCTTTGCTTCGAGTGCGCCGAAGCGCGCGGCGGCGTGTACGACACCGACGAAGACAGATGGGTCGTCGCACCCGATGCCTCGGGGCTCGCGGACGAACGTCGACCGCACCCGTGATGACCGCGGCCTGCGGCCGAATCGATGCGCGACGAAAACATCACCTGCCGGCTGAGGGGACCGACTGGCATCACCCGCCACCCTCGCAGCTGGGGTGCCCGCAGCCGCACGGTTGCGTGGGCCGTCCCTTCTCGCCGGCGTTCTCCGCACAGTACTCGGAGCAGTAAGGGTCACCCGAGGCAGCACGCTCTTTGGGAACCTTGCACCGGCACGAAGGGTTCAGGCACTCGGGTTCCTCGTGCATGCGGTCTACGGAGGCAGGTGCCATTCCACGCGGAGTCGCGGCTGGGCGGGCAGCACCGAGCTGACGCGGCACGTGCGCTGCATGGGCCGTCCGCATGGCTGCAGACTGCCAATCGGAGAGCTACGACGACGAGGGCACAGTGCGCGTGCTCCTGGCCGACGGGCAGGTGGAGGCAGAGTGCACGCCTCCCGGGACCCGGGCGGGTCCGTGAAATGGAACGGCGAACCGAACCGGTCATCGCGGACTTCATGACGCCCGCGCGTCACGTCATCTCAGCGGACGCCCCCCTGCCTCGAGCCCAGGCGCTCATGCGCGAGCACGGGGTCCGCCATGTGCCCGTGATGGGGGGTGATGAGCTGGTTGGCATCCTCTCGGACCGGGACATCGCCCGCGTCCAGTGCCTCACCCGTCGCGGTGCGGACGAGTTCTTCGTCGAAGACGCCATGACACGCGATCCGTTCGTCGTAGCGCGCGACATGCCGCTGACCAAGGTCGCCCGCGAGATGGTGGACCGCAACATCGGCTCTGCGGTCGTGGTCGAAGGCAAGCGGGTCGTGGGCGTGTTCACCGTCACCGATGCGCTCGAGGCGCTCATCGAGGTGCTCGAGGGGACGTACATCGCGAGGGAACGCGAAGGCGTCCCGACGTCACCGGCGGAGTCGCGGCAAGGGCGGGACATTCACTGAGATTCGCCCGACTACCTCGCCTGCCCGCGCGCGGGTCGGGCGACGGGCGGCAGCGAGGCTCAGATGAGCTCGAAGCGCCCGGTCCTTTCTTCGACGCGGATGCGGAGGAGGACCGGACGGCGGAGCCCTTCGCGCTGCACGATGTCCTCGTGCGTCGACGATCACGGGAATCCGCAGGAGATTGCCGCCGACAACGAGAAGGAACTCTCCGCGCTGCGAGACACCGGCGGCAGCTAGGCATCGCGCGTGCTTCTACCGCGCCACCATGCCCGAGACAGCCCCTCCCCGCGAAAAGAGTGCGCGAGCGCGCATCCTGATCGTGGAAGACGACGCCAACACGCGTACCGCGCTCGTGCGATGGCTCGAGCACGAGTACGACGTCATCGCCGCGTCCGATGGCCTCGAGGGACTGGAGATCGCGACGACGCAGGATCCTCCACCCGACTTGATCTTGGCCGACGTGTGGATGCCTCGCGTCGACGGGGTCGAGATGGTGACGCGCATCAAGCGCATCGAGGCACTCCGGAGGATCCCCGCAATCTTCCTCACCGGGCAGACGTCGCCGGTGAGCATGATGGCGGGCCTGTCCGCGGGAGCGAGGGCCTACCTGCCGAAGCCCATCGACCTCGACGTGCTCGATCACAAGGTGCGCAGCGCGCTCCGGCGCGTGTGACCCACGCCGGTGGCACTGGTACAGCTGAAGGCGGCGGCATGCTCGATGCTTCACCTCGAGGTCGCTGATGGTCACCATGCGCCGCTTCCCAGTCGCCGTCCTGGTACTCGCCACACTGCTCGTGGCCCTCTTGGTCCTCAGCGCGGTGACCTCCCCGGAGCCCCGACGAATCGCCTACAGCGCTCTGGTCGCAGACGTCGAGGCAGGCCGCGTGCAGGAGGCGCTCGTGCAACCGAAAGCCATCGTCGCCGTCGTGCGCGCGGAGTCGGGGAGCGGAACGGAGCAGGTCGTCGCCCAACGGATCCCGAACGTGGACGAACGTCCGCTTCTCGAAGCCATGGAGAAGCAGCACGTCGCCATCACCGGCGAGGCCGAGCATCCTTCGGCCTGGATGCCGCTCCTTTGGTTCGTGCTGCCGTTGCTCGCGCTCCCTCTGCTCTTTTGGGTGTCCGGGAGCATGCTCCAGGCCGGTGCGCGCGCGCGCCCCATGACGTTCGGCAGGAGCAAGGCGAAGCTCTACGACAGGAGCGCCGAGAATGCGGTCACGTTCGACGACGTCGCCGGCGTCGACGAGGCGAAGGCGGAGCTCGTGGAGGTCGTGCGGTTCCTGCGCGAGCCACAGAAATACCGAGCCGTGGGTGCCCACGTGCCGAAAGGAGTCTTGCTCG
>Ga0335082_10004501_pt1 | contig 15203 bp, 12 predicted proteins | sample Lox_Sample_41_FD_206718 | JGI IMG/M metagenome (GOLD analysis project Ga0335082, IMG submission 206718) | Soil microbial communities from Loxahatchee National Wildlife Refuge, Florida, United States - Lox_Sample_4.1 | ecosystem: Environmental > Terrestrial > Soil > Wetlands | place: USA...
CGCCTTCCAGGGCCGCGCCCCGCTCGACTACCGAGGCTCGCACTATCGCTTCACGAGGCTCCAGCCGTTCTTCAACCCGGGCCCGATCGAGCACCCGGACATCCCGCTGCTCCTCGGCGCGGTGGGGACGCGCATGAGCGAGCTCGCCGGCGAGGTCGCGGACGGCATGCTCACGCACCCGACCGGCAGCGCGCCGCGCACGCTCCGCGAGCTGACGCGCCCGTCGCTCGAGCGCGGCGCCGCGCGCGCGGACCGCGACGCTCGGCGCCTCGAGCTGATGGCGGGCGGACTCGTGATCACTGGCGCGACCGCGTCCGAGATCGCGGCGGAGCGAGAGCACGTGCGCGAGCTGCTGACCTTCCTCTACTCGACCCCCTCCTACTGGCCGACGCTCGAGCTCTACGGCTGGCGGGACGTCGGCGAACGGCTCCATGCGCTGACGCGCGAGGGACGCTGGGCCGACATGAAGGGCGCCGTCACGGACGCGATGCTCGACGCGCTCGTGCCGCAGGGCTCCTACGACGAGATCGCTCGTGTGCTGCGCGACTGGTACGGCGGTCTTGCGACCAGCCTCACCTTCCCGTTGCCGGACGACCCGACGCACGACGCGAAGGCCGCGCGCGCGATCGCCGCGCTGCGCGAGGGGCGATAAGCTGGCTCGCACCCCTGCGCGAGGACTCCCCGTGGCGACCTTGCCCTTCCGCCCCTTCGACGCCGACAACCACTACTACGAGGCGCTCGACGCCTTCACGCGTCACCTCGATCCGAAGCGCGGCCCGCGCACGGTCCAGTGGGCGACGATCGAGGGGCGCAAGTACCACGTGGTCGGCGGCAAGGTCAGCCGCGCGGTCGTGAACCCGACCTTCGATCCGGTCGCGAAGGCCGGCGCGATGCACGCCTACTTCCGCGGGAACCCGGAAGGCAAGAACCCGCTCGAGTTCCTGCGCGAGCGCGAGCCGATCCCCGCGGAGTACCGCGACCGCGACGCGCGCATCCGCGCGCTGGACGCGCAGGAGCTCGAGGCCTGCTGGCTCTTCCCGACGCTGGGCATGCTCTACGAAGAGCTCTTGAAGCACGACGTCGAAGCCGTCTGCTGGACCTTCCGTGCCTTCAACCAGTGGCTCGACGAGGACTGGGGCTTCGCCTACCAGAACCGCATCTTCGCCGCGCCTTACCTGGCTCTCGGCGACGTCGACTGGGCGGTGCGCGAGCTCGACTGGGCGCTCACGCGCGGCGCGCGCGTCGTCTGCATGCGTCCCGCGCCGGTGTGGACGCCGACCGGACCGCGCAGCCCCGCCGATCCGCGCTTCGATTCCTTCTGGGCGCGCGTCGCGGAGGCCGGCATCGCGGTGGTCGTGCACGCGGGCGACTCCGGCTACACCACGAACGGCTATACGCAGGACGGCTTCGGCGCGAAGTTCGACGAGGGCTGGAAGCCCTCGATCAAGGCGCTCAACATCGAGCGCGCCGCCTACGACTGGCTGATCACCGTTGCCTTCGAGAAGCTCTTCGAGCGCTTCCCGAGCCTGCGCATCGCATCGGTCGAGAACGGCTCGGAGTTCCTGCCGGACCTCTTCCGGAAGCTCCAGCAGTCGGCCGCGCGCACGCCCGGCTACTACAAGCAGCACCCGGCGGAGCTCTTTCGCCGCAACGTCTGGATCAATCCCTTCTGGGAGGACGACGTCCACGAGGTTGCGTCGCTGATGGGCGCCTCGCGCGTGATCTTCGGCTCAGACTGGCCGCACATCGAGGGCATGCCGCAGCCGCTCGACTACGTGCCCGAGCTCGCGAAGTTCGACGACGACTCGAAGCGCATGATCCTGCGCGACAACACCCGAGAGCTCACGCAAGCGGCGTAGCCGCGCGCAGCGAGGCGCAGCCGGCGACCGCAAGCTGCGCAGCCGCGCGCAGCGAGCCGAAGGCGAGCGAAGTTCGGAGAAACGACCATGCCCGCCACGCTACCCCGTCTTCTGACTCGCGACGGCGCCGATGCCGTCGTCGCGGCGCTCCGCGAGCACGGTGGCGTGATCGTCGAGGACCTGCTCGACGCGTCCGCGCTCTCCCGCATCAACGCGGAGGTAGATCCTCACCTCGCGCAGGCCGACCCCGCGCGCGAGCACCTGAATCCCGCGATCGCGTGGTTCTTCGGCAAGCGCACGCGCCACCTCACCTCGCTCGCGGCGAAGTCGCCATCGTTCGCGACGGACGTGCTCTGTCACCCGCTGCTGCTCGCTGCCTGCGACGCCGTCCTCGGTCCTTCGTGCGCGCGATACCAGGTCAACGTCGCCCACCTGCTCGACCGCGGTCCGGGCTCCGAGGCGCAGCTCCTGCACCGCGACGAGCTCGTGTGGATCCACGTGCCGCGGCCGCATCCCGAGCTCCAGGTCGCGTCGATCACCGCGCTCGTCGACTTCCGCCGCGAGAACGGCGCGACGCGCGTCGTGCCGGGCAGCCATCGCTGGCCGGTCGAGCGCAAGCCCGAGGCGCACGAGATCGCCGACGCCGAGATGCCGGCCGGCGCGTCGGTCCTCTACCTCGGCTCGACCATCCACGGTGGAGGCGCCAACGAGACGCGCGACGCATGGCGGCGCGGCGTGCACCTCTCCTACGTGGTGGGGTGGCTTCGCACCGAGGAGAACCACTTCCTCGGGACGCCGCCGGACGTCGCACGGCAGCTTCCGCGCCAGGCGCAGGAGCTCCTCGGCTACGCCGTGCACGACGCGATCGCGTCGGGCGGCGGCTACCTCGGCGCGGTCGACCTGCGCGACCCGGCCGACATGCTCGCGGACGGGTCGCTCTAGCCAGCAGGCGCCGCAGGCGAGCGAAGATCAGAAGAAGAGACCCGGATCGCGACGGCTCGGGGTCACGCCGGCGCCACGTCTGGATACACTCCGCCCGCCATGAAAGAGCGGATCGCCGCCGCGCTGGGCCCCGTCGTCGGGCTGACGCTCTTCGGGCTCGCGGCGTGGATCCTCGACCGCGAGCTGCGCGAGTTCCACGCCGGCGACGTGATCGCGCACCTGACGGCGATTCCGTGGAGCCATCTGCTGTTCGCGCTCGCGTTCTGCCTGGGGAGCTACGGCTGCCTCACCGGCTACGACACGCTCGGGCTGCGCTTCACCGGCGTGCGCCTTCCGTACAGCCGCATCGGCCTCGCCTCCTTCGTCGCCTACGTCTTCAGCCACAACCTCGGCTTCTCGTTCCTCGGCGGCACCGCGGTCCGCTACCGCATGTATACGACGTGGGGGGTCTCGGCCGCCGACCTCGCGCGGGTGATCAGCTTCAACGCCGTCACCTTCTGGCTCGGCTTCCTCACGGTCGGCGGTGTGACGCTCGCGCTCGACGCGATCGCGCTACCAGCCGCGTGGCACTCCTGGATCACGACCACGCGTCCGCTCGGTGTCGCCCTGCTCCTGCTGCTGGTGATCTGGGCGGTGACGGGGCTCCGCCGGCCGGTGCTGCGCGTAGGCGAGTTCGAGCTCCCGCACCCGGGGCCCGTCACGACCCTCCTCCAGATCGGGCTCTCGAGCTGCGACTGGCTGCTCGCCGGTGCCGTCCTCTACGTGCTGCTGCCTCACCCGCCCGGAGTGACCTTCGGGACCGTCCTCGGCATCTACATGCTGGCGCAGGTGGTCGGGCTCGTGAGCCACGTGCCCGCCGGGCTCGGTGTCTTCGAGACCGTGCTCGTCGTGCTGCTCGCGCCATACGTGCCGGGCGACGTGGTGCTCGGCTCCGCGCTCGCCTATCGCATCGTCTACTACCTGATCCCGCTCGGCGCCGCGATCGGGCTCTTCACCGGCTTCGAGCTGCTGCAGCGGCGCCACGTGCTCTATACGGCGCGCAGTCTGCTCGCGCAGTGGGCCCCGGAGCTCGTGCCGCGCGCGCTCGCGATCGCGACGTTCGCGGCCGGCGCACTGCTCCTCGTCTCGGGCGCGACGCCCGCGGCGCCCGGCCGTATGGAGGCGATCGACCGCGTCCTGCCGCTGCCGCTGGTCGAGATCTCGCACTTCACCGCGAGCCTGCTCGGGGTCGTGCTGGTGCTGCTCGCACGCGCGATCCAGCAGCGGGTCGACGCGGCCTACAGCCTGACCTTGACCGTGTTCCTCGTCGGCGCGGTGCTCGAGCTCGCGAAGGGACTCGACTGGGAGGAGGCGAGCGTGCTGGTCGCGATGGCGATCGCGCTCGCGCCCTGCCATCGCTTCTTCTACCGGCGCAGCTCGCTGCTGACGCAGCCCTTCTCCACCGGCTGGACGACCGCGATCGCGATCCTGCTGCTCGGCACCGGCTTCATCGTGCTGCTCGCGTACCGCCAGGTCGAGTACCAGCACGAGCTGTGGTGGCAGTTCGAGCTCGAGGGCCACGCGCCGCGCTCGCTGCGCGCGCTCGCCGGCGCGGCGGTCCTGCTCGGCGCCTACGCGGTGGCGCGCCTGCTCCGACCGGCCTCGGCGCCGCCCAGCCTGCCGACACCTGAGGAGATCGAGCGCGTGACGCCGCTGGTCGTCGGCGCGCAGAGCGCGGAAGCCCACCTCGCACTCGTCGGCGACAAGCCGCTGCTCTTCCACCCGTCCGGTACGGGCTTCCTGATGTACGGCGTCCGCCGGCGCAGCTGGATCGCGATGGGCGACCCGGTCGGACCGCCCGAAGCCCGGCGCGAGCTGGCCTGGCAGTTCCGCGAGCTCGCCGACCAGCACGGCGGTCAGTGCGCGTTCTACGAGGTGCAGACCGCCGACCTCCCGGTCTATCTCGATCTCGGCCTGACCTTGCGCCGGATCGGCGAGGAGGCGCGCGTGCCGCTCGACCGCTTCACGCTCGAAGGCGGCGGACGCAAGAGCATCCGCAACACGCTCCGGCGCGTCGAGCGCGAGGGCTGTCGCTTCGAGGTCGCGCCGCGCGAGCGGGTCCCCGAGCTGATGCCGAAGCTGCGGCCCGTCAGCGACGCCTGGCTCGCCAGCAAGCAGACGCGCGAGAAGCGCTTCTCACTCGGGTTCTTCGATCCCGCGTATCTCTCGCGCATGCCCATGGCGCTCGTCTGGCGCGGCGACGAGCTCATCGCCTTCTCGAACATCTGGGCCAGCGACGCCAAGGAAGAGGTCTCGATCGACCTGATGCGCCACTCGCGCGAGGCGCCGAGCGGCGTGATGGAATACCTCTTCACGCAGCTGCTGGTCTGGGGTCAGGACCAGGGCTACCGCTGGTTCAGCCTCGGCATGGCGCCGCTCTCCGGCTTCGAGCGACACCGACTCGCGCCGCTCTGGAACCGGCTCGGCGCGCTGCTCTTCCGGCACGGCGAGAACTTCTACAACTTCCAGGGCTTGCGGGCCTTCAAGGAGAAATTCGATCCGACCTGGGAGCCCCGCTACCTGGCCGCTCCGGGCGGACTCTCCGCGGCCTTCGTGCTCGCGGACGTGGCCGCTTTGATCGCTGGCGGCATGACGGGTGTCGTCGTGCGCTGAGCCTGGTAGCGCCGCATCGCGCCGTCGAGGATGCGCTGCGCGAGCTTCGGGTAGTTGCCATCGAAGTGGTGCGAGCCGGTGGTGTGGATCAGCTCGGCCTTCGCGAGCTCGGGCTTGTCGCAGACCCTGTCGTCCTCCTGCTCACCGTAGAAGCACTGGACCTTCGAGAGGTCCATGTGCGCGATCTCCGGCAGCACCGGAAGCGCCGATTCATCGGTCTTCTCCAGCCAGCCGGTCAAGTGGAACTCGAAGGGTGCGCGCGATCCGAGGCCGAGCAGCGAGATCTGCACGACGCGATCGCGCCACTTCGCGGGCAGGCGGTTGTACGTGAAGGGCAGGATGTCGGCGCCGAACGAGTAGCCGATCAGGATGGCCTGCCGCGCGGGACCACCGCGCGCGCTCTCGACCTCGAGGATCGAGACCAGATCGCGCGCGACCTCCTCCGGTGACTTCCGCCTCCAGAAGTAGCGGAGGCTGTCGACTCCGATGGTCGGCACGCCGTGGCTCGCGAGGTACTCGCCGATCGTCTTGTCGAGGTCGCGCCAGCCGCCGTCGCCCGAGTAGATCACCGCGAAGAGCGGCCCCGGCTTCTCGGCCGGCAGGTTGACGAGTGGCAGACCGTTCAGCGAGGGCGCCGGCAAGGCGCTGCGGCGCTCCTCGAGCAAGGTCCCGATCGCCGCGACGAGCCCCTTGCCGGGGTCGTTGGCGACGCGATAGGTGCCGGGCAGCGACTTCGACGGCGCATAGCGGAAGCCGCCCGCCGGATCGGCGCTGGCCTTCGCGCCTTCGCAGAGCGCGACCCGGGTCGCGAGGCTCTCTGCAGGATCCACGACCACGGCGCCCGCGACGGTCGCGGCGGGCGACTGCGCGAGCGCGGCGTACGCGAGCGTGCCGCCCTGCCCCACCCCGGCGAGCACCGGCGTGTGGTAGCCGGAGGCGCCGAGCTCGCGCTGCTCGCGCTTCGAGAGCTCCTCGATCTCGGAGATCAGGTAGTGGCAGCCGTCGTTGCTCGCGGCGAGGCCCTTCAGATAGGCGTCGAGGTCGACGAGCACGCAGGCCGCGCCGCTGCGCGCGAGATCGCGCGCAGTGCGCCGCAGCTCCCGCGTCGGGCCGTCGCGGTCCGAGAACAGGAAGACGAAGCCGCGGGGCGGCTCCTTCGGCGCGTAGAGCTCCACCGTGCCGAGCCGCCCGGCCTCGAGCGACGTCGGACCCGTGTCCCGCGCGCAGCCCGCCGGCACGAGGCCCGCGGCCAGCAGGATGGCCGCTGCGATGCTCCGCCTCAGGTGGCTCTCGCGACCGGCTCCCCCGCGAAGAATCGCCGCGGGTTGTCGACGAGCAGCGCCTCGATGTCGGCCTCGGAGGCGCCTCCGTCTCTCAGCTTCGGAACGATGCGGGTCAGGAAGTGCGTCGGGTTCCAGATCTTCTCCATCTGCGACAGGATCTCGGCCGAGGGGATCGGCTCGCCACGCCAGCACCAGACCGTGTCGTGCGAGACGACGACCTGCCGCCCGCGGCCCGCGCGCACCAGCCGCAGCAGCGCCGCGACGCGCTCGGTGTCGGGCTGGAGCATGTCGAGGCCGAAGCGATCGAAGCCGAGGTAGGAGCCGCGCTCGGCGATCCGCAGGTGGTAGGCGTGGTCGCCCGTGCCGCAGGAGTGGCCGATCACGATGCGGTGCGCGGGCACGCCGCGCTCGAGCAGGAAGGCCTGCTGGTCGTCGCCGAATTTGCCGCCGTCGGTGTGCGTGGTGATCGGCGCGCCCGTCTCGACCGCCGCGCGCGCCGCGCCGGCGAAGACCGCCTGCTCGTACTTCGTCAGCGTCTGGTGGCCCGTCCCCACCTTGATGATGCCCGCGCGGATCCCGGTGCCGCCGATGCCTTCGGTCAGCTCGCGCGCGAAGAGCTCGCCGAGCGCGGCCGAGATGTCGCCGAAGTTGGCGCGGAACTTCCAGTAGGCGTTCGAGCCCTCCTCCTCCTTGTAGAGGCCGGTCGCACAGATGATCGTGAAGCGCGTCCGCTGCGCGACCTTCGCCATGAACTCGACGTCGCGGCCGAGGTCGGCCGGACACGGATCGAGCAGCGCATCCACGCCATGGCTCTTCAGCTCCTCGATGCGGTCGATGCAGCGGGCGAACATGTCCTCGCGCTTCGGGCCCGGGCGCACCCAGTCCTGCTCGAAGCCGGGGTAGCCGATCACGAGGTGCTCGTGCATCAAGGTGCGCCCGAGGCGCTCGGGCGTCGTGGTGCCGGTGACGGTCTGGATCGCGGGCATGGGCGCGTCCTCCGGGCGCAGTCTATCAGCGAAAGGTGCGCGTGCCGCGCGTGATAGCCTGACCCGCTCGAGCGAGGACCCATGCCGACGATCGCCGACCTGTTGCTGGCGCGCGCCGAGGACGATCGGCGCGGTCTCGCATTCGAGGACTCGAGCTGGTCCTGGCGCGAGCTGGTCGCGGCCTGCGCCCGGCGCGCGCAGCTGCTGCACGCGCTGCGCCGCGACGGCCCCTTCCACGTGGGCGTGCTGCTCGACAACGTGCCGGAGTACGTCTTCCTGCTCGGCGGCGCCGCGCTCTGCGGCGCGACCGTCGTCGGCATCAACTCGACGCGCCGCGGCAACGAGCTCGTGCGCGACATTCGCCACGCAGACTGCCAGATGCTCTTCAGCGAGCCGCGGCACGCGCCGCTGCTCGAAGGCCTCGAGCTCCCGGTCGCGGCGGACCGCCGCTTCGACGTCGAGTCCGCGGCGTGGCGGACGCAGGTCGCCGCGCAGCCGGCGACGCCGCCGCGCGCCGCGATCGATCCGGCCGCGCCCTACCTGCTGCTCTTCACCTCCGGCACCACCGGCGATCCGAAGGCCGCGATCTGCAGCCAGGGCCGCCTCGCGACGATCTCGCAGATCCTGGTGCAGATGCGCGGCATCCGCGCCGACGACGTCGCCTACCTCGTGATGCCGCTCTTCCACTCGAACGCGCTGATGGCGGGGCTCGGGCCGGCGCTCGCGGCCGGCGCACAGATCGTGCTCCGGCGTCGCTTCTCGGCGTCGGGCTTCCTGCCCGACGTGCGGCGCTACGGCGTCACCTACATGAACTACGTCGGCAAGCCACTCAGCTACATCCTCGCGATACGAGAGCGCCCCGACGACGCCGACAACCCGCTCCGGATCGTCTTCGGCAACGAGGGCGCGGAGCACGACCTCGAGCGCTTCGCCAAGCGCTTCGGCTGTCGCGTGGTCGACGCCTACGGCTCGACCGAGGGCGGCATCGCCGTGCAGCGCACGCCGGACATGCCGCGCGGCGCGCTCGGGATGGGATTGCCCGGGACGCTGGTCCTCGATCCCGATACGGGCGCCGAGTGCCCGCGCGCGCGCTTCGACGCGCAGGGACGCCTCGCCAACGCCGACGAGGCCGTCGGTGAGCTCGCCAACACGCAGACCGCCGCGAGCTTCGAGGGCTACTGGAACAACGAGGAGGCGAACCGCGAGCGCACGCACGGCGGCATCTACTGGAGCGGCGACCTCGCCTACCGCGACGAGCAGGGCTTTCTCTACTTCGCCGGGCGCCGCGACGACTGGATGCGCGTCGACGGCGAGAACTTCGCGGCCGCGCCGGTCGAGCGCATCCTGGCGCGACACCCCGACGTGGCGCTGGCCGCGCTCTACGCGGTGCCCTGCGAGGTCGTCGGTGACGAAGCGATGGCGGCGCTCGTGCTGCGCCCCGGCGCGCGTTTCGAACCGGAGGAGTTCGCGCGCTTCCTCGCCGCGCAGCGCGACCTCGGCACCAAGTGCGCACCTCGCTACGTGCGCATCAGCGAGGCGCTGCCGATGACGCCGACCAACAAGATCCTGAAGCGCGCGCTCCGCAAGGAGCGCTGGGAGTGCGCCGATCCGGTCTGGCAGCGCGGCGCCGACGGCCGCTACGCGCGGCTCGACGACGCGGGCCGCGAGCGGCTTCGGGCGGCCTTCGCGGCGCGCGGGCGCGAGTCGGCGCTGGTCTGAGTCACAGAAACTCGGGAGGCAACGGGTCCGCGAGGTGCGAGCAGGCGCGACGCGACTCGAAGCGCCAGCCCTCGGCCGTGCGCACGAAAACGTCGTGGTAGTCGCCGTAGGCGGTGAAGCGCGCGCTCTGCGCCTCGCCTGCGCGGTGGCTGCCGAAGACGACGTTCGTGAGGCCGTGGATGCGGTTGTCGGCCACCTGCACGAGCAAGGTATTCGTCTGCGCGTGGATCGAGTCGCGGCCCTCGTCGGCGCCCTGGCGCGGCGCACAGCAGGCGGCCTCGAGCGCCGCGCGTCCCCGTACGTCGAAGTAGTGGCCGTCCTCGGTGAAGAGCGCGGCCCAGGCGCGACAGGCGCGGAACTCCCAGTAGGTCGCGTAGCGGGCCAGGAGATCGAGGATGTCCGCGCGGTCCCGGTAGGCGATCTCTCCGCCGCGGCGCGGCGCTCCGCGCTCCATCGCTAGGTGTAGCTACCCGCCGTCTTGATCTCGCCCGGCGGCGGGAGATCGAGCAGCTTCGCGGTCAGACGCGTGACGGTGTTGTCGCGCTCGAACTGGTGCCCGGCCTCGGCGTCCATCAGCCCGTAGTGCACGAACTGCTGCGCGAGGCGCAGCATGATGATGCCGAAGCGGTAGCCCGCGTAGACCTGGTAGTAGTGCGCGTGGCGCACCGTGTGGCCCGACCGCTCGCCGTACCAGGCGAGCGTGTCCTCGTAGCTCGGGAAGCCCTCGAGGCGCGGAACGCCGAGCCCCTCGCTGTGGTGCTTGTCGAGGAAGATCGCCCAGCCGACATCCTTTTCCGGGCTGCCGGTGCAGACCATCTCCCAGTCGAGCACGGCCGCGGGCTTCGTGCCGTCGAAGATGATGTTGCCGATGCGCGCGTCGCCCCAGACGAGCCCTTCGGGCTCGCCCGCCGGCTTGTTCGCGATGAGCCACTCGTGCGCGGCCTCGATCACCGGATTGCGTCGCCCCTGATGCGCCCACTCCCAGTACTTCTCGTAGTAGGCGAGCTCCTGGTCGAGTCCCGTCGCGCCGAGCCGCGGCCGTCGCAGCGCGCCGAAGCCCGCGGCGTCGAGGTCGAGCCGGTGGATGCGCGCCATGCAGTCGAAGCCGCCGAGCCAGATCGCCTCGCGCTCGGCCGGCGTGATCTCCGTCATCCAGCCGCCCGAGTGGTATGGCGGGTTGTCCGTCGGGACGCGGCCGCGCACCTGTCCCATCACGTAGAAGGGCGCGCCGAAGATCGACGTGTCCTCGCTCTCGAGCCACCACATCTTCGGCACCGGCACGTCGGTCGGCGCGAGCTTTCGCATCGTGTGGAACTGGAGCCCGAGGTCGTACTCCGGGAAGACCTGGTACCCGATCGGCTGGATGCGGACGACGAGCGCCTCGCGGCGCGCGCGGCCCGACTCGCTCCACTCGAGCTCGAAGAGCAGGGTTTCGTTCGAGAAGCCCGACGACTGCGGCTGCACGAGCGGCGACATGCGGAGGCCTTGCGCCTGCGGGAGCTGGCGGCGCAGCCAGACCTCGAACTTCGGCGCGTCGGTCGCGAGATCGCGCTGCCACGCGGTGGGCATCGGGGGCTCCTCTCTCGCAGGCGCGCCGGCGGCGTCGCGAGGGGCCATACCTTACCCGAAGCGCGCTCCGCGGTACGCTGGCGCGCCATACCGGGGGATGTGATGCGCCGTCTGCCTTGAATCTCCTCTGGCTATGCCGTTTGCTCCGCCACAAGAGTCTTCTCGCGCCGTTCGACGGCGATCGCGACGCCGGTCTTGCCGACCCCGCGGCCGTTGCGCCCGGGGCGATCGCCACCGACGTAGGTCTCGTCGGCCTCCACGTCTCCCCGAAGCAGAGAGAGGGTTGGGACCCAAGCTGGACCGCACCTTGTGCAGCAGCCCCAGGCCGTCTTGTAGCTGCCGAGGCCCGCATCGCGCTGGAACTGCAGGGCCGAGATGCCCTGCTTGTGTCGCCCCATAAAACATCGCCAGGAATCACGTCCGCAGTGGCACTCGCGTGCCGTGGAACGGGGTGCCCGCCGTGGGCGAAACCTGGTAGCGACAGCTCGCGCACTGCCACAGCCCGCGAACCCGCAGCCGGTGCGCCTTGCGCCCCTCGCAGCGCGGACACCGAAATCCGTCGGGCCAGCGCACACGGCGCAGGATCTCCCAGCAGCGCCGCTCGGTCGGGAAGGTGCGATAGAACTCGTCCAGGGTCGTCGCTGCCTTCATCGGCATTCCTCCCTGGCACAAAGCCAAGGCGGATCCTGCAGGGACATTCAAGAACCGTGGCACCGCTGCGGTTCGCGCGATCGACAACTCGGCAGCCGGCACGGTGTACAAGGGACTCGCGCCACATGGGGGGCGCTCGACCCTTCGAGCATCCTCCCGCATCGGCAACGTGACAGAGCCGCGCTTCCCGGGCGCTCGAATCGCGGTTTGAATGTGGTGCCGTCGCGCGTGAGAAGCAGTGCACACCGTGCGCGCGCGCGTTGCGGAAAGGGGCGAGCCGCAAGCTCAGAGCACCGTGGCGCCGCGACCGACTACGACGTGAAGCGGACGGTCAGGCCGGCGACGGGCAGCCCCGCGTATTCGCTGGACCACGTCTCGCCGGGCGCGATCGGCATGGCGGCCGTCAGCGTGCCGGTCGTGATCACCTCGCCCGCGTCGAGCGGCGCGAGCTGCGGCTGGCGCGCGAGCACGTCGGCGAGGTGGGCGAGCGCCGCTGCCGGGTGACCGAGCGCGTTGGCGCCGACGCCGCGATCCACGAGAGCGTCGCCTCGGCGCAGGCTGACCCGGCAGTCGCGCAGCTGCACGGCGAGGTCGGCGATCTCGCCGGCGCGGACGACGTGCGGGGTGCCGACGACGAGCCGCCAGTGCAGGGCGAAGTCGGCCACGGAGTCGGCGGAGTGGAACCTCCAGCCCGCGAAGTGGCAGTCGATGATCTCGAAGCTCGCCGCGATCCACTCGACCCGCTCGAGGATGCGCGACGGGTCGGTCACGCCCGCCTCGAGCGGCCGCGCCAGGCGGAATGCGATCTCGGGCTCGAGCCGCGGGCGCGCGGATCCGAGCAGCGACACCGTGGCCCCGTCGCCCTCGGCCCGCACCAGCGTCCGGTCGTAGACATGCGCCCAGATCGGCGCGGTCGCTCCGTACTCGGCCCAGATGTTGCGGTTCGTGAATCCGATCTTGCGCCCGACCGTCCGCTCGCCTCGCGCGCGCCGCATCCGAGTGATCTCTGCCGCGACGCGGTAGCCCTCGTCCCAGCCGAAGCCCGGGTTGCGCTCGACCACCGAAGCGACCGTGTCGCCGCCGTCGAGCGCCGCGAGCAGCTCCCGCGCGATCTCTTCGGTGCGCGTCGGATCGAAGCGCGAATCGGCCATGCCAATCCTCAGAGCTTCCGTGGTGTGAGGTCTCAACGACCGGTGATGCGCTCTCGCGCTTCCGCACATCGGTGCGCTCGACCCTTCGAGCATCCTCCCGCATCGGCAACTTGACAGAGCCGCGCTTCCCGGACGCTCGAATCGCGGTTTGAATGTTTGTCCTATCCGCCAGCCACCTCGCCGCGACGGTCAAGACCCGGAAAGTTCTGCGCGTACGCGCCGGATCCGCGCTCCGCATCGTCGTGGAGGATCTGAAGTCCGCGGCCTCCGCCGCCTGTGAAGCCGATCTTCACAACTGTGAAGCGCCTCTTCTCGCTTCTCTGTGTGTAGCTCGGCTCCTCGGGGCCCTCGAGGGAGGGACCTTGCCGTTGGAGCTCAGGAGGCAGACGATGCGCTTCGGCATTGGCCGCGGTTTCGAGCGTTGGTTCAAGGTCTTCTTCTGTGTCGCAGTGGCGCTCCTCGCCGTGACGGCACCTTCCGGCGCGACGCCGCCGAACTCGTTGCCGCCTGGGTTACAGCCGACCGAGCGCGACATCAGCAATGATCCGGCGCACAAGTACGGCGAATCGCACATCGCCGTCAACCCGACCAACTCGAACAACCTGATCTCGGTGTGGGTGAAGGACCGTTACACCCTTGCCTGTCAGGCCGTGAGTGATCCGATCTGTGACCTGCTGCCGACGCATATCATCGGCATCCCGTTCCCCCTGGTCTCGCCGCGGGGCTATTTCGACGTGCCTCGCTTCGTCCAGGTGGGTGCCTTCGTGTCGTTCAACCACGGCAACAGCTGGCAGAGCGTAGAGATTCGACTCTCCCCGCCCGACCATCCCGAATTCATCCAGCAAGGCGATCCCTCGGTGACGGCCGGCCCGGATGGGACCTTCTACGTCAGCTGGGACGCCCTCAACTGGAGCGATCCGAACGCCGCGCTGCCGAATGGCGGCATCGCGACGAGCCAGTCGACCGATGGCGGCCTCACGTGGAGCGATCCGGTGCTGACCGGGACAGCGCTCGACGCGCCCAAGATCACCGCCGACGCCGTCACGGGAAGGATCTACGCGGCGAGCTCGGGCGCGATCGGGCGCCTAGCGACGGGGAATCCGAGTGACCCGGTGGGCAGCCCCAGTGACCGGTTCGTGGTCGCCTCCTCCGATGGAGTGAACTGGACGACGCCGCCGCGGGGCCTCGGAGGTTCCGACGGCACGACCTATTTCGCCGCTGCGGCAACGGCAGCGAACCCCATCCTGTCCGCTGCCAACGGAGTCCTCTCCGCAGCTTTCCCGGCCACGACCGGCGCGGCCTGCAGCTTCTTCGTGGGGGCGGCGGCTCCCTGCATCGTCTTCGAGACGTCTACCGACGACGGCGCCACGTGGAGCCGGCACGCGGTGCCCGGCTCGGTGATCACCGGGAACACGGGGGTGGCGGCGGATCCCTCGACGCCGGGGCACTTCACGGTCGCCGGCACGACCGGAACGGGCACGCAGATCGCCGTCTACCAGACGGAAGACTCGGGGGCGACGTGGACCGGCCCGACCCTGGTAGCCGACCCGGCCCCGTTCCCGAAGTTCTTCCTGTGGATCACCTACTCCCGCACTGGGACCTTCGGCATGGTCTGGCGGGCCGCTCAGCAGGCGACCGGGGCTCCGTTCAACACTCCCTTCCTCGTGTGGACCACCATCTCGAATGATGGGGGCGCCACCTTTGCGACACCGCTTCAGGTCAGCAGCGCCCCCTCGCCGCCGAACCCGCCCGGCCAGTTCAACTCCGCCGGAGATGACTATTCCCACATCGCCTTCGCAACCAACCCGTTCGACGAATGGGTGGTGAAGGCGATCGCGCATGTAGAGGACCCGCAGATCAAGGTGCTCCTCCGGGGATTGCTGGGTCCGAACCGGTTGTACGTCACCTGGGCAGACCGGCGGGGTCCGGGCGGCGAGAGGAGCGCCTACGTCGGCACCGTGAAGTTGCGGGCGTTCTTCGTCAACCATTGAACGATTCTTCGGTCGAATCGAACCGAGGAACCGAGATGGGCGGCCTGACGTCTGTCGGTGGATGGCGCCGTCGATCTGGAGCTGGATGATCTCTTCCATCGCGTAGCCGACTTCGGGGAGCACCTCGTCGGTATGCTCCACATAGAGGCGCTCGACCCTTCGAACATCCTCGGCCTCTTGCGGCTCATCGCGTTCTCCGCGCGCAGGCGCGCATCGAAGTCGACGGGGCGCGCTCCGCGGTGTCGATTCTCCGTGCGAGTGCGGATCAGTCCATCTTCTTCACCCGGATCAGCGCCTCCTGCGCGACCGAGGCGACGCGTACACCATCGAGGAACATGCCCCCGAAGATGATCCCGCGCGCGGCGAAGGCGGCGGGGCTCTCGCTCGCGTAGAGCAGCCA
>Ga0335082_10004502_pt1 | contig 15203 bp, 19 predicted proteins | sample Lox_Sample_41_FD_206718 | JGI IMG/M metagenome (GOLD analysis project Ga0335082, IMG submission 206718) | Soil microbial communities from Loxahatchee National Wildlife Refuge, Florida, United States - Lox_Sample_4.1 | ecosystem: Environmental > Terrestrial > Soil > Wetlands | place: USA...
TATATATATATATAGGGGCCACACCAGACAAATGCAAATAATTTAATGGGGGGGGTAAAATGACAAAGACCAAAAATCAATAAACCCTCTATATCACTATAATTAGGAACATGACAAAAACAGCCATTTCTCTGCAATACGCATTAAAAAGGACACATTTTCAGAAAGTGTGGAATTCAAAATTGAAAATTCCATTTCATAGCAAATTGCCAATACGACAAAAATGCCAAAATTCTCAGTATAACACTATCATTAGACCCTAACTGCAGAGATTGTCGGCAAATTCATTTTTCCAGTTATTAGAAAATAGCAGAGAATCAAAAACTAACAAAAATTAGACTACACATCAATAATCAACATTAATTACCTCCCTATTAACCCCTACACTAAACGTAGCAGGTTAGACCATTGAACATATCAACAAAATCTATAGATCTCGTTTTATGATAAAACAAAAACTTCCATTATATGCAGTGGCTAGAGCCATCATATGATCAATTCTATTACTAATCGCCCCATGAGCTCTACGAGCTTTATGAACAAACACCACAACCCTATTAGAATGATCTCTAGCAATCACACCAAACGTTCCCATCTCACTGACACTAGTATGCGACCCTATTGGACTAACATTCTCAGCTGTAGTACTTCTTATTTCAGCCAACGTTCTTCAATTCTCAACAATCTATATAGAAGACGACAAATTCATCGACCGATTCACTAAACTAGTAATCCTATTCGTCCTATCAATAAACTTTCTTATCTACCTTCCTAACTTTATCGCACTATTACTAGGGTGAGACGGATTAGGTATTACATCATTTATTCTAGTAATTTATTACCAAAACCCAAAATCACTAGCGGCCGGACTAATTACAGCCCTGACAAATCGAATCGGGGATGTCATACTCCTATTATCCATTGGATGAACATTAAACCAAGGTCACTGAAATATCCTACATATATGAGAAAGAGAACAATTCTCCTATATACAAATCTTAGCAATTATAACAGCAGCAATAACAAAAAGAGCTCAGATACCTTTCTCTAGATGATTACCAGCGGCTATGGCTGCACCAACACCAGTATCAGCCCTAGTACACTCATCAACACTTGTTACTGCTGGAGTATTTCTGACAATTCGATTCTACCCTTTCCTAAGATCTTACCCACTATTCAATAAACTGGTCTTATTTACAGCAGTATCAACAATACTAATAGCAGGATTAAGTGCAACTACAGAATGCGACATGAAAAAAATTATCGCCTTATCAACTCTAAGTCAACTGGGGATGATAATAACAAGAATTGGACTCGGATTACCCCAACTCGCATACTTCCATATAGTTGCACACGCCATATTCAAAGCACTACTATTCGTATGCGCAGGAAGATTTATTCATACCCACTCACACAGACAAGATCTCCGATGAATAGGAAACCTTACATCACAGTTCCCTGTAGCCTCCTCTTGCCTCCTAATTGCAAACATAGCATTATGTGGATTCCCATTTCTGGCAGGATTCTACTCAAAAGACCTAATCATTGAAGCAGCTATATTTAACACCTACAACTCACTAATAGTAGCCTTAAGACTCCTAGCAGTAGGGCTGACCGCATTCTATTCAGTACGATTCTCTATTGCAGTACTATGAAGACCTTGCGCCCATTCACCATACTCATCAATAATAGAACAAACAAACATCGTAACCCCAATAATAGTGTTGTCTGCATGCTCAATTATAAGAGGAGCAGCTATCCAATGAATGCTACCAATAAACCCCTCTCCATTCATTCTACCCAGACACCTAAAATGACTAACAATCACACTCGTACTAATAGGGTCTGTAATCAGATGATTTATATCAAAAAAATCCATAACTTTAATCCCAGCAATAAGAGCCCCGTACAGACACTACGCATCATGCATAATATGATTTCTTGTACCACTATCCTCACAATTCACCATAAAAGCCCCCATATACATAGCCCACAACTACCTAAAATCAATAGACCAGTCATGACTAGAACTAGTAGAAGGACAAGGGATTAACAAAATAGCAATTGTGTCAGCCAATAAAGTAATAACAATAAACCCAAAATCCCCCACAGCATACATAGCAGTATCATCAATTAGAGCACTTGCTTTAATCCTTGCAGGATCCATTATAATTTCATAATTTGAGTAGCTTACAACTCCAAAGCACGCTGTTGAAGCCGGCAAGACGGGTCACCCCTCAAATATTTGCATATGGTGTAAAACAACACCTTAACCTTTCATGTTAAAAATATGACAATAGTCATTATGCCAGATGATAGTTTATAAAAATAGTGACCTTGGGTGTCACAGATCGCATTTAATGTGTCGTCTGATATCTGAATCGAAAGCTAATACTATGAAGCAGCGACCTTGTAAGTCGACGACAGATTTTTAATCTCGGTTCTATGTACACCTCCCTAATAATACTAATACAAATAATGCCTTTTCTGGCAATAACCGCCCTAATTCTCCATCAATCACACCTTCTTATATCTCTATTATCCCTAGAAGGGATTATACTAACAGTCGTTCTATTTATCCCCTACGCAATAACAGTATCAGCAATAACTCTAGCCCCTATAACCATTATCATACTAACATTCGGAGCCTGCGAAGCAAGACTGGGATTAAGTCTAATAGTTCTTATAGCCCGAACATATGGATCCGACATAGTAAAACTATTAACAATCAACAAATGCTAACAATCCTAACACCCTCAATCTCCCTGCTAGCCCTGCCAATACTAAGACCAAAATACTATTGACATATCACCGTCGGCACACTATTTGTTCTCGCTCCGGTCGTAATAATAAATCTACCAGCCTACAGAACATCTATGATCAACAAATTCTCCATACTAGACAACATATCAATCACCTTAATCAGACTAACCCTATGAATTGCTGCCCTAATATTCCTGGCCAGTTACAAGATCTTTTGCACTAAGTTTATACCAAAAACATTCCACCTAACAGTAATAGTACTAACACTAATCCTAATCCTTTGCTTCTCTGCATCATCCTTGGCCATATTTTATATTTGATTCGAAGCTTCTCTAATCCCAACAATACTACTAATTATAATCTGAGGTTATCAACCAGAACGTACCCAAGCAAGAATATATTTAATAATCTACACAGTTACTGCCTCACTTCCACTACTAATGGCAATCTCCAAAATCTATATATACACAAAATCTCTAAATATATCCCACCAATTTATCCTCAGACTTCCTCCAAGACTACTATCATTTGCCGGGGCCCTAATATGTATAGCAGCCTTCCTTGCAAAACTGCCACTATTTTCGGTCCATCTATGACTACCAAAAGCACATGTAGAAGCACCTGTAGCTGGGTCAATAGTACTGGCAGCAATCCTACTAAAACTAGGGGGGTACGGAATTGCACGAATATCGACAATATACCCTATAATGGTAAAAACAATAAATAGCCTAACAATCAGAGTAGCTCTAATCGGGGCCGTAGCAACAAGACTAATCTGCTTACGACAAACCGACCTAAAATCCCTGATTGCCTACTCCTCAATTGGTCACATAGGATTAATAGTGGCCGGACTTCTAACAATAACCAGATGAGGCCTAACAGGAGCACTAATAATAATGATCGCCCATGGATTATGCTCATCAGCTATATTCGCCATAGCAAACATAAACTACGAAATAACCCACACACGAAGATTAGCCCTAACAAAAGGAATGATAGCATCACTACCAATTCTAACATTATGATGATTTTTATTCACTTGCGCAAATATGGCCGCACCACCATCAATCAACTTAATAAGAGAAATTATACTAATCTCTGCATCCCTATCGATAAACTTAGCCACAGCAATCCCGCTCGGACTACTCAGATTCTTTACCGCATGCTACTCCTTAATCATATACACATCAGTAAATCACGGCCAACCATTATCATACTCAAACCCGTTACCACAAATTAAATCAAAAGACTTCCTAATGCTTACGGCCCACATCACACCCAACTTTAGTGTACTAGTTGAATAACAACATTAAATTGCAGATTTAAAGGTATGGTAACACATATACACTTAGCAGGATAAGCTATATTTAAGCTAGTGGGTTCATACCCCAACAAAGAGCACGACTCTCCTTCTAATTACTTAGTTTGAATCTGGCTAAAATATTAACTGTATCAGACACTTACATGCAATTCCTAAAGATCCGCCATAAGCTAACACCTAAAAGGAAGCTTAAAATCAATAAAGAACTCTATATGACACGCACCGCAGTAAAAAACACTATATAGTTTAGAAAACTAAGATATGGGTACTGATAACAGGGCTGGCAAAATTCGTGCCAGCAGCCGCGGTTAGACGATAAGCCCAAGTTAATAACCACAAGGCTATACGACGCTACACACTAAAGACGACACAAAAGCTCTCCAGAGGTCCAATTCGACCGAGTCTAAGCCCACAATCGTCAAAGTAGCATACTCGTGAAATCATGAACCAAAACAAGGATTAGAGACCCTTCTATTCATGACATAGATCAAGCCGACAAATACGAACCACCGTTTAAACCTCAAAGACCTTGGCGGTGTCTCATATAATCAGGGGAACCTGTCCCTTAATTCGATAATCCACGAATATCTTACCTACTCTTGAAAATTACAGCCTATGTACTGCCGTTGTCAGCATGCCTTTAAAAGAGCATACAAAACATACCAATTTATACGACATCAGGTCAAAGTATAGCTAATGGGTAGGTGGCGATGGGTTACATCTCCAAACAGATTGCCAGCCCGTAAATGAATCATTTACGGAAAAGATGAACTTGACAGTAATGAAACAAAATAAAATTTCATGAACCATTATCTGAGACGTGCACACATCGCCCGTCACTCCTGCCTAAAGGTGGGATAAGTCGTAACATAGTAGGAGTAATGGAAATTGCCCCTATAACGGAATATAGCATATACCAATGCCTCTTACTTACACTAAGAAAAAAGCTACTAGCTTATTCCGCTCATATATACTATTCTTCCAAATAAACCAATTAATAAAAACATCTAATAAATACCAAACACCTCCCCAAACCAATAAAGTACCGCAAGGGAACAAAAAATGAACTTAAGTAGAGTTAAAAACTCGTACCTTGTGCATAATGGTTTTACAAGATAAACGAAAACATCTACAACCCCGAATTCTTCGCGAGCTGTCTCTATATTGCTAAGCGCCCAGTGCCTGTTGTTGCATTAACTCCATGAAATATAAAGACAGAGGCTACATACCAAACGCGCAAGAAGATTGCTGGTTCTTTGCAAACATTATATATTAAAACAAGCACAAAGTGCTGTGTAAGTTCATAGAGGACAAGCCCTATGAACCAAAGTTAAACTAAATAATTAGGAAAAAATTTAAGTAGGCTCAAAAACAGCCACCAAATAAAAACGTCACTGTTTTACAAAACCCTAAAATAAATAACAAAAACTACTAAGTATAGCAAAGATCTAGACAAAACCAAACTCAGTCTATATTATTATGTAAAAACAAGTATTCGTAAAAGTAAACAAATAAAAAACACTAAAACTCTAAAGAAGGAACTCGGCAAACCCTTATCTCGACTGTTTATCAAAAACATTGCCATATGAACAAAACATATATGGTAAACCCTGCCCGGTGATAAAATTAAACGGCCGCGGTATCCTGACCGTGCAAAGGTAGCATAATCATTTGCCCATTAATTGTGGGCTAGTATGAAGGGGTAAACGAAGTTAAACCTGTCTCCTTTAGAACCATAAAAACTAATATCCAGATGAAGAAGTCTGGATAAAATCACAGGACAAGAAGACCCTATAGAGCTTAATTTAAACTTACCTTCCACAAGGTAAATAAAATTCGGTTGGGGCGACCAAGGAAATAATCATCCTATAATTAAATAAAAGACAAACAAGTCATTCCAATGACCCTCTATAATGAGAGCAACGAATCAAGCTACCTTAGGGATAACAGGCTAATCCTTCTTGAGAGCTCCTATCGACAGAAGGGATTGGCACCTCGATGTTGGCTTAGGGAATCTTTACGACGCAGAAGTCATAAAAAGATGGTTTGTTCAACCATAAAACCCCTACATGAGCTGAGTTCAGACCGGCGTAAGCCAGGTTAGCTTCTATCCGTGACATCAATCTCCCCGTAGTACGAAAGGACCCGGGTAGAACAAATATTGTTAACAAAGAATCAATATAAATAAAATTTTAAACACAATAAAAACAAACAATTCCAGCAGGTTGGCAGAACAGTGCATCTGACTTAGGATCAAAATAGGGCCATTGGCCACCTGCTAATGCAATTTAGTTTATATAGAACAGTCAACTTGCACTTGACCAGAGAGAATATTCTCAATAGCGGCTTGGAGTTACGGAAACAATAGACCTTGAACGTCTTAGATAGATGTTCGACTCATCTACAAGCCTACAAAATAATCAAGATGGCAGAATAGTGCATCAGATTTAAACCCTGCAAATGGAACATAAAATTCCTCTTGATAATGACCTTATCAGCATTTATCTCAGTAATCTTAAGTTATTTAATAGCCTTAATAGCAATAGCGTTCTACACTCTAATAGAACGCAAGTTCCTGGGTTATTTTCAACTCCGAAAAGGACCAAATAAACCAGGACTAATAGGGCTACCTCAACCCTTCGCCGATGCTATTAAACTATTCGTAAAAGAACAAGCAAAACCAACGGCAGCAAATCAAATCCCATTTATGCTAGCACCCGCTATAAGACTATGCTTAGCCCTAATACTATGAATAATCTTCCCTCACACAAATCCAGCATTCTTTATAACATTTGGAGTTCTATACTTCCTGTGCGTATCCAGAATAAATGTATACACTACATTCATAGCCGGATGATGCTCAAACTCAAAATATGCACTTCTAGGAGCACTACGTGGCGTAGCACAAACAATTTCTTACGAGGTAAGAATATCATTAATCCTACTTAGAGCACTAATACTATTAAAATCACTAGACATGGGCCTAATTAGATACTCACAAAACTCCTGAATTTTACTTCTACTGTTCCCAATCGGGGTAACATGATTTATTACTAACCTGGCAGAAACAAACCGAACACCATTCGACTTCGCAGAAGGTGAATCAGAACTAGTATCAGGATTCAACGTAGAATATAGAAGAGGTCTGTTCGCACTAATCTTTATAGCAGAATACACCAACATTCTAGTAATAAGATTATTTACAACAATTCTGTTTATAAGAACACAAATAGGAATTATATCAAACGCTGTAATCATCTTAAAAACAGTAGCCGTAGCAACACTATTCATTTGAGTGCGCGCCACAATACCACGAATACGATATGATCACTTAATAGCACTAACCTGAAAATCATTCCTACCAATAGCCCTGAGAGCTTTAATTCTAAGACTAACATTAACAATACTAATATCATGACACTGCGCCGGAAGAACGGATAACTCTGATGACGTTAATTATGGACTAAAATCCCTGTGTCTACCATAGTATCGAGGAGCTTGTACAATTAAGCACTTGACTTTTAATCAAGAGGAAAATAGATATATTCTCGATTAATGACCTTATCCATCACATTTGTAGCCATCGGCTCAGCTCTAGTAGGACTAGTATTTGCTGCGGCCTGAATCTTAAGAGCCCGCTCAACAAACGACCGAGAAAAAACATCACCATTCGAGTGTGGGTTCGATCCTAAAAACACTGCTCGAATTCCATTTTCTTTACGCTTTTTCCTTCTAGCAATTATCTTCATTGTGTTCGATATCGAAATCGTACTATTAGTGCCAATTCCTTTAATCATAACACACGCATCAACCTCAAGATTACTGCTAACAAGACTAGCATTTCTACTAATTCTGTTAATTGGACTATTCCATGAATGAAATGAAGGATCCTTAGACTGATCCACATAGGATGAGGCGGACCAATATGGTAGCTTCTAACTACTATCCGGGGGTTCGACTCCTCCACATCCTTATGCTAATCACCCCATTTTACATTCTAGCTGTAACAATTATAATCCTAAGTACCGTCCTAACTCTAGCAAGAACAAACTGATTAACAGTATGAATAATAATAGAACTAAACCTATTAAGATTCATTCCAATTATAATCATAAATAAAACGACAACAGAAACAGAAGCAGGAATTAAATACTTCCTGGCACAAGCACTAGGGTCGGCCGCTATAATCTTAACAAGACTATCGTCTTGATCAAGATCCAGCCCTATTCTACAATACATTCTGGTAATAGCCCTACTAATAAAACTAGGTGGAGCTCCGTGCCACTTCTGATACCCTTCAGCCATAACATCCCTATCATGAATAAACGCCCTAATCCTGTCAACATGACAAAAACTAGCCCCACTAGCAGTATTATCCTATATAGCACAAACACAAGAAAACAACCTAATATTAACAATTGCAGCAATAAACGCACTTCTAGGTGGAATTATAGGACTAAATCAAACCCACATACGAACAATCTTAGCCTACTCCTCAATCGGGCACATTGGATGAATATTAGCCCTAACAGCAATCAATATACCAAACCTAACAATGATATACTTCGCAATATACTCACTAGTAGTAACCCCTCTATTTCTACTAGCAAACAAAGAAAATATCTCATCCACAAGAGAAGCCGCTTCACCCTCATGCTCGCTAATAATGACAACAATAATCCCAATAATATTACTATCATTAGGAGGGTTACCACCACTAACAGGATTCCTCCCAAAATGACTAGCCATTTTCGCCATAGCAGACATTGCACCAATAACCCTACTGTGCCTGCTAGCAGGATCTATACTAAACCTGTTCTTCTATTTATCCCTAACATTCAACATAATAATATCATCACTAAAAACATTATACTCAACAAGAACAAAAAAAGAATTAAATATAACACTAACAACTACAATTATAGTTGGAACATCATCACTAGGGATTATCCCACTAATAATATAAATAATGCGCTGATTATACTCAACTAATCACAAAGACATTGGCACTCTATACATAATTCTAGGTGTATGAGCCGGAATAGTAGGAACTGGAACAAGACTACTAATTCGAATTGAACTAGCTCAACCAGGATCATTCCTAGGAAGAGACCAACTATACAACACCCTAGTAACCGCTCATGCATTCCTTATAATTTTCTTCTTCGTAATACCTGTATTTATTGGGGGGTTCGGAAACTGACTCCTACCATTAATACTAGGTGCTCCAGACATAGCGTTCCCGCGACTAAACAATATAAGATTCTGACTTCTACCACCATCACTAATTCTACTAGTATCATCCGCCGCTGTAGAAAAAGGAGCTGGAACAGGATGAACAGTGTACCCACCTCTAGCCAGAAACCTGGCCCACTCAGGACCATCTGTAGACCTAGCAATCTTTTCACTACACTTAGCCGGTGCATCTTCTATTCTAGGTGCAATTAACTTTATCACGACTATAATCAATATACGATGAAGAGGACTCCGACTAGAACGAATTCCTCTATTCGTATGAGCTGTAACAATTACAGTAGTTTTACTCCTACTCTCCCTACCAGTACTAGCAGGAGCAATTACTATACTCCTAACAGACCGAAACCTAAACACCTCATTCTTCGATCCTGCCGGAGGGGGAGACCCCATCCTTTACCAACATCTATTCTGATTCTTCGGACACCCCGAAGTATATATTCTAATTCTACCCGGATTCGGTGCAGTATCCCACATTGTAGCCCACAATACAGCTAAACTAGAACCATTCGGGGCCCTCGGAATAATCTACGCCATGATCGGAATTGCCATTGTAGGATTCATTGTATGAGCACACCACATGTTCACAGTAGGCTTAGACGTAGACACACGAGCATATTTTACAGCCGCCACAATAATCATTGCCGTCCCAACAGGAATTAAAGTATTTAGATGATTAGCAACAATCCACGGATCAAAAATCCAATTCACAGTACCAATACTATGAGTACTAGGATTTATCTTCCTATTCACTATAGGAGGTCTAACAGGAATTTGCTTATCAAATTCATCTCTAGATATTATGCTACATGACACATACTACGTAGTAGCACACTTCCACTACGTTCTAAGAATAGGAGCAGTATTTGCCATCTTCGCAGCAATAAACCACTGATTCCCATTATTCACAGGACTCACTCTACACCCACGATGAGCTAGAGCACAATTCTTCCTAATATTCATTGGGGTAAACTTAACATTCTTCCCCCAACACTTCCTAGGATTAAGAGGAATACCACGACGATACTCAGACTACCCTGACGCCATGATAACATGAAACGTAGTATCATCTATTGGTGCAATCACATCATTTGTAGCTCTACTAATATTCATCGTAGTAATCTGAGAAGCCTTTGCTGCCCAACGTGCCGTAATTGCTAGACCTCATATACCATCATCAATGGAATGAAGAGACGTCCTGCCCCTAGATTTCCATAACCTAAGAGAAACAGGAGTAATCACATACCCACACTAATAAGTGAATGCCGAAGGCACCTATTTGTTAATTAGGCCTGTGCTGCACTAACCGCAGCTCACTTAGGATGCAATACTGATCACAACTTCTACTCCAAGACGCTGCCTCCCCAATTATACTACAAATAATTTCGTTCCATGACCACGCCCTCGTGATTCTAACCCTAGTAATCACCACTGTGGGGTATGCCCTAACAACACTACTGGTAAACAAATACACTTCTCGATTCACCATAGAAGCACAAGAAGTGGAAACAGTATGAACAGTTCTACCAGCAATTACTCTACTATTCCTAGCCCTGCCATCACTACGACTTCTATATCTAAGAGATGAACTAGCAAACCCTTCTCTAACAATCAAAACAATTGGACACCAATGATATTGAAGATACGAATACTCAGACTTCCCAAACGTAGAATTCGATTCATACATAACACCTACATCAGAATTAACTCCAGGAGAATTCCGACTCCTAGAAGTAGACAACCGAATAGTTGTACCAATACAACTAGAAGTACGACTCCTTGTAACCGCTGCAGACGTAATCCACTCATGAACAATCCCATCCCTAGGTCTAAAAATAGACGCTATTCCAGGACGACTAAACCAACTAGGCTTCATTGCCACACGACCAGGAGTATTCTACGGACAATGCTCAGAAATCTGCGGTGCTAACCATTCATTCATACCAATCGCAATAGAAGTGGTAGACACAAAATCATTCATTTCTTGAGTAAAAAGATTCAAATCATAGAGACTCTAGTTAAATAATAACAAGCGCTTGTCAAGCGCTAATTACCTCAAAGGTGAGCCTCCATGCCACATCTAGCCCCTATAAAATGAATCTTTATAATCATTCTATTCTGAGTAAGAATATTCACAATCAGATCAACAGCGTGATGAAACACATCACCATCATTTAATCAACCCAAATTATCTATAAAATCAACAACAAACAAACCTTGACTTTGATTACAAGATGGTCGAAAATATAAACAATAAACTGTAAATTTATTCATGGGCCAAAAGCCCTCTTGTACGTTTTTAGTATAGAATTGTACAGTTACCTTCCAAGTAAAAAGCTTATAGTAATAAAAAACGTATATGCCACGTCAACCATTCCATCTAGTTGAACCAAGACCCTGACCACTAACAGCATCAATCGGCGCATTTCTACTAACAGTAGGATTAGTAAGATGATTCCATAACCACGGACACTACTGCCTAATTCTAGGAGTTACAGTAATTATTCTAACAATAATACAATGATGACGAGACGTCATTCGAGAAGCAACATTCCAAGGACACCATACCTCATACGTATCAAAAGGACTTCGATACGGAATAATCCTATTCATTCTATCAGAAGTATGCTTCTTTGCAGCATTCTTCTGAGCATTCTTCCACAGAAGACTTGCACCAACACCAGAACTAGGGTGCTGCTGACCCCCAGTAGGCATCACACCCCTAAACCCATTCAGAGTACCGCTACTAAACACGGCCGTCCTCCTAGCATCAGGGGTGACAGTAACCTGAGCACACCATAGACTAATAGAAGGGAATCGAACAGGAGCACTACAAGCCCTATTCCTTACAGTAGCCCTTGGAGCCTACTTCACAGTACTACAAGCAGGAGAATACGTAGCAGCCCCATTCACTATTGCAGACAGAGTATACGGATCAACATTCTTTGTAGCAACAGGGTTCCACGGAGCCCACGTACTAATTGGATCTACATTCCTTCTAGTATGCTTAGCACGAACAATGATAATACACTTCTCAACAGGACACCACTTCGGATTCGAAGCCGCAGCATGATACTGACACTTCGTAGACGTAGTATGAATCTGCCTATACCTATGCATCTACTGATGAGGAGCCTAATATAGCAAACAAAAATCTGTGGATTAAACTGTAGTTTACTACTGCTATACATGATAACACTTATAATCTCATCTATCCTAATAACTATAACAATAACAATAATTATTGCCACAAGCCCAATCTCAATAGGACTAATCATTTTAACAATAACCCTTCTACTAACAATATTCTACGCAACAACACTATCCTCATGAATTGCATTCCTAATCTTCCTTCTATACGCAGGAGGGATACTAGTAATATTCTCATACTTCGTAGCACTAACCCCCAATCAACAACTATTCTCAAACACCCACGCAATCATAATAGTAACAGCAACAATTATTGTAATAACAACATTAACACTAACCAACATAAAAACACCTACAACATATTTCCACCCATACACATCCACATTCTACCAATATAGAAACACACCTATACTAATCATCCTAGCCTTAACCCTACTATTCGCTATAATCGTAGTAGTAAAAATCTCTAGGCAAACCAAAGGACCATTACGATCCTTTATATCTTAAAGAACAAATAGCAAATAATGCATTTTGGTTTCGGCCCAAAAAGAGGCACTCAATGCCATTGTTCTACTGCTCCCCAGCAAATGTTGGCGGGCTCGGCCGGCCGGCCAATGGTTGGCCGGCCGAGCCCGCCAACCTATAGCTTGGTGTACGATGCACGCGGGTTTTTGGCGCCCTAGGAGTAAGTCTAATTCTTCCAGCTATAGAAACGAAATGTGTAGGTTAAGTTAAACCGTTGAATTGTGGCTTCAAAAATATCAACCGATCACCTTTCCATGTTTAAACCACTACGAACCACTCATCCTATCTTCAAAATCGCTAACGCTGCAGTAATCGATCTTCCTGCCCCAGCAAACATTTCAATTTGATGAAACTACGGATCCCTACTAGGACTATGCCTAGTAATCCAAGTAGCTACAGGTCTATTCCTTGCTATACACTACGTTCCAAACATTGAAATAGCCTTTTCATCCATTGCACACATCACCCGAGACGTAAACTACGGGTGACTAATTCGATCAGCCCACATTAATGGAGCATCCCTATTCTTCTTATTCCTGTACCTACACGCCGGCCGAGGAATATACTACGGGTCATTTCACCTAATAGAAACATGAAACATCGGCATTATTCTATTCATTCTAACTATAGCAACAGCCTTCATAGGATACGTTCTTCCATGAGGACAAATAAGATTCTGAGGAGCAACAGTTATTACAAACCTGTTCTCAGCAATCCCCTACGTCGGGAAAATACTAGTTGAATGAATCTGAGGTGGATTCGCAGTAGACAACGCCACCTTAAATCGATTCTTCGCATTCCACTTCCTACTCCCATTTGTCCTTATAGCTCTAACAGCAATCCACATCATATTCCTACACCAAACAGGATCAAACAATCCATTAGGAGTCAATTGCGACTCAGATCGAATTTCATTTCACCCATACTACTCTATTAAAGACGCCCTAGGATATGCAATCGTCCTAACCCTATTTGTCGCATTCCTAACATTTACACCAAACATATTTGCAGACCCAGAAAACTACCTGCTAGCAAATCCTCTAGTAACCCCAATCCATATTAAACCAGAGTGATACTTCCTTTGACTATACGCAATTCTCCGATCAATTCCAAACAAACTAGGAGGTGTAATCGCCCTATTCGCCGCTCTATTAATTCTATTCACTCTGCCACTAACATCAAATAACAAAAAACTCGGATTAATATTCTACCCAATTAACCAAATCCTATTTTGACTATTCATTGCATCATGAGTAATTCTAACATGAATTGGGGGACGACCAGTAGAAGACCCTTATGTAATAATCGGACAGTTAGCAACAGCAGCATATTTCGCATACTTTATCATAAACCCTATTATTCTATCCATCTGAGACTCCTTAACAGAATAAGACTTTAAGTTATAAATAAACTAGTGACCTTCAAAGTCACCAAAGGAACAATCCAAGTCTTGCATGATACCAGACATCTTCTCAACATTTGACCCAGCTTCATTCAGATCCTTCGTCCCATCGACAACCCTGTTCCTCCTAATCAACCTAATAATCGTAATATCAATATCAACAGCCTTATTCACAAGATCTGCACGAATAAAATCTGCTCCTGCACCCATCCTATCAACTATAATATCACAATTACAACGAACAACAGCCGTGTCCCTAAAAGGACTATCAAACATTGTAGTCCTGCTATTCCTAACATTAATCCTCCTAAACCTACTAGGAATGGTACCTTACACATTCAGAATCACCAGACACTTAATCCTAACTCTGTCACTAGGATTACCCCTGTGACTATCACTAATCCTATCAAGAGCAGTCCACAGCCCTAAAGCGACAGCCGCCCATCTTCTACCAGACGGAGCCCCAGACTGATTAAACCCTTTCTTAGTACTAATTGAATCTACAAGAATCGCCGTACGCCCAATTACCCTGTCATTTCGACTAGCTGCCAATATAAGGGCAGGGCACATCGTCCTAAGACTAGTAGGAATTTATGCTGCAGCAGCATGAGCCTCTTCATGAACAGCAACCACTCTATTCACCGCAGCCATAGCAGGTTACGTACTATTTGAACTGGCAATCTGCCTTATTCAAGCTTATATTTTTTGCCTCCTAGTATCCCTCTACACGGACGACCACGCCCACTAGTTTTTTTTTTAAATATATTACTATAACTAATATATTACTCA
>Ga0335082_10004505_pt1 | contig 15200 bp, 10 predicted proteins | sample Lox_Sample_41_FD_206718 | JGI IMG/M metagenome (GOLD analysis project Ga0335082, IMG submission 206718) | Soil microbial communities from Loxahatchee National Wildlife Refuge, Florida, United States - Lox_Sample_4.1 | ecosystem: Environmental > Terrestrial > Soil > Wetlands | place: USA...
CAAAGAAAAACTGTCCGACGAAGAAGTTGCCCACATCAACGCGTCGCTGGCTCGTTCCTTGGCCCAGTTGCGCGTCAAGCGGCGGCAGTACAAATGAAGCTCCCAAAGAACAACTGGATTTTCTCCTACCGGAAGGAATGGCTGCGCCCCGATGCTATCGCTGGTTTGACCACCGCTGCGGTGATCATCCCCAAAGCGATGGCCTACGCAACGATCGCCGGCCTGCCCGTGCAGGTGGGGTTGTACACAGCATTTCTGCCGATGGTGATTTATGCAGTGCTAGGCACCTCGCGAGTACTCAGCGTAAGCACCTCCAGTACGATCGCCATATTGGCTGCCGCCCAACTGGGCGAAGTGGCCCGGGGAGGAGATTCAGCATCGCTATTGAGCGCCTCCGCCACGCTAACACTATTAGTGGGATTGATGCTCGTGCTCGCTTCAATCTTGCGGCTGGGCTTCGTTGCCAATTTCATCTCTGAACCAGTTTTGATTGGTTTCAAGGCGGGTGTTGGCCTCGTCATCGTTCTGGATCAGGTTCCTAAAATTCTCGGCATTCATTTTGCTAAAGGCTCGTTTGTCAAGAATCTGATTGCAATCGTCCACGGCCTCCCGGGGACCTCGCTGATAACACTGGTCGTTGGGGTCTCGATTATTGCCCTGTTGGTTGTCATGGAGCGACTCTTGCCCAAAGCCCCAGCCCCTCTTTTCGCCGTAGCGGCCGGCATTACCGGCGCTTATCTGCTGAACTTGCATGCACATGGGGTTGAATTGGTCGGCCACATTCCGAAAGGGTTGCCGTCGTTTACGGCTCCGGTTTTCTCCCTCACGGCTCAACTCTGGCCCGGCGCCTTGGGTATCGCGCTCATGAGCTTTACTGAGACGATCGCGGCTGGGCGTGCTTTCGCACGCAACGATGAACCCCCGCCGCAAGCTAACAGAGAGTTACTCGCTACCGGACTGGCAAATGCCGGCGGTGCGCTTTTCGGCGCAATGCCCGGCGGTGGTGGCACTACGCAGACAGCCGTGAATCGTCTGGCCGGGGCGCACACGCAACTGGCAGAAATCGTGACAGCGACCATCACGCTGGTAACCATGATTTTGCTGGCGCCGCTCATTGCTCTGATGCCGGAAGCCACTCTCGCGGCGGTGGTCATTGTCTACTCCATCGGACTGATCCGGCCCGAGGAGTTCCGCGAGATTGTCAGGGTGCGTCGAACAGAGTTTGTGTGGGCACTGGTCGCATTTTCAGGTGTGGTGCTTGTGGGGACATTGAAGGGAATCGTCGTGGCCATTATTGTTTCCCTCGTGGCGCTTGCCTACCAATTGGCTGATCCGCCGGTGTACGTCCTTGGACGCAAACCGGGAACGAATGTATTTCGACCCCGCTCAAAGGAACATCCGGAAGATGAGATGTTTTCCGGTCTGTTGTTGTTGAGATTGGAGGGCCGGGTTTTCTTCGCCAATGCTGAACACATCGCTCAGAAAATGAGAATCTTGGTTGAGGAAGCTCGGCCGAAGGTCATTGCCCTTGATCTGAGTGGTGTTTTCGATCTCGAGTACACAGCTCTCAAGATGTTGATCAATGGCGAGAAGCGATTTCGTGAGCGTGGCATCGCCCACTGGCTGGTCGGGATGAATCCAAGCGTCCTTGGCGTGGTGCAGAGGTCGCAATTGGGTGAAACGCTGGGACACGACGCCATGCACTTCAATCTAGAGATAGCCGTTGCCAAGTATTTGAGTGAAACTCGACACAGCCAGGAAGGCTGAAGAGGTTACCACAAATCTGACCCACACGGGCAAGCCGATCACGATAAGGGTTATCATCGCCGGCACGCTGTACTCGATCTGTTGAGCTCCTTATTCATCGCCGCTTGGCTGACAAATCCGCGGAGAAAACCGACCTTCCCCAAAGGGCAGTAGACGGCGTCAACTTTCCATTCCTATAGTGCTCATCGGCGAAGAACCCGTACCTTTCGAACGGGAGTTCAGGTTCGTGCAAGCACAGCGCCTGCTAGTCGTGTGATCGCCGCACGCGAGTTCGGCCAATCGGATAGGCATCAGCAAAGAGTCTCTTAAAGGCGGCTAGGCATTGATTGATTTTTGTGGTGGTCCTGCCCGATGTATCTAAACCGAAAACGGGGAAACATGTTGCCTCAAACATTGGGGAATCGGTAGCCGGGGATGCAAGTGCAGTCCTATGTACGGTCGTTCAGCTCTCGATGCTATTCATGCAAGCGTCAAATCGAGATAAACACGCGCATTTGGGAGGTCGATCCGGAGCACGGCATTATTGACTATTGGGGCGCCTGCCCTTATTGCGCTGCCGAGATCTTTGAATATAGCTCGTCACTGCAGCAAGGCAAACTTAGAGAAAGGTCTGCTTGTAAGTTCAAGCAAAGTTGATGGCGAAAGGCATACCCCTAGTCCTCGGAGAGGTCACGTAGGACCTCCGTAGTAAGACACGCTACGCGTTCAAGGAGGCGTTTTGTGCGGATGACTTCTGCGACAAACCAGAGGACGTCATGATAGCAGTAAAGCGTTGCCCTAGGGTGCTTGTAGCCATGGCAGTGACCTGTTTAGTCAGTGCAGCGATTGAATCGCCAGCGCAAACGCCGACTGGACAAGCAGTGGATGGGCCAGGGAGACTGCTTTACAAAAGATAATTGAAACAGCGCACCATCCGGATTTGGCTTGGCCAGACATTCCCCCTTACCAGGCGGAGGTCAAGGAGTTTTACACACGCACCGGCGGCACACTCGGGTGGTGCAGAATCGTAAACCGACCTCGCAGGCGCTCCAGTTGATTGCGCTGTTCATCGAATCAGACAACAAGGGTTTGGTTCCGGAAGACTACGATGCATCACGCTGCCCTGCTCGTATCCAGAAATTGCATGTTTCTCAAAGCGATACCGACCTTGCTAACTTTGATATGGCATTGACGGTCTCGTCGATGCGATTTATCCGCGCTCTCCACATTGGCAGGGTGAATTCTAAAGCGCTCGGCCGCAAAATCGAAGTGTCGAACCGGAAGTACGATCTGGGCGAGTTCGTCTATGACAAAGCTATTCATGCGAGTAATCCAGCAGACGCCGTAAAATCCGTCGAGCCGACTTTCCCGGGCTATCTTCGGACCCTGGACGCCCTCTACCGTTATCGCGAATTTGCCAAGGTAGATTCCGGAACTAGGCTGTCGATTCCTCTAAAGCCCATCTTGCCAGTAGGCAGCTATGCCGACCTCCCGCGCCTTATCCAATTGCTTCGATTAGTGGGAGACCCTCCCGCCAGTATTCCTGTGGATGTCAACTCGACGAAGTACGAAGGTCCGATTGTCGATGCCGTCAATAGCTATCAGGTTCGTCACGGCGAAATTGCTGACGGGCATCTCAACATCGAACCAATTAAGGAACTGGATGTCCCTATGGAGCAACGCGTCCGGCAGATCGAACTGACCCTCGAACGCTGGCGTTGGATGGAGCATTCATCCTCGCAGCCTCCGGTATTGGCGAACATGTCTGAGTTTAAACTAAGGACTTTTGACGATGAGTTCAAGGTCGCACTCTTCAAGACGGTGATTGTGGGTAAAGCCTACGGGCACAAATCGCCTGTGTCCGAAAAGGAAATCAAATATGTTGTCTTCCGCCAGTACTGGGAAGTAACTCCAACCATCCAGGGCGTGGAAATCGTTCCGCACGTCAAAAAGGACGGGGGATATATCACCAAGAAGAATGTTGAGGTTGTTACTCCAGATGGAAACCTGGTGACCGATGGAGTGATTAACGACTCCGTGCTCGCCCAGCTCAAGTCCGGAAAGCTGTATGTGCGCCAGAAACCCGGTCCCACAAATTCCTTCGGACTGATCAAACTTATCTTCCCGAATGACGACAACTTCTACTTGCATGGAATTGAGACGCCACAACTCTTCTACGAAGAGCAGCTTTGAGCCATGGCTACATCCGCGTCGAGAAGCCTGCCGACCTTGCTGCCTGCGCCTTACGCCACAATCCCGGATGGAATCTCGATCGAGTGAACGCCGCCATGAACGGGTCCGAGAATAACGTCACCGTGGTCCTCGAGAAGCCAATTCCGGTTCTCATCTTGTACGGCACTGTTGTCGTGGACGAGAAAAACAACGTATTTTTCTTCGACGATGTCTACGGATACGACAAGCTACTCAACATCGCATTCAAGAAGGGCTATCCATATCCTTCTCCGTAGCCATTCCGTCGCTGACCGTGCAGATGATCCAACAACCAAGAGACTTCGGACGCGAATTCCGAAGTCCTGCCAATGGCAATCACTTAGATTGATTGGGTGCCTTGGATCCTTGCTGGGCTCGCTTGGCGCGCGCCTCAAATTTCCTATATTCAGATTCTTGATTCACAGAAGGGACAATTCCCAGTTAGCGGGAGTAGTTGTTCGCCACATAGGGGGCATTGGATGCGGTGCTCAACATTTCGACTGGCCAGGGCTCCATCCGAAACCTGTCTCGACCCTCGGCAAACTATCCGATCAAATTCCTGTAGCAGAACGACGGCAATCATTACGATTGTTACTAACCCGAAAACCACTAAGAACGCTTGCATGCGTATCGTCGCCCCCGTCTTATCTAGAAAGGCTACTGGCGGACCCATGCCACCTCTGTGACGTACGTCACAGGCCGATGAAAGCATGCTCATTACCTGATTGATGTTTTAACGACGGCCGTCTCGCGACAGCCCGAGTAGACTGTTTCAGCACTCATCCGGCGCCGAGGGACCTAAGGGGTCGGAGACTTCACCGGAGCCGGCTGCGTCCCACCGGGGCTAACCCACTGCGAATCGTTCAAACTCCAACCGCCCCCAAGCGCACGGTATAGGTCAACTAAGGCCAACTTGCGCCCAAGATCATAATTCACCACTGCGCTTTCGGCCGGGTACATCTGGATTTGCGCGTCGACGATCTCCAAATAGCTGGAGAGCCCGCTGTCGTAGCGAATGGTAGAGAGCCGCACCGAATCGCGATAGGCGTCCACAGAGGTTATCTGTTCGCGATAGGCTTTCGCCAGTTTCTCATGTGCAGAGAGTGCCGTGGAGACTTCACCAAAAGCTTGGGTAACCGCTTTCTCAAACGAGATCTTGGCCTGGTCGCGCTGGGCAAGCGAGGCGTGGTATTGGTTTTTCAGCCGGCCGCCCGTAAAGATCGGCCCGGTAAAGTCACCCGCGAGGCTCCACGCCTTGCCAGCTCCCGTGAGCTGCGACAATTGCGGGCTTACTCCCCCTAGCAATCCCGATAAGGAAATAGTCGGGAAAAAGTTGGCTTTCGCCACACCCACGTTTGCGTTCGCGGAAATCAGATTCTGCTCCGCTTCCCGCAAATCCGGCCTTCGTTCCAGCAGTGTTGCCGGTAGCCCAGCGGGCACATCGGGTGGGTCATTTTGCTCCGCAAGGGTGGCCCCCCTCGCGATGGGGCCGGGATTGCGCCCCAGCAACAAGCTGAGAGCGTTCTCCTGTGCGATGATCTGTCGCTCAAAGTCAGGTATGGTAGCCGCTACGTTGGAAAGCGCAGCTTGCGCACGCGCCACTTCGAGTCCCGAAGCGGCACCACCCTCAAATTTGTGCTGGAAGATGTCCAGAGTTTCCTGAAAACTCTTGACCGTTCTTTCCGCTATGACGATCTGTTCATCGAGAGCTCGCAGCTGAAAATACCCGCGGGCGACCTCAGCCATCACCAAGAGCCTGACGTCCCGCCGCGCTTCCTCGCTCGAGAAATAGACGGCGCGTTGGGCTTCGTTCAGCTTTCGAATGCGGCCAAACAGGTCAATCTCCCAGAAGGTAGTAAAACTGTAGGAGTAGTAGGTGTGATTGGGAATTATTGGGGAGGTTTGTCCGGCGATATTGCCGTCGTAGGCCACTTGCGGGTAGTACTGGGAGCGAGAGACACCTAACAGATCGCGCTCCTCCTCAACCCTTGCGACGGCCAATTGCAGATCATAGTTGTTCTGTAATCCCTCGCGAATCAGTCCCTGAAGCACGGGGTCTTTGAACAAATCCCACCACCCCTGATCGGCTGCCGAAATCGCCGTAGCTTGCTGCTCGCTATAGAACGTGGCGGGCGGCTGTATGGTCGGGCGATTGTATTTTGGCCCGAGGGAGCAGCCAGACAGCAAAAGGAGAGGCAGGACTGCGACTGCCATGAATTTTCGCATTAGTCCTGTCCTCCTTCCAGCGCGGCTTGCTGTGCAGGTTCTACATGAGGTTTCTTTTTGGCAATGCGCTCGACCAAAACGAACAGGACAGGAACGAAGAAGATTCCAAGGGCACTCGCGGCAGACATTCCGGTGATCACCGAAGTGCCTAGCACCCTTCGACCAATGGCGCCCGCTCCCTTTGCGGTCCACAGAGGAACGCAACCGAGAAGGAACGCGAACGAGGTCATCAGAATCGGACGCAACCGCAACTTGGCACCCTCGAGAGCCGCCGCCACAAGTTCCTTGCCCTTCGAATGCTCCAGGACCGCGAATTCAACAATTAGAATCGCGTTCTTGGCTGTGAGTCCGATAAGCATCACCAACCCGATTTGTGCGAATACGTTATTGTCAAACTTGCGTAGAATCAGTCCACCATACGCTCCAAGGACCGCCACGGGGACCGACAAGAGAACGCTGAAAGGCATAGACCAGCTCTCATAAAGTGCGGCTAGAATCAGGAACACGAACAAGAAGGACATGCCGAACACCGCGGCTTGCCCACCCTCGGCTTTCTTCTCCTGATAGGACATATCCATCCAGGCATAGCCGAAGCCGGAGGGCAGAACTTCATTGGCAACTTGTTCCATGGCGGCCATAGCCTGCCCGGAGCTGTATCCGGGGGCTGGCGATCCGTTGATCTGGATACTTCGGAACATTTGGAAGCGAGTTGTGTACTCAGGCCCCGAAACACGCTTCACCGTGACCAGGGATGCCAGCGGCGCCATCTCACCCTTCGAATTCCGAATGTAGAAGCTGTTGATTTTGTCCACACTCGTGCGGTACTCCGGCTCTGCCTGGATGTAGACCTTCCACTGGCGTCCGAAACGATTGAACTGGTTTACGTAGCCTCCTCCCAAGAAGGCCTGGAGAGTCTGATAAACCTCGTTGAACTGGAGCCCTTGCTTCAGTACGCGATCCTGATCGACATTTATGAAAAGCTGTGGTACCGATGGACGGAAGGTGGTCACCAGCCTCCCAATCTCGGGCCGTTTTTGAGCAGCCACAGTTACTTTCTCCAACATTTCTGCGAGCTGAGCGACATTCCCTGCGCTGCGATCCTGCAACATGAACGTGAATCCACCGGCCGCACCAAGCCCCGGAATAGCCGGCGGCCCATAGGCAAATGCAATTGCTTCCGGAATTTCCTTCCGCATCTTCAGGTTAAGACCCTGCATGATTCCCTTAGCAGATAGTTCTTCCGTCAGGCGCTCATCCCAGGGTTCAAGTTGAAGGAAGTAAAACGCTGCGTAGGAGGCGGAGGTGTTGGACAATAAACTAAATCCGGAGATTCCGCTGTAACTTTTTACACCGTGGGTGTGAGCCAACATGTCATCAAGTTTGCGCATCACGGCATCCGTCCGCTGCAAGGAAGCCGCGTCCGGTAGTTGAACCTGGATGAAGCAGTACCCCTGGTCCTCTTCCGGGATGAAGCTGGTGGGCAAGCCCTTGCCCATGTAACCGCCGACGAAAGCGATACCCAGGAGCAAGACCATGGCGAGTACCCAGCGACGAATAAGGACGTGGCTCCAACTGACATAGCCCTCCGTCATTTTTCCAAAGTAGTAGTTGAACTTGTCAAAGAACTTAGCAAGAAGGCCTTTGGATTTCTTGCGCGGGCGGAGCAGGAGCGCGGCCAGCGCCGGCGACAGAGTCAAAGCATTGAAGGCCGAGATCAGCACGGAGATGGCAATCGTAATTGCGAACTGCTGGTTCAGCAGGCCTTTAATGCCACCCAGCGCGGCCATCGGGACAAATACAGCCGAAAGTACCAGGGCAATTCCAATCACCGGCCCGGATACTTCTTCCATTGCCTTTAGTGTGGCATCTTTGGGTGAAAGTCCATGTTCTATGTGATGTTCTACCGCTTCCACCACGACGATGGCGTCGTCCACGACAAGGCCCACAGCAAGAATCAATCCGAAAAGCGAGAGCGTATTGATGGAGAAACCGAGCAGGGGGAAGACGGCGAAGGTACCGACAAGCGAAACCGGGACTGCCAGTAATGGGATAAGAGTTGCTCGCCAGTTCTGGAGAAACAGAAAAACCACAACAATAACCAGGCCAATTGCCTCAAGCAGGGTCGTAACAATTTCTTTCATCCCTTCCGTGATCGGAAGGGTCGTGTCCATGGCAATCTGGTAGTCGAGATCCTGGGGAAATCGGGATTGCAGTTCTTTCATTTCTGCTTTTACCTGGTTCGCCACGGTAAGCGCATTGGAACCGGGGGCCTGATAAATGCAAACGATCACCGCTGGTTTTTGATTGAACCGCCCGATTTGTTGGTAAACCAAGCTGCCCAACTCAATTCGCGAGACGTCTTTAAGCCTCACTGTCGATCCATCTGCGTTTTGCCGAACAATGACGTTGCCAAATTCTTCCGCATTAATAAGTCGGCCGGGCGCTCGCACGGAGTAGGTAAACTGCTGGCCCGGAGGAGCAGGCTGTCCACCAATTTGACCTGCAGGGTTGACTTGACTCTGTTGTTGAACGGCGTTGGTCAGGTCAGAAACGGTTAGCCCCAGCTTTGTCAACTGGTCAGGTTTTACCCAGATGCGCATCGCATAATCAGCGGCGCCGAAGTTCGTAACTTGACCAACTCCCGGGATTCGCAAAAGCGCATCGTTAACATTGATGGTGGCGTAGTTCCCGAGGAATTCCCCACTGTACGTGCTGTTGGGGGAGTAAAGCGAAACGACCAGCAGGGGGAGCCCCATGCTCTTTTTTGTGGTCACCCCGTATTGGTTAACGGAGGTGGGAAGATTGGGGTTAGCCTGGGCCAAACGGTTCTGCGCGTTCACCTGGTCAATGTCCACGTTGGTGCCTACGTCAAAGGTGACCTTAAGGGTCATGGTCCCGTCATTCGCGTTTGTGGACATCATGTACAGCATGTTGTCCACGCCGTTCATCTGCTGCTCAATGGGCGTGGCAACGGACTGTTCAATCGTCAGGGCATCTGCACCCGTATACGTCGTCGAGAGGTTGATTTGCGGCGGAACAATGTCAGGAAGGTTGGCGACGGGCAGCTTTGTCATTGCCACCACGCCTCCGATGACCGTGAGGATCGCAATGACGATGGCAACGATAGGCCGGCCGATGAAGAATTTAGACATGGCTACTTGTCACCTGGGAGTGCGTTTGCCTGAGTGTCTTTGAAAGGTGCAGGTGCGACGGTCACGCCAGTCTTCACACGCTGTAATCCATCGACGATCACGTTCTCGCCCGCCGCAAGTCCGGACTCGACCACCCACATGTCATGAAATTGTGGACCGAGCTTTACGGTCTTAATTGTTACCTTATTGTCTGAGCCAACGACTGCTACCTGATAGATACCTTGCAGTTCCGCAACCGATTGCTGAGGGATCAGAAGCGCATCCTTTCGCACTTCCGTCACGGCCCGAACACGCGCGTATTGGCCCGGGCGAAGAACGTTCCCGGGATTCGGAAATTCTCCTCGTACTTGGATTGTACCCGTGCGCGTGTCCACCTCACGGTTCACGAACAGGACCCGACCACGCTGCGGAAATATCGTCCCGTCTCCTAATATTAATTCCAGGTTCTTTGCCTTTTCGGCTCCACCTCGCCTGAATCGCAGATACTCCTGCTCCGCAACATTCACGTCCACATAGATCGGGTTGACGTTGGAGACGGTGGTCATCACCGTGTTCGGCGTGATCAAATCGCCGATGCCCACCTTCGACACTCCGGCGATTCCGGCGATAGGCGAAGTCACCGAGGTCCATCCCAGGTTCAGCCTTGCGTTGTCCAACCCAGCTTGGTTTGCTTCTACGGAGGCTGTCGCCGCTCTCTGCAGGCTTAGCGATTTGTCCAATTCTGCCTGGCTCACCGCCCTCTGTGCCACCAATGGCGTGTAGCGCCGCACGTCAATTTCGGCCTGGGACAACGCGGCCTTGGCGCGCTCCAGATCGCCGGTGGCTTGTTCCACGGCGGCCTGCGCCTGGCGCTTGTCCAATTGAAAAAGGGCCTGGCCTTTTTCGACGAACGAGCCCTCCGAATACAGGCGGGTTAGGAGAAATCCTTCGACCTTGGGTCGAATATCCGCATCGATATTGCCAGCCATCGTTCCTACCCATTCCTGTCGGATCTCCACATCCTTCTTCACAACCGGCGTAACCGTAACACCGGGCGGCGGGGGGGCTGGTTTCTCTCCTTTGGAGGAACATCCGGCGAGCGCCACAGATAAGAGAAGTAAGGCACAAAGAAGTTGCGCTGGGCAAGAGAAGTAGCTGGAAAACACCCGCCTGTTTGAAGCCGAGAGGGCGGCAGTGGAAGTTGGCTTGGACTCCGGCCACAAAGGGTCACGCCATTCCGATTTAGTATTCATTCAATTCGCCTCCGGACTGCATCGGCCGTCAGGCCTCGGCCACACATCGTCCTCATCAATAACAGAGCTGGTCCCACTTCAACCGCTCACCGGTCGTGCTCTGACTCTATACCTCATCGACAACGGTCGCACCTAGGAAAAACCCTAGATGGACGGGATGACTTATTCATCCCGGCGCGAACCCCGCCAGAGATCCAGGATTGGCGTGTAGGCCCGCTGCAGATAGCCAATGAGGAGTGCGGTCGACCAACTCAACATCAGTACACCGACAAGCGCTTCGATACCTCCCAGCATCCGGTATTGCACGTTGAGCACGACGTCTCCGTAACCCACCGTCGAATACGTGATCAGAGAGAAATAGAGGGACGTACGAAGATCAGCGAAGCAACCCTCCTTAAAAAACAGAACTGCCCATAGCGCTACTTCCATCATGTGGAGCAGAAGGAGGGCCAGGACACGGATCATCACTCCCCAGGTGAGTGAAAGGAACCGAGACTGCTTGGACCTACGGTCCTGATACTTCACGGTGCCCCAAAGCAAGAAGAACGTCCCCACAGAATGAATGGCCACAGTACTGACGATCAGCGCGATAGCGAGAGCGATTAATGAGACCGGCAATGGTTCCATAATGAAGTCCTCGAACACAAAAAATGAAACCTAAGTGGAACATCGAGAACTCATTTCGTGTCAGGAGTCCACCGGCGACCCATGTGGGCTTGCGCTCGTTCTATCATTCTCGATGATCCTAAAGAGCCCCAGAGTCAGCGGGACCGAGAGAACAGCCCCTGCTGGACCGATGAGATACCCCCAACCCAGTAGCGAGAGCGTGACGTTCATAAGCGACACGTCGAGATCCTTCTTCAAGAGGATCGGTTTCAATACGTTCTCGCCTATCATCTCTGTCATAACCAGGCACGCGAGCACGAGCAATGCCCTCTTCCACCCAAACATCAAGAGTGCCAGCAAAGTGGGTGGTACGAGTGCGATCAGGAATCCTATGCTCGGAATGAAGTGGAGAAAGAAGTAAAGAACGCACCAGACCACGGCGAAATCAACGCCTAACAAGGTCAAGAGCAGCAGATTCACGGTGGCAGTGACGGCTCCGGTTTTCGCGGTGGAAGCGATATAGAGCTGAATATCTTTGCCAAAGTGTGCAAATCTCTGGGCGATGGGACCTTTGGCACGTTCAGGATCCATCAGCGCCGCCAGAAACAGCAGTGTTAAAAACCAAATTAACAGGCGGTCAGAAAAGAATCCAAGAGTTGCAGGGAGGACGTCACCGAGGAATTGCACGATCTTCTCTGAACTAAAAGAGCTTTTGACGAATTGGCCACTCAATTCAAATCCGTGCCGCGCCAGGAAAGCGGTGAGCTGCTGGTACATATCTTGAATCCGCAGTTCGTAGACGGGAAGTTTTGCGCTCATTTGCAAGCCCGCTTTGACTAAAGCAAATGTAGTGCAGGTATAGAACGCGATCACAATAAGTACAGCACAGATGAGCGCGGTGCTCCTGCGGAAATGAAATCGGTGCACCAACCACTGAGGAAATGGAAGAATGGCATAAGTGAGCAGGATGGCTAAGAGCAAGATGGAGAGAAGGTGGGAAACCATTTGGATGCCATAAGCCACGATGACCACGTAGGCGGCTATCTTTAGGGCTTGGACCCCAGGGTGTTTATCCTTCCGCATTGAACACTCTCCGACCAGGGATTCTCGCAGTAAATTCGCAAGTCATCAGAGTTGGCCGTCTAGCACTTTTGACACACGATGCGAAGGACGTCTACTTCCCTTTGGGGAAGGAGTGGCATTTGTCACCCAAGGGCGTGATCACCAAGTTGCGGCCACGGGACGCATTGGAGCCAGCGTTGTTGAAAGTGCAGTCCTTACCAGAACTCGCCCGGCATATGCAGGCAGCGGGAACTTTTCAAGAGCCCGCTCAGACCTTCCCCAAAGGGCAGTAGACGGGGTCAACCTTCCGTTCCTATATTGCTCCTCGGATGCTAATGACCCGCATTGCCACCACCTATGTCGCAGTCATTGATGACGATGAAGCTATTTGCCGATCGTTCGGTCGGCTACTCCGGGCGGCGGGCTTTCAGCCGATTACTTATGACTCGGCGGAATCCTTTCTCGCAGACCGTAAACGTCCTCAGTTTGGCTGCCTGCTCCTAGACATCCAACTCGATGGCATGTCCGGCCTGGAACTCGCGGAGCGGCTCGCGGGGGTTGAGGAGCGGACGCCCGTCATCTTTATCACGGCTCATGACGATCCCGGAGTGCGCAGCGCGGCCGAAGCGTTGGGTTGTGCGGCTTACTTCCGAAAAACGGATTCCGGCAGAGAAGTGCTCGAAGCCATTCGCAGGGTAGCGCTTTAGCGGATCAATCGCGGGAGCAAATCACAAATGGAAATCCAAAATCCAACTTTGCCTCTGTCACCGTGGCCCGCACCTGCTGGGGGTCGGCGTGCTTACCACGCAATGGTCAAACCGGTTGGGCCCATCTGCAACCTGGATTGCACCTACTGCTACTATCTGCATAAAGAGCAACTTCTCGGCAGCACAAAGAAGTTTCGTATCTCCGACGAAATCCTGGAAACGCACATCCGCCAGTACATTGAGGGGCAGGACCGCAGCGAAGTGGTCTTTTCCTGGCAAGGTGGCGAGCCGACTTTGCTTGGGCTGGAGTTCTTCCAAAAAGTTGTTGAGCTCGAGCAGAAGTACAAGAAACCCAATCAGCGCATCGAAAACGACCTGCAGACCAATGGAACGATCCTGAATGACGAGTGGGGCGCCTTCCTGAAGATGCACGGCTTTCTTGTCGGGCTGAGCATTGACGGCCCCAAGGACCTGCATGATCGCTACCGCCTCGCGAAGGACGGAAAGCCTACCTTTGACAAGGTCTACGCCGCGGCACAAATGCTCCACCGGCACGGTGTGCCCTTTAACACGCTCTGCGTAGTGAATCGCGTGAACGCCAAGCGGCCTCTGGATGTTTACCGGTTTCTGAAAAATGAAATCCGGCCGCGAGAAATGCAGTTTATCCCCTGCGTGGAGCCGAAGGATTTCAAGCAAACGGCGCCGCAAAAGTGGGATCCCGCGGCTTTACCACTGCAGGACTCTCTCGCCGCCCATCCCGGTAATCCGGATTCCATCGTCACCGATTGGTCCGTGGATCCTGACGATTGGGGCTACTTCCTATGCAAGGTTTGGGACGATTGGTATCGCCGGGATGTTGGGAAGGTGTTCGTCAACCATTTTGAAACCGCCATCGCCCAGTGGAAGGGCTTGGACTCACAACTCTGTATCTACCACGAGTTTTGTGGCAAAGGCGTGGCGCTTGAGCATGACGGAAATCTCTATTCCTGCGACCACTATGTCTACCCTGAATACAAGCTTGGCAACATTCTGGAAACTTCCAGCTCAAGAATGGTTTTCTCCGAGGAGCAACGCAAGTTTGGCCTAAATAAATTCGATTCTCTGCCCCGCCAGTGCAAGGAGTGCGAGTTCCTGTTTGCCTGCAACGGCGAGTGCCCCAAGAACCGCGTGATCCGCACGCGCGATGGTGAGCCCGGACTGAACTATTTGTGCAGCGGCTTGCAGAGATATTGGCAACACATTGACAAGGACATAAAGGACATTTGTCGGCGCCTGGCACAGGGCGGATCGGGTCGTCCGGACTAAGAGATTCACGGGGAACGCAATATTCACCGTGAAGGCAGCGATCGCGAGGAGTGAACGGTTGGTAAAAAACGGCAGAAGCGGGTCCCAATCGTCATTGGTGCAACAAAATAAAAGGAGAACAACGATGAAGTGGCACGGAAAAGTAAGTTTAAGTTTGGCGACGGTGGCCACGCTTTTCAGCGGAGCAGCACCCCCGGCGGCCGAGGCCCAAGAAAAGAAACCCAATATCGTCGTCATCATGGCAGATGATATCGGGTGGTCGAATATCGGCGCATACAACATGGGCATGATGGCCGGCAAGACGCCCAACCTCGACAAGATGGCCAAACAAGGCATGATCTTCACCGACTACTATGCGGAGGCTAGCTGTACCGCCGGTCGTGCAGCATTTCTCACTGGTGAGCTTCCCATTCGTACGGGCATGACGACGGTCGGCCAAGCAGGCGCAGACATCGGTCTACCATTCGAGGCCATGACGATGGCCACGGCGCTTAAGGCGCAGGGCTATGCCACCGGACAGTTTGGCAAGAATCACCTCGGTGATAAGAACGCGTATCTCCCCACCGTTCACGGCTTCGACGAATTCTTCGGTTATCTGTATCACCTGGACGCGATGGAAGACCCATTTCACCCTGCCTATCCGCAGGAATTGTTGAACGTCGTTGGCCCGCGTAATGTCCTTCGCTCTTGGGCGACTGACACTGACGATGCGACCGTAGATCCGCGCTGGGGCAAGGTTGGCAAGCAGAAGATTCAGGACGAGGGGCCACTGCCGCCGCACCCCATGGCCGGGATCAAGTACAACATGGAGACGGTAGACGAGGCATTTGTCGCCGACTCGCTTGCGTTCATGAGCAAGGCAAAGGCCGCTAACAAGCCGTTCTTCCTGTGGCTCAACCCGACGCGCATGCACGTGGTAACGCACTTATCACCGAAGTACGAAGCGATGCGCA
>Ga0335082_10004506_pt1 | contig 15200 bp, 15 predicted proteins | sample Lox_Sample_41_FD_206718 | JGI IMG/M metagenome (GOLD analysis project Ga0335082, IMG submission 206718) | Soil microbial communities from Loxahatchee National Wildlife Refuge, Florida, United States - Lox_Sample_4.1 | ecosystem: Environmental > Terrestrial > Soil > Wetlands | place: USA...
TGCGACAAACCTTCCCAACGCCGTTCTTCGCCAATAGCACCACGACGACGCTTCACCGGCCCGGTTTGCAACATTCACCCCAGATACCTCAGTCCGTGCGCAGCGCTTTCATTGGGTTCGTCGAAGCAGCTCGATGCGCCGGGAGAATACTGGCGACCGCGGCGCAAGCACCGAGCGCAAGAATTGAAAACCCAAACACATGCGGATCCCAGCTGCGTATTTCGAATAGCTGCGCGGCCATGAGACGTCCCGCACCGATGGCTAGAGGAATTCCAATGAATAACCCGATAGCCACCAGCAGAAAGGCTCCCCGCAGGACCAATCGCACAATGTTCAGCCGGTCGGCTCCGAGAGCCATACGCACTCCGATCTCGCCGGTTCGGCAGGCAACCGTGTAGGCCGTCAACCCATAGAGGCCGATGGCTGCCAACAGCAGGGCGATCAGGCCGAACGTGCCGGCCAACTGCGCGACCATGCGCTGCTGGTCAAAATTTGAGGCCACTTGCTCGTTCATGCTTTGCACGGTGATGATAGTAAGGTTGGGATCGATATCGGCGAGAGCCTTGCGAAGCTGCGGTTCGAGATTGAGGGCATGGCCGCGTACCAGCAACTGGATACTGCTTACGAAATGCGTTTGTATTTCATTGCGCTGTATATCAGCGTTGGAATAGTGGACCCTCTGCTCAAGCGGCAGAAAAAACATGGGCCTTGCGGGCTGGTCTGGATCGGTGTACTTGGCATCACGCACCACGCCGACGATCTCAAACGTGCTCGCATATCGCGAGCTGTCCATGCCAAAGTGTTTGCCGATCGGATCTTCATTGGGGAAGTATTTCCTGACGAGCGATTCATTCACAATCGCTACCGGGCGCGAGGCGCTGGAATCGCTTTCCGCGAAATCGCGCCCGCGCACGATGTGCTGTCCGACGGTCGAAAAATACTGACGGCTCACCCGGTCCCATGAAACACCTTCTGCCATATCAGCCTTGGGATCGCCCCTCCCTTCTATCGCAATCAATTCGCCCCAGTTATTACCGCTGAGCGGACCGTAGCCCGCCAGGCTTGCGCTCTGCACGTTCGGCAACCGCACCAGACCATCTTCGATCGCGCGATAAAGCGCGTCGAGGTGTTCCGGGGTGTACCTGTCAAGAGGCGGATTGATCTGAATACTTATGCGATTTTGGACGTCAAAACCAAAGTCCTGACTCTCCAGATTCCGCAAGCTCACCGTCAGCAATCCCGCACAGGCCAACAGAACCAGGGAAAGCGCCGCCTGGCTGACCACCAGTATCTTTTGGGGTAACGATGCCCCGGCGCGAGTACCGCGGCCTGCTCCGTGCAGGGCCTCTGTCGGATCGGAGCGCGCGGCGAGCCACGCCGGCACCACGCCAAACATCACACCCGTCAGGAGTGAAAGCGCAAACGCAAATCCCAGAACCGGCAGCGAAGGTGTCGCACTGATGGGCGTAAAGGAAGCGCTGTGAAATGCCAGGGCCAGCATCAGACGTGCTCCCACGTACGCCACCCCTAATCCTGCAATGCCGCCCAGCACCGACAGCAGTACCGCCTCCGTCAACTGCTGGCGAATCAGTCTTATTCGCGCAGCCCCCAGAGCCAGGCGTACCGCAGTCTGGGCGCGGCGAGCGGCTCCGCGGGCCAGCAGAAGATTGGCGAGGTTGGCGCACGCTATGAGAAGGAGTGTTCCACAAACCATCAGGAGAATACGCAAACTCGCGCCGTAATCTTCCCTTAACGAGGTGACGCCTCCTCCGGCCGGAGCCAGCCGGATAAATTTCTGCGGAATTGAAGGTTCAACCTGCGGTTTGAATTCGGCGGGCACCTCATCTTCGTCACGGAGCCAGCGTTGAAGCACCGGCGTCAGCCGGGCGGGAAGCGCTTGCACGCTCGCACCCGGCCTCAACCTGCCAATGGCATAGAGCCATTGGCGCTGATTCGTTCTCATGTTTGCACTCTGGCCGTCGAACAGAATCTCCTGTTGCAAGGGCAGCCACAAGTCCGGCGGATCGCTGCGCAGTGTCTCGCCAAAAAATCCCGGAGGCGTAATCCCAATCAGCGTGACCGGCTGGCCTTGCACGAAGAATGTGGACCCGACAATCCCCCGATCTGAGCCATACACCTGCTGCCAGGTGCGATAGCTGATCATCGCCACCGGTGAAGCCGACTGTTGATCGTCCGAGTTGTTGATAACCCGTCCGGCAAAGGCCCCGACGCCAAAAACATGGAAGTAACTCCCGCTCACGTACTCGGCCCGCAAGGGACGTGCCTCGTGGTCTTTGGCTTGCTGCCGAATGCTGTAGATCCCAGGCGCGGCCTGAAAAGCGGTGGTTTCCTCGAACTCGGGTGCCGCGGCCGCGAGACGCTGGTAGAGCGGATAAGAGAACAGGCTCCAGTCATCGTCCTCCCAACCCTCGACACAGCACTCCGACGTATCCCCAATGCGATACAGCTGGGCGGGATCGGCGACCGGCAACGACTTCAGCATGATGGCCTGCGTCAAGGTGAAGATCGCGGTGGTCGCACCGATGCCAATGGCCAGGGTAACTAATGCAGTCAACGCAAACGTGGGAGCATGGCGCAGCTGCCGGAGAGCGTAGCGGATGTCTTGCAGAAGGGTTTGCACCCGGGTATCCTCCGGCGGATTATACGTCGACCGAGAAGTTTTGGTTCCAAGGGTAACGCTTTCAACTTGCTCCACTGCTGGAGAAACCCCCTGATTAGGCCCATCGACACCGCTACGATTTTGTTTCGACGGGCCAGAGGTCGGCTTTCGGTAAGCCGTGAGCATTGACGTTGGCCGTATGACGAGCAAACCAGAAGTTGAGGCCGTGTCAGGCTGGCATGATGGACTTCTCGAAAGTCTATTCGCGGGCGCCGAATATGGAAACATCGCTACTGGAGCGTTCTCTCCGGTCCTCGCCACGTAGATTCCTTGGTGTTGGGGCACCCATTCTGGGGTACCCATAAGAAAATGACTGAGAACGACAGGCAGGAATTACGTGAGTTTATGCGGTTGAAGCACCACTCACATGGATTGAAAAATCAACACCTTGGCTAATATTCTTTGTTTCGGGACCAGGAGGCCAGGGGTTCGAATCCCCTCTCCCCGACCATGTTTTCAATCACTTGCAATTTCACCTCACGACGGGGCACCCACTCTGGGGCACCCAATCCATCGTAGCGTTTCTTGTTTGGAATCAGGAGGGTGCCCGTTCGTTCTGGAATTGAGCCCCTGGGCAGGCACCAGGGGGTCAGTCTTTGTTCAGTTCCGTGTGTTGATACACGGATGACTGCCGAGTGAATGTCGTCAAGAAAGTGCGGAGGATTCAGCGTGCATGATGAGGATCGGTCGCCAAGCGGGTGGTCTTGAGAAGCTTCGGCCGATCCTATTCCGAGAGCATTAGGCAAGTCGATTTCCCATCCGCAGTCGAAGCAAACCCGGTATGTGCGGTGTTTAATCCTGAACACGCGGCTCAGGTGACGATGCCGGCACCCAAAAACAAACTGGAAGATGCCCGGGACCAGGTTCATAAATCCTGCGCTCGCTGTCGGCGCTCGAAGCTTCCATTGGCATCGAGCCACTCAACTAGAGAGCTAACGCTGGCGTGTGCCAATGCAATTGAGCAATCTGCCGCTCCGTAGTAGATGTTGATCGTATCGCCATCGGCACCCATCGTGTACCCGCAGGGGAACACAACATCATTCACGTCGCCGTTACGCTCATATTCCGCTTCCGGTCCAAAGATCCACGAATCACCTCGCAGCAGGCATTTTTCTGGAATCTCAAGATCGAAGAGAGCCAATCCCAACCGATACAAACATCCCGAAGCCGTCTGCCGCACTCCGTGGTACAGTACCAGCCATCCGCGGGAAGTCTCGATGGGTGGCGGTGACAAGCCAATCTTGTTTGCGTCCCACCAGGCGCCGCGGCGAGCTTCCAGCATGAGCCTATGTCTGCCCCAATAGCGGAGATCCGGAGAATAGGAAATCCACATGTGCGACCCGAGAGTAGTCATCGGACGATGAATCAGTGCCCAGCATCCGTCGATTCTGCGAGGCAGAAGTGCAGAATCTTTATCATCGGGCGGCATAATCACGCCGTATCGTTCGAAGGTGCGGAAGTCGGCGGTCAGGGCCAAAGACACTCCGGGGCCACCACGCGAATAGGACGTGTAGGTGATCACGTACTGCAGCAATTCGGGGACGAAAGTAATACGAGGATCTTCGATGCCCCAGATTTCTTCCGGATAATTCTTCGGGTCGGCCAGCAATGTCGGCTCACTATCGATCCGCCAGTCATCGACTCCGTTTCTGGAACGAGCGGCGCAAAGATGCGACAGGCCCCGTCGATCTTCCACACGGCAAAGCAGCAGAGTCGTGCCATCCGCCAGTAGAGTCGCACCTGCATTGAACACACTGTTGATGGGGTATGGCCAATCCTTGCTCGTAAGAATAGGGTTCTTAGGATGGCGAAGAAGCAGTGGCTCGCAGCGGGTGCTCAGTAGGCTCACCTGCTTTTCTGCGGGAACAGTCATGAAGGGATTTCCTTTTGTTCAGTCTCTTGCACGGAGCGCATTTCCAAGAGCGCCATCAAGAACGATAGCGTTGATTCTGCTCCCTGGTTTTCATTAGCGCGGTCAGGATGCAGGCCGTCGCGACAGCCGCCTGTCACCGAATCATAAAGAGGCAGTTGCAGGTCGTTGTCGCCCAGGAACCAGTTGAAGGCCGCCCAAGCCTCGTTGCGCCAGCGGCTGTCACCAGTTACACGGTAAGCTTGCAAGCAGGCAGACACCGCTCCTGCGGCTTCCAGCGGTTGTTGATCAAAGCGGGCCTTTTCCCCATCCTGACGATAGAAGCCTTGCGAGCCGATCGGCATAAAGTGCTGGTTGATTTCACAGTGTTGCACGGTTGAGAGCCAATCGAGCGATTCGAGACCGGCGGAAATCATGCGATCATCCGAGCATGCTGCGCCTGCTATCAGAAGAGATTGGGGCATGCGCGCATTTCCGTAGGCTAGAACGTTTTCAAACCACTTCCAGTCCGGCCTTCGAATTGATTCATACATTTCGAGCAACCGCCGACTGAGGGCAGAGCGTACTTTCTCAGCATCGCGATCCCCAGGATACGAATTGAGATATTCCTGAATTCCGAGTAGCGAGTACGCCCATGCTCGCGGACTGCTGAATGCCAAGGCTGCGGGGAGTGAGAACTCGAACAAGCGACCGGCAGCACCTCTCAGTCCATGACCTTGCGATTCGCCTAGAACCGTGCCCAGCGCCCACAAGGCGCGCCCATGACAGTCTTCGGAACCCTCGGTTTGGTTCCAGCGACGATCGTAGCCGAGAAAGTTATTGAATCTGCCCGTCTCAGGATTAAACGCATGCTCCAGAAACGAGAGATACAAGCACGGCGGCTTTGCAGAAGCCATCCTTTCCTCACCAGCCCGATCTTTGTCCATGTGCTCCAGAAGCACGGCAAGAATCAGAGCGCGTGCGTTGTCGTCTGTTGTGTAGCCCTCTCTGCGATTCGGAACCGTGAAGATCGCATGCTGCAGCATTCCGGTGTCGTCAGTCATTCGATCCAAGTGATTGAGCTTTAACTCAGGCAACTTCCCGAGCCTTTTTTCAGTCAGCCGTGCCGAGAACTGGACTATTGGACTCTCCATGCGATCGCGGCGAACGCGAGAAAAACTTTTCAGGTAACCCTGCGCCACTCGCTGCCATACCATCTCTCGCGCAAACAGGTAAGCGCGCTTCCTCATTGCGTGGCGAATGGCAGGAGTGTCAAGGAGTTCTATTGTCTTGCGTGCAATCGCGTCAGGATTCTGGAATGGGACCAGTGCCCCTCTACGGTCGTCCAAGAGTTCGATAGCGTGCCAATAGGGTGTCGAGATGATCGCTTTGCCCGCACCTAACGCATAGGCCAGCGTTCCGGAGACCACTTGCGCCTCATGCCGATAGGGAGTGATGTAGATGTCCGCTGCCCCAATGAACTCAACCATCTCCTCAGGAGTGACGAAGCGGTTGTGGAAACTCACTTGCGATTCCACCCCAATTTCCTTTGCCAAAGCCTGCAAGCCGGCTCGATACTTATCTCCCTCGCGACGCAGGATGTGAGGATGAGTCGCGCCTGCGACGATGTACGCAACGTTCTTGTGCTTGGACAGAATCTGCGGCAAAGCCTGAATTACGTTTTCGATTCCCTTGTTCGGGGAGAGCAGTCCGAACGTGAGGAGAACCGCTTTCCCTTCTACGCTAAAGCGGTCCTTGTAGAAATTCGGGTCCAGGAAAGGCAAGTCTGGAACTCCATGAGGCACCAGATCGATCTTATTGCCAGGGACCTTAAAAATTTCCTGCAGGAACTGGGACGACAGCTGGCTCATGACAATGAGACGGTCGGAGAGTTCCGCGATCTCTTCCATCACAAGCCTTTGATCAGGGTTTGGTTCGCGCAGAACGGTGTGCAGCGTCGTGACCACCGGCATTTTAAGACCGCGTAGCAGATGCAAGATGTGGCTTCCGGCTGGACCGCCGAAGATTCCATACTCGTGCTGTAGGCAGACCATGTCGATGTTGTTGCAGTTCAGGAATTCGGCGGCGTCCTGATACGACTTCACATCGTTTTGTGCGAGCGACCACCTTACGCGGTCGGGATAGTCGTAACCTTCCTCGGTGTCATTGACCGGTAGAGCAAGCAATCGGGCTGATCCGCATTCCGTCGATATAGCTGCGCACAGATCCGTTGTAAACGTAGCGATTCCACAGTGTCGCGGAAGATAATTGCCGATCACTGCGATTCGACTGGGGGGTGAAGCCTTCGATTGCAATCGTGCGCGTACGCCTTCAGGCCAGTCACGTAATGCAGGGCGAGGGCCGACCACTTCCAAAGTCCTTTCGGAGAATGCGGTGTTTAGCAGCGACATTTGTTCCTTAAACCTGATGAGAACCAACGCCCAGAGAGGCCCGTTTTCCCGATCGTCTGGTGCGAAGGCTGGCGCTTTGAGAGCAACCCGGCTGTTTAGACACTCTCAGCTTTGTCTTGGGTTTACGTCGGCAAATGGATTTACCTTTTATCAGTATTCAACGCGAGTGGACCTGTAGACTGTTCAAAATTGACCAGTCGCTTCGCGAGTGCGGGCTACTCCCGGAGTTCGGACTTCATGACGAATTCATCACCGCGCAGAATTGTCTCCGGAATTTCGGACTACGCTGCGTTCGTCTGCCTACCGAGACCTCTAACCACGAGAAAAGAACAACGAAGCATGTCTTCCAAGTCAAACGGGGAACTGCCATAACGTAACTGGGTCGATGCTGCGGGGAACTGCAGCCCGACGTAGATGGCATCGCGGATAGCGAAAACGCTATTAGAGGGCGTGAGCCCCGTGCTCGCGATCTGTTCGCGGTACGTTTGCTGCCTTCTTCTGAGCGACCTCTGACTCCGCTTGCAGCCAATCACTTACCTCCTGCCCATCATTGCTCCCGCGTTGCTCATAGAGTTCATAGGCACGGCGACGAATCTGGTCTTGACTCTCAGATGCAGATTTCATCACGGCTACGGTTGTTGATGTTTGAGTCGCAGTACTTGCTGAACGGTCGATTTTCATTGTGGCACTCTCCTTAAACTATTTGGTTGCTGCACGAGGCCCTCATCCCGAAATCGGAACTTAGGGGGCTGATGATGATGGAAGGCTACAGCCGCAACATTGACCGCAACAGACTACACAGCAACCTGGACGGGCACTAACTGCGGCGTGCAACCGGACTGTTGCATGGATTTGACAGCGTCTTCGGCCGTGAGTTTTCCCATGATCTGTGCCCGCTTGCGATTGGTTGTCATCTGCACGGGCGTGCGATCAATCCGCTGCACATAGGCAGGGGCGCGAGTGCCGCCACGGTCCACTCTCACGACGAACTTAATATTGGTCATGATTTCTCCCATTCCACACAGTGAGAAGAAAATGGGAGGCAAGAAAGACTCCCATCTCCTCCCTTGACCGCTGGCACTTACGCGGCCTTGCCATGAACTTTGGCTTCAAGTGTTTTCTCGCTTCCAACATTCACCTTGATCTGCTTGGGCTTGGCTTCGGCCTTCTTAGCAAGGCTGATCTTCAGCACGCCCTTGTCATAATTGGCGTTCACTTGCCCCGTATCTACCGAACTAGGGAGCGTGAAAGAGCGGGTAAAGCTTCCGTACTGCCGTTCGACGCGACGGAAGTTCTCCTCTTTCTCTTCCTTCTCGATCTTGCGCTCGCCATGGACGGTGAGGGTATTGTTCTCGATACGGACATCAATGTCTTTCTCGTCGATGCCCGGGACTTCCATCTTCACGGCAATGGTGTGCTCGTCTTCGTAGATATCCACCGGCGGTGCGAAGCTGGTAGTCGTCAATGCTTCCTCCGGGCCTTCGGGGCTATACGACTCACGGACAAAGCGGTTTATGCGGTTTTGCATGGTGGCCAAATCACGGAGAGGATCCCAACGAGTCAATAGGGTCATAGTGCAGTTCCTCCTTCGGAAGAAAACTAAGGGGGGAAAACTTCAGATGAACTGACTTAGTTCAGAGGACCTGAATGAGTAAGAAGAGATGCTCGCTCAATGATGATGTTAAGCTTCTGCTCAGGTATTGTCAAATTTGAGAGAAACGCGGTACTGGGGCTACTTGGATCTTAGCGGTCGTTTGAAAAGGATGCGAATCGTGCTGAGAAGAGGCACGGTTGTCTCCCAGTTCTTTCAGACGCTTCTCTCAGACGAGGAAGTATCGACTTCGATTTCGACGATCATGTATTCCCACTTCATTTAGGCTGCTCTTTCTGCGCTCCGGTACCCGTTGGAATTCCAAGGGGCTACCAAATGTTCTACGCTGCCACCACCGATCTGTGACGCCACCGTCCATCCTCGGGGTCACGGGAGCTGCATGATTCTCTCTTAGCACCGCGACGACATGCCTTTGTAAGGCTCGCAAGGAGAATCATCCACGGGCTTTTCAGCGCAGGGCTTGTAAGGAGGCTCGGGCAGCGCAGGCTTTTCGGAGCAAGGCTTATATGGAGTCCTAGGCAGCGCTGGCTGTCAGGTGCTTTCGGAGTCTGGCGGTGCTCCAGAGTGCGCCAGTAGCGGCTCGGGGGATTTATCTCGGTTCGTAACCAATTGATTGAACATGGGATCGCTCCTGAGAAAGGTTCACAGGTGAGACGCGGCTATCATCAGATACTTTGCTGCTGCAGCTTCAAGCGTTGCCCCCCACTCTTTTTTGCAGAAATGATCCGCCTCGGGTAGGAATGCGCGATGGTCACAATTGACCATCTTGTTGGTTAGCAACCGTGCATTGTGTAGGCATGAAAGTAACTGAGAAGGAAGCGCTGGCGGTGCGTTGTCCCACGTGCGGCGCGAAGCCGGGCGAAAAGTGCGAGCTCAGCACTGGCCTGCCACGAAAAGAACCGCATCGAGGCCGCCGCTTAGCAGCCTTGGAGAAGTGAATCGTGTGGAGAACGTTCAGGCCACCGTGGGCAACAAAGCCAGGCGGTCGAAGGCTACGTTGATCAGAGACGCGGCGGCCACGATCTCCTCTGCCGTAGGCTTTGAAATCTGGAGCAGTCCCTGCCGGCCGAGGTTCGGAGGAAGCACGAACGAGTTCTGGTGTTGCATCGCAAATTCCAGAATATGCGCCAGACCTTCGGATTTGTATCCATTTTCAAAACCAACGCCCGCGCTGTGAAACGTGTTCGCTGACATCCAATACTGACAGGCCAGGAGCCAATGACCTCGGGTGAGGGATGACCAGACCTTGAGATAGTCCAGAGTTCCGCCTGCAGCAAAACCGTATTCGATGTGAATCAAACCGATGGCAGTGCCGCGCGTCAAATCAACCCAAGAGATGACAACTGCTGATTCAAGGATTCTCTCTAGATTTCCATTCGGATTCATAGTTGCTTGCTTTCTGGGGGCGGTCCGGTCTTGGCAAAGGTCGAGCCTCGCCAGCGTCTGCGCTCTTCGGATCGTTCACGGACACTTACGACAGCGAGGAAACACCCGGCCACGAACATCAAAGTCACAGCCACCCCAATGTACAGATCCATGCGTTCAGTCAAAAGAAGAGTCCTGAGTACCGCCTGGTTGACGCGTAACTCAACCATTGGCCCATTCCGCGGTGTCCTGAGACGTCTGGCGTGTTTCAGCGCTGTCCAGATTGCAGCTGTGTTGCATGTGGCGAGAATGCGCGGACACAGTCACATAGGGCACGCCGAGGAAATGGCGGGCAACGATCGCAGTAACCTCAAGACCATTGAAGTGCTGCGGCTTCACCTTGGCCAAAATCCGCTTCAACGCGCTCCGTACCTTCGCCGCCTTAAGAGATCCGAAGAACATTGCCGTGACTTCCCCAGCCATGAAAAAGAAATTCCATCCAGCGGCATGGATCTTGCGATCAAGCGTGAATGCATCTGGCACTTTGACCATGCTCCACTCCCCGAAGCCGGGCTCAGTTTCAATGCCGACAAGCTGCGGCATTCCGGGCCACTCTTTCATCAGAATCGTGCCGACGTGAATGGCTGATGGCATAGCTCTCCTGATCAGTAGTGGTGTAATTGTGTTTTGCTTCACTCCCATTGTGATACCGGAGGCAAAGCAAAACTGCTCAAAAGTGACCACTCTTGGAGGCATGCCGGGGCAAGGGCCAGACTCCACGGAAAATGAGATCGCGCGACGCCATGTGAATTGGCTCCTGTCGGGGGACTATACTTGTTAGGAGATGAGGCCCGCGTTGGCAGTCAAGAAAAACGACGGATTCGACCCCAACACCTTCCTTGCAACCATCGGGGAGGGCAGGAAAATTCTGTCCGTTCCGAAGAAGCAAACGATATTTGCGCAAGGGGATGGAGCGGATGCCGTTTTTTATCTTCAGAAGGGCAAAGTGAGACTCACCGTCGTATCCAAGATCGGCAAAGAAGCGACGATCGCAATCGTGAGCGAAGGGCATTTTTTTGGTGAGGGCTCACTCGCGGGTCAGCTTTTGCGCATGGGCTCCGCGGTTGCGATGACCGATTGCGAGATTCTGCGCGTGGAGAAGAAAGCGATGATGGATGTACTCCACCGCGAACCCGCGTTTTCTGAAAGGTTCGTGGCGTATTTGTTGGCTCGCAATATCCGCTACGAAGAGGATCTGGTCGACCAACTGTTCAACTCTAGCGAAAAGAGGCTGGCCAGGGTTCTTCTCCTGCTGGCTCATTTTGGCAAGGAAGGCATTCCTGAGACCGTCGTCCCCAAGATCAGCCAGGAGACGCTGGCTGAGATGGTCGGGACGACCCGTTCGCGAGTCAGCTTCTTTATGAACAGATTCAGGAGACTGGGTTTCATTGACTATGCCGGTGGTTCGGAAGGCGCGCTGCAGGTCCACAGTTCGCTGCTCAATGTTGTTTTACACGATTGAGCATTTCTGCAGAGTTCTTTACTTCCTGAGAACGGCTATCGGTTTTCTGCCACTGTGCTCGTCGTGCGCAACGGACCGACAGCCGTGATCTGATAATCCTGGTAGTCAATAGTGAATTCGGCATGACCTCCCAGTCGAGTCGCGCTGCTGCTTCGATTGGAAACGGGAAGCCAGAAATCGCCCACCTTCGCATAAAGCTGTTCGATCCTAGTTTCTTTCGTCCAGAAGGAAGGGTTTTTCGCGGGAGCCGCCTCAATACGTACTACGGCAAAGTCTTCTGCATCGACCCAAATTCGGCCACGGTAGAGGAGTTTACTCTTGGTTAGGGGCTCGACGAACAGAACGTAGCACGGACCAGTCTGAATGTTCTCGTACCCAGCCAAGGTGAAACGATAGTTATCGTTATTGAGAGCCACCCGAGCCTGGTTTTCCTCGGTCAGTGCTTCTTTCTCGCTCTGCAACAATTTGTAGAATACCCTCTCGATCAGCAGACGGGAACCTGTCTCAGACCGGACTCTAAATTCCTTTGTTCCCGGAAAACGGTACTCTACATCCACGGTCATTTCCGCACTTTTGGCACCCGAGAAACCGTGGTGTTCGACGCGATAAATTCGAGTCCCCCGGTAAGCGGTCAATGCGTGGGCACGCTCAAGGCTTTTTTGGACCAGCTTGTTCACCACATGTTCTGTGGTCAGCACACTGTCGTGCTCAGTCGCGGGCGTATTCGATACTTGCGCCGTTACGGGCTGCCACGAGCCCACGCAGATCAAGAACTGCACGCTCAACAAGGCGACACTGAGGTGCGTTTTCATCGCTGTCGGCAGCATATTCCCCACAGTACTTCTTCCTGTTGCGAAGATGAAGGGCTTCCACGAGTTCTTGCCTGATCCTCGTCCGTTTGGCCTGTCGTCCTTCAAGCTCTTCTCCAATCGGCGGCTCGATGGTGTGAGGACCCTTCGCCCGGTTGAGAATCAGCAACGCTTTGATAAGAGCCGTCACCTGCTCCGAATCATCACTCATAGCGACACTCTGCCCTGGTAGGGCGGTGACGACCATCCCTTTATCGCCTTATCGCCGCTGTGCGAGGGTCTCTTGCTGGGCTCGGAGCCAGTCCTGCTCGTCCTGCTCCGCTCGAAGCCAGTCCTGCTCGTCTTGGTCGGGTTCACGATTACGGCTTTCATACAAGGTGTAGTGAGCATCGGGCTCAATCACGGTCGGCCTCTTTGAGTGTTGTGGCCTAAGAGGTAGGTACTTCAGATGGGCTGACTTAGTTCAGAGGATCTGAATGAGTAATAGTAAGTAACTGCTCACTTAGAATGCTAGGCTTCTGTGCAACCTTTGTCAAACTGTCTAGCACAGCTGTGATTGGACTGGGGGCCAGAAACACCAGACAGTAGGCGCGAGGTTCGAACGCCACCGATGGTCGATTCTCTGAGCGACGGCACAACAGCATGGATTGAGACCCGAATTCAGTGGCGCCGTTGAGGCCGTCAGTCAAAAAGGTCAATACAACCCTTGAAAGTCATTCTGGTCAAGATTGACCAGTAATCGACAAAGCAAGGCTCGATACTGTTATTCATTTATTCATTAGCTCTCAAAAATCAACAGAATGGCGGTCTTTGGCCGCGAATCTCTTGCGAGCTGATACGGCGAGGTTTTCTCAGAACCTGCCAGCACAGCGCTTTGGAAGAACTTGGGGGAGAAATCATGAAATCGCTTATGACATGCTTATATGCCTTCTGCGTAGCTGCAGTCTGCTTGGTTGTGCCGGAAGCATCAGCCCTGGCGGTGGCGCCTCAAGTTCCGAAAACCGGCAGTTTTCTAACGGTGCCAATCATGTTGGCGGTGGTGGTGCTGTGCCTGGTGATCGGTGTGGTGCTGCGAGCTTTTTCCAAGCCGGCGGCTGAGCTGAGCTTTAACCAGCAGACAAAATAGAGTAGTCTCGCGCCGAGCTGAGATGCGCATCGCTTCGAGGGCTGAAGGTGGGTAGAGTCCACGTTGTCGCCTCGCTTCAATTGTGAGCACTTGTGATCAGACCCGCCCAAGCTCCTTCGTCCATACTGGCAGGAGAATGGCTGACGCTAGATCATTGCTGTGTATACACCGGAATCCCGCCGAACTGAGCATGCTGCAGGAAAAGGGATTCTCCCTGATCACTGCAACTCATGGAAGCCAAGGCCTGCGGCTGTTGGTGTCGAAGCCAGTGGATGCAGTTATCCTCGAGTACTACTTGGGACTTCTGGATGGCGCCGCGATTGCCGATGAGATCAAGAGGGTTAGACCCCGGCTCCCGATTGTCATGCTCGCCGAAAGCTTGGAATTGCCCGAGGGTGCTCTGAAATCAGTGGATGCCCTCGTTACTAGTTCCGACGGTCCTCGCTTCTTATTGGAAGCCATTTACAGCTTACTGCAAGCAAAGGACCGTCAGCTCTTCGACACAGCTCCTGCAAAGCAGGCGGAGTCGCCAGGAGAAGGAGCCATGCCGAGTCCTGCAAAATGCCAGATCCTCGTGGTCGACGATGACGAGAGTGTACGTGAGAGCGTTGCCATGTCGTTGATAGCGGCGGGGTACGATGTCGTCGCAGCAGAGGACGGATTCCGGGCGCTCTTGCTGCTAAGAAAGAACATGCCCGACGTAGTACTCTCCGATCTCGATATGCCCGGGATGTCAGGTTTCGAGTTGCTTTCCGTGGTTCGGCGCCGTTTTCCGCAAATATCGACCGTCGCAATGAGCGGCGCGTACGTCGGCGAGGAGGTTCCCTTTGGCGTGATCGCGGACGGTTTTTTCGCCAAAGGTAGCCAATCCAAGAATCTGCTAAGGACCATTCAAACATTGCTTCTTACTGCTCGAACCCGAAGCAGTGGCCATTACCGAGAGTGCGCGCCCGCCTGGATCCCGCGTAACGGCAACGACTCCAAGGCAATGCCCTACGTCGTGCTGACGTGTCGCCCGCAGGGGGCACAAACCATGAAAGTCAGCTTACGGAAGTGTTTTGGCGCGCAAGTTGCTTGTCTCAGTCTTTGGCCGATTTTGGCATTTGCTCAGTATTCTGATGTCTCGCGAAATCTGGCGGATTGCAAGGCTGGTCGCGATACCTGTGACCTTTCCAGGTTGAGCCAGTCGGAAGCGACGGACCTGGCTCGCGCTCTCCACCGGCAAAACGTTGTGAACTGCCGGAACAGCTACGGCTCCTGTGACCGTTCACAACTGACGGAACCGGAAACGATTGCATTGGCCGTGGCCGATCACCAGCGGAATGTGTCCGACTGCAATGGGGCCATGTTGTCGTGCGATCGGTCCAAACTCACCCCGATGGAAGACCGCGAGATGGCTGCAGCACAGCAAGAGCGAAATCTCGCCGCTTGCAAGGATGGATGGGGTGCCTGCGACCAATCCAAACTGACTCCCTCGGAAACCGAGGAAGTGAACATCGCCAGGCGCCAGCTCAATGCCTCCCGCTGTGCAGACGGCTATGGGCCATGTGATCCGGCCCAGTTGACTCCTTCGCAAACCAGGGAAACGGCTGCTGCGGAACTCGAGCGCAACGCACAAAACTGTGCGAATGGCCGGGATCAGTGCGACCACTCCAAACTTACCTCGCTGCAAGCGAAACAGGCAGCTTACTCAGAACACCAGCGGAACCTTTTGGCCTGTAGAGACGGTGAGGAAACTTGTGACTATGCCAAACTAAGTGCTACTGAAGCCAAGACGTTGGCTGACGCCGAGCATAAGCGGAATTACGCAGCTTGTTTGAAAGGGT
>Ga0335082_10004507_pt1 | contig 15197 bp, 13 predicted proteins | sample Lox_Sample_41_FD_206718 | JGI IMG/M metagenome (GOLD analysis project Ga0335082, IMG submission 206718) | Soil microbial communities from Loxahatchee National Wildlife Refuge, Florida, United States - Lox_Sample_4.1 | ecosystem: Environmental > Terrestrial > Soil > Wetlands | place: USA...
AACATGTCGGGCACCGATTCCAAGGCGGGCGGACCGGACTACCTCTACCTGTTCACCCAGGCCAAGGCGGTGGGCGAGAAGATCGTCCCCGGCATCTAGGCAAGATTCGCATCCCATTGGCGCGGCGCCCTCGGCCGCGCTCTCTTTTGCCACCCAGGTAGCCCAAGTCCCTACACGTAAGGGTGCGGCCTCTCGTGACCTACCGCACCCCAACCGAGGTTTGTACCATCCTAGCCAGCTTTTCACGGATGTGGAGGTGTGTATCATGAGCTCCAAGCTGGCGAAGATCCTGTATGGCGAGGCCAATGCACAGGTGTCGTCCACGCAGATAAAGTTGTTCGAGAAGGCCGGTTACGTGGTGGAGTCTGCCATCGGCCGCGAAGCCATCGCGGACGCGGTAAAGCGTTCTGCCTTTGCTCTGGTGATCCTGGGCCACACCCTGAGCAAAGACGACCGCCACCATTTGCCATATATGGCGAAGAAGTCCCATCCCGCCACCCGTGTGCTGGTGCTGCACTCCAGCGGCAAGCATCCCAAGGTGGACATTGCCATCGACTCGCGCGACGGCGAAGGCGCCGTCCTGAAGGCGGTCGCCCAGCTCCTGGCCGCCCAGGACCGCGAGCCAGTGCCGCTGCGAGCAGCGGTGGCGTTCGCTTAGATCGTGCAGGCCTTCGAGAAAACTCCCCCCGATGTGCAGGAGATCCTGAGCAAGCCGATCCGCAACCTGGGCCTGAAGGTGGAGGGGTCACCGCTCGAAGGCTTTGTGCAGAAGCTATACCGCGAACTTGAGCGCAAGGGCCTGCGCAGGTTCCATCCCAACTGTTATCTGACCGACGAATGGGGGTGCCCGGACGAAGAGCCGGTCATCGGCATCCCGTTCTACCTTGCCGACCCCAGCCTGGCCAAGCTGGAGCGGGAACTGAACGACCTCGAAGATGCCCGCGAGATCATGATGTACCTGCGTCATGAAGCGGGACATGCCTTCAACTACGCCTACGAACTCTATAAGACCCCGGAGTGGCGCGCGGTGTTCGGGCCATTCCGCCGGGCGTATCGCGAGCGGTATCGTCCGGTGCCGTTCTCGCGCAGCTTCGTGCGCCACATCGCCGGATGGTATGCGCAGAAGCACCCCGATGAAGACTTCGCGGAAACGTTCGCGGTGTGGCTTACGCCCGGGTCGCGATGGCGCAGGCGTTATCGGGGCTGGGGGGCGCTGGCCAAGTTGAAGTATGTCGACCGGATGGCGCGGCGGCTTTCCAATGCCGACCCGGTCCGCCAACGGGGCCAGACCGACATCACGGTCCAGGAGATGGACTCCACCGTCGCCGAGTTCTACCAGCGCTCGCAGACCGACGAGTTCTCGGTCCAGAACCTGGTGCTCGATCCGGACCTGCTGGACATCTTCAACATCTCCAAGCGACGCCGCCGCGGAGTTCGCCCGGCCGCGGACGTGTTGCGCCAGCACAAGAAGCCCCTCATCAGCAAGGTCACGTATTGGACGGGGGCCCATTCCGCCCTGATCAGGAACCTGATCGAGCTGATCGAGATGCGGGTGAAGGAGCTGGATCTCAGGGCCGACGTATCGCGGGAGGCAGAGCACCTGACGGAACTCACGGTCTATGCGACCGCCCTGGCCATGAACTACGTGGCCAATGGCAAGTTCGTGCAGCCGTGAGAGCCCGATCCGGTGCAGCAGGGAGGCGTGATGAGTAACGGCAGATCAAAGATCGCGATCCTCTACGACTCGTGGGAGGAAGAACCGGAGGCCGTTCCTGAGGAGTTGCCGCGCGGCCGCAAGCGCAAGAAGAACGAAGAGGTGCGCGAGAAGCACGACCGCGAGGAGATCTACGAGGCGCTCAAGAAACTGGGCCACGAGCCCTTCTACCACGTGCTCGACGGCCGCAAGCAGTCTCTCACCGCGCTGGGGCGCTGCAACGCCGACCTGGTCTTCAACCTGACCGAGTCCTACGCCGGCGACGACACCAAGGACCTGAACGTCACCGCCTACCTCGACCTGCTCGGCCTGCCTTACACCGGCACCGGCCCGCATGGCTACGCCCTGGCGCAGGACAAGGTCATCGCCAAGAAGGTCTTCGCCTTCCATGGCATCCAGACGCCGTACTTCGCCACCGCCTATCGTGGCCGTATCGACCACGCCCATGACGTCCGGTTCCCGCTCATCGTCAAACCGGCCTGGGAAGACGGCTCCATCGGCATCGACGCCGAGGCGGTGGTAAGCAGCGTGAAAGAGCTCATGGAACGCATCGAGTACATCCAGGACGAGTTCGATTCTCCGGCGCTGATCGAGGAATACATCGAAGGCCGAGAGATCTACGCCGCCATCCTCGACAGCTATGAGCGCGCCCACGTGCTCCCGCTGGTGGAGCTTGACCTCTCGCGCTTGCCCAAGGGCACGCCCAAGATCGCCACCCAGGAGGTCAAGTTCGAAAAGGACACCGAAGCCTACCGGCTGACCAAGTCCGCGCCCGCCGAGGACCTGGATGAAGAGACCGTCGAAGCGCTGTCCGAGACCGCGCTGGCAGCGTATCGGGCGGTCAAGCTGAGGGACTACGGGCGCATCGACATGCGCCTCTCGAAGAAGGGCGAGGTGTACGTCATCGAAGCCAATCCCAACCCCTGGCTGTCAAGCGTCCAGGAATTCGCCATGGCGGCGCGACAGGCCGGCCGCTCCTACACCCAATTGATCGGGGAGATCGTGGACATCGCCCTGGCCCGGTATGCCGCCAAGGCGAAGGTCGAAGCATCGTGCTGATTCGATCGGCTCTGGGGCGAGCCGGGGGCTAGACCGGTCTGGCCTGGGTCTGGGGAGCCGTGCCGCCACCGGCGGCAGCGGCAGTCGCAGCCGCGGCTTCGGCCAGGATGCGGTGGTGGATGGTGAACAGCGCCAGTTCCAGCCGGTCGGAGACCCCGATCTTGTCGTACACGTTCCGCAGGTAGTTCTTGATCACCTGCTCGGTGGTGCCGAGCTGCTTGGCGATCTCCTTGTTCTTGTAGCCCTGCACGATGAGGGCGACGATGCGCAACTCCTTGGGGGTGAGCCGGTCGCGCACGCGGGCGCCGACGAAATCCGCCTCCGCCATCTGGTGCGCCACCTGCATGTCCTGGATCCAGGTCTCCCCCTTGCAGACTTTGCGGATGCACTCCACCAGAGCGCTTCCGGTCACGTTGCGGTAGACCACGCCATGGACTCCGGCGTTGAGGTAGGCGGCGACGTCGTCTCCGCTCTCCGCCACCACCACCAGCCGGGTCTTCAGGCGGGTCGCGTCCTGCACGATGGCGCGCAGATCGGGATGCAGCGCCGCCGAGAACAGCAACACGTTGGCGCGGAACTTCTCCAGCGACATCATCATCTGCTCCCCGTTCTGGGCCTGCGCGATGATGCGGATGTCGTCCTCAACGGCCAGCACCTTGGCCGCTCCCGCCCGGAAGATCGCCTGGTTATCCGCCAAAATGATTTTCAGCATGGCATCCTATTTGCGCACGAACTTGTACGAATCGATGACACAAGCCAGCCCGGTGGAGTTGGTCTTCCGGCGCGCCGCCTTACTGGCCGATCGCACCACCCGCCCGCTGCACTCGATGGCGACGTCCTTGGCCGCGCCGATCATCTTCTTCGGCAACGTGATCTCGAACCTGACCTTGGAGCCCACTTCGAGGTCCGCCTTCGCCTGTATGTAAACCCCGGCGGCACTGACGTTGGAAGTCGTGCCCTTCAACTTCTTGGATTTCTTATCCTGCAGACTCATCGGCAGCTCCAAAGGGAACCGCCGTCCGGTTCGGCTCTCGGACAACGCGACCTCCTGTTCCAGGGGGGAAGCCCCGGACAGTGCTGCTGCTGGGGTGGCTGTTTATACCACGGAATAAACTGCCGGTGAACAACAAGTATCGGCGGGGTCAACAGGAGGAGCGAGGCTGGAGGCGCGGAAACCATGGACCCATCGGCTCGCGCCCTCGCCGTCTGATTACCTACTAGTAAACGCTCCGGCCAGGCCAGGACCAGGGGACCAGGTCTGGATCCGTGCAGAGGGAAGACGGCTAGCGGTGGCGCTTGTGCGGCTCGGCGGCTTTCTTGGAGTGGCGTTCCGGGCCGGCGGCAGCTCTGGCATCGCTCTCTTCGGAGGCGCTACCGTCGTGCAGGATGGTGAAATCGAAGCCGGCGAGTAGAGTGAACAGCTCCTCGACGGCGCTGAGCAGGTCCCGGCACTGCTTTTCCGGCAGCTTGATCTCGGTGGTGCGCATCTCGTGCACCAGCCCGCGGCACAGAGCGGTCGCCAGCCGGATCCGCTCGCTGCTCAGGTACTCGATGACGGCGAAGGTATCTTTCTCCGAGCTGTCGAGTTCCAGCCAGCGCTGCACCGCCCAGGCCGTATTGCGCACACGGCCCAGGGCTTCGCGGAAATCCTCCAGGACGATGGTGTTCACGTCGACGCACTTGAGCAGCTCCTCGACCTTGCGCAGTTCGTCCGAAGTCTGGGTGAGGCGGCCGGCGAGCGCTTGCGCATTGGGTTTGGGGGCCTTGGCCGAGGTCTCGCCTTCGTTCTTTTCCAGGGACTGCATCAGTTGCTGGAACAGCGCGCCGTCCTCTTCGCTGTTGGGCTCGCTGAATTCGACTCCCATCCCGACGTCGGGATGGTGGGTGCGGACAATGCCCCGCATCACGATGTCCAGCTTCGAAATGTGAAGCACGAGCCGCACCGGGCTGGCGATGGGCCACGGGTTCGCGGTCTGGATGTAGCAGCCGCCGGCACTCACGTCGCCGATCTGGGCGGTGAACCCGCCCGAGGAGGCGTAGGGATTGCGCACTTCCACCCGGCCTGAGACCGGATAACGGATGTGGCGGCGGTGCTCCTTGCCGTGGCTCTCGCCCACGGCTTCGGGCGCCTCGTACGCGTCATTTCCTTCTTCGCCGCCCAGCTCCAGGCCCCAGATGTTGCGCGTCTGATCGATGCACTCAATGCCCAGCTGGTGCTCGCGCGAGCCTCCCGGGCGCCCGCTCCAGACCACACGGAACTGGGCCTTGCGATGGCGGCACTGCACCCACACGATGTCGCGCGCGTTGAGCAGGGCCCGGGCTCCAGCGACCCGGGCTCCGGAGCTGGTGATGTCGAGTGTGTGGATGAGCTGGCTGAACGCCTTGCCGTCCGCGTCCGTGCCCCACATGCGGATGGGGAGCACCATCTTCAGTCGCAGCTTGCGTCGATTGCCCATTCCCCGTCCTGATCCGAGCCCAGCCCTACCATTCTCATTCCCGGCCGATTCCCATTCAATCTGAAAATACAGCAAGGGGGTGACGAATGTCAGTGTCCTGCGGGTTGCCGCCGTTCCGGACTGGTCCGGGACGAGTTGACGCGGGCCTCGTCAAAGTGGTCTAGTCTCCTGTTGGTTATACAGCGCTCCGTCCGCCGAGGAGGACCCGCCATGATCCGCAAAGACGTTCTGCAGAGATTCCCCGAATTGTTCGGCAACAAGAAGGTGAACGGCCGTGAGCTCAATGTGGAAGAGACCATCGCCGAGCTCACCCGGGAACTGGGCCCGCGGCTGGCCGCGGCCCTGACCGTGCGCCGTGAGCTGTTGCAGTCCAAGGAGCCGGTCAGCAGGAAATACGGGTGGCCGAAGTGGGGCCAGAAATTCGACGACCCGGTGACCGGCAGGCCCTGGACTTATCGCGACATCGTGCAAGGGATGATCGACAATTTCCTGGGCCAGGATACCCCGCAGCGCTGGCGGATGAACGATCAGGCGCCGATCCCCAATGACGCCCACCCGCTGAAGAACCCGGGATTGGAGCTGACCGGGCCGTGGGCCCCGCTGGACATGGCATTCAACGCCCTGAACAGCCCGGCGCCGGTCAACATGCCGGACTGGGAGGACGCCTCGCCGCCGCACTTCCGTCCCGACGGCGCCCCCAAGGACCAGCCCATCGGCATCTACGCCGCCCTGCAGAACGCCAAGGAGATCCTGGAAGGCCGCTGGAACGACCGTCCCTACGAAGTGGTCAAGAAGGGCCAGAAGCGGACCTACCGCATCAACAAGCCCCCGGGAGAATGGCCGACGCGCTTCTGCCGGCCGCCGGGGAACCACGTTCGTTTCGACCATGTCACGGTCGAGGGCGAGCCGGCGCCTGGACTGATCGCAGTGGTCGTGCTGTGGACCTTGAACTTCTACGATGCGCTCAAGCGCGCCGGCACCGGCGTCTACTACTACATCCCCAAGATGCAGACCCCGCAGGAGGCGCTCATCCTCGACACGCTGATGAGCCGCCTGGAGGAGCGCATCGGCGTTCCCGCGGGCACCATCAAGATCAAGATGCTGTACGAGGAAGGCAACGCCGGGCGGTCGCTGCCGGCCATCGTGTGGACGCTGCGCCGCCGCCTGCTGGGCACCAACGTCGGCCGCTGGGATTACCTGGGCAGCGTCATCGAGATGTGGAAGGACGACCCCAAAGGCATCTTCCCCGACCCGCAGACCGTGGGCATGGCCTCGCCCAGCATGATCGCCTACCAGCGTTACAACGCCCTGATGATGCTGATGGCGGGCATGAAGAAGGGCGAGCTCAGCCAGGGCGCTCCCATCGGCGGCATGGCCGCGGTGATGATCTACCAGCCCAGCGACGTGTATGGCCGCTCGCGCTACAACCCTCTGGCGCTGCGGGCCATGGTCATCGACAAGATGCGCGAGCGCCTGCTGGGACTGATCTTCGTCCCCGACCAGCCGGCAGCGGGCCAGCAACCCACCTTGGAAGAGATTCTGGCCGGCAAAGTGAAAGGGCGCCTGTACGACACCTACCGTCAGAGCTGGGTGGCAAGCCCGGAGCCGGCCTACGTTGCCGCCGGGAACGGACCGCTGCGCGCGTCCGCCGCGCAACTCCAGGCGCTGATCGATGCGCCTCGCGAGATGACTGACGCGAAGGGGAAGCCGGTGCCGACCGTGGCCAGCGGTCTCTCCGACGCCGAGCGGCAGGTCCTGCAATCGCGCGGCTTGCTCGATGCGCAAGGCAAGATCACGCCCTGGGTGCTGAATAGAGAGTCGGTCAGTACCCCGGAGAAGCTCTTCAGCAAGCAGCTCTGGCAGTCCATCTACAGCGTTCCCAACGGCGACGTCACCATCGAGCACATCCAGCACGCGTTCTACATGGCCGCGAACTACGGCTTCCAGATCCTGAATGGCAACTTCGCGGCCGCCATCGACGACTACGAGCTGAAGCTGCGGTTCATGAACGACCTCGCCACCTACCGCATCAACGTCTCGTGGCTATGGCAGCTGGCGCGGCACCAGGCGGCCATCACCAAGGACGGTTCGCTCCAGCGCTCCGTCCTGTCCGACGACGGGGTCGTGATCGGCCGGCCCGCGGAGGCGGTCAAGGCCGGCACGCGCTTCACCCATGACCTGTTCCAGAAGGTGTGGGACTATCACAACGAATGGACGTCGGAGTTCTTCGCCGAGCTCGACCGCCGCGGCGACCCGGGACGCTTCGACCGTGCCAAGGCGCCGGTGATCATGGAACTGCTGAAGCGGCAGTTGCTCTCGCCCCGGTACATCCAGCACAGCGCGCGCGTGCTGTTCGAGGTCGGCCAGGCCAACGCGAAGCAGCGCGCGCAGATCCTCGATGCCGTCTTCGATCTGCCGCGCGCCGAGGTGGTCAAGCGCGTCAGTGCGGGCCAGATGGACAAGGTCGCCCTGTGGGCGCACGACTACATCTTCGACATCTTCCCCGCGGCACAGGCGAAAAAGTCGCCCGCGCGGAAAGCGGCAAAGCCGGCATCGCGGACGCTGAAGGCCGGGAAGAAAAAGCCGGTGAAGGCGAAAGCGCGCAAGGCGGCGCCCAAGCGAAGGATATCCGCCGGAAGGTGACCGCCGGCCGAACTGCGCGATGAAAGAAGCCGGAACACTGGTCGAGGTGCTGGGGACTCCGGGCGATCGCCACACCGCGGTCATCGTGCCCGAGGTCGGACTGCAAGTCAGTTACGATGCCCTGCGCCAACAAGTCCTGGCCATGGCCGATTCGCTGGCCTTCGCCGGGATCCAGCGCGGACAGCGGGTGGCCATGGCCCTGCCCAACGGATTGCCCGCCATCGTCTGCTTTCTTGCCGCCTCCATCGCGGGCGCCGCCGCGCCACTGAACCCCTCCTATCCCTACGAGGAGTTCGTGTTTTTCCTCGAGGACACCGGGGCGCACGCCTTGATCTGCCCGCCCACGGGAGCGGACGTCGCCGCGGCCGCGGCGGTGGACAAGGGGATTCCGGTGCTGCGGGTGGAGATCACGCCCCAAGGCGTGGTCCGTCTCCACGATGCCCCGCGCGACCGGCCCGTGGCGGGGCCTACCCCGGACGACGTGGCCCTGGTCCTTCATACCAGCGGCAGCACCGGCCGGCCGAAACGGGTGCCGCTCCGACACAAGAACCTGATGCTCTCCGCCCACAACATCGCGCGGGGATACGGGCTCAAGCGCGGCGATGTCTCGCTCTGCATCATGCCGCTGTTCCACATCCACGGGATCGTGGCCTCGACGCTGGCCCCGCTCTGCTCCGGGGGCACGGTGGTTGCGCCCACGAAATTCAATCCCCTGAACTTCTGGCGGACGGTGAGAGAGCATGGCGTCACCTGGTACTCGGCGGTACCGACCATGCACCAGATGCTGCTGGCGCGAGTGCGCAAGGGCCACCACCAGGCGGGCGACCACGCGTCGCTGCGTTTCATCCGTTCCGCCAGCGCCCCACTGTCGCCGGAGGTGATCCACCAGATGGAGGAAACCTTCGGTGTCCCCTTCGTCGAGGCATACGGGATGACGGAGGCCTCGCACCAGATGTCGTCGAACCCCCTGCCGCCGCGCAGGCGCAAGCCTGGTTCGGTGGGCTGCCCGGCTGGCATCCGCGTCTCCATCATCGACGACAGCGGCAAGCACCTGGGCAAGGAGCAGAAGGGCGAGGTGGTCATCCAGGGCCCCAGCGTCTTCGATGGATATGAGAACAATCCGCAGGCCAACGCCACCTCCTTCCTAGAGGGCTGGTTCCGCACCGGCGACCAGGGCTATCTCGACAAGGACGGATACCTGCACCTGACCGGGCGCATCAAGGACCTGATCATCCGTGGCGGCGAGAATATCGCGCCCCGCGAGGTGGACGACGTCCTGATGAAGCATCCCGCGGTCGCCGAAGCAGTCACTTTCGCGGTGCCTCATCCCACGCTGGGCGAGGAAGTGGCCTCGGCGGTGGTGCTGCACGAGCCCGGAAGCGTCCACGAAACCCAGTTACTCAAGTTTTGCCGCGAGAAGATCGCCGAATACAAATGTCCGAAAAAGATCTACCTGGTGAAGAGGATCCCGCTGACCGCGACCGGCAAGGTCCGGCGGCAAGCGGTCGCGGCCGCGCTGCTGGGTGACCAGCTGTGAGATTCCTGATCGCGGGCGCCGGCGCCATCGGGGCGTATATCGGCGCGCGCATGGCCCGCGCCGGACAAGACGTCACCCTGTTCGCGCGCGGCCCGCACCTGCGCGCCATGCAGCATCACGGCGTGCGGGTCAAGAGCTTCGATGGAGACTTCGAGGCCCGCCCCCGCGTCGTCGCCAGCCTCGAAGAAGCCGGGCCCTGCGACGTCGTGTTCCTCGGGGTCAAGGCCCACGGCCTCACCCAGCTCGCGCCCCGATTGAGACCCGTCCTCGCTCCCGATACCACGGTGGTCAGCACCCAGAATGGCGTGCCCTGGTGGTTCTTTCAGGGCTTCGAGGGGCCGATGAAGGACCTCCGGCTGGAGCGGGTCGACCCCGGAGGTGTGGTGGCGTCGGCCATCGAGGCGCGGCGGGTCGTCGGCTCCATCGTGTACTTCTCCACCGAGATCATTGAGCCGGGCGTGATCCTGCACGTCGCCGGCAACCGCATCACGCTGGGCGAGCCCGACGGTGCGCGCACCGACCGCACCCGGGCCATCGCCGAGGCGCTGATCGCATCCGGGCTGCGCGCCCCCATCACCGCGCACATTCGCCAGGAGATCTGGGTGAAGATCCTGGGCAACGTGGCCTTCAACCCCATCAGCGCGCTCACCGGCGCCACCTTGGCGCAGATCGTCCATCAGGCCGAGACCTGTGACCTGGTTCGCGAGATCATGCGCGAGGCCGAAGCGGTCGCCGCCAAGCTCGGCATGGAGATGCCCATCACCATCGAGAAACGCATCGCCGGCGCCGAGAAGGTAGGGGAGCACAAGACCTCGATGCTTCAGGACCTGGAGGCCGGGCGGCCCCTGGAGATAGAAGCCGTGGTCGGCGCGGTGGTGGAACTCGGCGAGCGGCTGGGGGTCCCCATGCCCCGCACCCGGACGGTGTATGCGGCGGCCAAGCTGCTGGCCGAGCGGCGCGCCGCCGAGCGCGGGAGTTAGCTTCCTTATTGCGCCGGCCGAAACGCCGGGCTAATATAGGCGCCCCGCGGGCCCCACGCGGACTCCTCCCAGGAAACCTCAAATTTTTTTGATGTGCCCTATTGCCTCCGCCCACGGTAGGGGTATACTGCCTTGGTCTGGTCATCAGACCATTGGAGATCGTGGGTGGCAGACTTCGCCAAGCCCGCATTCGAGGCGATCCGCAAAGGCAAACTCTACGAGGAAGTCGCTCGTCAGATCGAATCTTTCATCCTGGGAAAAATGAAGCCGGGCGACAAGCTGCCGCCGGAGCGGGAGCTGGCGGAGATGTTCTCGGTCAGCCGCAGCTCCATCCGGGACGCGATCCGCTCGTTGCAATCCATGGGATTGGTGGAACCGCGGCAGGGCGTGGGGACGGTGGTCTGCGAGATCACCGCCGACTCGGTGATCAACCCGCTGGCCAACGTACTGGGGCGGAAGCGGCAGATCGTCACCGAGCTGCTGGACGTCCGCAAGATGCTGGAGCCGCCGCTGGCGGCGCGCGCGGCCATCCATGCGTCCGCCGACGAGATCGCGGAGATGGAAGAGATCCTCCGCCGGCAGCAGCAGAAGGTCGTGCGGAACGAGAACGCGGTCGAAGAAGATTCCGAGTTCCACTACGCCATCGCCATGGCGTCGGACAACAGCGTCGTGCTGAAAGTGCTGGACGTGCTGATGGACCTGCTGCGCGAGACCCGCGAGCGCTCGTTGCAGGTGGAAGGCCGCGCGCAGAAATCCCTGGATGGCCATCGCCGGATCCTGTCCGCCATCAAGCGGCACGATACCGATGCGGCTCAGAACGCCATGCGGCGGCACATCGAGGACGTGGAACAGATCGTTCTGAACAAGTTCGAGTGAACACGGAGGCAGCCATGGGGCAGTTATTCGCGGTTGAGGTGGTCTATCGCGGGATCTTCCAGAAGACGCTGGCCAAGAACATCACGCGCGCCATCGTGCTGGCGGCGCACCAGGAGGGGAAGCCGGGCATCTCCTTCGGCCGCTACAGCGACAGCCCGGAGCGCAACGGGATCCCGGCCAAAGGCTTCGCCATCGTGGGCAGCGACGACGTCACTCTGGAAGAGGGCATGGCGAAATACGAGCCCAAGGAGGTGGACATCACCATCTGCGTGGACGACACCCTCTGCAAAGGGGTTGAGTCCTGGGCATGGTATGGCCTGCAGCCGATCAACAAACTGACCAAGTCGAACGGCACCCTGATCGTGACCTCGCGGGAAGAGCCGGCAGCGATCATCGCCATGGCCCATCGCAAGGAGACGCCCTACAAGCTCTCCATCGTGAAGGGCACGCCCAGTTTCTCCGGCCTGTGGGTCTATAAGGACGACCACACCGACGTACGCATCCTGGGGGCGATCGCGGAGCTGCTGCCCGGCCTGTTCGGGATCGAGGCCCTGAAGAAAGTGATCATGGACGAGTGGAAGGATCCGGTGAAGGCGCAGTCGGCGGAGAAGGCCTACCAGCGAGCCAGTTCGGTGACCGTAAGCCCGAACCAGGGCAATCCGCAGGTGCCCTACAAGTTCGAACTGCCCAAGTGGCACGAGATGGCCGAAGGGGTCACCATCCCGGCGCTCCCGCAAGGCCACGCCATGAAGGATTCCACCTCCGGCGCGAGCGGCGGGATCCAGCCCGAGCGCGCCAAGTATTTCAAGAAGTTCAGCACCCGCAGCTACCGTCCGGTGGTCGATTTTGACACCTGCATCAAGTGCACGCTGTGCTGGCTGCAGTGCCCCGACACCTGCTTCGACGTCACCCCAGAGGGCCTGTATGACGCCAACATGGAAGCCTGCTGCGGATGCGGCGTCTGCGAAGCGGTCTGCCCGGTTCCCAACTGCGTGACCATGGTCAACGAGGTCCACTTCAGCGACAACTCCAGCCAGTGGCAGTCCTGGAGGAAGAACAAGGACAGCTACAAGAGCTGGCTGAAGGAGAAGATCGCGACCAAGCCGGCGGAACGGGAACACGGGTTCCGTTACCGCGGGCAGTACGCCAAGGAAGTTCCCGAGATGCTCGCCATCGCGAAGGAAGGTTGATCGGAGGAAGACATGGCTCAAATGGCACCGGTCCTGGAAGAACGCAAAGACACGGAAAAGACAGCTCTGATCACGGGCAGCGAGGCCATCGCGGTGGCCTGCAAGCTGGCGGACGTGGACGTGATCACGGCATATCCCATCCGTCCCTATGACACGGTGATGCAGTACATCTCCAAGCTGGTCTCGAATGGGGAGATGGATTGCGAATATATCGTGGCGGAAGGGGAGCACTCGCAGTTCGAGATCGTGAAGCACGCGTCGGTGTGCGGCGCGCGCGTGTTCTGCGGCTCCAGCGGCGTGGGCTGGATGTATGCCATGGAAGCGCTGACCGTGACCCCGGCCCTGCGCGCCCCGATGGTGGCCATGGTGGGCAACCGGGCCCTGGACGATCCCGGCGCGTTCGGCGTCGAGCACAACGACGCGCTGGCGGTCCGCGACCTGGGCTGGAACCTGGTATGGGTCGACAACGCGCAAGAGTGCCTGGACACGGCGCTCATTGCCTACCGTGTCTCGGAGGACCCGCGCATCCTGCTGCCCTGCGCCATCAGTTGCGACGGCGCCTTCCTGACCCACTCGCAGGCGCTGGTCAAGATCCCCACCCAGGCGCAGGTCAACTCGTTCCTGCCGCCCTACAATCGCGGCAAGCTGCTGCTCCATCCCGACAACCCGATCACCGTGGCTCCGCAAGGCAACGAAGACTGGGTGATGGAGATCCGCCGCCAGAACTACGCGGCCACCGAGCGCACCGCGGGCGTGATCCGCGAAGCCTACGCCGACCTGGAGAAGAAGCTGGGACGCTCCTACGGCCCCAACCCGTTCTTCGAGGAATACATGACGGAGGACGCGGACGTCGTGCTGATGGGCATGGGCACGATGTCCACCCCGGTGAAGGTGGCCATCCGCGAGATGCGCAAGGAAGGCAAGAAGATCGGCTTCGTACGCCTGCGCTGGTTCCGTCCGTTCCCGGCCGAGGACCTGACCAAGTCGTTGAGCCGCTTCAAGGCCGTGGGCATCATCGACCGCGACTACTCCATGGGATCGCCGTACATGAGCGGCGTGGTCGCCACCGAGGTCCGCTCCGCGCTCTATGCCGCCAACCCCAAGAACCGGCCGCCGGTCCTGGATTTCATCTGCGGCCTGGGCGGGCGCGAAGTCACCATCCCCGACGTCCGCAAGATCACGGATTCGGTGTATGCGGCGGCCGAAGGCAAGTCGCAGCCTCTGACCCAGTGGATCGGACTGCGCGAGTAACGAATCTGCCTGGCGTGCTGTGGGCCGCCAGAAAGGATGAGGAAGCGATGTCAACGTTCGTGAAGCTCGACCCGACACAGCCATTGCAGCCCTTCCAGTCGGTGAAGAAGATCCCGGTGGAAGAGTTCTTCTCCTCCGGACACCGCACCTGTCAGGGCTGCGAGTCGGCGCTGGTGATGAAGCTGATGGTCAAGGCGTCCGGGCCCCGCACCGTCGTACTGGGCAGCACCGGATGCATGTACGTAGCCAACACCACCTACTACAGCACGCCCTGGGTAGTGCCGTGGATGCATACGCAGCTCGGCAGCAGCGGTTCGGCGGCCCTGGGAACGGCGGCGGCCTATAAGGCGCTCATGCGCAAGGGCAAGATGAAGAAGGAGCCCATCAACGTCATCGCCTTCTGCGGGGACGGCGGCGGCGCCGACATGGGCATCTCCGCCATCTCGGCCACCCTGACCCATCCCGACTACAACTGCCTGATCCTGATGTACGACAACGAATCGTACGCCAACACCGACATCCAGCTGTCGGGCAGCACGCCCTGGGGCGCGCACACCACGTTCAGCACCCCGGGCAGCAAGAAACGCATCATGCATCACCGCTGGAAAAAGAACATGGCGGGCATGATGGCGGCGGGCCATCCGGAGTGCCGCTACGTTGCGACGGTGTGCATGTCGTACGGCCTGCACGCGATGAACTCGATCCGCAAGGCGCTGGCCATCGGCGGACCCACGTTCATCCACTCGCTTGATCCGTGCCCCAAGGGCTGGGACTACGATCCCTACCTGTCGCACGAGCTGGGCGAACTGGCGGTCAACACCGGCGTGTGGCCGCTGTACGAGGTGGAGGACGGCGTCCTTCGCCTGATGGGCCGCACCCAGCAGATCCGCGCCGGCAAGATCAAACGCCAGCCGGTGCGCGATTACCTGCTCAAGCAGGGACGCTTCGCCCACTTTACCGACGAAGACATCGATTACTTCCAGTCGAAAGTGGACGCGATGTGGGAGAAGTGGCTGATCCCGGGCGTGATCCCGTTCCATAGCGAAGTCGAAAAGACTCATCCACCCGACTAAGGATCGGGGGAGCCCCCGCCCGCCGAGACGGGTGGGCGGGGGTTCATGGACAAAAAGGGCTCGTTATCAGGAAGCGCACTCCGGAGGGCTAGCTAATCCCGCACTTTTGTAGCTAGTCATCTCGCTGTTGAGCCACCCGGAGGTGCCTCCATGGCTGAAGGTACGGTAGTGCAAGGCGCGATCCACCCGTCGCGCATCCCGAACCGTTGGGTCCAGTTGGCTGCCGGCGTGATTGCCATGATGGCGATCGCCAACCTGCAGTATGCCTGGACCCTGTTCAGCAAGCCTTTACAAGCCCACTTCAACGTCAAGCTCTCGGTCATTCAGCTGACGTTTACCATCTTCATCGCCCTCGAGACATGGCTGGTGCCATTCGAGGGTTATCTGGTGGACCGCATCGGACCGCGGCTGATGCTGG
>Ga0335082_10004508_pt1 | contig 15195 bp, 10 predicted proteins | sample Lox_Sample_41_FD_206718 | JGI IMG/M metagenome (GOLD analysis project Ga0335082, IMG submission 206718) | Soil microbial communities from Loxahatchee National Wildlife Refuge, Florida, United States - Lox_Sample_4.1 | ecosystem: Environmental > Terrestrial > Soil > Wetlands | place: USA...
GACCGGACAATTGCCCGCCGAGACCCAGGTGATCGGCATCCGGGCCGGCTGCAGGAGGGCGAAGGAGCCAGGGGGAACCGTCGTGCCCGGATTCCCTTTCAACCGGCCGGACGGCACCGGAGCCATCGACCTGGTCGTGGATCCGGCCGGCTACCCGGTGGGTCTGTACTCGTCACTTACGATCCTCGCAGATTGTCCCCGGTGTCAAGCCTGACGTGCGAGGGATTGCGGTGAAGGTCAAGAGGCTGATCATCGGCGGAGTGCTGGCCGTCATCGGCGTGCCCGTGCTCCTGGTGGTGGTCGCCGTTGCGTCCTTCTACGCTCTCTTCTATTTCCCGAATCGGACGATCGGCACCCGCGGCACCATCGTCTCCTCGGGACAGGAGCGCGAGTACCTGCTCTACGTCCCGAAAAGCTACTACCGGGGCAGACCGACGCCCCTCGTCATCAGCCTGCACCCCGCGATGTCGTGGCCGAGCTCTCAGATGAACATCAGCCAGTGGAACAGAGTGGCCGACGAGCAAGGGTTCATCGTCGTCTACCCCGCGGGAACCGGCGGCGGACCCAAGACCTGGTTCATGGAAGGGAGGCGCACGCCATCGCGCATGCCGGATGTCGTGTTCATCGCGGAGTTGATCCAGACCCTCGAGACGTCTTACAGCATCGACCCGAACAGGATCTATGCCGATGGGCTGTCCAACGGCGGAGGCATGGCGTTTGCGCTTTCCTGCACCCTGTCCGATCGGATCGCGGCGGTCGGGATGGTGTCGGCGGCGCGATCGCTGGAGTGGAGCTGGTGTGCCGACCGTCGACCGGTGCCGATGATTGCGTTTCACGGGACCGCCGATCGCGTCGTCCCTTACGACGGCGGTCGGACGCCCGTTGGCCCCGACGTATTCCCGAGCGTCCCGGGCTTCACCGCGAGCTGGGCTCGACGAAACCGCTGCCGCCCGAATCCGATCGAATCTGCGGCCGCGGCGGATGTCACCCGCCTCGAGTACACGGACTGCGCTGACGACGCGGGGGTCGTGCTCTTCACGGTCAGGGGTGGAGGCCACCAGTGGCCGGGCGGCAAGCCGCTGCCGGAATTCCTGGTTGGACGCTACAGCCGCAGCATCGACGCGACGAGTCAGATGTGGGCGTTCTTTCGTGAACACCCACTTCCGAGGAAGTAGGAGACGAGCCGCATGGCCAGGGACATCCGCATCGCGCTCGTCGGGTTCGGAAACGTGGGCCGCCGGTTCGCGAAGCGGCTTCGGGGGCCGTACGCACGGGCGCTGAAGACGGAAGGGGCCCGGCCGCGGGTGACCGGGATCGCCACCGCGGGGCATGGGATCGCCGTCGACGGGCGGGGGATCGATCTCGGACGGGCGCTGCGTCTCGTGACGAATGCACGCTCGCTCGAGGCCCTGCACCGCGGCCCGCGCGTCGCCGACGTGCGGGCCTTCATCGCGCGGGTGCCCGCCGACGTCATCGTCGAGATCACGCCGCTCGACCCGCGGAGAGGCCAGCCGGCGGTGGACCACGTGCGGTGGGCCCTCGCCCGGGGGAGGCACGTCGTCACCGCCAACAAGGGTCCGGTGGCCTTCGCCCACCGCCGGCTGAAGGCCCTCGCCGCCCGGAAGGGGCGACTCTTCCTTCACGAGGGTGCGGTCATGGACGGTGCGCCCGTCTTCAACCTCGTGGAGCGCTGCCTGCCCGGCACGCGCATCCTCGGATTCCGGGGCACGCTCAACTCCACCACCAACCTCGTCCTCTCGCGCATGGAGGAGGGCCTCACCGCGAGCGCGGCGGTGAAGGAGGCCCAGACGCTCGGCATTGCCGAGGCCGACCCGCGTCACGACCTCGAGGGGTGGGACGCGGCGGTGAAGGGCTGCGCCATCGCGAACGGCCTGATGGGCGCCGCGGTGCGCCCGTCGCAGGTGCGACGGCTCGGGATCACGGGCCTGACCGGCCTCCATGCGCGGCGCGCGGGGCGGGCGGGGACGCGGCTCCGCCTCGTGGTGCGCGGCGTCCGGCAAGGGAGGAGGGTCCGGGTCAGCGTGGGCCCCGAGCGGGTGCCCTTGGGCGATCCCCTCTCGGGCGCAGGGCCCGACGCGGCCCTCGTGCTCGAGACCGACACGATGGGCGAGATCGGTGTCTTCGAGCGCGGGGCGACCATCGACCAGACGGCCTACGCGCTCCTCTCGGACATCGTCGAGATCGTCCGCCGCCGCTGAGAGCCTTCGGCCCCCGTACGAGGGGAACCCGGGTCGCTAGACCGCCCGGCCGAGCCCTCCCGCGAGCTCGGCGGAGAGGATCTGGTGGCAGGTCGGACAGACGATGACGTAGCCCCGGCGGGGCAGCATCGAGATGAAGTTCACCCGCGTGCGGACGAGGCGGAGGACCTGGACGGTGGAGATCGTCTCCTTGCAGTGCGGGCACTTGAGGGGGGACTCCAGCGCGTACTCTGCCTCGAACGAGGGCGGGGCGGGCAACGGCTCCGTGAGCTCGGCCAAGTCTTACCTCCGCGTCGGGGGCCGGCGGCGTCCGCGGCCGACGCAGCGTAGCGCACCCGCGACGGGGGCGCCAGAGTCATGAGATCCGGATCGGGCTGGCGCCGGCCGGTCTCAGCAACAGCGGTCGGGCGGGCCCGATTGGTAGCGGCGGCGAAGCCCGTCCAGATAGAAGGCCTCGCGGGTGGGAGGGTCTCCCCCTCCCGCCCGGGCGAGGTACGTCTCGTAGGCGGCGTCCCCGCTCCACTCGCGGAGCCCTCGCCAGAAGGCGCGCAGCGCGGCCCGCAGGCGAGGCCTCACGGCGAGCCCGCCGCCCACCGGGTCCGGACGTACGGGCTCTCGGTCAGGGTCCCTGCCTGCCGCCGGGCCAGGATGCGGTACCACTCGCGGGCCGCCTCCGCGAGGAGGGCGAGGATCAACAGGGCGAAGAAGCCGGTGACCGCGGCGTCGAGCCGGTTGTTGAAGGCCACCCTCCGCGCTTCGGCCGCCTTCGCCTCCGGCAGGCCCGCGATCTGCCGCTCGACGGCCGAGGCCTGGGCCAGGAAGCCGATGCGCGGGCTGTCGTGGAAGACCTTCTGCCAGCTGCCGGTCAACGTGACCGTGACCAGCCAGGCCATGGGCAGGAGGGTCACCCACAGGAAGCGCGTCCTCCCCATCTTGAGGAGGATCGTCGTCGCCACGACCAGGGCCACCGACGCCAGGATCTGGTTCGCGATGCCGAAGAGCGGCCAGAGCGAGTTGATGCCTCCGAGGGGATCGAGGACACCTTGGTAGAGGAAGTAGCCCCACGCGCCCACGATGATCCCGCTCGTCACGAGGGTGCTCGTCCAGGTGCCGGTGCGCGCGATCCGCGGGAACGCCCGGCCCAGCAGCTCCTGCACCATGAAGCGGCCCACCCGGGTCCCGGCGTCGAGGACGGTCAGGATGAAGAGGGCCTCGAACATGATCGCGAAGTGGTACCAGATGCCGAGGAGGCGCTCGCCCCCGATCGTGCCGCTGAAGATGTGCGCCATGCCCACCGCGAGGGACGGCGCGCCGCCGGTGCGGTTGAGCAGGGTTTCCTCGCCGACGCGGCGGGCGAGCTCGTGCATCGTCCCCGCGTCGAGGGGAAAGCCCCAGGCCGAGATCGTCGTCGCCGCCTGCTCCGCGCCTGCGCCCACCACCCCGGCCGGGCCGTTGATCGCGAAGTAGACCCCGGGTTCGAGGGCGCAGGCGGCCACCATCGCCATGACGCCCACGAACGACTCCATGAGCATCGAGCCGTAGCCCACGAGCCGGGCGTCGGTCTCGCGCGTGAGCAGCTTGGGCGTCGTGCCCGAGGAGATGAGGGCGTGGAAGCCGGAGACCGCCCCGCAGGCGATGGTGATGAAGCAGAAGGGGAAGACCCCGCCCGCGAACACCGGGCCGGTTCCGTCCGTGAAGCGGGTGAGGGCGGGCATGTGGATGGTCGGGCGGACGAGGACGATGCCCGCGGCGAGGGCGAGGACCACGCCGACCTTGACGAAGGCCGAAAGGTAGTCGCGGGGGGCGAGGAGCAGCCACACCGGCACCGCCGAGGCCGCGAAGCCGTAGACGATCACCGCCGCCGCGAGGGCGGGGCCGGTGAGGGTGAAGACCGGGGCCCACTGCGGGGAATGCGAGACCCACTGGCCGGCCACCACGGCGAGGAGGATGAGGCCGAAGCCGATGGCCGAAGCCTCGATCACGCGTCCCGGGCGCCAGTAGCGCATGTACAGGCCCATCAGCATCGCGATGGGGATGGTGGCGGCGAGGGTGGAGGCGGCCCAGGGGGAGTGCTTGAGGGCATTGACGACCACGAGCGCCACCACCGCGAGGAGGATGACCATGATGGCGAGGACCGAGGCCATGGCGAGGAGGCCGGCCCGCCGGCCCACCTCGTCCCGCGCCATCTGGCCGAGCGAGCGACCGTCGCGGCGCAGCGAGAAGAAGAGGATCACGAAGTCCTGCACACAGCCGCCGAGAACCGCGCCGGCCACGAGCCAGAGGGTCCCGGGCAGGTAGCCGAACTGCGCGGCCAGGGTCGGGCCCACGAGCGGCCCCGGGCCCGCGATGGCCGCGAAGTGGTGGCCCAGCACCACCCACCGGTTGGTGGGCACGAAGTCGCGGCCGTCGTCGAGCCGTTCCGCCGGGGTGGCCCGGGTCTCGTCGAGGGAGAGGACGCGCGCAGCGAGGAAGGCCGAGTAGAAGCGATAGGCGACGAGGTAGGTGCATCCCGCGCCGACCACGAAGAAGACGCCGTTCACGGGCTCGCCGCGCCGGAGGGCGATCGCGCCCAGGGCGCCGGCGCCGAGACAGGCGACGGCGAGCCACGCGAGCGACGAGACGAGCCGGTTCATCGGGCCGGGGTTCCTCCGGGGAAGGGGGGTGAGTATAGCGTGGGAGGATCCCGAGGCCCCCCACGCGTCCGGAGGCCTCGGGACGCCAGGGCTCAGCGCTTGTCGACCACGACCTTCGAGGCCTGCACGTACCCCTCGGGCCTGCTCCAGCCCCCGACCGCGGCCTGGTCCCCGACCACGATGGCATAGGGGTCGAGCGCGCTGCCGTCGGACCACTTGAAGATGGTGGATCCGTTGGTCTCGACGGTGCGCCCGGCGATCGTCAGCTTCAGGTTGCACGCGGCGTGGACTCCCTCCCCGTCGAGGGCGGCGACGCCTCCTCCGGTCCCGAGCGAGGCCACCCCCTCCACTCGGCCCTTGAAGTAGACCCACGTCGCCTCTTTCCCGCCGGAGTCGACGGTGAGAGCCTGGATCTCTTCCGCCACCACCACCCCGTCGCCGCGCAGGGTGCCCCAGACCTTGACCTTGTCGCCGATCTGGAGGTCGGAGAGCCCGATGCGCCGGTCGCCGCGCCACACCTTCGCGATCTGGCTCGCGTCCACGCGCCTCCCGGACACGACGAGCTGGGTGTCCGCGATCTGGTCGAGCCTGCCGGTGAAGAACGTCTCGGCGGTGGGGGCGCACGTCGGGGGAGTCGTCATCTGGGCGGCGCCGCCCGTGATCCGGACCTCGATCGAAGTGACCTGCCCGTCCACGAGGCCGTTCACCTGGACCTGGGCGCTCACGCCCGGCCCCTCGATGCGGAGCCCGACGCTGCCCGCGGGAACGCCGGACAAGGCGAAGCGGCCGTCCTCGTCGACGCTGCCGGTGAGGGAGGTGCCCGCGACGCCGACGCTCCAGCCGGTGTCGTCGGCGAGGCCGTGCACGGGGGCTCCCGCCGCGGAGCCGCCGAGCCCGGCCCCGAGGATCGCGCCCTGGAGGATCGCCGCGCCCTTCGTGGCCGCGGGAGCGGCCCGGTCCGGACCCGTGACCGCGGAGGAACCGCCGCAGCCGGCCGCCACGAGCACGGCGGCCAGCCCGGCCAGACGGAGAGACAGACTGCGAATCATGACATGGCCTCCTTTCTCCTGGCGGCTCGGCTGACCCCGGAGGGCGGGGGTCCCGTCGCTCTGCGTCCCCGGGTTGCCCCGGGTTTGCTCTGAGCAGGAGGTCTTCTCGTCCCCTCCGGCGTGGTGGCCGGCGGGGATCCCGGGCCCCTTGCCCGGTCGGCACCACGCTAGCCGGGCCTCCCCGCGTGGGCGGTGAGAGAGGTCACCGGTCCTCTCACTTGTGCGCGCGCGCACGCTCCCCGTGCACGCAAGGCGGATACCGGAGGCGCGCGCCCGTCAGAGCAGGGTGCCGCGGAGGATCTGCGCCGCCACCTCGAAGTAGATGACGATGCCGGTCACGTCCACGAGCGTGGCCACGAAGGGCGCCGAGGAGACCGCCGGGTCCATGCCCAACCTCTTGAGCAGCAGCGGGAGCATCGATCCGGCCAGGGTGCCCCAGAGCACCACCCCGACGAGGGACACCCAGACCGTCAGGGCCACGAGCGGCCAGTGGGGGCCGTAGGCCTGGGGCGTGACCAGGGACCACGCCGTGATGCGCACGAAGCCCACGAAGCCGAGGATGCTCCCGAGCACGAGGCCCGAGGAGATCTCGCGCCTCATGACGCGCCACCAGTCCCGCAGGCCCAGCTCGCCGACCGCGAGGGCCCGGATGACGAGCGACGCGGCCTGGGAGCCGGAGTTGCCGCCGCTGGAGATGATGAGGGGGACGAAGAGGGCGAGGACCACCGCGCGGGCGATCTCCTCCTCGAACCGCCCCATCGCGGTGGCGGTGAGCATCTCGCTCAGGAACAGCACCAGGAGCCAGCCCGCGCGCTTGCGGACGAGCGTCCAGAACGGCGTGGCCGTGTAGGGCTCGTCGAGCGCGCCTGCCTCCACCGCGCCCATCTTGAGGGCGTCCTCCGTGCCTTCCTCGACCATGACGTCGATCACGTCGTCGACGGTCACGAACCCGACCACGCTGCCGTCGTTCTCGAGCACCGGCACCGCGAGCAGGTTGTACTTCCCGATCTTCGCCGCCACGATCTCCTGGTCCTCGAGGGCGCTCACGGTGACCGGCCGGCGGCGCATCACCTTCTCGACGGGCTGGTCGAGCTCGGCCATGACGAGGTCGCGCAGGGAGACGGAGCCCAGGAGCCGCCCGGTGTCGGGCTCCATCACGTAGCCGGCGTAGATCGACTCCTTCTCGCGGGCCACCACCCGCACGTGCCGGAGGCACTCCCCGACCGTCCACGCCGGGTCGAGGCGCACGAACTCGGTGGTCATGATCCCGCCCGCGCTGTGCGGCGGGTACTGCAGGAGGCGCTCGATCTCGGCTCGCACCTCGGCGGAGAGCTTGGGGAGGAGGCGTCGGCGCGAGATCTCGCCCATGCCGCGGACGATCTCGGTGCGCTGGTCGGCGGAGAGGCCCTCCAGGACCTGCCCCGCCCGCGCCGGGTCCATCTGGCCGAGGATCGCGCTGCGGCGCCTGAGGGTCGGCTGGTCGCAGACCTCGACCGCCCGGGGCACGGCCAGCATGCTCATGACCGCTGCCGCCTCCTGGCGAGTGAGCTCGTTCACGAGGTCGGCCACGTCCGCCGGCTGCAGCTCCGCCACCACCTCGCCGATCCCGACGAAGCTGTCCTCGAGACGCAGGCGGATCCTCTCCAGCAGGTCCTCGCGGGTGATCATCTCAGGCGGCCTCCTCCGCGACCCGGCGAGCCTCCCACCGCTGGCGGAGGTCCTCCAGGAGCTCGGCGAAGCGAGGGTCGCCGCGCAGGGCGTCCAGCTTGGGGGTCAGGGCCAGGAACGGGTAGTTCTCGTTGCCGATCCGGACCGCGGTGCGCACCCACTGGAGGGCCTCCTCGGCCATGCCCTCCAGGCCGTAGAACTCGGCCAGCCAGAGGGCGATGTCGTGGTCGGCGCGGGCGATCTCCAGGACGCGGTCGGTGACCAGGGCGCGGGCCTGCTCGTGCTGGCCGCGGGCGGAGAGGCACCAGCCGAGGAGGGGCAGGAGGCCGTCGAAGTGCGGGTTCTGGCGGAGGACGTCCTCGACCAGCGTCTGGGCGTCGTCGACCATGCCCTGGTTGAACAGGGCCACCGCGAGGAAGGTCTTGAGGAGGGGGTGCTCGGGCTCGGCCGCCCGTCCCCGGTCGATCTCCGCCACCGCCTCGTCGAAGCGCCCCTGGTGGGTGAAGATCCGGGCCCGGTTGAAGGACACGATCACGAGGTCCTTGGGGTTCTTCTCGAGCAGGCGGTCGTAGGTGGCGAGCGCCCTCTCGTAGAGGCCGTCCAGGCGGTGGAGCATCCCGGCCACGAAGAGGACCGAGGGGTCGTCCGGCTGCTCCTTCCGCAGCTCGGCCACCCGGGCCCGGGCCCGGTCCTTGTCCCCGTGGTGCAGGTCCACGTACGCCATCTGGAGGCGGGCGTTCACGAGCGTGGGGTCGATGGCGAGGGCCCGCTTGAGCGAGCGCTCGGCGAGGACGAAGTTCTCGCCTCCGCCCCAGCCTTGCGCGTAGAGCACGTAACAGCGGCCGAGGGTGGCGTGGGCGCGGGCGAAGTCGGAGTCGAGACCGATCGCCTCGTGCATCATCTTGACGGCCTCGTCGAGGTCGGCCTCGTCGTGGGTCCGGAGCAGGTAGCGGAAGAGGGCGTCGCGGCCCCTCAGGTAGAACTCGTAGGCCTCCGGGCTGCGGGTGAGGGGGCGCTCGATCTGCTCCTGCTCCTCCGCGGTCAGGCGCAGCCGGAGGCCGACCAGCAGCCGCTCCGCGATCTCGTCCTGCACGTCGAGGAGATCCCGGGAGAGCGCGTCGATCTTGTCGCTCCACAGGATGTTCCCGGTCGCGGTCTCGAGGAGCTGCGCGGTCACGCGCATGCGTTCCGGGGTGCGGATGAAGCCGCCGGCGAGGACCAGGCTCGCCGCCAGCTCCTCGCCGGCCTGGCGGGGATCGACGACCTGGCCCGCGTACGGCGCGACGTACGCGGAGGGCCGGACGACGAGCGACTTGACGTTGGCGAGCTCGGTGATGACCCCGTCGGCGAGCGAGAACTCGTAGAAGGCGGCGTCGGGGTTGCCGGCCAGGTTGCGAAACGGGAGGACGGCCAGGGTGGGGCGCTTCTCGCTGCCCCAGCCGGGCGGGCGCGACAGGGCGCCTCCCGGTCCCGGCCCGGAGCGCGGCTCCCTCGCGGGGAGGGCCGGCCGCAGCCGGCCGAGCACCCGGCCGAGGGTCCCCGGGAGCGACCACGGCGTGCGGGCCCGCTGGGGCTCGAGGGGCGTCGCCGTCGCCTCGGTCGGCACGAGACCGGTCTCGCGGGTGAGGCGCCGCATGAGGGACTTCAGCTCGTCGCGGAAGGCGGCCATCGTCTGGTAGCGGTCGCGCGGCGCCTTGGCCATCGCCCGGTCGAGGATCGGCTGGAGGGCGGGGAGGGCGCGCGGGTTGAGGTCGGCGATCGGGCGCGGCGACGTGTTGATCACCGCATTCAGGACCTCGACCGCGTGGCGGCCGCGGAAGGGCGGCAGGCCGGTGAGCATCTCGTAGAGGACGACGCCCAGGCTGAACACGTCGGTCCGGTGGTCGGCGGCCTGACCCGAGGCCTGCTCGGGCGAGCTGTAGCCCATCGAGCCGTACGGCACGCCGATCTCGGTCAGGGGGTCGTCGGTCTTCGCGGGGGGCGTGCCCCCGGCCTCCGGCGCCTCGGGCACGAGCATCTTGGCGAGGCCGAAGTCCAGGATCCTCGCCTGGCCCCCCGGCCCGACGATGATGTTGGCCGGCTTGAGGTCGCGGTGGACGATGCCGCTCGCGTGGGCGACGGCGAGGGCGTCGGCGAGCTGGATGGCGAGCGAGAGCGCGGACAGGGCGTCGAGGGGCCGCCCGCTCATGAACTGCTTGAGGGTGGGGCCCTCGACGTACTGCAGGACGATGTAGTAGAGGCCGTCCGTCTCCCCGACGTCGTAGACCGCCTGGATGTGCGGGTTGTCGATGGCGGAGCAGAGGGCCGCCTCCCGCTCGAACCGCCGCCGCGCGCTCTCGCTCGAGGCGAGCTCGGGCTTGAGGGCCTTGATGACGACGGGACGGTTGAGCCTCAGGTCCTCGGCCTTGAAGGCGGTGGCCTGGCCTCCGTGGCCGAGGGTGTCCACGATCCGGTAGTGCGCGAGCGTGGTGCCGGGGCCGAGGGTCGTCATGGTCGGGCGGGCTATTCTAGCCCGCGTGGCGCAGCGGCCTCTCTGACGGCTCTCCAGGGGGTCGCGGTTTCGAGGGGCCGGGATTCCGGCTAGACTTCGCCACGGTGCTCAGAGTCCTCGTCGTCGGCCCGGAGAGCCTGTCCGGCGTGCTCGGCCCCACCGTCCTCGGACGCCCGGACGTCGACCGGTTCCACGCCCCGACCCCCGAGGAAGCCTTCGCATCGGCCACCCAGGCCCTGCCCAACATGGTCGTGATCGACGTGCCGCGCCCGGAGGCGGCCGCCCTCGCTCGACGGTTGCGTCGGGACCCGGCGACCCGGCCCACCGCGATCGTCTGGCTCGACCGGGAGGCCGCGCCCGACGCCGGGACCGAGCTCGCGGACGCAGGCGTGAACGCCGTGGTCCCGGTGCCGGTCGACCCCTTCATCTGGGACCGGCGGCTCGAGGAGCTGCTGAGCGTCCCCGCCCGGCGCAACCGCCGCTTCCCGGCGAAGCTGCGCGACTGGTCGCGCTTCGTGAGCGGGGCCGACGAAGAGGAGGGCACGGTCATCAACATCGGCGCCCGGGGTGTCCTGCTCGAGAGCCGGCGCGTGCTCTCTCTCGGCACCAAGGTGGGGCTCAGCCTCGAGCTGCCGGGCGAGAGCGCCCCCGCCGGAGTGGTCGGGCAGGTGGTCCGCCTGGCCGGGGAGGATGGCGGTCTCTTCCGGGTCGGGATCGAGTTCCTCGTCTACCGTGGCGACGCCCGGGAACGCATCGCCGCCTTCGTCGAGTCCGAGGCCCGGCCCGCCGACCGCCCGGGGGCGTCCTCTGCCGCGCTGCCCCTCACCGTGCGCCCGTTCGAGGAGGCGCGGGAGTGGGAGGAGGAGCTTCGGGCGAGCGAGATCCGCAAGGCTCTCATCCTGGACTCGGCCCTCGACTGCATCCTCACCGCCGACCACGAGGGCCGGGTCATCGAGTTCAACGCCTCGGCGCGGCGGCTGTTCGGCTACACCCGCTCGGAGATCCTCGGGCGCGAGGTGGCCGACACCATCGTGCCCCCCGCCCTGCGCGACGAGCTCCGGCGCCGCCTGCGCGACTTCGTGCGGACCGGCGACAACCCCGACCTCGGCCGCCGCCGCGAGACCGCGCTGATGCGCGCCGACGGCTCCCTGGTGCCGGTCGAGGTCGAGGTCGTTCCCGCCTACGTGAAGGGCCGGGTGATCCTGACCGCCTACATCCGGGACCTGAGCGAAAGGCGGCGCGGCGAGCGTCTGACCGCCGCCCGGCAGCGTGCGACCCACGCCCTCACCGCCTCCCTGTCCCTCGCCGAGGCTTCCCCCGCCGTGCTCGACGCTCTCGTGCAGGGCCTCGGCGGCACGGAGGCGCGGCTCTGGGTGGCGGACGGCGAACCGCCGATGCCGGTCCTTGCCGGCACGTCGTCCGGCGAGCCCGCGGCCGTCCTCCCCGCTCCCCCCGACGACACGCTGGCCCGCCGCACCCTCGAGGAGGGCTCCGCGGCCTGGGCCGGTCCCGACGAGGGCGGGGTGTCGGTCGCCGTCCCCGTGCGCGCCGGCGGACAGGTCATGGGGGTGCTCGAGCTGCACAGCGGCCGCGCGCGTTCGCGCGAGGCCGACTGGCTGCCGGCCCTCGCGGACACCGGGAGCCTCCTCGCCCTCTTCCTGAAGCGGCAGCGGGCGGAGGCCGACCTCCAGCGGTTCGCCCGCTACGACAGCCTCACCGGCCTCCCCAACCGCTCGTTCTTCCTCGAGACCATCGAGCGCACGCTCACCCGGGCGGGCCGGCAGCGCACGCGCAGCGCCCTCGTGTTCGTCGACCTCGACGGTTTCAAGGCCGTCAACGACGGCCTCGGGCACGCGGCCGGAGACACGGTGCTGCAGACGATGGCGGAGAGGCTGCGGTCGGGGACGCGCAGCTCCGACCTCGTGGCCCGCATCGGGGGCGACGAGTTCACCGTCCTCGTCCAGAACCTCGCCCGGCCCGACGACGCCGCCCTCGTGGCCCGGGGGCTCCTCGACCGGGTGGCGCACCCCTGCAAGGCGGACGGGCACGATCTGATCCTCAGTGCGAGCGCAGGGATCAGCGTGTACCCCGACGACGGGACCGACGCCGCGACGCTCCTCCGCAACGCCGACCTCGCGATGTACCGGGCGAAGCAGGAGGGCAAGAACACCTACCGGTTCTTCACCGCGGAGATGAGCGAACGCGCCCTCGAGCGGATGCTGCTCCTCGACAGCCTCCGGGTGGCCCTCGAGCGCGACCAGTTCGACATCGTCTACCTGCCCGTCCTGCACCGCACGTCCTCGCCCTCCCTGGAAGCCCTTCTGCGCTGGCGCCACCCGACGCTCGGCCTCGTGGCCCCGGCCACCTTCATCGCCCATGCCGAGGAGAGCGGGCTCATCCTCCCCATCGGGGCCGGGGTCCTGCGGGGGGCGACCCGCTTCGCCGCCACCCTCGAGCGCAAGGACGTGCAGGTGGTGGTCAACCTCTCCGCACGGCAGTTCCTCCAGCCGAACCTCGTGGAGGTCGTCCGCGACGCCCTGGCCGCGAGCGGCCTCGAGCCGTCGCGCCTGGAGCTCGACCTCACCGAGCCCACGGTGATGACGGAGAGCGAGGAGACCGCGGACCAGCTCCGGCAGCTGCGGGCGCTCGGCGTGCACCTCGCCCTCGACGACTTCGGCACCGGCTACTTCTCGATCCGCCGCATCCGGAACCTGGGCTTCCGCCGCCTCAAGATCGACCGCTCTCTGGTGTCGGGTCTGCCCGGCGACGCCGAGCGGGCCGCCCAGGTCGTGGCCATCCTCGGACTCGGCCGGTCCCTCGGCCTCGAGGTGGTGGCGGAGGGCGTCGAGAGCGAGGCCCAGCGCGCCTTCCTGGAGTCGAACGGGTGCACCGGCCTGCAGGGCTACCTGCTGAGCCCGCCTCTCGTGGCCGGCGACGTCCCGGCCTTCCTGGCCAGGCCTGGCTGGGGAGCCCGGGGGCCCGAGCCCCCCGCTCGAAAGGCAGGGCCCGCGAAGGCCTGAGCTCCCGCCGGATCACGCCTGCAGGCCGGACACGATGAGGCGGAGGTCGGGGCCCGCCTGCTCGAGCCCCTCGAGGAGGCGGACCTGCGTCCGGGCCCGGTCGAGGTTGTGGCCGGGGCGCGTGGTGCGGTAGTAGCGGTCGCCGTCGAGGTGGTCGGCGAGGAAGCGGATGGCCTGCTCGTAGACGATGACCTCGGCGCCGGTGACGAGGAGGGCTCGCTCGGCGGGGGAGAGCGCATCCCCGGCCCCCTCGATGAAGCCCCGGGCGAGGGCCGCGAAGACGGGGACGCGGACCGACACTCGCGAGAGGTCCCGCTCGTCCTCCTCGGAGTCGCTCACTGTCGAGCGGGCGAGGTCGCCGAAGTCGTGGAGGGAGAGGCCGGGCATGACGGTATCGAGATCCACGACGCAGAGGGCCTCGCCGCTCGCGTCGTCGAAGAGGACGTTGGCGATCTTGGCGTCGTTGTGGGTGGGACGCACGGGGATCTCGCCGCGGGCGGCGGCGAGGGCGAGGGCCGACGCCAGGGGCCGGCGGTCGAGGAGGGCCTCGATCTCGGAGCGGCAGGAGGCGGCGCGGGACCCGGGACTTTTGGCCACCGCCCGCTCGAAGGCCGCGAGCCGGGCCGGGGTGTCGTGGAAGGCCAGGATCGTCTCGTGGAGCGGCGGGCCGGGCAGGTCCTGGAGCTGGGCCAGGAACCGGCCGAAGGCGCGCGCGGTTTCCCGCGCCTCGGCCTCGGTCGTCGCCCGCTCGGTGGCGTGGGTCCCTTCGACCCACGGCACGAGGCGCCAGGTCTCTCCGGCCGCGTCCACGTGGCGGGACGCGCCTTCGCGGGTGGGGACCAGGGTAAGGACGCGCCGCGCCGCGTCGGGTGACCCGGCCTGCGAGAGGCGGAGGGCGACGTGGCGGGTGACCCGCTCCATGTTCTCCATCACCTCGTCGGGGCGGTGGAAGACGTGGCGGTTGATCTGCTGCAGGAAGTAGCGGCGGCGCCCCTCGGGCGCTTCGAACGCCGCCACCCACGAGTGGTTGATGAGGCCGCTGGTGTGGGGGTCGAGGGACAGGAGGCGGCCCGGGACGGCGAAACGGGCCACGGAGGCCGCCGCGTCGTCCCCGCTCGGGACGCGGAGGGCGGGGGAGTCGTCGGCCTTCACGACCACAGGCTCGCCGGGTACTCGCCCCGCGCGGTGAGCGACTCGAGGAGGGCCACGAGCCGCGGCCGGTCTCCGGGGTAGGTGAGCCCGCCCCATGGCCCGCCGCCGCCGAGGACGCGCACCCGGGCCGCGCCGGTGTCGACGAGCGACTGGACCGCGGACAGAAGGAAGAACTCGGCGCTCGTGCTCCCGGCGTGCTCGTCGAGGAAGCGGCCGAAGCTGTCTTCGAGCGCGGGCAGCAGGGCTGGGGTGAAGCCCCAGAAGTTGAGGGAGACCGGTGTCGTCCCGGCGATGGGCTGCCAGGCTCCCGCCTCGTCGAGGCCGCGGGCGTCCTCGCCGTCCCGCTCGACCTTCAGCACCTCGCGGATGGAGACGAGGAACCCCGCCCCGTCGACGGCGCACACGCCCCGGCTCACCGGCCCGTCCGGGCTCAGCGTCGTCACGAGGGGGAAGCCGACGATCGCGAACTCCGGCCGGGGGCCGTCCTGCGGCCGCCGGAGGTACCCGGCGAGAACGCGGTAGCTGCCGGGCCCGTAGAAGTCGTCCGCGTTGACGACGGCGAACGGCCCGTCCAGGAGGGGGGCGGCGGCGAGGGTCGCATGACCAGTGCCCCACGGCTTGCCCCGTCCCGGCGGGGGCGGGAGGCCGCGGGGAAGGGCGCTGCCCTGAACGGCGTAGGCGACGGGAACGTGTCGTCCGATGCGGTCGCCCGCCTCCGCCCGGACCTCGGCCTCCATGCCTTCGCGCACCACGAGGACCACCCGGTCGAAGCCGGCCCGCCTCGCGTCGAACGCGGCGTAGTCGAGCAGGGTCGCCCCGCCGGGGCCGACCCGGTCGAGCTGCTTGGGACCCCCGTAACGGCTGCCCACGCCGGCGGCGAGGACGACGAGGCTGAGGCTCATCCGCGGTGACCCTACTGCGGGTCGCGCCTCCGCCCGAGAACGAGCGGGGCCTGCTCGCCGA
>Ga0335082_10004509_pt1 | contig 15193 bp, 14 predicted proteins | sample Lox_Sample_41_FD_206718 | JGI IMG/M metagenome (GOLD analysis project Ga0335082, IMG submission 206718) | Soil microbial communities from Loxahatchee National Wildlife Refuge, Florida, United States - Lox_Sample_4.1 | ecosystem: Environmental > Terrestrial > Soil > Wetlands | place: USA...
CCCACCCGCCGGCGATTGCGAAGATCCTGCGCCACCTCGGTCTGCCCGTCGAGGTCCCCAGGCCCGTTCCCGCTCGCCAGCTCGCCTGGTGAGCGCCGGGGCCGCCGGCAGCCCTCGGTGTTGCCGGCGGCAGGGTGGGCCGCGGCTCGGGTCACCACTCGCCGCTGCCACGGGGGTGGTTTCCAGCCGCCGCACCGGCGTTGACGACGCGCTCATCCGTCCCGTATTCCAGGGTTCCAGGGGGTCTGGCGCGTCCGGGGAGCCGCGGCGGGGAACGTCCGATATCTCGCGATTCGGTCAATTCACCCGTTTATGCTGCCTACCCGCCGGATCGATTAGCAGTCCGCTAACGCACGACGTGGTCGAGGTGCCGATCTCCCTCACGGGGGGGGACGGAGCGGTGGCCGGTTTGCTATTTGATCTAGACGCCCAGGCAAGCTGGTATAGTGACGTTCACTGCTATATCGACGAGTCTCTTGATTCAGCGTATGCGTTGGCGGTGCACCCCCTGGGTACCAGTGGCGGACGACTCAAGCTGCGCTTTCTCTTGATGTCGGATTCTCAGCCGCCCGTTCTCATCCCCGACGGAGTCTTCGCGGTGTGCGACTTCGACATTGCGGACACCCAATCATACGGGACTGATCCGCTTGATGCGACGAATGTCGAGATGGCGGATCGTGAGGGCAGCGCATTGCCCACCGCCGTCGCGAACGGATACATCAACTTCTACCGGACGGGCTGTAGCATCGGGGAACCGACTGGCACGTCTGCCGACCTGCTCCTCGTTGTGATTCCGGTACTTCTGCTGATCGTTGCCCGCGATCGAAAGCTCTTGCCGGCGATGGCGGCACTCGCTGCCCTTCTAGGAGTTGGGTGCGTCGCATACGGCAGCGACGCGTCAGGTACCTGGGAGGCCGCCGGTGTCGGACAGACGCGGGCAGCGATCATCGCGAGAGCGCCGAGCACGCGCCTGGGCATGCCAAGTGTCGGGACTCTCGGTCACCACATCTGGGTCTTGAACAATCTCGCAGTGACGCGACGACGCATTTCGGCCACGATCCAGGTCAGTGGAGTGTCGTTTGCCCCCACCGTATTCCATGGTCGGATTCGGACGAACCAGGTCATCGGCAAACTGCTCAACGCGAAGGGACGAACGGTTGCCGTGATTCGCGCCCAGGCTACGCCGACGGGAATCACGGGCACCTTTAGGGCGAAAATGGAGCGGGGACATTTCGCTTGGACGACGTCGGACCCGGTTGCGTTCCGACTCGCGATCGTTGCGGCCGCGGAGGGTAAATGAACTTCTCGGCGGCCTCCGCTGGTTCAGTTGGACGAATCAGAGAGACGCGAGAGGACTTGGCGGCAGATTTGTGATGCCCCCGGCTTTGATGGCGCTGCCGATGGAACGATGTCCATTGACCAGAGGGAAACAAACCTGAAATATAGCATGGCAGAGATTAGTCACCGCAGTGCATTCTCTCACGTCTCCGATGAATGGGAGGTGTAAGCTGGGAAACGATCCAGGGCGTCCGAGCATTGTCCACGTGCCAGGCCGACAGTAATCGGAAGGAGGGTTGGCCATGCTGTCACTGCGCGTCGCGTTCCTTTGCGGACCATTGCTGATCGGGCGCGCCCTCGCCCAGGATGATCTGTCAGTTTCCCATCCTCCGCCTGCAGGGGGCGCGCTAGAATACAAGATTCACGCCGACGCGTCGCTCGATCCCGATGTCGACGAGGACGCGCCGGCCGCGGCACCTCCGCTTGCGGGGGAGCCTCGGCCGGCCGTGACGGGGAACGGGTTGATCGAGGACTCGAGCGTGAAGGACGAGAACGGCGTCTTCCGAGTCGCCAACGTCACGAACCTCACTTCTGAGACAGCGATCCGTGCGAAACTCGGTCCGGAGCTCAAGAAGCTCTCACTTCGATACGGCGATCTCCGCGCCACTGGGTCGTTCGCGACAGCGGCCAGCACCAGCCTGAAGGATATGGACCCGGTTGCCAAGGGGCGGATCATGCGGAAGATCGCCCGGTCGTTCATCGAAGAGAAGGGCGCCGCGGTGCTCGGGACGAACTCCGAGGTCGAGTGGCGGGTGGTTCAGACGGTTGTTGATACCCCTGGTGCGGGGTCCGCGGTCGAATACCAGCGCTCGGTGCGCGGGATACCCTGTCCTGATTGTGGTGTGACCATGGGAATCGACGGGGAGGGACGCGTGCGAGACTTCAGTGGAATGGTCATGAGTCTCGATGAGATTCTGTCCCGACTCGGTCAGAAGCTGATTGATGACAAGGCAGCGCAAGAGAGGGTACGCGCGGCGCTCGCGGACGGCCATCGGTCGCTTCATGTACCAAGAGATGCGCAGGATGATGCAGCGATTGGACGTGCCAGTATACTCATATGCGCGAACGCCCAGCCCTACGTCATGCGCGTTGTGAGCACGCCGGCCGGCACGTTCTACCTTGATGCTGTCACCGGCGAGATTCGGGGAGGGCCATGATGAGAAGGCCACCCGTATTCCAGGGTTCCAGGGGGTCTGGCGCGTCCGGGGAGCCGCGGCGGGGAACGTCCGATATCTCGCGATTCGGTCAATTCACCCGTTTATGCTGCCTACCCGCCGCATCCGGGTGATCGACGGCAACGTGCGCCCGATCGTCGGCTTCGCGCCGGAGGGCGTACGGTTCGCAGACCGCGTCGAGCCCTTCGACAGCGTGATCCTCGCCACCGGCTTCGAGCCCGGCCTGGAGGAATTTCTCGCCAACGTGGAGATGCTCGGTCCGCAACGCTGGCTGCGCTCCGCACCGCTCACCGACGGCCGCTCGCGCTCGCGCGTTTACCCGAGCGCGTTCTTTCCCGGCTTCGAAGTCTCGGTCAGCGGCGGCCTCTCGCTCGGCCGCTGGGGCCGGGAAGCGGGCGAGCGCATCGCCGACGCCCTTGGCGCGGCCAAGCCGAACCGCTAGCGCGCGATCATCAACTGCCCAGGTCGAACGACACCGGGACGACGACGCGTAGCCGTGTATCGGTGAGCTCGGCGGGGAGCGGTTCGAACGGCGCGGCGCGCTCGACCATCTCCTCCGCCTCGCCGTCGAGCAGCTCGCTACCGCTGGAGCCCGACACGTGCACGGCAGCAGGCCGTCCGTCGCGGGCGAGGGTCGTCGTTCCTTCGGTGCCGCGTCGGCGCGCGAGAGTCGGATAGCGTTTCACCGACTCGAGTCGCTTGCGGATGGTGCGCAAATAGTTGGCGAGCACAGACTCGACGCCGTCGCCCTGCCCCGAGCCGACGCCGCGTCCGGTGCCAGCGCCGGCGCCGCCGCCGCTACCGCCGCCGCCGTGCCCCGCGTCCGGGCCCGCGACGAGCGATGTCTCACTGCCCGCCGGAGCGGAGCCCGGTGTTGGCTCGCGGTCGCGGTGCGCAGAGACAGGGGCCCGCTGGGGCTGTGCGACGGGCATCGGCTTGAACCGAGGCTTGGCGGCGATGCGCGGGCGATCCGGAACCGCCGGTGCTGGGATGGGCGGAGCGGGAATTTCCGCCTTGATCTTGGCCGGCGGCGGGGCGGCGGGTCCGGCGGGCTCACCGACCGGCGCGGGTGCACGCAGGGGGCCGGGGCTTCCTCCACCACCGGCTCCGGCGTCGAGCAATACCACGCGCACGGGTGCCTGCGGTGCCGGCGCCGGTGCGACGGCCAGGGTAGCGAGGATGGCGATGACCGCAGCGTGCAGACCGATCGACCCCGCGACCGCCACCGGTGCCCGCGACTGCCGCCGAGTGAAGCCGCGCGGCCACACCGAAAGGAGCAGCGCGCCGTTCATCGTCTGTGCGCCTCGGAAGATGCACCGTGCCGTGTCGGGCGGACGGCGGGTTGGGGAACGATCAACGCGCGGCTGAGCCCTGGCGCATCGACGAGTGCGACACGTATGTCGAAGGCGACCTCGACGACCGCGGCCGTCAGGGCTTCTGCCGGCGGGCCGCACGCGACCGATCGGCCGGCGCGCAGGACAAGCACGCGATCGGCATACGCAGCGGCCAGGTTGAGATCGTGCAGAACCACCAGCACCCCGGTGCCGCGCTGCGCCCATTCCAGCAGCTTCTGCAGCACATGGTGCTGATGCGCGAGATCGAGCGCCGCCGTGGGCTCGTCGAGCAGCAGATAGCGCGGCGCATCCGGCCGCACGTCCCAGATCTGCGCCAGCGCTCGCGCGAGCTGGACCCGCTGTCGTTCGCCGCCCGACAACGTCGGGTAGGCACGACCGCGCAGGTGTGCGGCTCCGCAGGCGGCAAGTGCGGCCGCGGCGATGGCGATGTCGCGCGTGTGCCGGAGAACTCCGCTGTGCGGCGCCCGTCCCAACAGCGCGACATCGAGCGCGGTGAAGTCGAAATCGAGTCCTGCGTGCTGCAGCACCACCGCACGGGCTCGTGCGAGCTCGACCGGTCGCCAGCGCCCGAGCGGTCGGCCGGCGAGGCGAACATCTCCGCCAGCCGTCGCGACATCACCCGCCAGGGCGCGCAGCAAGGTGGATTTGCCGGCGCCATTAGGTCCGACCACGGCCAGTACCTGCCCGGGTACGACGGCGATCGACACGGCCGAGAGCAAGGTCGCCTGGCCGGCTCGGACGGTCAGCTCGTGCGCGGCGAGCATGGGCGTGGCTCAGGGTTCCTCGCCGTGCGGCCTTGGTGGTGGTTCGCTCATCCGACGGCTCCACGCGTCGACCCGCTACGGGGCAGCAGCCAGAGAAAGAAGGGAGCGCCGGCGAGAGCGGTGACGATACCGATCGGCAGCTCGGCGGGCGCGACAACGGTGCGCGCCAGCAGGTCGGCTCCGAGCAGCAGCGCCGCGCCGAGCGCGATCGATCCGGGAATGACGATGCGGTGGTCGGGACCCACTGCCAAGCGGATGAGATGCGGCACGACCAGGCCGACGAAGCCGATGACGCCGCCGATCGACACGGCGGCGCCGACGCCGAGCGCCGAGAGGAGGACGACGCGGCGCTTGAGCCGCTCGACGTCGACCCCGAGGTGGCGCGCCTCTGCCTCGCCGAGCAGCAGCGCGTTGAGGGGCGATGCCAGAAAGGGGAGGGCCACCAACGTTGCCAGCAGACCGGGTGCCGCCGCACCGAGACCCTGCCAGGTGGCGCCGCCGAGGCTCCCCAAGCTCCAGAACACCAAGCTGCGCAATTGCGCGTCGTTGGCGAGGAAGCTGAGCAGCCCGGTCGCCGCGCCGGCGAGCGCATTGACGGCAATCCCGGCGAGCAGCAGCGTCGCGGTCGCGGCACGGCTGCCGAGGCGATATACCGTGGCTGTGGCGAGGCTGCTGCCGACAAAGGCGGCGAGCGGTAGTGCGGCGAGCCGCAGCCATTGCGGTGCGTCCACCGGCGGCGGAGGGACCAGCACGATGACCAGTGCGGCGGCCAGCGCCGCTCCGCTGGCAGTTCCGATCAGCGCCGGGTCCGCGAGTGGATTGCGAAACAGCGCCTGGACGGCGGCACCGCTCGCACCGAGGGTTCCACCGACCAACAGCGCCAGGAGAACGCGCGGCACGCGAATGGCGAGCAGGACGGCTTCCTGGCGCGGCGCGAACGCGAGGCCGTTGAGCTCGAACCCGAGGTGCGACGCCGCGATCGCGAGAACTTCGCTCGGTGCGATGGCGACGGCTCCGATACCGAGGGCCGCCGGTACGAGCAGCGCCAACAGGCAGCCGATCCCCGCAAGCAACGGCGCGCCACGGACGGACGACAGCTCGGACCTTCGCCGCTTGCGGTGCCGCGGTAGGGCGCGCGTTCCGATCATCGTGCGCGCGCGAGTTCCGGGTGTAGTTGGCGGACGAGATCCACGACGGCATCTCCGGTGCGCGGGCCGAAGCCGAGCAGATAGAGATCGTCCATGACCACCAGTCGCCGCTCGCGCGCGGCTGGCGTTTGAGCGAGGCCGGGCTGCGTCCAGACGCCCTCCGCGCCGCCGAGGCTGTCGACGCCGCGGCTGAGCATCAGGACGACGTCGGGTGCTGCGGCTACCGCCGCTTCCGCGGTCAGCGGTTTGAAGCCGTCGAGCTCGTTCACCGCGTTCGTCCCACCAGCGAGTGCGATCATCGCGGCGGCAGCGGTACCGCGACCGGATACGGAAACGGTTCCGGCGCCGCGCGCGTAGACGAACAGCACGCGCGGCGCGGCCGCGGCGAGCGCGCGTTCCGCTTCGGCGCGCTTGAGCGCCGCCTGCAGCGCGGTGATCAGTCGTTCGCCGGCCGGCTGCCGATCGAGCAGGGCGGCGACGCGGCGGATTTTGGACACGGCGCCGTCGACCGTGTCGTCGGCGGCAACGATCTCCAGACGCACTCCCGCATCGCGCAGCTGGGTGAGCGCCGTCGCAGGACCGGCGTCGTCGCTGGCCAGCACCAGCGTCGGGTTCTGCGCCAGCACGCCTTCCGCCGAGAGCTGCCGCTGGTACCCGACTTTGGGAATGGTGTCGGCCTGGGGCGGAAAGACGCTGGAGGTGTCGGCGGCGACGACCTCGCTTCCGGTGCCGAGCGCGAAGACGATCTCGGTGATGTCGCCGCCGAGCGTGACCAGGCGCGGCGATTCAGCGGCGATCGCCTGCGCCCCGAGCACGTAGAGCAGAATGACGGCCCATCTGATCGCTGGGTATGGAGCGAAGCATCGAATCTCTCGTGTCGTCATAGCTCGAACTGCACTCCTGCCAGGAACGTTCGCGCGCCGACGCTGGCGCCCATCGGGCCGGGGATGCCGACCTTTTCGTCGAATACGTTCTGTCCCTCGACGAACAACGTCAGATGGTCGGCGATCTCACCGACCGCCGGCCAGGTGTGCATCGCCGGCACGGCGCCGCCGAGCAGCGCGCTGAGCTTGAAATTCCACAACCAGTGCGCCGGTACGATGGTCGCGTTGGGCAGATCGGCGTAGCTGCGATCCTCGTACTCGCCCCAGATCTGCAACGTCGTGGCGCGCGGCAGATACTCGTAGGTGGCGGCGGGGAGGAAGCGGTTCGGCGGACGGAAAGGCAGCTCATCACCGTCGAAGCCCGGGCGGCCGCTCTCGTCCTTCGAGTCAAGGTAGCCGTAACTCAGGTCGACGCGCAGCTGATGCGCGGGCAGCGGCCACCACGCCATCTCGGATGGGATGGTGGTGACCGTCAGCTCGAGGCCCTGGGTACGTGCCTTCGACACGTTCTCGTACTGGAAGACGAGCGGCGGCAGGGATGGCGGCAGACCGGGCGGACACCGGATGTTGGGCGGCTGGCAGAGAAGCTGGACGGTGATTAGGTCGTCGAAGTTGTGCTGGAAGAGGGTCAGAAATCCGCTGATGCCGGGGAAAGGCTTGAAGTCGAATTGCAGATTGAACGCCAGGTCGGTCTCGGGATTGAGATTCGGATTGCCGAAGATCACGTACCCGGCAATGCCGCCGGGGGTGACGACGATGTTGTTGTAGTCGGCGTCGTAGAGTTGCAGCAGGTCGGGGGCGCGATAGCCGCGGCCGACGATGCCGGTGATGCGATAGTTGTGCAGCGGCCGCCAACTGAGGCTGAAGCGCGGGCTGGCATCGGCGCCGTACTGATCGTGGATGTCGATGCTGGTGCCCAGCACGCTGCTGATCGAGTCGGTGAGCAGGATCTCGTCCTGCAGGTATGGGCTCTCGAGCCAGGCCCACGCCTTGACGTCCGGTGTGCCGAAGACGCCGCCAGGCCCGACCCGTTCGATGCCCTTCGAATCGAGGTTCTCGTAGCGAAAGCGGTTGCCGACGGTGATGACGTGCGACTCGCCGAGCCAGCCGCGCGCGACGGTCCGCAGCAGCCGTGCCTCGGAGGAGTAGTCGTTGTAGTCCACGTTCTCCTCGAAGCCGGGCAGATCGTTGTTGCGGGTGAATCCGTACCAGGTCGCCGCCAGCTCGCTTTCCCACGCCTCGTTCAGCGTCCACCGCCAGTCGCCGCCGACGGTCACGTTCAAGCGATTGCTCTGCGGGCCTTCGCGTATCGGGTTGAAATCGCCGGTCAATGCGAGGCGATGCTCGGGCGCCGGCACGTAGTCGAGCTGGAGCGAGACGTCGTCGCGCACCTGCTTGGCGTTGCCGGCGTCGCCGGCGAACTGTTCGCTGATCGCGCCGTACAGTTGGGCGATCTGGATCGCGTCGTGCTGATAGGACAGGAAATAGCTGACCGGCCCGACCTCCCAGCCATGGCTGGCCTGGAACAACACGCTGCCGAAATTGCCGCCGGCGGCCGTGAGCGACGCAGACGGTCGCTTGCTGCCCTTGCGGGTGATGATGTTGATCACCCCGCCCATGGCGTCGCTGCCGTAGAGGCTCGAGGCGGGGCCGCGAATGACCTCGATGCGCTCGACGTCCTCGATGGCGATGTCGCGCAGGTCGACGACGCCGCCGATGCCGCCGCGGAAGCGACGCCCGTTGCGCAGGATGGCAACCTTGTTGGCATCGGCTCCCTGCATCCGTACGGTGCTGGCGCCGAGCCCGAACTGTTCGTTCTGGCGGACGTAGATGCCCGGGATGCGATTGAGCGCTTCGGCGATGTTGATCGCCGAGACGGCCTCGATCTCCTTGCGGGTGATCACCTGGACCGGCACCGGCGCTTCGTCGACGGAGTATTCGGTGCGCGTCCCCGTCACGACGATGTCCTCGATGCGATGCGCCGGCGCGTCGGGTTCGGCCGTCGGTGTGGGTGCCGGCTGCGCGCTGACACCGCTGCCGACGCTGAGCAGCATGGCGACGATCGCGACAGCGACACGGCTTCGACCAGGCAGGGCAGGGGGGGATTTGCCCACCCGTGGTGCTGTGGCGGATACGATTCTCCCGGACCCCTCGCTTCCAACGCAGGGAACGGCGAGCGCGCTGCGGAGCATTCCCAGTCGGTGTCGCGCACGGCTCAGCACCCGTTCAGTGCCGATCCGACGGCGCGGACGAGCTCGGCGATGCCGATCTGACCATTGTGATCGTCATCCATCGCCGCGCAGGTCGCCGGGTTGCCCAGCGCCATGTTGACGCCCAGGACGAGCTCGTTGACCGCGACTGCTCCGTCGCCGTTGCAGTCCCCCGCGCAGGCACCGGGGAGCGATGTTGACGTCCGCGTCGCGTCGAAGCCGGTGGTTGCGGTCGTCGTCGGAGTGTTCGGAATCGGCGTCGCGGTAGGTGTCTGGGTCGGCGGCGCACCGAGCTCGATCGTCAAATGCGGCATGAAGGAGCGGCCGACGCCCGGGGGGCCGGCGCTGCCCTCACCGAGATTGTCGATTGAGGTGCCGGTCGGCGTGTCCATCGTCCGCCAGATCACTCCGACGGCCGCGGATCCAGACGCGAGCAGCTCGCGCAACTCCACCGTGACGTCCACGTCGAAGCGCAACGGCCCCGACGTACGCAGGGTTGTATCGGTGATGCGGCCCAACGGGCGCGTGTCGACGACGTGTGGCGCGGCCTCGATGCGTGTAAAGTCCGCCAGCTGTACGGCGCCATCGCCTGCGTAGAGGTGGACCAGGATCTCCTCACAGGCATTGCCGGAGAATCCGGTCCCGGGGCCGAACGTGCCGAGCACGTCGTCGATGTCGAAGCTCAACGTTGCGTGCGCGATGTCCTCCGGCGCGGCGCCGGCCAGCGCGGCGAGCGGAAACTCACCGATGCCGCGCTCTTCGGTGACACCGGCCTGCAGGCTGATCGCCAGCGCGTTGCCGCCGAAGTCGGGCGTCCCGTCGAGCACGGCCAGCATCGGGAACCCGTCAAGGATGGCGTCGAAGACCGCCCCTTGATCCGGACCGATGACGATTGGTTGCGCGTCGCCCCGGCCGATGCAGAGCGCGAGCAGCGTGGCGCTCGCAACCAGGATTCGGATCGATTGCATGATGTACCTCTTCAGCGAGAATCCCGGGAGCGCGGGTGGCCCGGCCAGCGCGTTCTGCCTGCGAGCCATTCGCCCGCGCTCCCGGCTCGTTCTTCAGTCGCAGAGGGCGGGGTAGTCGGCGTCGAGACCGACGGCCGTGATCAGCGCGCAGGCCGCGCCGTATTCGGAGCCCACCGCGTTGCTGGTCGTGGTCAGCTGCGCATTCACCACGCAGGTGGCGACCTGGGTGAAGGTGGTGGCGCCGCTGGCGCACGGGCTGGCCACGTTGGCCGGCGCCAGGTCGGCGCACTTGTCGGCGATCGCCGCCTCGAGCTTGTCGATGGCCTTGCCGACCTTCGACGTCGCGCTCGCCGGCGCGAGGGCGGCGACGCACTTGGCGGTGACGTCGGTCAGCGGCTTGCCCTTGCTCGTCGCCGAGAGGACCCCGTCAAGGCACTTGGTCAGCCCGCCGCGCAGGGTCTTGGCCAGCTTCGCGGCGTTCTTCGAGATCGCCTTCTGGCAACCGAGTTGTGCGCCGTCCCACACCGGAGGCTCGAGCGGCACGGTGGTGATCGTCAGGAACGGCATGACGGCGCCGGCGACGCCCAGGTTGTCGAGCGAGGTGGCCGAATTTTCGTCGTCGGTCGCGAAGACGATCCCCATGTGGCTCGCGCTCGCGGTCAGCAGCGCCTGCAGGCGCGTGGTGACGTCGACCTGGAACTGCAGCGCGCCGCTGCTCCCCAGCGTCGCGTCGGTGATCACGCCGAACGGCGTCGTGTCGACCACGCCGGCCGGCGCGCCGACGACGTTTTGAAAATCGGCCAGCGTCACGGCGCCGTTGCCCGAATAGGTGAAGACGTAGATCGTGTCGGCGGCGGTATTGTCGAAAGCGGCGCCCGGCCAGAACAACCCGATGACGTCGTCGATCTTGAAGGTCAGCGTAGCGTTCGCGATCTGACCGGCACTGAGTCCCGCGAGCGACGAGAGCGGGAACTCGGCAATGCCACGCTCCTCGACGACGCCGGCCTTCAGTGCGACGGCGAGGCCGGTGTTCTGCGAGTCGCCATCGCCGTCTGGACCTTCGCCGGGAGGGGGGAACGGTGGAACGCCGTCCAGAACGCCGTCGTAGACGGTGCCGGCCGTGGCGCTGTCGATGATGATGGTGTCGGCGCGCGTCGCGCCGGCGCTGAGCATCAGCGCGCCGCTGAGTGCGGCGGCGTGAAGCCAATGGGTGTTGCGCATCGGAACATCCTCCAAGCGGCCCCGGGCGTGGCCCGGCCGCGGTCAGTGCGCAGCACGGCTCAGGCGCCGGCTGCGCGGTGGTCGGTGGGGCCCTGGGTGGAGACCGCTGGCCGCTTGGATACCGCGATTACTTCGCGGGCGGAGCGCGTGGCGGGAGACCGGAAACGGGAATGACGACGCGCCGCTTGCAGCGCCGGCATTTGAGCTCGACGCCGTCCTGCGTCCAGCGCGCCAGCAGACTGCCGCAATCGCAGCGCACTTCGCTGCCGCGCGCGCCGCGGCGCGGCACGACGAGGGGACAGTCGTCGTGCGTGGTGATCAGCTCAGGCTTGAGCGGCCGTACCATCGCCGGTCGTCGGAACTGGCCAATTGGTCTGCTGGAAGATCTCGTGGATCTCGAGCGTGGTCGGAGCCGTGAAGGCTTCCTTCGGCAGTGTGTTGGTACGCGCGTGCCCGGCCACGAACGCCTCCGACTTCGTCCACGCGACGAAGTGCGCGCGCGACTCCCAGAGCGTCTGGATCACGTATGCATCGGTACCCGAGACGGGCCGCAGGACCTGATTGGCGATGAAGCCCGGCATCTCGTCCACGCGCCGCGCACGGGTTGCAAACAAGTGCTCGAACGCCGGCCGGTGCTCGGGCGCGACAAGAATGCGGTTGGCGACCAGAATCATCCTCTCTCCTCCCGGAATCGATCTGTGTGATGTGGAGGCGGGCGTCCGGCGCCGCATCGCGCGCACCCCCTCGTCGCGCGGCCGATTACATCGATATTGAGAATCATTTTCAAAGTCAAGATGGATATCATTCCGGCAGGTGGATCTCCATGCAACCCGGTGCGGGCCTCGGTTCGCCACTGGCGCGAGTTGACAAGATCGCAGTCGACGGCCGCCCTACGATCGCGCCGCGATGGAGGATCCCGGACGGATGCGAATCCCTCCGTCACGAGGCTCGGCCCAAGGACGGCGACATGCGTGACGGCGGGACCGAGCACGGCACCGGCGGGCCGACGAACGCAGCGGAGGTCGCCGTCGAGCTCGGCGCCGACCAGAAATTGCGCGTCCACCTCGCCGGCAGGTGGGATCTCGAGGATGGGCTGCCGTCGACCCGGATCGTGGAGCAGGCCCTCCGAGCCTCACACCCGCCGCGTGCGGTGACCTTCGAGACGGCGAGGCTGCTCTCCTGGGACAGCTCGATGCTCCTCGTGTTCCAGAGGATCAACCGACTGTGTCGTGGCCTGCGTGTACCCGTCACGCTGGAGGGTCTTCCCGCCGGCGCACAGCGACTCCTCGCGCTCGCGGATGCTGTGCCCGAGAAGACCGAGGCGGCGGCGCCGGCCACGCGCCCGCTCTGGCTCGCACGTCTCGGTGAGACCGTCACGGCCGGGTGCAACGGCACCCGGGAGTCGATGGCGTTCCTCGGCGAGGCGACGCTCGCTTTCGCGCGGGTCCTCACCGGCCACGCCGCGTTTCGCGCGCGAGACCTCGCCATCGTCGTGCAGGATTGCGGTCCGCAGGCGCTGGGGATCGTCACGCTCATCAACTTCCTCGTCGGGGTGATCGTCGCCTTCGTGGGCGCCATCGAGCTGCGGAGGTTCGGAGCCGGCATCTACGTCGCAGACCTGGTCGCGATCGCGACCGTGCGCGAGCTCGGCTGCATCATGACCGGCATCATCATAGCGGGACGCACCGGCTCGGGATTCGCGGCGCAGCTGGGCACGATGAACGTCAACCAGGAAATCGAGGCGTTCGTCACCATGGGAATTCCTCCGATGGAGTTCCTGGTGCTCCCGCGCATGCTCGCGCTCATCGTGATGATGCCGCTCCTCTGCCTGTATGCCGATCTGATCGCCATCCTCGGCGGCGCGGCGGTCGCGGTCGGCATGCTGGGCCAGTCGCCGCTGCAGTACTGGGTGGAAACCCGGCACGCGATCGGGTTCACGAGCATCGGCCTCGGCATCGGGAAGAGCATGGTCTTCGGAGCCCTGATCGCGCTCGCGGGTTGCCTGCGCGGGATGAAGGCGGGGCACGACGCTGCCGCCGTCGGCGAGGCCGCCACCTCGGCCGTCGTGCTCGCGATCACCTGGATCATCGCGACCGACGGGCTCTTCGCGGTCCTCTGCAACATCGTCGGGATCTGACGTGATGCCGGAGCGCGCGGTGCACATCGGCGTGAGGAACCTCACGATGGCGTACGGGGACCGCGTCCTCATGCGCGGCCTCGACTTCGACATCCGGCGCGGCGACGTCTTCTTCATCATCGGCGGGAGCGGGTGCGGCAAGACGACCCTCCTGCGGCATCTCGTCGGCCTGAACGAGCCGGCGCGCGGCGAGGTGTGGTACGGCGACGTCAACTTCACCGCAGCCTCGGACGAGGAACGCGAGCGGATCCAGCGCCGTTTCGGCATCCTGTTCCAGCGGGGCGCGCTCTGGAGCTCGATGACGCTGGCCGAGAACGTCGGCCTTCCGCTCGAGCAGTTCACGCCGCTCGCGCCGGCGGAGATCGACGAGGCCGCGACGCTCAAGCTCTCGCTCGTGGGACTGCGCGGGTTCGAGGACTACTTCCCCTCGGAAATCAGCGGCGGCATGCAGAAGCGCGCGGGCCTCGCCCGGGCGATGGCGCTCGACCCGGAAGTGCTCTTCCTCGACGAACCGTCGGCGGGTCTCGATCCGGTCACGTCGCGCCTGCTCGACGACCTGATCGTCTCGTTGCGAGACAGCCTCGGAGCGACCGTGGTCATCGTTTCGCACGAGCTGCCGAGCATTTTCGCGATCGCCGATGACTGCGTCTTCCTCGATACCGACCTCCGCACGATCAGCGCGCGCGGCAACCCGCGCCGCCTGCTGGAGAGCCCGCCGAACGAGAACATCCGTCGCTTCCTCACCCGCGGGCGCGTCGATGGCGGGACCGGAGAGGCGCCGTGAGGCGCGGTCGGCGGGCGAACCCGGTCGTGATTGGCGCCTTCGTCCTCGGCGCGGTCGCGCTGGGTGCGGCCGTCCTCGTCGTGTGGGGATCGGGTCGCTTCTTCCGGCACACCGTGACCTTCGTCTCCTACTTCAGTGGGTCGGTGAACGGCCTCAACCTCGGAGCGCCGGTCAAGTTTCACGGCGCCCAGATCGGTTCCGTGACCCAGATCCGATCCCGTCTGACGCAGGCCGCTGCGATCAGGCCGGAGGAGTTCCGGATCCCGGTGTGGTTCGACATCGACCTGCAAGAGCTCTCCGAACTGGGCGGGCGCCCGGTCGAGCTCGACCGCGCGCGGGTCGACGAGCTGATCTCGCAGGGCCTCCGCGCTCAGCTTCAGCTGGAGAGCTTCGTCACCGGCGTCCTGTACCTCAGCCTCGACTTCCTCCCCGGCTCGCCCGTCGTCCTGGTGCACGCGGATCGTCCGGAGATCTTCGAAATTCCGACCGTGCCGACCGCGCTTGAGCGGGCGTCGGAGGCGCTGACGAAGTTTATGGCACAGATCCAGAACATCGACATCGACGCGGCCGTCCACTCGATCACCGAGGCCGCCGATGGCGTGAACGGGCTGGTCCGCTCTCCCGAGGTCGGCCGGGCCCTCGTCGCAGCCCGCGAAGCCTTGGCGTCGATCCGCCGCCTCAGCGAGACGGCGCAGCCGATGGTGAAGGGCATCCAGGCGACGAGCGCCGGCGCGCGCGACTCCCTGCAGCACCTCGATGCCGCGCTCGTCGATCTGCAGACGCTGATCGACACGGAGGGACCCCTCAGCGTCGAGCTCACCCGGGCGCTCGTCGACGTCGGCGACGCGGCCCGCAGCGTCAGGGAGCTCGCCAGCTACCTCGAGCGCAATCCCAACGCGCTCCTGGTCGGAAGGCCCGGATCGTGAGCCATCATGCCTGCTGGTCTCGCGGTACCGCGTGGGCCACGCTCGGCCTCGCGGTGCTCCTGGCGTCGTGCGTGTTTCGGCCGCGTCGGGACCCGACCCGGTTCTACGTCCTGGCGGCGAGTGCTCCCCCCTACCCGCCCGCGGCCGGTTCCCTCGCCATCGGTCTGGGCCCGATCGTGATGCCCGGCTATCTGCACCACCCCGAGCTCGCAACGCGCGTCGGTACCGAGGTCGGGTATGCGGACGTCGATCGTTGGGCCGAGCCGCTCCCGACGCTCTTCGC